>Ga0134122_10003635_pt1 | contig 11447 bp, 15 predicted proteins | sample KB302_FD_96461 | JGI IMG/M metagenome (GOLD analysis project Ga0134122, IMG submission 96461) | Terrestrial soil microbial communities without Nitrogen fertilizer from Kellogg Biological Station, Michigan, USA - KB3-0-2 | ecosystem: Environmental > Terrestrial > Soil > Unclassified ...
CAAGGCCCCCGACTGCGCGTCCTGCGCCAAGGCGGTGGCCGCATGACCGCCCGGATCGACATCACCCGCGAGGTCTGCCCCATGACCTACGTGCGGACCAAGCTGATGCTGGAGTCGCTGTCGCCCGGCGATCTGCTGGAGGTCGTCCTCGCGGGCCAGGAGCCCCTGCGCAACGTCCCCCGGAGCGCGCGCGAGGAAGGCCACGAGGTCGTCAGTCTCCAGGAGGAGCCGGAGGGGCAGGGCGTGTGGCGGCTGGTCCTCCGCAAGAGCCCGAACAAGGAGAAGCGCTGATGCCGAAGGTGCGGATTCCCACGCCGCTGCGGAGCTTCACCGGCAACAAGGACGAGGTCGCCATCCCCGGCGCGACCGTGGGCGAGGTGCTGATCGCCCTGAACCGGGAGCACCCCGGCATCGGCGCGCGGCTCCTGGACGACAAGGGCGGGCTCAAGCGCTACGTGAACGTCTTCCTCAACGACGAGGACGTGCGCTACCTCCAGTCCCTCGACACCAAGGTCGCGGAGACCGACCTGATCAGCATCATCCCGGCGATCGCCGGCGGCTGACCGCGCATGCCCCTCGAGGAACACCAGATCCGCCGGTACGCGCGTCAGATCCTCTTGCCGGAGGTGGGCGGCCGCGGGCAGCAGGCGCTGCTCGACCACGGCGCCGCCTTCCCGGGTGACGGCGGAATGGCGGACTCCGTGGCGCTCGCGTACCTGGCGGCAGGCGGCAGCCCGGTGCGCGTCCCACCCGGCCGGCGCGCCTCCGGCTTCCTCTTCGACATGGCCGGCGCCATCGACTCCGTGCTCCAGGACTTCAACCCGGACGCCGCGCGCGACCCGCCCGCCATGGGCCTGCTGGCGGAGCTCCCCGCCCAGCTCGGCGGCCCGGCGCCGTGGGTGGTGATGGGCTGGACCTCCAGCGGCCGCGGCGGCCTCCTCTACCGCACCGCCGGGGGCTGCGCCGCGTGCTTCTCGGAGACCGCCGCCCGCCACTTCGACTCGCCCCGGCCGTCGCCCGCCGCCTCCGTCGCCCTGGGCGCGCTGGGGGCGCTGGCGTTCCAGCGGTGCACCCTGGGCCTCTCGGACCCGCTGGGCGGCCTGTGGCTGGAGGCGAGCGGGGCGGTGACGCGGCTCCAGCCGGCCCGCTGCGAGCAGCACCGGTGACGCGCCGGCGCCCGCTCGACTCGGTCGCCGCGGCCGTCGGGAACACGCCGCTGGTCCGGATCCGCCACCTCGCCAGCCACCTGGAGGGCGTCCAGATCCACGCCAAGCTGGAGCTGTTCAACCCCGGCGGGAGCGTGAAGGACCGCGCCGCGCTGCGGATGATCCGCGACGCCCAGGCGGACGGGCGCCTCCGCCCCGGCGGCACGCTGATCGACTCCACCTCCGGCAACACCGGCGTGGCGTACGCGATGCTGGGCGCGGCGCTCGGCTTGCGCGTCTCGCTGGTGATGCCCTCCAACGTCACCCCCGCGCGCAAGCACGTGGCGCGGGCGTACGGCGCGGAGCTGATCGACTCCGACCCGATGGAGGGGTCCGACGGCGCCATCCGCCTGGTGCGCGCCCTCGTCGCCAAGGACCCCGGCCGCTACTTCTACCCGGACCAGTACTCCAACCCCTCCAACCCGCTCGCGCACTACCTGGGGACGGGCCCGGAGATCTGGGAGCAGACCCGCGGCGAGGTGACCCACTTCGTCTGCGGCATCGGCACCAGCGGGACGGTGATGGGGACGGGCCGGCGGCTCAAGGAGCTCCGCCCGGCGCTCCAGGTGCTCGCCGTGGAGCCGGAGGAGCCGATGCACGGGCTGGAGGGGCTCAAGCACATGCCCACCTCCATCGTCCCCGCCATCTACGACGAGTCGAAGCTGGACGGGAAGCTGTCCATCTCCACCGACGCCGGCTGGGACATGGCGGAGCGCCTGTGCCGCGAGGAGGGGCTGCCGGTGGGGCACTCCTCCGGCGCGGCGATGGCCGGGGCCCTCCGCGTCGCCGAATCCCTGGCCGCCCGCGGCGAGCGCGGCGTGGTAGTGACCGTCTTCCCCGACCGCGCCGACCGCTACTTCCCCGAACCGCCGCCCAGGAGGAGCCCCAGCCCGCCGTGAGCCTCGCCGACCTCCCCCAGGACCTGGGCCCCATCCTCCGCCACCTCGCCGCCGCCTACCCGAACGAGGGCTGCGGCGTGGTGGTCCGCCGGACCGCCGACGGCGCGCTCCGCGTCCGCTCCATGGAGAACGCCTACGACCGGTTCCACGCGCTGGAGCCGGACGACTTCCCGCGCACCGCCCGCACCGCCTACCTGTTCGACCCCCGCGAGCAGCTGGCCATCCAGAAGGAGTGCGACCAGGGCGGCGAGGAGATCTGCTGCGTCTTCCACTCGCACGTGGACACCGGCGCCTACTTCTCCGCCGAGGACCGGCGCGCCGCGCTGCTGGACGGGGAGCCGGTCCTCCCCGGCGTCAGCTACCTGGTGGTGTCCGTCCGCCAGGGCCGCCCCGCCGACGCCCGCCTGTTCCGGTTCGAGGGCGGCGACTTCCGGGAGACCCCGGTTTCGCTCGCCTGAGACCGGCCCGGCCAGCCTTTCCCGATGTAAATTGTCAAGAGTAAAGCTTTCGTCTATAAGACCTCGTCATTTGACTTCGGCCCGCCCTTCGGATGGCGAAAAGCGCGGGAAATTCAGGGACTTGGGAGTCGACGAAAGCAATGGCCCAGAACATTGGATTCACGGTTTGGCTGACGGGGATGTCGGGTACCGGCAAGACCACGCTGGCCTCCTACATCGCGGCGCGGCTGCGGCAGGTGGGGCGGAGCGTGGAGGTGCTGGACGAGTCGGACGTAGGGGATGAGCTCTGGAAGGGGCTCGGGGAGTCGAAGGACGAGCGGAACGAGATCGTCAAGCGGCTCGGCTACGTGGCGAACCTGCTGACCCGGAACCAGGTGGCGACGCTGGTGGCGGCGGTCAGCCCGTACAAGACGGCGCGCGAGGAGAACCGGCGCGCGGTGGGCCGCTACATCGAGGTCTACGTCGACTGCCCCACCGAGAAGCTGATCGAGCGCGACAGCACCGGCAAGTACAAGAAGGCGCTGGCGGGCGAGATCCCCAACTTCATCGGCATCACCGAGCCGTACGAGCCCCCGACCTCCCCGGAGGTCACCATCCACTCGGACACCGAGGCGGTGGAGGACGGGGCGATGCGGATCTTCCAGGCGCTGCTCGACCTGGGCTACGTGTCGCCGGAGGAGCTGAAGGTCATCACCGGCAAGCGGATGAAGGCCAACCCGGACGCCAAGAAGGCCCGCGGCCGCGGCGCCAAGGCCGCCCCCAAGATGTCCAAGGGCGCCAAGGCCCGCCCGGCGGCGCGCGCGGCCCGGACGGCCAAGCCGGCGAAGAAGGGCAAGCGCTGACCCGCCGGTCGGGTTAGGTTGCCCTCGTGCTGAGCCCGGAGCGGATCGACGAGCTGTGCGGCGCGTCCGCCTCCAAGCTGGAGGCGATGCGGGCGCTGATCCGCGCGCAGGGGTCGGCGCTCGTCGCGTTCTCGGCCGGCGTGGACTCCACGCTGGTGCTGAAGGTCGCCGCCGAGGAGTTGGGCGACCGCGCCGTCGCGCTCACCGCCGTCTCCGCCTCCATGGCGCCCGAGGAGCAGGGCGAGGCGCGCGCGCTGGCGGCCCGGATCGGCGCCCGGCTGGTCGAGGTCCGCTCGAAGGAGATCGAGGACCCTCGCTACGCGTCGAACCCGGTCAACCGCTGCTACTTCTGCAAGACGGAGCTGTACGACCTGTGCGCCGCCCAGAAGGAGGCGCTGGGCGTCTCCGCCATCCTGGACGGGTTCAACGCGGACGACTTCAAGGACCACCGCCCCGGCCACCAGGCCGCGCGCGAGCACCAGGTGGTCTCCCCGCTCGCCGCCGCGGGCCTGGGCAAGGAGGAGATCCGCGCCTGGTCCCACCGGCTGGGCCTGCCTACCTGGGACAAGCCGCAGATGGCGTGCCTCGCCTCGCGCATCCCCTACGGCACCTCCGTCACGCCGGAGCGGCTCTCGCAGCTGGCCGGCGCGGAGTCGGACCTGCGGCGGCTGGGCCTGCGCACCTTCCGCGTCCGCTACCACGGCGAGGTGGCGCGGCTGGAGGTGGCGGCGGAGGAGCAGGACCGCTTCTTCTCCGCCGAGTTCCGCGCCCAGGTGAACGAGGCGCTGCAGCGGCGCGGGTTCCGCTTCGTCTCGCTGGACCTGGAGCCGTTCCGGTCCGGCCGGATGAACCAGGGGCTGGCGCTGCCCGTCGTGTCCTGATGCGGAGGCGGGTGGCGCTGGGGGCGCTGCTGTCGATCTCCGCCGGAGCGGGGGCCGGAGAGCGGTTCGACCACCAGGGCGCGGTGCTGGCGCTGGCGGCGCCCGGCGTGGGCCTGTCGCTCACCGCCTCCAGCGTCTCCGTAAACGGCATCCGCTGGTGCGCGCTCCTCGGCGGCGGGGTGGCGCTGGGCAGCGAGCACCTGGAAGCGCTCGTGCTGGGGCGGGTGTCGGGGCGGACCGACGCGCTGGACGTGGCGGCGCTCGCGGGGCTGCGCACCAACTTCGGCGACGAGCGATGGAAGACCTACGCCGACCTCCAGCTCTCCGTGCTCCTCCTCCCCTGGTTCGCGGTGGGGCCTCGCTTCGGCGTCGGCATCCAGTACGAGGCGTCGCCCGTCGCGGGCGTGTTCTGCGGAGCCGCCGTCCTGGCCGGCGTCGGGCGCGGGTTGATCGTCGCCGGCGACGTCACCTGCGGCCTCCAGCTCCGGACCTACGTGCTCTGAGGCAAGAAGTTGCGGGTCCACAGGGACGTGGGAGGATGTAGTCCCCTGTGCGAAGGAGCCGACATGCCCGAGAATGACCGCCTGACCTCGCTGGTGTTCCGCCTCCAGGTCAACCGACTGGACGCGCTGAAGGAGCTGTCCCGCGCCACCCGCATCCGCCAGAGCGAGTACCTGCGCGAGGCGATCACCGACCTGCTCGACAAGTACGAGGACAAGCTCGCGTAGGCCCACGCCTCAGCCGCCAAACGGCGGCCCCGGCGGCAGGCCCTCCGCGCGCTCGCGCGCCTGGCGGGTGAACGGATCGAGCCCCTCCGGATACGCCACGCTCCACAGCACCAGCCCCTCCGCGGGCGCCTTGAGGCCGGCGATCTCCCGGGCCGAACCCAGGGCGTCCTCCCACTCCCGCGTCGAGAGCGCGCCGCACGCGACCGCCACCGCGCCGCCCACCAGGTACCGCACCTGGTAGCGGCCGAAGGAGTCGCCGCGGACGCGCGCCTCGAACAGGCCGGGGCGATCCAGCGCCACCAGCTCCGCGGCGTGGAGCCGGCGCGGCTTGCGCATGCTCGCCTTCTCGTGGAACGCGTAGAAGTCGCGCTCGCCCTCGGCCTGGCGCAGCGCCTCGGACACCCGCTCCGGTGAAGGCGACGGAAGGCCCTGGAGCCGCGGATGGGCCGCGGGGTCCCAGCAGAACGGCCGCCACGGGGCCGGGACCGCCGCGCCCCCGAGGACCAGGCGGTACCGGTACTCCTTGCCATGCGCGGACCACTGCGCGTGAAACGACGGGTGGGGCCGGACGCAGGCCACCGCCCCCAGCTGTCCTGGCAGGGCGCGGTCGACGGCCTCGCGCACGGCGTCCGGGGAGACCTCCGGCGCGGTGCGCACGCTGACGACCTGCATCCGCGCGTGGACGCCCCGGTCCGTCCGCCCGGCGGGCATGGGGGTGGCGCCCACCCCGGCGGAGGCCAGCGCCTCCTCGAGCCGGCCCTGCACCGTCTGCCCGTTCGGCTGCCGCTGGAACCCGCGGAAGGGCCCACCCCGGTACCAGAGCCAGATCGCCAGGGGGGCGGCCTTCATTCTCAAGTACAATCCGCCACCCGCATGGCCGCGAGCAAGAACCTCGGCGTCGATCCCGCCCTCTCCGCGAGTGGCGACTGGCTGTACAAGGATGGCGATCTGCTCCTGGGCCCCGTCCAGGGCGGCGTGATCGTCCAGAAGCTGTTCGCCGGGGAGCTGGACCGGAACAGCCTGGTGTCGCCCATGGGCGAGAGCAGCTTCCGCAAGCTCGCCGAGGTGGAGGACTTCAAGGTGGCGCTGGCCAAGGCGGAGGCGCACCGGCGGGTGGACGCCGCCGCGCGGGTGGAGGCCGCCAAGGTGTCGCGCTCGCGCAACGTGCGGCTGGCGATCGTGGCCACGGTGGCGGTGGTCGTCGCCGCCGGCGCCGCGGTGGGGGCGCGCTACCTGGCCGTCCACAACCCATTCAAGACCCAGAGCGACGACGGGTTCGGCGACATCACGATGTCGCAGCTGAGCATCGGGCTCGCGCGCGGCCGGCACTCGGAGGAGGAGCTGATCGACTACCCGGTGGGCGGCCCCGGGCCCGGGAAGACGCGCTCCGGGCGCACCGGCGCTGGGCGCGTGGCGAGCGGGAAGGTGAACGATGCCGCCGCGGAGCCCGACGGGCTGCAGATGGCGCAGTTCGACAACGACGCGATCAACTCGGTGGTCGCCTCGCACAAGCGGTCGCTGATCGTCTGCTTCCGCGAGGAGTCCGATCGGAACCCGGGGTTCGCGGCCCAGATCCCGCTCGAGTTCGTGATCGGCAACAACGGCCACGTCAACAATCTCTGGGTGGACCACCCGAACTACAAGAACGGGCCGCTGAAGGACTGCCTCTTCAAGGAGCTGCAGAAGTGGCCGTTCAAGCCGTACGAGGGCGAGAACCCCTCGGTCCGCCTCAGCTTCAACGTCGGCAAGAAGGGCTGACGGGCGCCGGAGGCGTGCGCTATAGCAGCCGCCCCCATGCCGCCGACCCAGGTTGAAGCCTCCCTCGATGCCAAGGCCAAGGAAGTCGCCCCGGGCTCCCTGCGCCACACGTGCCTGTTGGCCGCCAAGCGCTTCAAGTCCTCGTGGGCGGAGCTGGGCAAGCTGCTGGTGAACGTCCGCAACGCCGGGGAGCACGAGCAGTGGGGGTACCCGACCTTCGAGGCCTACTGCACCCAGGAGCTCCACATCCGCAAGGCGACCGCGGACAAGCTCACGCGCTCCTACAGCTTCCTGGAGAAGCACGAGCCGCGCGCCGTGACGCGGGAGGACTTCCCGGAGCGCGCCCCCGCCTTCGAGGTGATCGAGGTCCTGGCGGGCGCGGAGGAGCGCGGCCAGCTCTCCTCGGAGGAGTACCGCTCCATCCGGGACACCATCTGGAGCCCGGAGCGGCCCACCCAGGAGCTCAAACGCGAATTGCAGGACCGCTTCCCCCGGCCGCCGGCCCCGCCCCCCGCCCCGGACGTCCAGCTGCGCCGGCTGGCGGCCGCCGCCCGGCGCCTCCAGCAGGATCTCGCCGCGTGCCGGAAGGTGCCCAAGGCGGTCGCCGAGCGGGCGGGCGCGTTGGCCGAGGACGTGGAGGAACTGGCCGCCCATGCGCGGGCGTCGGAGGAAGTCGAAGCTTGACGTGCGTAGCCGGGTACGCATCGCCGGAAGTGGCGACTGGAGGTCGACGGCGCGCGCGGTAGCGATTAGAAAAGTCCGGTAGGTACTAGCCGGGCTTCCTGGCAGCCGGGCAGGGGCCTATATTTTCGAAGCGACGCGGGTAGGATCAGGGGTTCGAGGCAGTTGGAGGCAGGCACTTGAAGAAGGAGCAACACGTCAACCTGTCCTGCTCGTTCTGCGGCAAGTCGCAGCGCGAGGTCCGCAAGCTGATCGCGGGGCCCACGGTCTACATCTGCGACGAGTGCATCAAGCTCTGCAACGACATCATCGCGGAGGAGAACGACCGCGACGAGGGCAAGCCGCAGGTCTCGCTCCCCACCCCGCAGGAGATCAAGGGGTTCCTGGACGACTACGTGATCGGCCAGGACATGGCCAAGAAGGTCCTGGCCGTCGCGGTCTACAACCACTACAAGCGCATCTACCAGAAGAAGCCGGCGGCGCGGCCCCGGCCCGGGGTGAAGGCCCAGGGCCAGGAAGACGTGGAGTTGGCCAAGAGCAACATCCTGCTCATCGGCCCCACCGGCTCCGGCAAGACCCTGCTGGCCCAGTCCCTGGCGCGCTTCCTCAACGTCCCCTTCACCATCGCGGACGCCACCTCGCTGACCGAGGCGGGGTACGTGGGCGAGGACGTGGAGAACATCATCCAGAACCTCCTCCACAACGCGGACTACGACGTGGAGAAGGCGGCCCGCGGCATCGTCTACATCGACGAGATCGACAAGATCGCGCGCAAGGGCGACATGCCGTCGGTGACCCGCGACGTGGGCGGGGAGGGCGTGCAGCAGGCGCTGCTCAAGATCATCGAGGGCACCCGCGCCAACGTCACCCCGCGCGGGGGCAAGAAGTACAACCAGCAGGAGTACGTGCAGGTCGACACCACCAACATCCTCTTCATCTGCGGCGGCGCCTTCCACGGGGTGGACGCGCTGATCCGGCGGCGGGTGGGGGAGAAGGGCCTGGGCTTCGGCGCCAAGCTCACCTCGAAGGACGAGCGGTCCGTGGGTGAGCTGCTCCGGCTGATCGAACCCGAGGACCTGATGAAGTTCGGGATGATCCCGGAATTCGTGGGGCGGTTGCCCATCGTCGCCACCTTGAACGACCTCAAGGAAGACGACCTGGTCACGATCTTGACCCAGCCGAAGAACGCGCTGGTGAAGCAGTACCAGAAGCTGTTCGAGATGGAGAAGCTGAAGCTCCAGTTCAGCAAGGAGTCGCTGCGGGCCATCGCCAAGGAGGCGATGCGGCGGAACTCCGGGGCGCGCGGGCTGCGGGCCATCCTGGAGGACTCCATGCTCGACATCATGTACGACATCCCGTACCGCGAGGGCGTGAAGGAGTGCCGGATCACCGAGAACGTGGTGACCAAGCACGAACCGCCCCAGCTGGTGTTCGAGAAGGAGAAGAAGACCGCCTAGACGTCGGTCTTGCTCTCTTTGCGGAAGCGGGTCAGGTACTCAGTCACGCGGGGGCGAGCGGCGATCCGCTTGCCCAGGAACTGCGTGTCCGCGAGGTTGGGCTGGGCGAGGATCCCGACCACCGAGCAGTCCGCCGCCGTGGGGTGGGCGCCGCAGAGGTAGGGGCGGGATTCGAGCCGCTTGTCGATCATGTCGAGGTGGCGGTCGAGCTCCGTCTCGACGTTCTGGCGGTCTCGGCGGAGGAGGCCGTGGGCGTGGAGGAGGGCGCGCATCCGGCGGCGGACGATGGGGGAGGCGATGACGCGCATGGGGATGGGGAGCATGCCGACGACGAGGGGGCCGATGCGGGCCCAGCCTTCGTCGTCGTGGAACTTGGCGTACATGCCGTACCAGTAGAGGGATTCGTCGGCCCAGTCCTCCCAGAGGTTCACTTCGGGATCGCCGGGGAAGAACGGGCGTTCGGAGGGGACCCGGTTGTCGAGGGCGCGGAGGATGGTGGAGGAGTCGTTCAGCTTCTCGGAGTCCCATTCCAGGAGCGGGAGCTGGCTGAACTCGGAGGCCCTCGCCGCGAACATCGTGTCGTGGGTCTTGAAGTCGAGGCTGCGGAGCTTCAGGGCCGCCTGCACCTTGCAGCAGAAGGGGGAGAGGGAGACGTTGCCGGGGATGGGTGGGTACTGGTGGAGGAGGAGGTTCGGCATGCGGCGGGACTAGCACGGTAAGGATTCCGGGTCTCCGGCGTCCTTGCGGGCATGATCGTCCTCGTCCATAGCGCCGCGGATGTCGAGTGGGTGAAGCGCCTGCAGGGTCGCCTCCCGGCTTCGACGCAGGTGGTCGAGGTGGAGTCGGCGCTGGACACACTGCGACCGCTGAGCTCAGGGGCCCGCGCAGTCGTCCTGCTGATGAGCCCGGAGATGGTGGTGCGGGGTCGTGAGATGGCGGAGCTCCTCCTCGACGTGCCGGACCGGTCGCGGGTAGTCTCCCTCTCGGTCCGGAGGTGTGAGCACGGGAGCAGCGCGCTCGCTGTGTTCCGGGCGGTGCTCAACCACTGGCATCCGCTCTTGGACCAGGACGACGGGGAAGTCGAGCGGACACTGGCGGCGGCGGTCGCGCGGATCGCCGCGCTCGCGACGCGCGGCCGGGAGCTTTCGCCCCCCTTGGCGCGAGCCAATGGCATACTACCCTCGGTCTCGCCCCCCGGTGCTCTCCCAACGCTCAATGGGGTTGAGATCGAGCCAGCGCCTCGGCGGAGAGAAGGCTTCCTCCGGACCGAAACTGGAACGCGAGGGGGTGTAGACTACAGCTTTGCAGCTCCTCGTGAGCGCGTCCGCCTCGGCGCATCTGCGCCGCGTCTCGTCAAGCCGGGGCAGGAGTTCACCGCCCGGTTCGCGGCCTACCACCCGGCGCTGGCGAAGGCGATCAAGCGCCAACTCCGGAAGGCGGGGGCCGGAGCGGCCCCGCACCTGAACCTCTGGGAGTCGTCCTGGAGGTTCGGCACGACCGTGACCGTCCACCTTTCCGGCGACGGCCTCGAGGTCTCACCCAGCCGCCAGCAGTTCGTCTGGATGGGCCATCAGCACCTCCTCGACTTCGACGTCCGCGCCGAAGACCGCGCCGCGCGCTACGACACGCGCCTCAAGCTCGACGTGAGCATCGAGGGCGTGGTGCTGGTCCGCCTCCGGCTAGACCTGACGGTGACCCAGCCTCGCCGCCGCGACGCGTGGTCGGGCCGGCGCCGCTGCGTCCACGCGGAATCCCCGAAGAGGGCCTTCGCCTCCTACGCGGCGGAGGACCGGGCGCGGGTCTTGGACCGGGTCTCGGCGGTCCGTATCGCCGCGGGCGTGGACGTGTTCATGGACTGCCTCTCCCTCCGCGCCGCCCAGTACTGGGCGGCGTGCCTGGCCAACGAGATCTCCCAGCGGGAGGTCTTCATGCTCTTCTGGTCCGAGCACGCGGCCGCGTCGCGCTGCGTGGAGTGGGAGTGGCGCCACGCGCTGAAGCAGAAGGGCCTGGACGCCATTCAGCCCCATCCGCTGGATCCGTGGCCCAAGGCGCCTCTCCCGGAGGAACTGTCCTGCCTTCACATGGGCGACCCGCTGATGGCGGTGCGCGCGGTGGCGCTCAGGGATGGGTCACGAGGTCGAACTTCGGACCGAGCAACTGCGCCTCTTCCATCGCCCGCTTGAGGCGGTCGGAGACGATGAGCGCGACGGTGTAGCGGGCGACGCGGAACAGGTCGAGCCCGCCGGTCCGGTTCGGGTCGATCACCAGCTTATCCATCGCGTGGTAGTCGCCGATCCGATCGGGTCGACCGTCCGCTTCCGTCCAGCGGCTCACGCCCTGAGAACGCTGCTCGTCGACACAGTCAGCGGTCTGGGTCGCGTTTGCGATGAAGAAGGGTTCCGATTGGCCTTGGATCGAGGCCTCGATCAGTTGGACCTGCGGGCCACAAACGTCGGTGAGCACTTGCGCGGCACGGCGGGTGACCACCGGTACCCCGTGTGGACTGGTGCTGTAGTCGAGCGCCTTCCCCTGGAGCAG
>Ga0134122_10003636_pt1 | contig 11443 bp, 15 predicted proteins | sample KB302_FD_96461 | JGI IMG/M metagenome (GOLD analysis project Ga0134122, IMG submission 96461) | Terrestrial soil microbial communities without Nitrogen fertilizer from Kellogg Biological Station, Michigan, USA - KB3-0-2 | ecosystem: Environmental > Terrestrial > Soil > Unclassified ...
AAATATCTCTAAACTTGGTGAGGCGGTTGATAAATTAGCTGATGTTATTATAGAATTAAAAAGAAGGATTAAACTTATTGAAAGTAAATGATTCCAGAATCAATATCACTTTGCTTTACAAACTGGAATAGGACAGAACTTCTATTCAAAGCGTTTGAACAAGTTATTGATAGCCCATTGGTTTCAGAAATAGTCATATCAGACGATTGCTCGCACATCGGAACATTACAGCAGATTTATTTTAAATTCAGAGACATTTCAAAAGTTAAGATATTCACAAACGAAAAAAATCTGGATTGTTACTTCAATAAAGCTCGTGCTGTTGAAAGAGCTACAAATGAATGGATTTGCATTTTGGATTCTGATAACGTTTTTGGGTTGGATTACATTAATAGAATAGAGAACTTGATTCACGCCGGACTTAATCCAAAGACAATATATCAACCTGAATGGGCTAAACCTCACTTTGATTTCAGACATCTTTCAGGGAAGCAACTTAACAAGTCGAACATAGCCCAATATATGGATAATCGAAGCACTGATACCATGCTAAATGCCATGAACTACTTTGTTAATCGTTCAGAATATTTAAGGATATTTGATAAGAATACTAATCCAGTAACAAGTGATTCTATTTATCAAAACTATAGATGGCTTGAAGCTGGTAATTCGATCTATGTTGTGCCATCTTTACAATATGAACATCGGGTAAACAAAGAAGACTTTGGCAATGAAGCTGATTCACATTATCGAGTAAATTCAAGTAGGACTCCAAGATATTTCCACAATGATATTATCAATAAATTAAAAGCAATGCGATGAAAATTGGTAAACCAAAAAAACATTATAAAGATAAGGAAAAGAGAATAAAAAAGTTTTTTGCTTGGTATCCTGTCTTTGCAAATGGACAAATTAGATGGTTTGAAAAAGTAAAATTACTTCAAGAATATTATGTTGATTGGTGGGATGGGGATCATCATTTTATTAATATTAAATTTCTATGAAAACGGCTTTAGTTCTAGGCGCTGGGGGGTTCATAGGATCACATTTGGTTAAACGATTAAAGTCAGAAGGCTATTGGGTACGCGGAGTTGATTTGAAAGATCCAGAGTTTAGTAAATCAGAAGCAGATGAGATGCTTATTTATGATTTACGTGAGCCTAGAAGCGTTGAAGCTATTATGAGATTAGAGGTTGGATTATATGATCATCCATTAAGTTATGGATTTCACATAAGACCGTTCACGCCTATTAAACCATTTGATGAAGTTTACCAACTTGCAGCTGACATGGGTGGGGCTGGATATGTTTTCTCAGGAGAACATGATGCGGACATAATGAGCAATAGCGCATTAATAAATATTAATGTTGCAACTTGGGCGCAAGTTTATGGAGTAAAAAAATTATTCTATTCTTCTAGCGCTTGTATGTATCCACAACATTTACAAGAAAAATTAGAATATGTTCAAAATGTTTTAGAAAGGGATAATCAATCATTAAAGGAATCAGATGCTTATCCAGCGAATCCTGATAGTGAATATGGATGGGAAAAGCTTTTTAGCGAGCGATTATATTTATCGTACCAAAGGAATTATGGCCTGAATGTACGTATCGCTCGTTTCCATAATATCTATGGCCCCGAAGGAACGTATAGAGGAGGAAGAGAGAAAGCTCCAGCTGCCATGTGTAGAAAGGTTATTGAAGAATTAAATACTCATCCGATGGGAGAAATTCCATTCATAGAAGTTTGGGGCGATGGTCAGCAGACACGTTCATTTCTTTATATAGATGATTGTATAGATGCTGTTCGTCTATTGATGGAGTCAGAATTCAAAGAGCCTATAAATATAGGAAGCGAAGAAATGGTGAGTATTAACGACCTTGCCCAAATGGCAATTGATTTTTCTAGAGAAAAAATGGCGATCATAAATATTCCATCAAGTGCCTTGGGTGTTCGCGGACGAAATTCAGACAATACTTTGATACGAAAAGAACTTAATTGGGAACCAAAATATTCACTTAAAGAAGGATTGACAAAAACTTTTAAATGGATAAAATCACAATATGAAAAAAATTGAATATTGGTTTGAAATTAATTTAGGATTTGGTAGTTATAATCATTTTAAATTCATTATTTCAATATTTGTATTCATGATTTTATTAATTATTTATGGGCTTCACACTAAATAACATCTATATAGGAATGAGCATACCGCGCGAATTTGTAAGACGAATTCAAGAAATAGCACATATTCCATATTTTATAGAAACAGGAACAGCAGGAGGGCAATCAGTTGCTTGGGCAAAAGAACATTTTACTAAGTGTTGGACTATAGAACTTCTTGAGAATAGGGAGATTGTTAAAGTTGAAGGAGTAGAATATATTCAAGGCAATACAGTCGATCATCTTCCTGCTGTACTGGAAAAAGAAGAGTTTCAAAACAAAGAAACGCCCATATTCTTTTGGCTAGATGCTCATTATTGCGAACCTGTTCCTAACACTTCGGGTAACAAAGAATGTTATTTGCTTGAAGAATTAGAGATTATCAAGGGACGATTAAATTCAGTCGTATTCATAGATGATGCTCGTCTATTTTGCGGCCCTCCACCATGGCCCAATGATCCTCGCGATTGGCCACGAATAGATACTATTTTTAGAAAGCTAAATGATTGCTTTCCTAATTGTTTAGTCACTATAGTTGATGACTTTATTATTTGCGTCCCTCCTTCACTCATTCCTGTTGTTGATCAAGAATGGGTTGATAATTACAAACTACGTTATCGCAGCGAAGAACAATTACTTTATGAGTCTGTTAATATTACTTACGATGCATTCTTAAAATACATTAAGAAATGAATTGGATTGAAAGGATGTATGACTTGAAAGGCAGGGATTTATATTCTCAGAATGGAGAAGGTTTTTATTTGGAATATATCTTTCACAATATTTGGGCATATCAAAAACATTTTATTGATATTGGTTCTGGTGATGGGTTTTATTTAAGTAATACGAAACATCTCATTGATAAAGGATGGTATGGATTACAATTGGATAAACAAACTGGATCAATAGTAGATTTAGAAAATATATATGATTATATTACATGGACAGCCGAACAAACTAAAAATAAATCGTTTGTTAACGAACCATCATTAGTGAGTATTGATATTGATGGGAATGATTATTGGATTTTGGAAAAAATTATAAAACGGGCAGAACCATTAGTTATTATTGCCGAATTTAATCCAGCTTTTACCGATTCACGAACAATAAAATATAATCCCGATCATATTTGGGATGGCACTGATTATTATGGATTCTCATTCGAAGCGGGGGTTAAGTTAGCTGAGACAAATGGATATAAAGTAATCTTTCAGATTGCTGATATGAATATGATAATGGTAAGACATGATTTAATAAATGTTTCTATTCCTCCGGTTGCTTTCAAACAAAACAATTTCTTTGAGATGTCCCATAGACTTGATGATTGGGTTTTTATATGATAATTGACGATTCATATTGCGCTTATGTTAATCTTTCTATTCGTCCAGATAGAAATGAACACATGCAAAAAGAACTTACACGAGTAGGAATTTCAGCAGAACGTCAAGAAGCCTTTTTACCAGATCAATTTGATGGCGCGAAGTATGAAGTGATGAGACGAAGAACACCTGGGGCAATAGGATGTTACATGTCTCAATTGGAAGTAATGAGGAATGCAGAAGCGCTAGACAAACACGCTTTTGTAATGGAGGATGACTTAGTATTCTGTGATGATTTCCAAACTAGGCTGTTAATTATTGAGTTATTTTTAATGGAAAAGGATTGGGATGTGTTTTGGTTTGGCGGAACCTATCATAAAACGCGTACTTGGCATTCAAGCCCACATCCACAAGATTTAAAACAATGTCATTGTAATTTAAACCGAGATTATGAAACAACGTACAACCCAAACATCGTCCGAACCTACGGGGCTTTTAGTACTCATTGTTATATTGTTAACCGTAATAGCATTAATAACATTATTAAACAACTAGAAGATAATATCCATCATTCAATAGGGATTGACTGGACTTTTATTCTACTTCAGCCGCAATTAAAAACTTATGCTTTCGATCCTGGATGCGTTAAACAAATGGACAATCAAAGTAATATAGGTAATGGGATGACATACTTTAGTGGATTCGAAAAGTTAGGGCCACATTGGTTTAAAGAAAAAATGTGATAGAAAGACGACAAGACATTTGGAAATTATTTGATCACTTTGGATTAGTTGGTGAAATAGCAGAGGTTGGGGTGGCTGAGGCATATTTTAGTGAGCAGATTGCAACTTGGGATGCTGTTACGAAAGTTTGGATGATAGATAATTGGGCAACTATTGAAGGGCAAAAAGGAGATGCAAGTAATCCACAAGAATGGCATGATAGTAATTATATTCGGGCGGCTTCGATATGCGAACACAATGTTAAATGTAAGATGGTTCCGGGGCTATCTACTGTTATCGCTGAACAATTTGAACCTGAATCTTTAGTAATGGTTTATCTGGATGCTAATCATTCCTATGAGGCCGTTAAAGCAGATCTTAACGCATGGTTTGACAAAGTTAAATCAGGAGGAATAATTTCAGGACATGATTACTTATCTGAAGAATATGGAGTTAAGCAAGCGGTGAATGAATTTTGTAGTGGGATATTTGAAATACATATTATTCCAGAGTTTGAGCCTTATAATGCATCATTTTGGTTTAGAAAATTATGATAATAGACGAAATTTGGGAAGGAGCTTATAAAGGGCTTTACGGAGAAGTAGTCACTGAAGACATTTACCGACTCAGACAACTTCAGTTTGTTCCTGACGTAATCTTTGATCTTGGGGCTAATGTTGGGACATTTTCAAGATTTGCCAGGGAGTTATTCCCATCCTCATTAATTGTCGCAGTAGAGCCTGACAAACAAAATATTGAATACTTTAATGAATTCAATAATCCACAGGAAAATAGCATTGTGCTTCATAACATGGCCATAGGCAAAGGCGATGCTTATCGATGCATTGGAGCAGTAAATGGAGCGCATGAAAGCTATATATCCAATGGATTAGGATTTGAATCAGTGAAAGAAAGTGAAGCTATTGAGAAGGTTGAAATTAAAACAACTCTTTTAGATTTCATAGTAAATGGTTGGGTACGAGAAGGACAGAAATATATTATAAAGATCGATATTGAAGGAAATGAAACGGCTTTGTTTAGTCACGAACCATCAATGAGTGCAATACGAAATGCGGATTACATAGCTATGGAATTACACTATCATGCCCTATCTGGAGACATGGTAGAAATAGTTAAAGACTTTACTTTAAGCCAACTAGATACTTTAAAAGAAACTCATAATATTGAACACGTTCACCCAATGTTTTATGCTACAAAGAAATGCTAATACCTTTTAATCAATTATTTCCCAGACATCAAATTCGCGCTAAAGGAGTTTTGCATATAGGCGCAAGCGAAGGACAGGAAGCCCCCGAATATGTCCGTCAAGGCATCCAAGAAATGTTATTCATAGAAGCCATCCCTTCGGTTTATAACACCTTAAAAGAGAAAATAAGCCAATATCCTAGAGCTATGGCAGTTAATTCATGCATAGGTGATGAGGATGGTAAAGAAGTGCAATTCCATATTGCTAACAATGGAGGTCAGAGCAGTTCTTATTTGGAATTCGGGACACACAAAGAACAACATCCTACCGTTGAATTTGTCGAAACGGTGACAATGTTTACTAAAAGAATTGATACTATTTATCAGGAACTTTTAATACCTAAAGACAAATACGATTTTCTAAACATTGACCTGCAGGGATGTGAGTTATTCGCTCTTAAAAGTATGGGTGATTTACTTTGGAATTTCAAATGGGCCTACCTAGAAGTAAACGCAAAAGAAGTTTATAAAGGATGCGCATTGATTAATGAAATAGATGCTTACATGTCAAAATTCGCTATGCGAAGATTTGATACATATTGGACTAAACAAGATGGAAAAGATAGTTGGGGTGATGCTTTATATTGTAGGAAATGATAGATATTCATCCAGACTTTAGACCAATAATTAATCAGGAATACCCACCAGACAACCGCCCTATCTTTGAAGAATGGTTCTTTCAAAATTTTGATCCACATGTTAAAACCGATCGTATTTATTTGCCGATTCACTGGACTAGCTTTTATGTTAATCACAGATATGGTAAAGACATTGGAGCAATGAACATGCTTCAGCGAATGATTGAGGGATTGAATAAAGACATTAAATATTACACGGTTCTTCAATATGATGACGGGATAATGAATAATATATCAGAGTTAGATATTAAAGTTTTTGGATCAGGAGGCGGACGAATAGATTATCCATTGCCGTTACTTTGCCAGCCACATAGCTTTCATTCATATTCAGAAAAGACTTTCTTCGCTAACTTCTTAGGGGTTTTAAATCATCCGATACGAAAGCGAATGAAAGAAACTCTTAAAATGCCAAAATATTTTATTCGAGATAAAGAGTTTGATATTAACGATTATTGCCGAATACTTGCGCAATCTACTTTCACTATTTGTCCTAGAGGTTATGGACTTACTTCGTTTAGAATATGTGAGGCTATCCAACAAGGATCAATACCAGTTTACATATCTGATAAATTCATCATACCTCATAATAAAGATTTCCAAGATTATGGAGTAATTATAGGCTCTAATGAAATAGATAGAATCGATGAAATATTATCTTCAATAAGTCCAGAAGAAATTAAACGAAAACAAGATTTTTTACCATTTGCTTACAAAACTATTTTCTCTTACAAAGGAACTCAAGATTTGATTTATATGAATGCAAATTAGCTGCAATATTATGGCATTTGATGAGTCTGAAATAATTGGATTCACCATAAAGCATTATCAGAAATTCTGTCAACAAATTACAGTTTGGGATAATTATTCCGAAGATAATACAAGAGAAATAGCCGAATCTATGGGATGTGAAGTCAAATTATTCGGAAAGAAAGGACAGCTTCATGATGGAGAGTATACAACACTTAAAAACCATTGTTGGAAAGGACAAAGAGCAGATTTGATAATAATGTGCGATGCTGACGAGATACTTATTGCTCCTCCTATCGAAATAGGTAATTTTACAATATGGCCTATGGAAGGTTATAATATGTTCTCAGAAACGATGCCTAAAGACAATTGGGAGGAGATAAATATGGGTATAGTGGATAATAACTACGCTAAACATATTGTTTTCTCCCCAAGAATTAAAGATATAAACTTTCGACCTGGGGCGCATCAAGCGGATCCACGCTTTCCCGTGTGGGGGAAAGAAAGGTTAACTGTTTGTCATTTTAAGCACGCATGTGGTGTTCAAAGGGTATTAGATAGAAACCATATTTTTGAAAAACGAAAGTCTAAATATAATTACGATCATAAATTTGGGATTCAATATGGCTTTCCAGATAAACAGGTAATCGAATACTTCAATTCATCATTACAAAATTCTAAACGATTATGGTAGATTTTATTTTGCTTCTAATACTTACAAGTCTTTGGATTTGGGGATTTCATGGATTTTTTCAATTAAATGATTTTTTTACAGGGAAGTATTCGCGATTTGAATTGCCTATTTTTATAAGAAAACCATTATTTGATTGCCCGCCGTGTATGAGCTCTATTCATGGTACTATTTCTTATTTTTTATTTACTGATTATCCTAGTTATCATGCTATTACCCTATGGATAGCTTTTTGTTTTTGTCTTTGTGGATTGAATTATATCATTAAAGAACACCTATATGAATCTTAAATTTTGGCAGAAACCTAAAGTAAATGATCAACTCCACAACATCCATCATCCGGTATTTTCAGGACAAATAGAACAAGCCTTTAAATCTAAAGGAGGAACACAATACTATCGCTTCTCGAAAGAGATAACAATGCCTTATGGACGTTATCAAATGGTACAAACTTACTTTCTTGAATATGAATTACGCCTTAGCCACAAACTTTTCAAACAATACATTCAGACAATAAAGGATTTTGTCAATATGGGTAAACTGGATAAGGTTTTAGAAACTATTCTTAAGATGGAGGCTCGTGCAGAACTTGCCTTTACCCCTGATCAGGCTTATAATCTTGCTTCTATAGTCTATTTCGATGAAACTGAGGATCTTTATAAATATGACATAGCTTATAACAAGAAAAAAATATCTCACTGGAAGGAGGACGGTGACTTAGGTTTTTTTTTCACGAGTCCGCTAGACGAATTACTAGGCTTGAAAAATTTCTCGGAACAAGATTTAGCAGACTATATCAAAACAGCGGGACAAATCCTAATAGACCTGACCTCAGACACCCAATAAGCGTTATACAAGACTTTACCGATGAAAGCAGAGAACAAATAAAAAAATTGGCTAAATTTGACATTGCAAAGGAGGAACAATTCAAAAGGATGGGAGTAGAAGAATTCATGTTTCACTTAATGGTTTTAAGTGCGACAAAAGATGAATAGATGGCCCAAAAAAATATCAACATTGTTTATAATGTTGACACCTCATCGGTAAAAGTAGCGACCGATTCAGTAACACAAGCGAAATTAGCAACTGATCAATTAACTGCGTCTGCACAAAAGTTTAATGCTCAAGCTGCTTCAGGATTTAAGGCTACTGGAATTGTTGTTGGTGATCTTAAAGGAGAGTTAGCTGCCTTACAAGCTAAAATAGAACAAACTGATATTGCAGACAAAGCTAGATTACAAACCCTTCAAGCTCAATATAGGGAAATCAAAACCCAAGTAGATAATTATAACAAAGCTTTACAGGAAACACAGACTAATACTCAGGCAATAGGAACAAGCCTTACTTCATTAGGTAATACAGTTCGCGCTGTGATAACAGCCGGAATTTTAAGGGAAGTAGTATCAGTTAATTTAGAGATGGCTAAACTTTCCGGCCAAGTTGAAGGAGTAAAAAGAGCCTTTGACAAACTTCCAAATTCAACAATATTAATGAGTGATTTGCGAACAGCAACCCATCATACTATTGATGAACTTACTCTAATGCAAAAAGCTGTACAAGCCCAAAATTTTAAGATACCGTTAGAACAACTTGCTACTCTTCTTGAATTTGCTTCTATAAAAGCTCAACAAACCGGATTGGATATTGATTATTTAACTAATTCACTTATTACTGGTCTCGGACGAAATTCTATCCGATTGCTTGATAATCTTCAGATTTCAGTAACAGAACTTCGTGAAAAAACCAAGGAATTAGGCTCACAACAAAAAGCGGTTTTCTTCCTCGTTAATGAGCAGATGAAAACGATGGGTGGTTATGTTGAAAATTCGGCGACTAAAGTCGATCAACTTACTTCATCTTGGAAAAATCTTAAAATTGCAGCCTCACAAACTTTATCAAGTTCTGGATTTGTTGGATTCTTAGATAAAGTTGTGTTGGGATATACTGCGATGTTTAAAGGACAAAAACAATTAGATGAGGAATTTAATCAGGGTATAGCTATTAAATATGCAAAAGAGTTTTTGACAGATCAGAATTCAAATATTGAAGCTATCGATAAACAAATAGCCAAAATAAAAGAAGAAATGCAAGTTCGTGGCGCTTTGAAGGCTACGATTAAAGAACAAATGGCATTACCTAGTCAGCAAGGAACTCAAGCACAAAGATTTGCTGAGAGAGATTTTCAGAAACAACAACTTGAAACATTAGGACAACAAAACGACATAGCACAAAAGGAAATTGCAATACTTAAACAAAAACAACTTCAATTAGACGCCACAAACTCAGTACAAAAAGAACAGTTAGGATTAATAGAGGCATTGGATGAAAGAATAAAAACTCTTAATGAAGATTTAATTAAAACTACTTCGCGAAAGAATATTATTGAAATACAAGTTCAAATTAGACAAGCGGAAGCAGAGAAGGCAGACTTACTTGATCCCGATAGAATGGCTCATAAGGCCAAAGAAGCATTTGATAAGGCTAATGATGCAATCAGAGAAGGCATAAGGGATAATTCGGAAACAGTTCTTAAATCAGTTAGTAAAGCATCGGCTTCCATTGAAGATAATTCTTTATTTAAGCAGCTTAATAAAAGCATGCAAACTGATATAAAGCAATTTATTGCGGGGCTTAAATTGGGAATGAAAGAAGCGGATCAATTACAAAAAGATCACGAAAAACAAGTTCAGCATTTATTACATTTTGCCGGACAACAATTTTATACTAATGCTCGTCAAATTGCTAGTATATTAGTTCAAAATGATGTTGAAAAATATGATGTTCAAATTCAAAGCCTTCAAGATTATTATTCTAAACAAGAAGAATTAGCGGGAACCAATACCAAACGAGTTCAACAGCTTCAAAAAGAAGAAGCGGCTAAACAAAAGCAATTAGAAAATGAAAAAATAGCTGCCCAAAAGAAAGCTAATATTAGAAGGATTGAGATTGATACAGCGGCCAATGTTATTAAATCAATCTTAGAAAACGGCGGAATTCCGTGGGGGTTGGCTGAAGGAGGAATAGCGGCCGCAATGGGATTATTGCAAATAGCGGCAGTTAACAAGTTTGCTAAAGGAGTTATTGATTTAAAAGGCCCAGGACACGACACCAGTGATAACATACCTTCCTTGTTATCCCCTGGCGAAAGTGTCATGACGGCCCAGGAAACCCGTGAAAGCGGCAATATTCTAAGAGCCATAAGAGCTAAGAAAATAAATGATGAGGTTTTAGATAAACTGACTATTACTACCGAAGGAATACAGGCTAATTTCGATGATACTAGAATAGTTAATGAACTTAGAAGGGGTCGTCAGCCTGATTTTATTAAACGGTTTGGAGTGATTTATGAAGCAAAGGAAGAATCTAAAAACATGCGCAAGATTATCCGCGGCAAATTCTTTAACGGTTGAGGCCATTATTTCAATTTACATTAGGTGGTGATCTTGGAGATCAAATAATATCTGAACCAGAAGGCTGGAAAACTATCATATTTAATCTTGAGCGCGATCTTACTTATTGGTCACTTATTGAAAACTTCGAGCTTCCTTTAATCTTCTACGGAATAGCCGAAGGAAAGGATGGAGGTTATAATTACATAACTTCAGCCATTGCAAATGGAATTGATAGCTTAGTAACTATTGATATTAGAGTTTCTCTAGATGGCGGGACAACTTATGAGCTTTGTTTTGATGGAAGGATAGATTTAAGCACTGCAAAAGAGACAATTTTCAGAACTAAAATTAGCGCTGCAGTAGTTAGAAATGATATATGGTCGCAATTCATGGCTAATAAAAGCAAGCCAATTGACTTACTATCGGCAAATGATATTTATGGGAATCCAAGAATACAGGTTCCGACTCAGGTTTTAAATCTTCCATCTCAAACAATATTTAAACA
>Ga0134122_10003638_pt1 | contig 11443 bp, 7 predicted proteins | sample KB302_FD_96461 | JGI IMG/M metagenome (GOLD analysis project Ga0134122, IMG submission 96461) | Terrestrial soil microbial communities without Nitrogen fertilizer from Kellogg Biological Station, Michigan, USA - KB3-0-2 | ecosystem: Environmental > Terrestrial > Soil > Unclassified ...
ATCCGCGAGTTGCAGAACGTCGTCGAGCGTTCCGTGATTGTGGGCGAAACCGAGAATTTCTCCGTCGATGAGAGTTGGCTGTCGCGGAAGCCTCTTGCAGATGGGCCGAAAAACCAGTTGGAATTGTCCCAAAAGCTTGCCGCCCAGGAGAAAAAGATGATTGAGGCTGCCCTGCGCGAAACCGGAGGGCGAGTGTCCGGACCTTCCGGGGCGGCTGCAAAGCTCGGGCTTCATCGATCAACTTTAGAATCGAAGATCGCATCATTGAAGATCAACAAGTATCGCTTCAAAACTGCAAACTCCTGCAAAGTCAGCTAGCCGTATTTCTCCCCTTCCGCGGAAAACCATCGCTCGCGAACCTGCTGTAGGGAATTTCAGTAATTGACGAAGTTTCCGACATTTCGTCCCCAGCTAAAGTGTCTAGCTTGATCGCTTTGTGGTTGGAACTGTGATTGCCATCAGTGATTGTGCGACCGACCCACCCGCCCCGAAAGCAATATCGACAGAGGGGAAAATGCTGAAGATCACAAGGTCCGCGAACGGAGAGGTGATCTTTACGGTGAGCGGTCGAATGGACGCCGAAAATCTGGCCGAGTTGGAGATGCTGTTCGGCTCAGAAGCGAAGGGGAGCCGCATAGCGTTAGACCTAAAAGATCTGACCTTGGTGGATCAAGCCGCTATCAGTTTTCTAGAGCGTTGCGAAGCCGGCAATATCCAGCTAAAGCATTGCCCAGCCTACATCCGGGAGTGGATCACGAGAGGACGAGGCGGGAGTTAGCAGAATCTCTGGCTAAACAAGGATGAGAACGCTTCGGCCTTCCAAGAGAAGGTCCAATGTAGGGCAATCGTGAAGCAACGGAAAGGAATGTAGCGGTCATGCATGCGCGCCGATCAACGATGACCTGCGTATTGGTTGCAGCACTCTGCCAATTCCAGTTTGCCGTGGCGCAAACGAACGGTGCAACGGTACTCACGCTCGAGCAAGCGCTCCTGCTGGCGCGTTCAAACAATCGAGAACTCAAGCAGTTTGGATTTGACGTAGGCAGACAACGCGAAGCATTGGGCGAGGCGAAGACCCATTTGTATCCTCGGTTCGACACTTCCGTGCTTGCAGCCCAGTTGCTTGCGCCGCTCGATTTCACCATCAACAAAGGGCAGTTTGGTACGTTCCCGGAAACAGGGCCGATCCCGGGATCTAACACGGATCTTCATACGCCTGCCCGTCCAATCGCGATTGCCTCGGTCACCGCCACCCAGCCGCTGACGCAACTGATTCGCATTCATCTGTCCATCGCGGACCAACGGCTCAAGGTCGACGCGGCGGAGCTGTCCTTCGACCAACGTGAACAGAAGCTAGCGGACGATGTTCGCCAATCGTACTATCAAGCTCTCCAGTCGCAGATCCAGTATGAATCCCAGCAATCGATGGTGAAGTATTTGGAGGAACTGCTGCAAGTCACAGAGCGTCGCTTTGCCCAACAAGCTGCTCTCAAAGCTGACCGATTGAGTGTCAAAGCAGAACTAGCCAAGGCAACCTATCGGCTGACCATGATTGAAGACGCGCTTGCAGACAGCAAGGAGGCCCTCAATCACCTCTTGGGTCGCAGCGTGCAGACGGAGTTTGCGGTCGAACCCGTTCCGGCGACGTTTCCCGAGCAAGAGGATCTCTCGGTAGCCCGAGTAACGGCGCTCGAACATCGTCCAGAAGTGAAACTGGCGGCAAATCGTGTCCGTCAGGCTGAGCTTTCGACCAAGAACGAGAAGTCACACTACATCCCGGATATCGCTATTCAGGCAAGCTACTTCAGTCCGGCAAATATCAATTTTCTGCCGCAAAACATAGGTTCCGTTGGCGCCTTGCTCACCTGGCAGCCGTGGGATTGGGGAGAGAAGCGGCACAAGGTTCGACAAGCGGCACTAGCCGAGCAGCAGGCAGCACTCTCCGTCGAAGACACACGCGAACAGATTCTTCTTGAAGTGAATTCAAATTTTCGACATCTGCGAGAAGCGCGCGCCCACCTTGCGGTCACAGAGGCGTTGCGTGATGCCGAAGCCGAGAAAATGCGCAACCAAAAGGAAGCATATTCCCAGCAATCCATCCTGCTCAGCGATTTGCTGAAGCAGGAGTCTTCCCTGGCAGATGCGGAGAGCCAATACCACCAGGCGGTCCTTGCCTATTGGAGTGCGCGGGCTGATTTTCAGAAGACGCTGGGTGAGGAGTAAAGACGTGAAGCCTTTAGTGAAATCGGGGCACAGACTTAAAACGCCACTAGTCCTCGTCGTTCTATCGCTGACGGGAGTATTGGGCGGATGTAATCACCAATCGCAGATAGCCTCTCAGCCCGCCAGGGCCGTCCGGCTCGCGACCGTAGCGCCGCCTCAGCTCAGTGGAGAGACACTGCGCTATTCAGCCTCCATCCTTCCTTACACGCAGGTAGACCTCATGTTTCGCTCCTCCGGCTACGTAACAAATGTGAGACAGGTACGAGGAGCAGATGGGCGAACGCGCGACGTCGGAACCGGAGATTACGTGGAACAGGGCCTCACCCTTGCGCACATTCGCCGGGAAGACCTGCAGAACCAAATGGCACAGGCGCAAGCCCAACTCGATCAAGCAACCGCGCAACACGCCAGGGCCGATCAGGACTTCGAGCGCGCGAAAGCGCTCTATTCGACGCAAAGCCTCACTAAGCCCGACTACGACCAGTCCCAGGAAGCTCTCAATGCAACCCGCGCTGCAATGGACAATGCAAAGGCCGCGCTCCTTCAATCGCAATTGACACTTGGAGACGCCGACTTGAAGGCTCCTTTCTCCGGATACATTCTGAGCCGGAACGTCGATTTAGGAAGCTTGGTGTCTCCGGCCACGAATGCTTTCACCATCGCCGATATCGGACGTGTAAAGGTCGCCTTTGGCGCCCCGGACTACGTTCTCAGTCAAGTACGTCTAGGACAGGAACTGACGATCCAGACAGAGACCGCTGTTCCTCTGAAGGGGCGTGTCACTAGCATCTCCCCAGCTGCTGACACACGAAATCGAATCTTTGCCATCGAAGTGACCGTAGGCAATCGCGACGGTCATTTGCGGCCAGGCATGATCGCGTCGATCGGCCTGGGTGAAATTCCGCATTCTTCCATCGCAATTCCACTCAGCGCCGTCGTGCCACTCCCTTCGGAGCCCGATCACTTTGCGGTGATGGTTGCACAAGAGCGCGCCGGTGCGCTCGTTGCTAAGTTGCGCAGGGTCCAGTTGGGGACTACCCACGACAATTCAGTCGCGGTTGAAGGAGTCCAACCCGGCGAGCGAGTGGTCTCCGTAGGTGCTCAACTTTTGAGGGATGGCGACCCCATCCAAGTGATTCCTTAAGCAGACCCCATGGCATACCAAAACAACCAGGATCGAATCGAGAAAACAAACAACGTCCCCAGGTTCTTTGTGGAGCACCCGCAGGTCTCGTGGGTGCTGCTCATGGGTGTCCTCGTATGGGGTTGGTTGGGCTATCACAGCATGCCCCAGCGGAAGGACCCGGACATTCCGGTCCGAGTTGCGGTGGCCTTCTGCCCGTGGCCGGGCGCCACGGCACGGCAGCTCGAGCAGTTTGTTACTCGACCCATCGAGGATGCTGTTGCCGAGAACAAGACAATTCATCCCGGCACAGCTTCGGACTATGGAGTTCGCTCCGTCTCTCTGCCCGGCGCCGCTTACGTCTACGTCCAACTCGCCGAGAATGTCTCAGACGTCAAAAGACAATTCAGCGACATCAATCTCAAGCTAAACGCGCTAAACAACCAACTGCCGGAAGGTGCGGGTCCCATCTCCTTCCAGAGCGACTTCGGGGACACTGCTGCACTCATGCTGACCATCGCCAGTCCGAAGGCAGACCAGACAGAAATCAACATTCGAGCGCACGCGATCCAATCCGCAATCGAATCGGTCCGGGCAAAAAGGAAACACACAGAACACGATGTCCCAGTCGCGATCGTCTATTCATTTCCGCGGTCCATTTCTCCGGCGACTATGCTCGACGCAGTACAGCTGTTCGAGCAACAAGCAGATGAACACAGTATTCTGCGCGCGTCGCAGATAATTTCCGGAAGTGGTTTTATTGCCGTGGATGGTGTTTCGGACAAAGATGATGCGAGCATCCATCGCTTCGTGGAAGCCTTCTTTCAGAATCAGTTGCAGCGGTCCGATTTGCATCCGGACGGTTGGACGCCAATCATCACCCGCGATTCTCGTGATGTTGGCGCCAAACTGACTGATGTCGCAGGAGACAAGTACAGCTACGCCGATCTCGACAACTTTTCTGATGTGATTGGGAGAACCGTGCAAGGCGCGCCAGAGACCTCAAAAGTGGAGAGGCGAGGCCTGTTGCCCCAAGTGGTCTACCTGGAATATTCGCAAGACCGACTAGCCGAGTACGGACTTCAGCCGGCAGCCCTCGGACAGGTACTACGCGCGCGCAACATTATTGCGCCGGGAGGCGCATTCGAGACGGGCCAGCGACAGATCATTATCAATCCTTCCGGCCAGTTCGAAAGCAGAGATGCAATTGGGGAAGTTGCTGTCGCTAAGACCTCGACTGGAGCTCCCGTCTATCTGCGGGATCTGGTCAAGATTTTTCCCGGCTATCAAGCTCCCGCCACCTATCTGAACTATTACACGTGGCTGAACTCCACTGGACAATGGCAGCGCAGCCGTGCAGTCACCTTGGCGATCTATATGCGCGATCAGCAACAGATCGCAAACTTCGGTCAGTCGGTCGATGAGAAACTTGCACAGCTTAAACAGATTCTTCCCGCGGATCTCATCATCGCGCACACCTCCGATCAGCCTTTGCAGGTTAAGGAGAACATTCATCTATTCCTGCGTGCTCTGATGGAAGCGATCATCCTGGTAGTCGGAGTGTCGCTGATTGGATTTTGGGAATGGCGTCTCGCGCTGATCATGGCCTTGGCGATTCCTATCACTCTCGCCATGACCTTTGGCGTTACGTACATGTTAGGCATCGACCTGCAGCAAGTTTCGGTGGCGACGCTGATCATCGCCTTAGGTCTGCTGGTCGACGTTCCTGTAGTAGCTGGCGACGGTATCAAACGCGGTCTCGCGGAAGGATTGCCTCGCCGAGTAGCAGCCTGGCTGGGTCCGACCAAGCTGGCCACGGCCATCTTTTACGCGACGCTGACGAACATCATTGCCTATCTTCCTTTCCTCATGCTCAGCGGAAACACCGGAGAGTTTCTCAAAAGCCTCCCCATCGTCATGACGACGGCGCTGCTCTGTGCGTTGGTGGTTGCCATGACGTTTGTTCCACTGCTGGGTTACTACATTCAGCGCCCGCCCGCCAGGAAAGAGCCTAGTTTAGAAGAGAAGCGCGAGCGCGGCTTTTATGGCTTCTATAACCGGCTGGTGGGCCGGGCAATTCAGCATCGCTGGTATGTTCTGTTCGGCTCTTTCGTGTTCTTGCTAATCGGCGCATTCGCCGCTTCACACCTCAAGTCACAATTTTTCCCTGAAGATGTCCAATACTGGTTTTACCTCGACATCTGGCTGCCCAACGACGTCCCCTTGAGCGCGACCAACGATACTGCGGTGAGGGCCGAGCAGGTGGTGCGCAAGGTTATTGAAGGCGCTCCTGGAGGGGGAACAGAAGAGAAGGGATCTGAGCACCTGCTCACTTCCGTGACGAGTTTCATTGGCGGCGGCGGACCACGTTTCTGGTTTTCCATCGCTCCCGAAGCGACTCAGACGAACTATGCGCAGGTCATTGTTCAGGTGCGCGACAAGGAGGCTACTCCAAAGCTTATCGGACCTCTTCAAGATGAACTAAACAAGCAGGTCCCAGGAGCGTGGATTACGGTGCGACAGTTGCAAACGAATCCCGTCGAAACTCCAGTTGAAGTCCTCATTTCAGGCCAGGCCGATACCGACCCGCGAACCGAAAGCGATGACATCCGATCCCTTCGGGCAATTGCGTCCCAAGCCATGGATATCGTTCGCCAATCGCCTGGAATCTCCGTGTTGAGGGACGACTGGAGCCCCGACAGCCCGCAGATGAAAATCGAGATTGATCCCGATCGCGCTAATCTGGTCGGCATTACGAACGCCGATGTTGCAACCTCCACCGCTGCCGCAATCAGCGGAAACCCAGTCGGTATTTACAAAGAGGGAAACAAGAATATCCCGATTGTTGTCCGCCTCAGGCCGCAGGATCGCTCTCGGCTTTCACAGATCGAAAATCTGTACGTCAACTCAACACAAGAGAACGTCAAAGTTCCTTTGCTTTCAGTTGCGACTTTGAAAAACATTCTTGAGACAGCAAGAATTCGGCGCCGCGAACACTTTCGGACGCTATCAATCCTGTGCTTTCCCGCGCCCGGTGTCCTCGCATCGGAGGTACTCGCACCGATCGAACCGAAATTGATTGCTCTCAAGAAAAGTCTTCCACCGGGCTACCAATTACAGATCGGCGGGGAAAAGGCAAAGCAAGTTGATGGCTTCACGAATCTCGCCGTCGTTCTTCTGATTTCGCTGGCCGGTATCTACCTAGCTCTCCTTATTCAGTTCAATAATGCCGTCAAGCCTCTGCTGGTCTTTGCCGCCGCTCCCTATGGAGCGATCGGAGCATTAATCGCTTTGGCAGTCATGGGGACCCCTTTTGGCTTTATGGCATTTCTTGGAGTGGCCAGCCTCATCGGAGTCATCGTAAGCCATGTCATCGTGTTGTTCGACTTCATTGAGGAGATGCATGAAAAGGGCGAACCGCTCGAGCGCGCTCTTCCCGATGCCGGGATTGAGCGCATTCGACCCGTGATGATCACCGTAGCCGCAACAATCCTGGCTCTGTTTCCTCTCGCCCTCGAAGGTGGCCCGCTCTGGAAACCCCTGTGCTATGCGCAGATCGGCGGATTAGCCGTCGCTACCTTTATCACCTTGCTGTTGGTCCCGGTCTTCTACTCGATTTTTGTACTCGATCTGAAGTGGATCAAATGGGAAACGACACCCGACCGACGGCGGATCGCTGAGGCAGAGCCAACAACGAGGTGACGACAAATGGGCACGGGTTCTATATTAGGAGAACGGCGTGAATCTAAAACTTACTGGAAAAATCGCGCTGGTGACGGGATCGACGGCAGGAATCGGGTTTGCGATCGCCAAGTCGCTTGCGAGCGAAGGTGCGGATGTCTATGTGAACGGTCGTACACAAGAGCGTGTCGATCGGGCGGTGGCGGCAATCCGATCGCACGCTGCAGCGGCCAAGGTTGATGGCATTGCGGCGGACTTTTCGGGCCCAACCGGCGCAGAGGTCGTGATTGCAAAACTCTCTGCAGTGGATGTACTGGTAAACAATGTGGGCATTTTCGAGCCCAAGCCGTTTGGGCAGATCCCCGATATGGACTGGTACCGCTTTTTCGAGATAAATGTAATGAGCGGAGTGCGGCTCTCGCGACACTATGTCACAGGGATGTTGAAACGAAACTGGGGCCGTATCCTTTTCATTTCGAGCGAATCGGGGGTTCAGATTCCGGCGGAAATGGTGCACTACGGAATGACCAAGACAGCGCAGATTGCCGTTGCCCGCGGGATCGCTGAGTCGGTAGCCGGAACCGGCGTGACGGTGAACAGCATTCTTGCTGGACCGACCGAGTCGGAAGGCGTGGGAGCCTTTGTGGAGGCGATGGCGAAGCAGGAAAACAAATCGAAGGCAGAAGTAGAGAAGCAGTTCTTTGAGCATGTGCGGCCATCGTCCCTGCTGAAGCGCTTTGCCACCGTGGATGAAGTCGCAGCGATGGCGGTCTACCTGGCTGGCGAGGTCTCTTCAGCGACGAACGGGGCAGCACTGCGAGTCGATGGCGGTGTCGTGAGGGCCATTCTCTAATACGAGGTGAAGTAGTCGATGGGCACTGATACGAAGAGTAGAAGCAGCATTACTATTCTTAGGGGAGGCAGGCAATGCCGGAAGTCCCGACACCCGCATATATCACCAGCCTAATCCGCCATTTCGAAGATCTTCGGGACGGCACGCACGGCGGCTCCACAAGTCGCAAGGAAAAGGAAGCCCATTTCGAGAATGCAGTGCAACTGCTGGCTCCCGTCGCCCGCCAGGTTCTCAACGAAATGAACACGAGCTTGCTGCTCGACACCGGGCAACTCACCGAGACCGGACTAAGACGTATAGCCGATGGAGGGTTGACCGCGTCCTGGGCTTTGAGCTGGCCTGAACAGCAGGCAGCTGGGATCGAGCCGATTTCGCTCCAAGCCTATTTCGGAGGCAGCTTCCACCACCCTCATCTTCGAGGAACAACAGTTCATGACTGGCCGCTGAACGTGTTCAGCGACGAGGACGCCGCGGCCCAGCTATCGATACTTCGGGCCATCGCAGCCAGCGATCTGCACAATTTGGTTTATCAAGCGGACTATCGGATCGTCCCTGCGGTTAATCGCACTGTGAGTTTGTGATCAACTGAATCTTGACTATGCCTTCTCCTCAAAAACTCGACACTCACCACAAAGCGCTCACCCTGAATCTCGATCCTTCCACCTTCGGCTCTTTCGCCGAAATCGGCGCCGGGCAGGAGGTCGCGCGTTGGTTCCTGCTAGTGGGAGGGGCGTCCGGCACTGTCGCCAAAACGATTTCCGCTTACGACAAGGAAGTCAGCGACGATCTCTACGGTTCCGGATCGCGCTACGTATCCAAACAACGACTCGACGCGATGCTGGACAGCGAATGGACCCAACTTCTCACGCAACTAAGCAAAACTCGTGGGCAGCAAACCCGGTTCTTCTGCTTTGTCGATACCGTCTCCGCCCGTAACTTCGCCGGAACCAACGACGCGCATGGATGGATCGGTCTCCGGTTTCAGTTGCAGCCCGGCGGCCCTCCCAGCAACGTCCTGCTGCATATCAATATGCGCGATGCTTCGAATGTCCTCCAGCAGCAAGCAATCGGCATTCTTGGCGTCAACCTCATCTACGCCGCATTCTATGAAGTGGGAACCCAGGAATCATTTCTGGAAGGGTTGGCGCAAGACGTCATCGCGGCACGAATCGAGATCGACTACGTGGATCTGCGCGGACCAGCATTCGAAAGTTGGGATCAGCGTGCGCTGCAAGTCCACTTGGTGCGCGCGGGACTCGCGGAAGCTGTCTTTTTTTCCTCTAACGGCTCTAACGTTCCCCCTACCGAGGTCCTGCACAATAAGGCCGTGGTGCTTGCACCTGGATATTTTGGCCACACAGATGCAGTTCACTCGCAAGTTCATTTGCGACTGTTGGCTTCGGGCATTCAGCAGCTACACGAGGAACTTGGCGAAGCGAAGTCGGCGCCCGCTGGCTTTTTTTGCCTGACAGTTGCTCCGTTCATGCCAAACGAGCCAGCGCCCGAAATTCCGGACTTGCTTCGTCGCATCGATGCGCTTCTCGCCGCTCGCGGCGACGTGCTGCTTTTTCGTCAACCCGAGCTCTACCACATGACAGCTTTAGTAAACCGCCATACGAAGGCGCCCGTACGTTTCGTCGTCGGTCTTTCCCTGATGATTCGCGCGTCTGAAGACGCGTACGGCAATCTCGAAGGCAGACGCCTGGAGGCCCTCGCGCGTCTTTTCGCCCAGAATGTCCGCATCTACGTTTATCCGATGACCGCCACGGATCTGCGGGAATGGCTGAAGAGTGCTTCCAGCACCGGTTGGGAGTGGACTGAGACGAATGGATGGGTTTCTGCCAGCCAGCTCCGCCACGCGCCGCCTTTCGGACATCTATTCGCTTATCTGCTCGCCAGCAACTTTCTTGTCCCGATGCGAGTGCCGTCGAAGGCATGAGGGGCTAAGGCCCGTGTCATCACCCGTCGCATCTGTTGAGGTGTGCCCATCATGGCGAAGCACCAGTTTGCTGTGTATGGAAATTTTGAAGACCTCCATCAAAATGTGTCTGCGGGATGGTCTGTCACAATTCAGTTGAATTGGATTTCCCTAGCGGCATTGTTCGACCGATCGCCGGAAGATCGGCAGCAGCGCAGCTACGGCTGTCGCAATGGACTCAATCCGGTGGGAAAGCTGTTGATTACAGCCAATGTTCTGTTGCGGGTGAATGACGCCCGCCTGCTCAAGACCCGTTCCTCTGAAGCCGTTTACCTTATGCCAATCTCCTGTTTTCGGCGTCGGCTCCCGGTGCTCGAAGTCGCGGCCGTACTTGAGGATTCGCTCCACGCTGCAGTGGGAGGTGCACTTCGAAAGTCGATCCCTTACCGAGGGTGCTCTCGACTGCGATTGAGCCGTGATGCTGCTGCACGATCCAGAGAGCAATGGCGAGACCCAGTCCTGCTCCGCCCAATTCCCGGCTTCTGGCCTTGTCGGCGCGATAAAATCGCTCAAAGATTCTGTTTTGATCCTCTGGAGCAATGCCGATGCCGGAGTCGATTACCTTAAACACGGCCCGGTTGCCTCGTTCCTCTAGAGAAAGACTGACACTTCCTGGAGCAGGCGTGTACTTGACCGCGTTGTCGAGCAGAATATTCAACAACTGTTGCAGCGCGGTCTTGTCGCCGGCTACTTGCAAGTCCCCGCTGGCAACAGTTTCGGTAAATCCCAACGTCCTAAAGCTGGCGACGGTGCGCCACTCTCCGGCGGTCCGCATTGCTATTTCCCGAAGGTCGACGGGCCGGATTTCCAGCGCCTGACCGCCCGAGTCCGCGCGCGCCAGCGACAGGAGCTTTTCGACCATCGAGGATGTTGTTTCCGTCTCGGTCAGGATGTGAAAGAGCGAGTCGCGGTATTCCTTGTCGGTCCGTGATTTCCGAAGGGCTATTTCAGCTTCGGCGCGAATCAGCGAAATGGGAGTGCGAAGCTCGTGTGAGGCGTCCGCAGTGAATTGGGTGACGCGCAAAAAGGCAGTTTCAATACGGCTCAGCATCTCGTTCAACGTATCGGAAAGCCGCTGCAGCTCGTCTCCGGTATGCAATGGCTCTAGGCGCCGACTGAGGTCTGATCCACTGATGGTGCGGGCTGTACGAGTAAGGGCGTCGACGGGGGATAGCGCCCTGACACTGACCCAATATCCGAGGATGGACGCCGCCAGAAGCATGAGTGGAGCGAACATCAGCAGATAACGTCGAAACAGAGTCAGGGTGCGTGATACTTCGTCGGCGGCGACGCCAGTTTGAACGGTGTAGCTGCGTCCGCGGACCACTATGTTCTGACTGAGAAATCGAAAAGGCTTGCCGCCGAGCTCGCGATCTACATAGGTCGGCTGAAGTAATCGAGTCCCGAAAGTAGAAGGAAAAGACGTGTCCCGCATAATCGGTGCACGGTAGATCCAGTCTGCCGGGGGCACGGAGATTTGTAAGTAGTCGCCCGAGTGCTCGAGGACATAGGCTTCGGTGACCTCCTCCTGAAGCTTGGCGATTGAAGCGTCTTTCTTCTGAGCTTCCAGGAAATGCTGCAGGTC
>Ga0134122_10003639_pt1 | contig 11440 bp, 5 predicted proteins | sample KB302_FD_96461 | JGI IMG/M metagenome (GOLD analysis project Ga0134122, IMG submission 96461) | Terrestrial soil microbial communities without Nitrogen fertilizer from Kellogg Biological Station, Michigan, USA - KB3-0-2 | ecosystem: Environmental > Terrestrial > Soil > Unclassified ...
TTCCCGCTATGCCTTCAGCGGTCAACCTCTCCAATCATCCGTTCTGGCGCGAGCACTACCAGAAGCTGCTCGCTCAGACGGATCTTCAGATGGAGGCCACCGACCGCCTGATCGCATTGCTGCACGACAACCTCGGGCGCGTGCGCAAGAACCGATACACCCTGGAAGTTCTGTTGACGCAAGCCAGATTCATGCGGCACAACCTGTCGCTGCTGCGGACGCTCGCCCAGGTCGAAGACGTCCTGACCGACGCGAGGACCGAGCATTCCCGCCTTCGGTACGCCAATGCTGCAGAGCGTCTGGAAGCCGCCCGCCAACTGGTGAGCGCGGTCGTTCGGCAGCGCGAGACGGCGTATCAGGAACTGGTCGCCACGTGGGAGAAGAGCCGTTATCCGAAGGGACGCTCCGTTGGCGGACGAAACTTCGTCCACGTATTCGATGACGTCAAAGATCATTTCGCCGACCGCCGATCCGACCTTTCTTACATGATCGCGCCGGAGGAGTCCGTGGGGCTGGATGGTTGGTTGAAAGAACTGGCGCGTTCCATCGAACTTTACGCAAAAGAGAACAACATCGGCGGTGCGCCGGTCCCGCGATGAAACGCTTGTGAACTTGACATCGATATCGCGTGCCGACACATAATGTCGTATTACCTTCAGGAGGATTATGTATTCTCGTATTGCAATTCGGGCGGTTCTTGTTCTGGCGTTGGTCTCCAGCCTGGTTATTCCCGCCGCATCGCAGGTGACAGGCAACATCACCGGTTACGTGAGAGATCCCAGCGGTGCCGCGATCCCGAATGTGACCATTAGCGCCAAGATGATCGAGCAGCAGACCACTCGTACGATCACGACCGATACGGATGGCTTTTATACGTTCATCGCGCTGCCGCCGGGCAAGTATGACCTGACCTTCGAAGCTGGCGGTTTTCAAAAGCAGGTGCGAACCGGCATCGAGCTGTCGGTCAAACAGAATCTTCGCGTGGACGCCGAGCTCACTCTCGGCTCGGTCGAAACACAGGTAACGGTGGGCGCCGAGGCGCCGCTGGTAGACACCGTTTCCCCGACTCTGTCCGGGTTGATCGATGACCGGCGCGTGGTCGATCTTCCGCTCAACGGCCGCAATGTCATGGGCCTTGCGCGCATTCTGCCCGGTGTATTGAATGTGAATGCGCCGCAGCAAATGAGCGATGCGCGAGGCGGGCCGGAGATGGACGTGAACGGCGGCCGTCCGAACATGAACCTTTTCACTTTCAACGGCGGGTACTTCAATAATCCGTCGCGGAATACCGGCATCAACTATCCGCCGCCGGACGCGGTCCAGGAGGTCCGGATCCAAACGCACAACTTTACGGCGGAGTACGGACGCAATCCCGGCTCGCAGGTGAACGTCGTATCGAAATCCGGTACGAACGATTTCCACGGAGCGCTGTGGGAGTTTCTGCGCAATGATGCGCTCAATGCGCGCAATTTTTTCTCGAGCCGCGTGCCCGCGCTCAAACAGAATCAATTCGGCGGCGCGGCGGGATCGCCAATCATCAAAGACAAATTGTTCGTCTTCGGCTCGTATCAGGGATTGCGCGATCATCGGGAAGCCCAGACAGTCGAGGCGCTCGTGCCTTCCGACGCGCAGCGAGCGGGTGATTTTAGCGGCCTCGGCGCCGCTCTGACGAACCCTGCCGATCCGAGAACCGGCGCACCATTTACCGACTCGGCCGGCAATCCGTGTGTCGCGAACAATCAAATCGCACAGGGTTGTATCAGCCCGGTAGCGACGAAGCTTCTAGAATTCGTACCTCACAGCGCTTCGGGCCTGGTGAGTTCACTTGCCGCCAATCCGAGGCGCGGCGATCTGTTCATGATTCGCTCCGACTGGAACCAGAGCTCCCGCCACCGGGTGTTCGGCAGCTTTTTTTACGACCACAACTCGCGGGCGAATCCCTTCGCCGCGGGCGGCAACATTCCAGGCTACATGGGCGAAACCTTCGTGCAAGACTCGCGCCACCTGGTCGTAAACGATGTCTTCAACATTCGGCCGAACCTGCTCAATGAAGCCACGTTCTCATTCCTGACTACGCCTTCAGATCAACATGAGACCCGGACCATCGATCCACAGGAACTGGGCATTAACATGCCGCAATACCTGCCGAGTGGCGCGGTTTCCGTGAATGTGGGCGACAATTTCGTGCTTGGCTCGGGATTCACCACGCGCTTCTACAGCCATAATTGGCAATTCCGGGATACCTTGGACTGGATCCACGGACGCCACCACTTCAAGTTCGGCTATGAGCTCCTGCGGCTCCAATTCCGGCAGGTGTTCATCGGTTCCCCCGGTTTTTCGTTCACCGGAGCACGGTCGGGCGACCCGGTAGCTGATTTTATGCTCGGAGCTTTCGACAACCTGAATCTTAATTTCGGTATTAGAGACACCGACACGCTGACCAACGCGCATTCCGCGTTTTTCCAGGATGAATTCAAGGTGACGCCGCGGCTGACGCTGACCCTGGGCGTACGGTATGAACCGTTCCTGCCGTGGGTGGAAAAGAATGACCGGATCAACACTGTCGTTCCCGGCCAGCAGTCGACCGCTGTTCCGGACGCTCCCCCCGGCGTTCTGTTCCCCGGTGATGTTCCGCGCGGACTCGCTCACAATGACATGAACAACTTTGCCCCGCGAATCGGCTTTGCCTGGGATATTTTCGGCGACGGCAAGACCGCTGTGCGAGGCGCATACGGTGTGTTCTACGAAAGCGTCAACGCGGACTCACTGGCGCAGGAAAATCCCCCATTCGCCGGTTTCGCGACAGCGTTCAGCGGCCGCATGGAAGATCCGTTCGGATCGGTGGGATTAACACCGCCGCCGGCGACCACTACCGGAAAGTTCGGCTGCACGAAGGTCACGACATATCCGGGCTATGATTGCCCGTTATTTCCGCTGCCCGTGGGCGGCGTTTTTACAGAGCCGGGACTGCGAACGCCGTACATCCAATCATTCAATCTATCGGTCCAACGGCAGGTTACGCCGAGCCTGATGGTTGAGGCGGCTTACGCCGGAAAGATCGGCATCAAGATCGAGGCGTTGCGCACGTATAATCCCGCCCGGTTCGTGAACTCGCCCGTGGATGGTTCTCCGCCTTCAGATCAGAACATCAACGACCGAGTCATTTTCGAGCCTGGGATTCTGGGACCCACCGGCTTCTTGTTGGGTAATGATTTCAGAAGCTGGTATCACAGCTTCCAGTCGCAAGTCACGAAGCGATTCAGCAAGGGCCTTACCGTCCTCGGCTCCTATACCCTTTCCAAGTCGATCGACAGCAGCTCCACCGATAACCTAGGCGCGACAGTCGCCAATCCATTCAATCTTCGCGACGAGCGCGGGCGCTCCGATTGGGACCGCCGTCACGCATTCGTGGCCTCGTGGCTGTGGACGCCTTCGATCCGTTTCAGCAATCCGCTCACCAACAAACTGCTCGGCGGATGGACCTTGACAGGGATTCACAGCATTCAAAGTGGTCTGCCCCTGACGTTCCTGCAGGGCGACGACGTAGCGCTTGATGGCACGTTCGGCGATCAACATGCGCAATTGCAGCCTGGTGTGACGGTGAAGAATATCGTGCTCGATCATTCCAACCGTGGATCAATGGTGGGGCGCTTCTTCAACACGGATGCATTTGTTCCGACCAACGACGTTCCGCGCGGCACTTACGGCAATGCGGGCCGCGGACTGATCAGCGGACCGGCCTTCAACAGTACCGACCTGAGCATTTTGAAGGATTTTTCGATTCGGGAGCCCATGCGTCTCCAATTCCGCACCGAATTCTTCAACGCGTTTAACCAGGTGAATTTCACCAGGGTTCAGACAACTGTCAACTCCGGCACGTTCGGCCGGATTCGCAGCGCGGGCGATGCGCGTGTCATTCAGTTCGCACTAAAACTGCTCTGGTAGTCCGCGGACTATACTCGGGGAGAACACGTGTACGAATACGGGTTCTCCTCAGTTCGCTTCTTCTGATTCCCGCCATACTGAACTGCCAGCAGCCGGCGGCAGAACGGGCGCAATCGCTCCTGAGAGAAGGTAAGGCCAAAGAGGCTCTTTCGGTCTTGCTTGATCTCTACAAGTCTGATGCATCGAACGCGGCGCTGTGCCAGCAGGTCGGAATTGCTTACACGCAACTCGATAATCTTCCAAAGGCCGAGGAGTTTTACCGCAAGGCGATCCAGATCAATCCGCAGTTTCATGCTGCTCGAAAAAATCTGGCGACGGTTCTCTGGTTTTTGGGCCGGAAAGACGAAGCCGAGCGCGAGTTTCTGGCGGTAAACAAAGCTTCGGCGGACGATCCCGTGCCCCATCTTTACCTCGGCCTGGCGGAATACGGAAGGCGCCACTTCGAGCGCGCCAAGGCGCATTTCCAAAAAGCGGGAACGCTCGCTTCCGCCAATCCGGAAGTGCTTCCCGCGGTCCTCGAGACATACCTGGCGACTCGCGACCTCAGCCTGCCGAATCAAGTGGTGAAGCAATTAGCTCAAGCTGAGAATCCCGATCCCGCGCTTACGTCCCGCGCCGGGGCGATCTTTGCCCAGTACGGCCATTACGACCAGGCGGTCATAGCTTTGGAGAAGCTGGTGTCGGCGCGCAAGGATTCCGCCGAAACCTGGCGCATGCTGGCGGAAGCTTATGACCGGCAAGATAAACCGGACCAGGCTTATCGCGCTTATGCCCGTGCTATCGAAATGGATCCAATATCGGACGATGCGTACGTCGCTCTCGCCGAATTCGCTTCCGCTCATCACAATGATGATTTCGCGCTCGACGTTGTGGGCCGCGGTTTACAGCAGTCTCCCGGAGCGTCCAGGCTGCTGTTTGAGCGGGGGATTTTACGGGCACTGAAAGGCGACCGCGATCAAGCTGAAAACGATTTTCGGCAAGCGAGCCAGGCTAAACCGGATTGGAATTTGCCCCTATTGGCCATGGGTGTTCTGAAACTGGAATCCGGTAACGCGGGTGGCGCGGCTGCCACTTTCGAAAAATCCCGGGCTGCCGATCCACGGGACTACCGCGCGCATTATCTGTACGCCGTTGCGGTCAGCAGAGACGGCGGCCAGAACTCCGATCAGAAACGCGCGCGCGCACTTGGTGCGCTTCGCAGAGCCATCGAACTCAATCCTAACGACGCCCGTGCGCATGCCCTACTCGGTCAACTGAGCCTCGCGTCAGGAGACGCTGGCGCGGCCGCCATTGCCTGGCGGAAAAGTTTGAAAATGGATCCGGAAAACCCAACTGCGCTGTACCAGTTGAGCTTGCTCTATCGCAAGCAGGGCAAAACGCAAGAGGCGGATCGGATGATGCAGACATTCCGGCAGCTCAAAGCCGGCAAGCGCGATGCGGAAGAAAGCCTGGTGCAGATTTTAAGAGTCCTGCCTGCGAAGTGAGGCTTCGGCGTCGTCAGCGGCCAACACCCGCCAGCGACTCAAGCACTCGTTGCTGGTGACGCGTTTGATCCTTGATCGCTCGAAACCGTCTGAACTCCTCATTGGCGCTAGCCGTATCGCCGAGCCGTTGATACGCGAGCGCCAGACGGTAGTGCGCGCCCGCAAGGTTCGGGTCGAATCCGATCGCCTTCTCGAGCGGCCCGACACTGGCCTTCATTCGGCCTTGCAATTGTGCAATCACGCCAAGCTGAAAATATGGCTCAGCGAATGTAGGATTCAGCCGCAACGCCTGCTCGAAGTTGGCCGCAGCCGCTTGAAAATCTTCCCCCTCACCACTCTGCGCATGGCCTAGCAATATTACGCCGTAGTGATAGTATGCCCATGCGTTCCGCGGACGCCTTTTGAGGTAATCGGCAAAAACACGTTGCACCTCCGGCTGAAGATGTTGCCAGGAGTCGTAAGCCTCGCCCAGCAGAAAATACGCCGGCGCGGAATCCGGTTGCAGCTTCACCGCTTCAAGCAGGTTCTCCGCTCCACCCTCATAAATACCGGCCAGGTAGTATGCCGATCCCAGTCCCAGCCGCAGCTTCCACGATCGTGGCAGAGCGGAAACGGCCGATTGAAACTCGGCTATGGCTGCGTCCTGTTTTCCGTGCTGCAACAATGCATTCGCAAAGTCAAACCGGTAGTCCTCGTTCGCTGGTTCCTGTTGTGCGGCCCGGCCGAACGCCCGCTCGGCGTTGGCTGGATGGCTTCGTTTTTCTTCGATTGTGCCGAATAGGTCCTGAATCTCGGCCTTGCTTTGCGAAGCCAGCAGGGGTTCCAGCGTCTCCGCGGCGCGGTCATACTTCGCCATTCGAAAATAAGCCAGTGCCAGGTTATAGTTCACCTCGTATGACCCAGGAAAAGCTTTTTGCGCTTTCTCCAGCAGCGGAATCGCCGCTTCCACCTGACCACGTTCCGCCAGTAAACCCGCGAGATGTATCAGCCGTGGATCGTCAGCCGCAAGAAGGGCCTGCAATTCCTTCGCAGTTTTGAGAGCCGCCTCCGTCCTGCTCAAAAGCAGCTGGCTTTCCATCATCCCGATCCGCGCCGCAGCATCGGAACCGTTGCCACGCGCAACAAATTCAAAGTGGTTGAGCGCCTCGGACGCCTTGCCGCCAGACAAAGCGATCGCACCCAGGTTGTAATGCGCGGTAACATTGCCGGGATTGAGTTCAAGAACACTCCGAAAGGCGCTTGCCGCTTTGGTGAACCGCTTCTGTTGAAAATAGGTCGAGCCAAGGTACCCGAGCGCACGATAATCTCGCGGCCGTATTTCTACTGCGCGCGAAAAGTGCTGCTCCGCATTGGTGAATTTCGACTCGGCGGTGGCGATCAGACCGAGCAGGATCTCGGCGTCGGCCATGCGAGGATCAATCTCGAGCGCTTTGCTGACGGCGATTTCGGCTTGCCTCCACTCCTGCCGTTCGAAGAGCTGGCGTCCCTGGTCAAACCAGCGTCGCGCATCAGACTGTTGAGCACCAGCAACACAGACAGCGGCGATTGCGAACGCTGCCAGTTTCCCGAGAACCCCCATCAAGCCGAATGTAGCACGGGCGGCTCACTGAACACGCCACGATGCCTGGCACGCTCTTACGCTTCATCACCTGGCCGTGTTTGGCTCCGCGACTTCCGCCCTTTTGGGGCAGCCTTCATTTTTTTAGGCCTGTGGTCCGCAAGAACTTCGTCAGGAGCTTGAATGTCATGCTGCGATCGTTGGTGCCCCGGACATCGTGCCAAACGTATGAGGAACTGGCCATGCCCGAAATTGCTGATGGAGAGGCCGAGCAGGAGCTTCGGTAGCGAACCTTGGCCATCAACAAGCCGCAAGCCAACTTGCCTGACGGACTGTTCTGTTGCTCAACGGTGTTGTGCAGCACGGCGCGCCAAGCCCGCTGTCAACCGCTCCTTGACTGCTCCTTCTGGTGTTCGTTTTGTCATCGAGCATTTTCGTTGCGCATCATTTGGGTGGCGAGCCAGGCCGCCAAATTCGTGCCTCCGGACGTGTCGCGGATGACCAGATGCTGCGAAGCCTTCTGCGCGGAAGCGAATTCGGACCGCAGGCGTGCATCGCGGGACAGTTTGTTGCGGCCGTCTACGAATCCTTCGAGCAGGATGGGGCGAGAGCCCTGAGTCTCGACGATGTCCGCGACATCGGCCGCTTCGAGAATCCCGGGTACGATCACATCCTGCGGCAAATGACTGAAACGGTCTTCGAGCACCGAGACGAAAGAGACCAGCCCGCCTCGCGCAGCAATCGCCGCGACGCGGTTTTCATATAATCCCGCCAGAAGCGCCAGCAGCGCTCCCATAGGTTCCGCCTGGTGCTGAGCGAACGGACCGGCCTCCTGCATGGCGCTTTGATCGAACGCGAAGTCATCGGAATTCGTTTGTGCGAACGAATCTCCCCACAGCGAGATCTGCGCGGGATTAACATCCGGCCGCGAAGCGAGGTAACGGATTACGGTGCGGGCATCTTTGAGCCGGGCGCCGAGCATGGTCTCGCCGAGCATGAGTTCTGTAGCCGCCGGGCCCATGGCGTTCGGTTCGCGCGATGAAGCGGAAGCCACCTCGCCTGTACCGCGGACATCCAGCAGGCAAATCTCAATTCCATTGCGCAGCAGAGATCTCAATTCCTCGCCGCGCTCTGCCAGAAAACGCGCTTTTCCGCCTTCTGCAACGGCGAGGACCGCGGGCATACGCTTGCCCGCCGAATGCAGCGGCTTCAGGAGAATCATGGGCAGCGCGATTCCGGGTGCAGTCTCGATGGCAAGCGCTTCGACCCCCACCTCCTCGCCTGGCTTTTCCCAGAGCAGTTGGACCGATGGTTTCCCGGACGGCTCGATATCACCGAGCCTCTGCTTGATGGCCGCACGGAGTTCTTCGGGGGACCGCTTTCTGGACCGCGCCGCCGCGAGCCGCTGGTGCGCCAACTCGAAGGCGATGGCGCTCGCCGCCTTGGGCTTCCTCTCCGCGGCGACTGCGGGAGTCAGACACATCAATTCGGAATCCGGCCGAGAGTTGTGACACTCGACGGTGGGCGTGGGAACTTGCAGCCAGCGCGTGAGGATTGGGTAAAAACGCCGGCGCAGTAAAGTGCCCACGTTGGTGCATTCGCCGGGACCAGGGAATGGACCGAGACCGTGGACTTCATCCAGATGGTCCCGCGCCCCATATAGCTCGAACACCTTTTTGTAACGCGCCCACATCGGCTCATGTTCGACGTCCTCCGGCCAGTCGATCTCGAACGAATACAAGAAAGGACGGGGCGCGACCGCCGCGCATATCAACCAGGGGAAGAACTGATCGATAGAACTGCGCGGCAGGCACCGCGTGGTTTCCCACTCACCCCATCCAGGCCAGGCAGTATCGAATGGGTAGCCGCGCGGCCCGTCGGTGTAGTGTTCTTCCGGGCCCGCTTCACCAAAGTTGAACGGAATCACTGCCGCGATTCGCGGATCGAGCGCTGCCGTGACTGCCGCGGGATCGCCGCCGCCTGCCACTGCACCGAGCATGATGATGCGCTTGGGATCGATGTACGGCCGCTCGAGCAGAACGTCGACGCTGCGCATCAAATCCCAGACCATCCACTTCATCAGGCTTTCGCCCGCGAGCAGAAGCTGATTGCCCGTTGCATATCTCCCGTAGTAACTCTCGCGATTCCACGGCTGGGATTGCGATCGCTCTCCCGCGCACAATTGATCAAGCACCAGCACAGCAGTTCCGGATCGCGCCCACGTCATCCCCAGGTCCTGCAACTCGGATTGTGTTTTGGGAGCGTGATGGGCATGAACGACCACGATCGCCGGAATTTTTCCGGATACCTTTGCAGGAAGATACAGGTTGGCGGTGACCGCCAGATGCGGACGGCTTTCATAAACCAAATTCTCGATCGCGAAGCCGTCGCCGTAATCGGCGCGGTGCGTCACCACCGGCCGCAGCGGCGTGCGCTCGGGCCAGGGTTCAAGCGACTTTCGCAGTGCAGCCAGGCGTTCATCCCGGAACCGCTCCCAGGTCTCGCGCGAATTCACCTTCCGCCACGCACGCTTCTCCTCCTCTGCAATAACGGACATTCGCGAGCGAAGAGAATTTTCGAGCATGCGGGAGACCTGGAGCTGACGGCGCTGTTCTTCAGTCCAGGCATTCTCCGGCGCGAGGGCATTGGCGCGTTGGCTTGAATTCGAACTGCTCGGTGCAAGCCCCGTCGCGTGAAAATCCGGAGCGGAATCGTGCGTCGGAGCGGCAAACTGGAATGTCGCGCGCTCATGGGCTGCCGGCCAATACCAGCGCAGTTCCGGGGCGTCCGGCCGGGAAGCGCGAACCCGTTGGATGTCAATAAATCCGATCTGCCCGAGCCGTTCGAGCGGGATCGCGGCCTCGACCGTCCATTCACCCCGCCCCAGATGACTCGCGACAAGCAATCCACTGGCTCCTTCGAGTGTGGGAACTCCATTGCCTCCTTGCAGGCGATAAGCGCCAACCGGATTCACGGCGAGCGAGAGACTCAGGTGGCGGCGAACCGCTGTGTCCTGCACGCGAATGTTCCAGGTAACTAGATCCTCGGACCACCAGTTGGGGTTACGGCCCGTCGAATGAGCCACGACTCTATCCGGTTCGGGAATCCGCGCGCTAAGGCAGAGGTACGCGCCCCGCGTGGCGACGCGCGCTTCGCCGCCCGCGGGAAAGGGCGATCCGAATTCGGAAGACTCCAGAGGGAAAACGCGAGCGGCCTGCCAGGCAGTTTCATCCGGTTGACCGTCAATAGTAAGCGCGCCGGAGATCGATGGGATGGTAACGGATGGCGCCTCGGCGGCGAGCGCAGTCCAGAGTAAAAGAACAGTGAGCAGCCTCAGGGGTCCCGGGTTCATGGAGTAAATCTAGCACGTCGCAAATGCGCGCTGCGTATTTCTCTCACGGGCGTGAGATGATCGTGGCGAAACTGTTTTGTATAATCCGCAGGAATTATTGCGTAGTCTGAGGAGATCAAATGCCAAATCATTTCCAACGCCGCGACTTCTTGAAATTGGCGGGAGCGGCCAGCGTCGCGCAAACTCTTCTGGGCGCGGAGAAGCCTGTAAGAATCGGCCTGGTCGGCGTAGGGAGTCGCGGTACCGGCCTGGTCAAAATTCTTCTGGACGTGCCTGGGGTCGAGATCCCGGCGATTTGCGACGTCAACGAGGAGCATCTGCAGAATGCCCAGGCCATCGTCGAGAAGCGCGGCGGCAAGCGGCCGGAAGGATATGCACGCGGTACGGAAGACTACCTGCGCCTGGTGGCTCGCGAGGATCTGGACGCGGTGATGACGGCGACTCCGTGGGAGATGCACACGCCGGTTGCCGTGGCGGCTATGAAGGCGGGTAAGTACGCGGCCACCGAGGTTCCCGCGGCCATCACGCTCGAACAATGCTGGGAACTGGTGAACACATCCGAGCAGACCGGCATGCCTTGCATGATGCTGGAGAACGACTGTTTCGGCCGGGGCGCCTTGATGGCGCTCAACCTCGTGGAGCAAGGAGTGCTCGGCGAGGTGATTCATTGCGAAGGCGGCTACGATCATGACATCCGCGCCGGCCTTTTGAGAGACGGTCAACTGTCGTGGCGCGGCATGCATGCTCTGCGCCGGAACGCGAACCTGTACCCAACGCATCCCATCGGACCAATTGCGTGGTGGACCGGCATCAACCGCGGCGACCGCTTCACCTACCTGACCTCGATGAGCACCAGGTCGCTCGGCCTGAGCCGCTATGCGGCAAAAAACTTCGGCCCCGACAACATCTACGCCAAGCGCCAGTTCGCCGATGGCGATGTCAACACCAGCCTCATCATGACGGAAAAAGGGGTGACCGTTACTCTCAACCACGATACGCAATTGCCGCGTCCGTATTCAGACTCGGGTGACACGAAAATACCGCTCATGGTGCAGCGCCTGCAGGGCACAGAGGGAATCTTCTTCGGGAGCCTGGAAAAAA
>Ga0134122_10003641_pt1 | contig 11439 bp, 11 predicted proteins | sample KB302_FD_96461 | JGI IMG/M metagenome (GOLD analysis project Ga0134122, IMG submission 96461) | Terrestrial soil microbial communities without Nitrogen fertilizer from Kellogg Biological Station, Michigan, USA - KB3-0-2 | ecosystem: Environmental > Terrestrial > Soil > Unclassified ...
CGGGCGGCGGCCGGACGCTAGATTGCGAACGGCTTGATTCCTGCTAGTTCTCATCCGTCATTCAGTTCCTCATCTCAATCGTTCTTCAAAATCTCATCCTAGGAGTGCAAATGAAATCCGTTTGGGCAAGAACAATCTGCCGCCTGTTGATCGCACTGATGGTCTGGACGCCGTACCAGATGGCGCAGGCCGGAATGATCGGTACGGATCAGGCTGCGGCGCCTTCCTCGCAGGCAGACCGTGCAGCGGTGCTGAGCTTCGTCTCGCGCGCCGACGTGGCAAGCCAGCTCCAGTCCATGGGGCTCGACGCCGCGACGGCGAAAGACCGCGTAGGCGCGATGACCGATGCCGAAGTGGCATACCTCGCCGGGAGAATCCAGCAGCTGCCCGCGGGCGCCGACACCGCCGGTGTTATCCTCCTCATCGTCATCATCGCCGCGATCTGGTGGGTCTGGAAACGCTAAAGCACCTCGGCCGAAAGACCGCACAGAACGCCCGCGTGACCGCGGGCGTTCTTGTTTGCGCCTGCGTCCTCGCGCTGTCGGGTTGCGCGAGCATGTGGCCCCAGACCGCGGAGCTGCGGCGCGCTCTGCCGCAGGGCCTTCCGGAACGGACCGAGCTGCGCGCGGTACCGTTCTTCCCGCAGGAGGAATACCAGTGCGGCCCGGCCGCGCTGGCCACGGTGCTCGCGGCCGCCGGGGTCAAGGTGACGCCGGAGGAGCTCGTGCCGCAGGTGTACCTCCCGGAGCGCAAGGGGAGCCTGCAGGTCGAGATGCTGGCGGCGGCACGCCGCCACGGCCTGGTTTCGTACCAGCTCGCGCCGCGCCTCGAAGACCTGCTGCGCGAGCTCACCGCCGGCAACCCGGTGATCGTGCTGCAGAACCTCGGCGTGGGCGATGGCTGGCATTACGCCGTCGCAGTCGGCTACGACTACGACAGCGGCATGCTCGTCCTGCGCTCGGGCACCACCGAGCGGGAGCTGATGCCCTTCACCGTGCACGAGGTCGTCTGGAAGCGCAGCAACTACTGGGCGATGGTGGCGCTGCCGCCCGATCGCATCGCGGCCACCGCCGACGAGAGCCGCTGGCTGAGCGCGGTGGCGGCGATGGAGCGGACCGGAGAGGCGGCGAACGCCCGGCTTGCGTACGGCAGCTTCCTCAAGCGCTGGCCCGAGAATGTGAGCGCGGCCATCGGCCTCGCCAATTCGCACTATGCCCTGGGTGCGCTGCCTGAGGCCGAGCGCGTGCTGCGCGACGCCATGAAACGCGCGCCCGATTCGGTGATCGTGCTCAACAACCTCGCCCAGACTCTTTCCGACCAGGGGAAGAACGAAGAAGCGCTGCCGCTCATCGAGCGCGCCGTCGAGCAAACCGGTGCGACGGCCAGCCCGTATTCGAAGGCGGTGCTGGAGACGCGCGACACGATCCTCAAGCGTCTCGCCGGAAAATAACCGCCTAGTAAAGTAGCCGCGCACAAGCGCGTCAGGCCGCGAGGGTAAGCGGGTCGTGCGCAGCGAGGACCGGCGGAACCGGGCAGTCGAGCGTCGCCGCGATGGCGCGCAGGAGCTCGGCTTCGGCGACGCGCAGCACCCGGTCGGCCATCGCGACTTCCACGCAGGCTCGCAGCAGGGCGGGCTTGGCGAACGGTGCCAGCAGCCTCAGCCGCTCGAGCGACGCCGAAACGCTCGCGCTCGTCATTTTCTCGTCGGCCGACGGCGCCTCCCATCCGAGCTCGAGCACGCGCGCACCCGCGGCGAAGGCCTTCCCCGAGGTGTCGCCCGAGACTCGCGCCACCAGCGTTAGCAACACACGAGCGTCATCGGCAATCTCCTCGACCCGGCGGTAGCGCGTTGCGATCGGCTCGCCCGCGCCCTCGCGCAGGCGCTGCCGCAGAAGAGTCAGCAGGACGAATTCGCGCAGCGTCACGCGCGCATCGCGCTCTACCAGCGAGGCGAATTCTGTCAGGAACCGATCGCGCTGCGGTTGCGGCTGGGCCTTCACCGCCGGCAACGCGAGCTCGGCAAGGGTCAGCGCGTGCTGCCGGGCGAGCGCCTGGACCTCGCCGGCGAGGTCGCCCGCCCGGTCGGAAAATCCGCCCAGCGCACAGAGCACCCGTTCGGCTTCCGGCGCGCTGCGCAATGCCTGGCGCAGCCGCGGAGGCAGGCTTTCGAGCAGCCGCCTGCTGAAATCGACATGTTCCCGGGTCGGCCGGCCCACGCTCGCCACCACCTCGGCCGGCGCGGTGCGCACGTTCTTGACGACGTTCCCTGCTCCGTCGAGCACCGCGACTTCGGCCCGGCGGCCGTGGCGCCGGGCGCGATAGTCCTCTCGCTGGAAGCGGGGATGTACCCGGCGGATGCGCTCCTCGATCGGCGGGTGGGTGGCGAAGCCGAACCAGTTTCCGACCACGGGCGCGAAGAACATGTGGGCGAGGCCCGGTGCGTTCGCGGCGAGCACGGCGGTGCGCGCGTGTAGGGCGAGGATCGAGTCGAGCGCGCCGGCGATCGCGTCGGCGTGGCGCGTGAACTGCACGCTTGCCGCGTCGGCGAGGAGCTCGCGCTGGCGCGAGACCGCCGCCCGGATTGCGCTTGCGGCAAGTGTGCCCGGAAAGCCGATGAACGCCACCGCCGCGGCGAAGACGGCGGCGAAGGCTGCCGGACTGCCCTCTTCGCCCGCCGCCCGCTGAGCCCGGGCCGAGGCGAAGAACAGCGCCTCGGCCTTGTCGCCCAGCCAGGTCAGGCCGGCAAGCAGCGCGGCGAGGCGCAGGTTGAGCGCCATGTCGCCGTTCAGGATATGGCTGAACTCGTGCCCCATGACGCCCTGGAGCTCGTCGCGCGAGAGCTTGTCGAGCGCGCCGGCGGTGACGACGATCAAGGCTTCGTTCGGCGAGTATCCGGCGACCAGGGCGTTGACCGCGTCCTCGCGCCGGATGACGTACACCGGCGGAACCGAGACGCCCGACGCGATCGACATCTCGTCCACCACGTTGAGGAGCTTGCGCTCGGCGGGCGACGCGCGCTCGGGATCGACGTAGGCAGCGCCGAGCAGGTCGGCGACCGCGTGTCCGCCTTCACGGAACTGCCACATGCGGTAGGCGGAGACCCAAAGGATGCAGCCGGCCACGAGCGCTGCGATGGCGGCTGCGAGCCGCCACGACAAGAGCGCGCCCACCGCGGCATAGCTCGCCACGGTGAGCGCCACCGCAACCAGGTACCAGAGCACGAGCCAACGCGAGGTGCTGCGGCTGCGCTCCTGCTGTTCGAAGAAATCCAAGCTACCGGAGCGAGACCTTCGGCGCGGCGCGCTGGTCGGAGGACTCGGTCGCCTGCAGGAGCTCCGCGGGCGCGAACCCGAGCAGCCTGGCGAAGAGCGTTTCCGGGAAGGACTCGAGCCGCGTGTTGTACTGCATCACCGAGTCGTTGTAGGCCTGGCGCGCGAATGCGACCTTGTTTTCGGTGCTGGCGAGCTCCTCCTGCAGCGTGGCAACGCTCTCGTTCGCCTTGAGATCGGGATAGCTCTCGAACAGCGCGACCAGCCGGCCGAGGGCGCCGCCGAGGGCGCCTTCGGCGTGCGCCAGGCCCTGCATTGCCGCCGGGTCGCCCGGCGCCGCGAGCGCGCGCTGCGCAGCGCCGACCGCGCTGCCGCGCGCCTGCACCACCGCGTCGAGCGTCTGGCGCTCGTGCTGCAGGTAGCCCTTGACCGACTCGACCAGGTTCGGGATCAGGTCGTAGCGGCGCCTGAGCTGGACGTCGATCTGCGCGAACGCGTTCTTGAAGCGGTTGCGCAGCACGACCAGGCCATTGTAGATCGCGATCGCCCAGATGACGATCACGATGACGACCCCGAGAACGACCCAGCCCATGAGCTCCCTCCCCCTGCGCCTACTATAACCTACCCGCGCCGCGCTCCGTCCTCGCCGCGCTCTCGCCGCGCTCCGTCCTCGCCGCGCTCCGTCCTCGCCGCGCTCGCGCGGCGCTCCTGTTGGTTGCCGAGAACGACGGCCAGAAACAGGCACACGCCGGCGATCACCACGGCGACGAGCGGAATTGCGCGCAGCTCGGTGGCGAGCGAGCGCAGGGCGGTGAACAGCCACCCGCCTGCGGCGTCGGCGCCGCGCACAGCGACGATGTCGATCACGTTCTTCGCCTTGTACTTCTCGTCCCGCTCGACCACGGTGAACAGCACCTCGCGCGCCGGATTGGAGATGGCGAAGTTCGCAGTGCGCTGCAGCGCCTGGAAAGCGATCACCACGGCCAGCACCGGCGCCGCGGCGAGCACCACGAAGCCGACGGCGAAGACGAGCGGCAGCAGCGCGAGCGCGGGGCCAACGCCGAAGCGCGCGATCAGCTTGCCGGTGGCGACGAATTGCAGCGCCAGCGTGAGCAGGCCGACCGTGAGGTCGACCGTGGCGAAGATGCGCGTGCGCACCGCCGGATCCTCTGACGCAGCGGCGATGATCGCCGCCTGCTCGAAGTAGAGGAAGGTGGCGGCGATCGACAGCAAACCGACCCAGAGCGTGATGCCGGCGATGTAGGGCGAGCGCAGCACCATCAGGATGCCGTCGATCGCACCGCCGCCGGTCGGCGCCGCTTCCGGCTGCTTCTCGTCTTCGTGGGTCGCGGTCTCGAGGCGCGCGGCGCAGAGCACCGCCGCCTCGAGAAGCAGCGCGGCGATGATCAGCAGGTTCACCGCGCCGATGGACCCGGCCAGGCCGATAGTGATCGCGGGACCGGCGAGCGCGCCGGCGCTGCCGCCGGCGGCGATGAACCCGTAGAGCCGCTTGCCCTGCTCGGAGCGCCAGACGTCGGCCATGAACGACCAGAACACCGAGACCGCAAACAGCACGAAGACGCTGATCCAGACGAAGAACACCCGCGCCACGGTCTGGCGCTCCACGCCGAGGGTGAGCAGCACCCAGAAGATCGCCAGGTTGACGACGAAGAAGTGATAGACGAGCGGGATGAACACGCGCCGGCGCACGCGCGCCACCAGCGCGCCGTAGACCGGCACTGCGGCCAGCATGACGACGAAGGTGGCGGTGAAAAGCCACTGCAGGTTCCTCACGCCGCCGGCGACGCCCATCTCGTCGCGCAGCGGCCGCAGGATGTAATAGCCCGCGAGCAGGCAGAAGAAGTACGTGAACGACCAGAGCATCGCGCGCACTTCCTCGGGTCGTACCGCGACGACCCGGGTGAGCCAGCTCACCGTTGGGATGTCACTTCAGGGATGTCACTTCAGGGATGTCACTTCAGAGAGAGTGCCTTGCGAAGCTCTTCCGCGGTCAGCACGCGCCCCGAGACCGACGAGCCGAGATCGTAGGCCTTCGACGAGGCGAGCGAGCCGGCGTTGACCGGGTCGAAGCCGGCGTCGGAGACGAGCTGCATGCCGATCTTGAGCGCTTCGGGGTCGTCCGCAGCCACCGGCAGCGCCATGCGCGGCGCGGTACGGTTCGCCTCGCGCGCCATCGTCGCGTAGCCCCAGGAGTTGAAGCTGCGCACGATCTTCGCGCCGGGCAGCAGCGCGGCCGTGGAAATCGCGGCTCCCTTCTCGCGCGCGGCGAGCGCCATCTCGCCGTCGCGCGAGGGCACCGGGTTGTTGGGATCGATGATCACCTTGCCGCGCAGGCGGCTGCCCACCTCGTCGCGGATCGCCGGCAGCGACGCATAAGGCACGGCGATCAGCACCGCCTCGCCGAACGACGCCGCTTCATGCGCGCTCCCGGCGCGCGCCTTAGGTCTCAATTCGGGGCCGAGGCCGTCGATCGCACGCTTCACCTGTTCCGGGTCGCGGTCGGAGAACATTACCTCGTGGCCGGCCTGCACCCACAAGCCGCCGATCGTCGAGCCGATCCGGCCCGAGCCGATGACGCCGATCTTCATGGGCTTCGCTTGCGCGAACGCCGGTGCGACCGCCACCGCCGCAGCGGCGATGAGGAAACTTCGTCTTCTCATTCGTGTCTCTCCTTGCGTTTCAGGCTATCACAGTAGAATCGTCACATGGACCCGCGACGACGTGCGCTCCTCGGCGCTCTTGCGGGGGCAGCGGTAACCCCCGCCCGGAGCGCAAGCCCCGCTTTTTCGCAACAGCGCATCATGACCAAGCGCATCCCCGTTTCCGGCGAAGAGCTTCCCGCGATCGGCATCGGCACCTGGCAGACCTTCGACGTGCGCGGCGACCCCGCGGCGCGCGCGCCGCTGCGCGAGGTGCTCAAGGCGTTCTCCGAGGCGGGCGCCCGCGTGGTCGATTCCTCGCCGATGTACGGCGCCGCTGAATCGGTGGTGGGCGAGCTCAGCGCCGAGCTCGGCCTGCGCGAGCGGCTCTTCATGGCGACCAAGGTCTGGACCCACGGCCGCGACGAGGGCGTGCGCCAGATCGAGGCGTCCTTCCGCCGCATGCGCGTCGAGCGCATGGACCTCATGCAGGTCCACAACCTGGCCGACGTCCAGACGCATACGCGCACGCTGAAGGAGATGAAGGCGAGCCAGCGCATCCGCTATATCGGAATCACGCACTACACCGCCTCGGCCTACGGCGAAATCGAGCGCCTGCTGAAGACCAGGGAATACGACTTTGTCCAGATCAACTACTCGCTCGGCGAGCGGGAAGCCGAACGGAGGCTTCTGCCGCTCGCCCGTGACTTGAAGGTCGCGGTGATCGCGAACCGGCCGTTCCAGGAAGGCGCGCTCTTCGGCCACGTCAAGGGCAAGCCCCTGCCGGCCTGGGCCGCCGAGCTCGGCATCGCGAGCTGGGCGCAGTACTTCCTCAAGTGGATCGTGTCGCACCCGGCGCTCACCTGCGCCATTCCCGGCACCGGCAGGCCGGAGCACATCCGCGACAACGTCGCCGCCGGGGCGGACCCGTTCCCCGACGCTTCGGCCAGGACGAAGATGGCCGAGTACTTCGATTCGCTGTAAAGCCGCTAGAATTTATCCAACATTCCGAGGGGGATCGTCATGAGATTCGGGCTTCCCGGCGCGATCGTGGCCGCCGCGCTTACCGCTTTGCTTCCGTCCGGCGGCCAGGCGGCCGATCGAATCAAGGTCGGCTTCATCAGCACGCTGTCTGGACCGAGCGCGGCGCTCGGCATCGACATCCGCGACGGCTTCCAGCTCGCGGTCAAGATGGCGGGCGGCAAGATGGGCGGCCTGCCCGCCGAGGTGCTGGTGGGCGACGACCAGTTCAAGCCCGAAGTGGGCCGCCAGCTCGCCGAGAAGAACGTGCGCCTGGACAAGGTGAACTTCCTCACCGGCATGGTGTTCTCCAACATCATGCTGGCCTCGGTTCCAGTGGCTTTCGAGAACAAGATCATCTACGTCAGCCCCAACGCCGCGCCCTCGCCTTTCGCCGGCAAGCAGTGCAACCCGTACCTCTTCGTCGCCTCGTGGCCGAACGACGCCTACCACGAGGCCGCGGGGCAGCACGCCACCAACCGCGGCTACAAGAGCGCGTATCTCATCGCGCCGAACTACCAGGCCGGGAAGGATTCGCTCACCGGCTTCAAGCGCTTCTACAAGGGCACCGTCGCCGCGGAGGTCTACACCCAGCTCGGCCAGCTCGACTACTCTGCCGAGCTCGCGCAGGTGCGCGCGGCCAAGCCCGACGCGCTCTACATCTTCCTGCCCGGCGGCATGGGCATCAACTTCATCAAGCAGTTCGTCGCCGCGGGCCTCTCGAAGGACGTGCCGCTCATCGTGCCGGGATTCGGCTCGGACCAGGACATCATCCGCCCGGTGGGCGACGCCATGCTGGGTCTGTTCGACACCGCGCACTGGGCGCCGGATTTCGACAACGCCGCGAACCGCAGATTCGTGGCCGCGTTCGAGAAGGAGTACAAGCGCATCCCGTCGGTGTTCGCGGCGCAGGGCTACGACGCGGCGCTGCTGATCGACGCCGCGGTGCGCGACGTCAAGGGCAAGGTCGAGGACGTCGAGGCGGTGAGGAAGGCGATGAAGGCGGCGCGCTTCGAGTCGGTGCGCGGCGCGTTCAAGTTCAACAGGAACCAGATGCCGATTCAGAACTACTACCTGCGCGTTGTGGCGAAGGACGGCCAGGGACGCCTCATCAACAAAACCATCGGCACCATCTTCAAGGACCACGGCGACGCCTACGTGCAGGAATGCGAGATGAAGTGATGCGAACCGACTAGGGAGGGAAGATCGGGAAAAATCGGGGTCTGACCCCGATTTTGCTTTTGTCGCTCTTTCCGTCATGTCCTGGATCCTGATCCTCGAGCAGTCGCTGAACGGCCTGCAGTTCGGGCTGATGCTGTTCCTGCTCGCCGCGGGCCTCACGCTCGTGTTCGGAATCATGGACATGATCAATCTCGCGCACGGCTCGCTCTACATGCTGGGGGCGTTCCTCGCCTCGACGTTCATCGAGCTCACCGGGTCGTTCCTCGCCGGCGTGCTGCTCGCGATTGCGGCCACGGCGGTCCTCGGGATGCTGCTCGAAGTGAGCATTCTCAGGACGTTGTACGCACGCGACCACCTGTCGCAGGTCCTCGCGACCTTCGCCCTGATCCTCATCATCAACGAGCTGGTCCGCCTGGTGTGGGGCTCCGATGCCGCGCTGGCGATGCCGGCGGCGCTGTCCGGCCCGGTCGAGCTGCTGCCAGGACTGCGCTATCCGTCCTACCGCCTGGTGATCATCGGCGTGGGATTGGCCGTCGCCTTGCTGCTGTACGTTCTAGTGACGAAAACGCGGATCGGCATGCTCGTCAGAGCCGGGGCATCGAACCGCGAGATGGCGCTCGCCATGGGCGTCGACATCAAGACCCTCTTCACGCTCGTATTCGGCGTCGGCGCGGCGCTGTGCGCGCTCGCCGGCTCGATGCTCGCGCCGCTGCTCGCGGTGCAGGTCGGCATGGGCGAGAACATCCTCATCCTCGCCTTCGTCGTGATCGTGATCGGCGGCATCGGCTCGATCCGCGGCGCGCTCGTCGGCGCGGTGCTGGTGGGGGTCGTCGACACCATCGGGCGGGCCTTCCTGCCGATCCTCCTCGGCGCCTTCTTCCAGCCGCGGGTGGCGAGCGCCGCCGGTCCCGCGCTCGCTTCGGTGATGATCTACCTCATCATGGCGGTGGTACTGTATTTCAGGCCGCAGGGCCTGTTTCCGGCTCGCGGATGAGAAAAGCTCTTTGCATCACTCTTGTCCTCATTGCGTTTCCGGTGGCGATGCAGTGGCTCGGCTACCTGTTCTACGTGAGCTTCGCGAGCCGGGTGATGATCTACGCCATCGCCGCGACCAGCCTCAACCTGGTGCTCGGCTACGGCGGCATGCTCTCGTTCGGCCATGCCGCGTTCGTCGGCGCGGGAGCCTACGTCGCGAGCATCCTCGTCGCCGAAGGCGTCGCGAGCGCCTGGATCGGCTGGCCGGCCGCGGTCGCGGCCTCGGCGCTTCTCGCATGGGTGATCGGCGCGATCTCGCTACGCACGCGCGGCGTGTACTTCATCATGATCACGCTCGCGGTCGCGCAGATGATGTTCTACCTCGTCAACTCAATGAAGGCTTACGGCGGCGACGAGGGCCTGACGCTGCCGCGGCGCGCCGAGCTTGGCCTCGGCCTCGACCTGGGGGACGAAGTCGTCTTCTACTACGTGGTGCTTTTCGTCCTGCTCGCCGCGCTGTACGCGCTGCACCGCGTGGTCCATTCCAGGTTCGGCCGGGTGATGATCGCTATCCGCGAGAACGGGGCCAGGGTGGAGGCGCTCGGCCTGCCCGTCTACCGCTACCAGCTCCTGTGCTTCGTGATCGCCGGCGCCGCGGGCGGGCTCGCCGGCGCGCTGCTCGCGAGCCACGGCAAGTACGTGAATCCGAATGTGCTGCACTGGCTGCAGTCCGGGACCCTCATGATCATGGTGATCCTCGGCGGCGTCGGGCACCTCTGGGGCGGCGCGATCGGCGCCGCCGTGCTCCTCGGGCTCGAGCATGTCATCGCCGACTACCCGCTCCCCTGGCTCGCGCAGGTCGCGCCAAACTACCAGCAGCACGCCAGCCTCGGCGTCGGTATCGTCCTGCTCGTCATCGTGCTCTTCGCGCCCCAGGGCATTGCCGGTCTCATTTCTCGAAGGAAAAATGCTTGAACTGAGGGGCGTGACGAAGCGCTTCGGCGGCGTCGTCGCCACCGACAACGTTGCGCTCGAGGTGGCGCAGGGCGAAGTGCATGCCCTCATCGGGCCCAACGGCGCCGGCAAGACGACGCTCATCGGCCAGATCTCCGGCAGCCTCCAAACAGACGTTGGCACCGTTCGATTCCTGGAAAAGGACGTCACTGCTCTACGCCAGCACGAGCGCGTGCGCCTGGGCCTCGCCCGCAGCTACCAGATCACCAGCATCTTTAGGCGCTTCACCGTGCTCGACAACCTGGCGCTGGCAGTGCAGGCGCGCAGCGGCTCGAGCTTCTCGTTCTGGCGGCCGGTCGCGGCCGAGGCGGCGCTGTTCGACGAGGCAAGAGCGATTTCCGGGGAGATCGGCCTGGCCGGGCGCCTGGGAGTCACGGCGGGCAACCTGGCCCATGGCGAGCAGCGCGCGCTCGAGGTCGGCCTCGCGCTCGCCACGCGCCCGCGGTTCGTGCTGCTCGACGAGCCGATGGCCGGGATGGGACCGGAAGAATCGCAGCGCATGATCGCACTCATCGGCCGGATCCGCGCCAGCGTAACGGTGCTGCTGGTCGAGCACGATATGGACGCGGTCTTCCGCCTCGCCGACCGGATCACCGTTCTGGTGAGCGGCCGCGTCATCGCAAGCGGCAGACCGGCTGAGATCCGTGCCGACAAGGACGTGCGGCGCGCCTATCTTGGAGACGAGCTTGCTGCTTGAGGTGCGCGACATCGAGACGGCCTACGGCGCGAGCCAAGTCCTGTTCGGATTCTCACTGCGCGTAAACCAAGGCGAGGCGGTCTCGCTGCTCGGCCGCAACGGCATGGGCAAGACCACCGCAATCCGTTCGATCATGGGGCTCACCCGCGCGCGCTCGGGCACGATCCGCTTCCGCGGGGAGCGCATCGAGCGCGCGGCGCCGGATCGCATCGCCCGCATGGGAATCGCACTGGTCCCCGAGGGTCGCCAGATCTTTCCCAACCTGTCGGTGCGCGAAAACCTGGCCGCTTTCGCGGCCAACCGCAGCGGCCGCCCCGCTCCCTGGACCCCGGCGCGCGTGCTGGAGTACTTCCCTAGGCTGAAGGAAAGGCAAGACAACATGGGAAACCAGCTTTCCGGCGGCGAGCAGCAGATGCTCGCCATCGGCCGCGCCCTGGTGACCAATCCTCACCTCCTGATCCTGGACGAGGCGACCGAAGGGCTGGCGCCGCTCGTGCGCGAGGAGATCTGGCGCTGCCTCGAGCGGCTGCGCGGCGAGGGCCAGACCATCCTCGTCATCGACAAGTACATCGAGCGCCTGGTGAAGCTCGCCGACCGCCACACCATCATCGAGCGCGGCCGC
>Ga0134122_10003643_pt1 | contig 11435 bp, 6 predicted proteins | sample KB302_FD_96461 | JGI IMG/M metagenome (GOLD analysis project Ga0134122, IMG submission 96461) | Terrestrial soil microbial communities without Nitrogen fertilizer from Kellogg Biological Station, Michigan, USA - KB3-0-2 | ecosystem: Environmental > Terrestrial > Soil > Unclassified ...
CGATCGCTCTATCCCGTGCGGGCAAGCCTACGGATGCGCTTGCCCGAATCAACAGTCTGCCGCCTGAATTGCAGGACGTGCCCGAAACTCTTGGGATTCTTGGCGGAGTGCTAAAGCGTCAATGGATGAAGAGCGGATCGGACAAGGTTGGTCGAGACTCTCACAATACTTATGCCAGGGCCTTCAAGTCAGCAAAGGGGCCGCCGATCTTCGTCGATCAGGCGTACTACAACGGAATCAACTTTGCCTACATGAATTTTGCGTTCGGAGGAAACGAATTTGAAGCAACCGCGAAGGAGGTGTTAGTAATCTGCGACAGTATCGAATTAGAAAAGCGCAACTACTGGAGTGAAGCAACTCGGGCGGAAGCACTCTTGCTACTAAAGCTATACCCTGCTGCTGTGGATGCTTACAATGTTGCGAAAGCATACGGGCCCGAGGATCGTCAGTGGAGCACGACTGGCCAGCAGGCGTTGGATATCGTAGAGCGCCAGGGGAATCCGAAAGAGGCTGCAGCAATCGTCGAGAAATTCGCCAACATCAAAAAAGACGTATGGTAGGCCAAGCGTTGTTGTTTCAATTGTAGCGATGGGCGACTGCGAGCTTCAGGGTAGATTTGATGACCGGGAATCAGGTTCAAGGAGTAAATCAATGAACGCACCATTGTGTTTTGTTCTCATGCCCTTCGGCAAAAAGCCTGACGCCGCGGGGTCGATGATCGATTTCGACGCGGTCTACAACCAGCTAATCGCTCCTGCAATAAGCGGAGCCGGGCTTGATCCACTGCGGGCGGACGAAGAAATGGCCGGCGGGATCATTCACAAACCGATGTTCGAGCGCCTGATCTTGTGTGAGTACGCCGTGGCCGATTTGACTACCGCGAATGCGAACGTTTTTTATGAGCTGGGTATCCGTCACGCGGTTCGACCTTACAGCACGCCGCTGATCTTCGCGGAAGGCAGCCGGCTTCCGTTCGATATTTCGTTGCTTCGAGGCTTGCCTTACAAATTGAATGCTGACGGAACTCCGGCGAATGTCGAGCCGGATAAAGCGGCACTCAAGGCGCGGCTGATCGAAGCCAAGCGGATGGCAGCCGAAGCCCCTACAACGGACAGCCCGATATACCAGCTTGTGGACGGGTACCCTGACATCGATCACACAAAGACCGACGTCTTTCGCGACCAGGTCCGCTACTCCGCCGAGATGAAAACGAAGCTGGCTCAGGCACGCAAGGAAGGCGTTCAGGCGCTCCGCGATCTGGAAAAAGAGTTTTCCCCAATCTCCGAGATTGAATCGGGTGTCGTCATCGATCTTTTCCTCTCTTATCGCGCAGTCAAGGCCTGGCAAGAGATGATCGATCTTGTGCACAGTATGCCGCGTCCGCTCGCCGGCACTGTGATGGTTCAAGAGCAGCTTGCGCTCGCGCTGAATCGAGCGGGCCGCGGCGAGGAGGCGGAGGCCGTTTTGAAGGAAGTGATTGAACGGCGCGGGCCGAGCAGCGAGACCTGCGGGATCCTGGGCCGGGTATACAAAGACCGATGGGAAGCGGCTCTGAAGAGCGGCGAAAAGCTGCTTGCGCGCGGACTTCTCGATAAGGCGATCGAAGCGTACTTGCGTGGCTTCGAAGCCGACTGGCGCGACGCCTATCCCGGTATTAACACCGTCACGCTGATGGAGCTGAAGAATCCACCCGACCCGCGGCGCAACCAACTTATCCCGGTAGTCTCGTACGGCGTCGAGCGAAAAATAACGTCCGGAAATCCCGATTATTGGGACTATGCAACGCGGGTTGAACTTGCCGTGCTCGCCAAAGACGAACAGCGAGCGTTGGACGCAGTGGCTGAAGCCCTGGCGGCGGTTCGCGAAAAGTGGGAGCCAGAAACAACAGCGCGGAACCTGCGCCTGATCCGGGAAGCTCGCGAGAATCGTCAGGAAGATGTCTCCTGGCTCAAAGAAATAGAATCGGAGCTAAATCGCAAAGCGGGAAACTGATCGTACACGCGCTGGGTTTGTCCTCTGCCCTCCCGCAAATCCAGTATTGAGTCGCTAGACAAACGAAGTGCAAAGCCGTTGATCGCTCAACGAAGTCGGTTCCCTGCCGGTTGCAGGCACTAATCGATCGAGTGCTTTGGCTTCAATCTAGATCGTCGATGCTGCTCTCAGCAGCGCGATTGGAGTAAGAAATGAGTATTGGGTCAAGGCTCACGTCGGTATCAGACTTTCTTTTCAGATCGTTGTTCAAGGTTCTTTTTCGCTACGATGTGTTTATCTCTTACGCGCGTCGCGACGGAAAAGAGTACGCGCTGAAGTTGCGAGACCAGCTTAGAGCCTTGGACTTCTCCTGCTTCCTGGACTATGACGAACTTCCGGCCGGTAACTCCCTCAACAAAACTCTCAAGAGGGCAATTAGAAAGAGTGCCACTCTGGTTGTAGTCGGGACCGAACGCGCAATCAAGTCTCGTTATGTTGAGCTCGAGATTGCAGAGTTTGCCAAAACAACGCGGGCAATTATCCCAATAGACATTGCAGGCACTCTCGCGGATCCACCCTGGAGTGTCATCAAAGAACGCGACATCGTATGGATAGATGAAGTAGCAGAGTCACTCGCCAAAGGCGTTCCATCTCCCAATGTCGCCGATAGCATCGACAAGCTTTTTAAGTACACAAGGCGAAACACCCGAGTGCGCGGGCAAGTCTTTGCGACGGTGTTTCTGTTTCTGATCGGCGCGGCGCTGGCGATTTTCCTGATACAGGGGAAGGTCAAGGCGCTCAACGTCGCGAACGTTGCGATGAAGGTGCAGCAGGACGAGTTGGAAAAGGCGACAGCCGCGGCTAAACAACAAGAGCTAAATGCGATCGCGGCGACAGAGGAAGCCGAGCGGCAAAAAGGCGAGGCACTTGTTCAGAGAAAAGCCGCCGCGCAGTTTGCGGCAACCGCGGAGGCGAAAGCCCGAGAGGCATTGGCCAGCGCAAGAAGGGCTGAGAAGGAAGCGGAAAGAGCAGCAGAGCAGGAACGGTATTCATCGGCGCGCCGTCTCTACGTAGACTCGCGTAACACGCTGGATGAATCGGGTAGCGGACTCGAGCTGAGCGCCTTGCTCTCGGTTGAGTCGTTAAAAACCGCTTGGATCCAGGATGCATACGAAACGTGGGCGCAGGCAATGGACAAGCTGCCCAGTCGAGCTGACGATGTTCGAATGGAGTTGGACGGAACAAGTTATGCCGTAGCTTTCAGTCCTGATGGAGAACTTCTAGCAATCGGTGGCGATCGGGTTCTCGCGGTGTGTAAGACAAGCGACGGAAAGAAGGTAAACCAGCTAGCTTTCGATGATGCAGTTCGTGCCGTGGGGTTCAGTCCCGACGGACGTTGGATTGCCGCTGGCAGCGGCCACAAAGCATGCGTTGTTGATTCAAAGAATTTGGCTGAGATCAAGGCGTTCCCGGTATTTCGTGAAACTGTGCGCCGTCTGACCTTTAGTCCTGACGGCAACTATCTCGGGGTCGCAACCGAGCATGAGAAAGCCCAGGTGTTTGAAACCAAGGAATGGAGCGAGATCATGGCGCCTGAGCTGGAAGGCGGCGGCAGGGTACTCAGCATCGCCTTCAGCCGCGATAGCCAGTGGGTCATTGTGGGAGGCGCCGGAAAACTGGGGCTTTGGACCATCAAGGACAGAAAGCAATATGGCTCTCACTTGATTACCGGCGTTGCCTGGGATATCGCGACAAACGTAAAGACCTACAACGCTGCGTGGAATGTCCTTGCTACGGCGACCAGCAATGGCGTTGCGGAACTATGGAGGCTTGACCCTTCCCGTGACGGAACAGTTGTCGAATTCAAGAATGAGTACGAATTGAAAATGACCCGCGGCAGCACAGTCCGAGCGGTAGCGTTCAGCCCTAACGGCGCCTACCTTGCCGCGGCCGGCACGGATGGAACAGCGCGTATCTGGCAGGTGGAAGGAAATCTTGAAAGAACACGAAAAGTTTATGCGGGTGAAGTACACGCGCTGGCCTTTAGTAATGATGGCAAGTGGATTGCCACAGGAACCGACGGCGAAGCACGGGTTTGGAAAGCGCGCCAGGGGAAAGAAGCACGCCGGCTTGAGCACACCGACCAAGTTCAAGCATCTGCCTTTAGCCCAACCGGCAAGCTCCTCGCAACAGCGAGCGCAGACAAAGTGATTAAAACTTTTGACACGGCCAACTGGCGGGAGATACGAAAGGCGACAGGCATTTCGCGCGTGTACAACTTGCTGTTCAGCCCTGATGGCCGCCGGCTGGCAGCAGCGGCGGGAGGCAGAGTCGATGTTTACGATGCGAACACACTGGAAAAAGGAGCTTCAAGCTTGATAGCTGATACGGCCGAAAATGCACGCGAACCAGAGATCGGTTTCAGTCCTGACGGGAAATGGCTGGTTGCGACTTATGGAAGCGTCGTCCGGTTGCTATCAAGTGACTCCGCGAACTGGACCCCACCGATAAAGCACAAGGACAGCATAGAGAAACTAGCTGTCAGCCCGGATGGCAAGTATGTTCTGACTCGAACCTATCACCGCACTCAAAGGGCGGTACTGCTTCGTCCAACAATGGATAGAGTCTGGGAGACCTCTACGGGAAAAGAAGTCGCTTGGCGATCGCTCGAAGAGGAGGACAATAAGCTCTCAACGTACAGACCTTCCGTGGAGTCAAGAAGTCAGGAAGACGATTTCCCTCCGGCGAAAGAGGGAGGTTCGAGCGCTTTGCAGTCGGTGATGGACACCTGGAAGACGGTTAGTCTCAAGAAGGAGGACGAAGTTGCAAGCCCTGACGGTTTATGGAAAGCGAAGAAGGTGGGAGCAAACATTCTGCTGAAGGAAGCTGCACATGAGAAGACGCTTTCCGAGCTGGCTCACGACGGAGATGTTTGGGATTTGGCATTCAGCCCTGATAGCCGATGGCTGATCACCGCAAGCGCCGATCACGCCGCGCATCTCTGGTCGTTGAAGCCCGACGATATGGTTGATGAGGCCTGCGCTCGACTGACTCGGAATCTCAAACAGGAAGAAGAATGGAACCAGTATCTGCGGGGAAGACCGTTTCGCAAGACTTGCCCAAGCCTTCCGTGACCGGCTACTCGAAGTTTAGAGATCAGCTAAGAACAGACTGAAGCTTATCGTCGGCGGCGCGAGGAACCGTGGCTTCGAGAAGATGCCTTTGATCCTCGTCCGTGCACTGAAGCGCCGCGGCTCTTGGCGCGTCCAGCGTGACGCGAGCGAACAACATTTGTTTGCTTGTAACGGCCTACTGCTCTGATGCTACGACCGTTTCGACTCGCTCTCACGGTTTGCGGGATCTTGATCGTCTGGCCTTTGCGAAGTTCGCCGCGTGCGGACATCCGGTTTATTCGCGCCAGCTCTTGCACCGAGACTCGATTCCGCCGCGCTAACGATGCAAGGGTTTCCCCCCGACCGACACGATAAGATGCGACCTGAACGCGATATGCCGGACGGTAGCCGTCTGCAATGTCATCGGCTGGAACAACTAGTTTCCGCACTCTCTTTTCTTCGGGCAAGTCAGCGTAAGCAACCTCAAACTGCTTCTTCATTCCCTTGGGAAGCTTTATGGAGTAGCGCTGGCCTGCCGGCGATGTGCCCCGACGAAGCTCCGGGTTCAAATCCTGAACGACTTCATACGGAACGCCTATCAGATCCGCGATTACTTTTAGATCCGTCTGCCCGGGCAACTCGACGGTTTCGAAGTTGAGCGCCGGGTCAGGTTTCACATCAAAACCGTATCGCTTTTGATTCTTGCTGATGACGATGATTGAAAGAATTGAAGGCACGTAGTTGCGAGTCTCTTGTGGCAGGAGTCCGCGTTTGTAAAGCTCCCAGAAATCGGCATACCCGCATCTGGCGATCGCGCTGTCCACTCGGTTCTCACCTGAGTTGTAACCCGCCATCGCCAGCAGCCAGTCTCCCGCAAAGTGATCGTGCAGCCACCGCAGATAGCGGGCCGCGGCTCGCGTGGCCTTCTCCGGGTGTGAGCGCTCATCGATCCAGGCGGTCTGGGCAAGTCCGTACCTCGCGCCAGTCGATGGAATAAACTGCCAGATACCTTTGGCCGCCGCACGCGACAACGCCGCTGGTTTCCATACCGACTCGGCCTGCGCGAGCCAGATCAAGTCAGTCGGGACCTTTTCTTCCTTGAAGACCTTCTCGACCATCTCGCGATAGCGGCCAGACCGTTGAAGTCCGACTTCCATCGTTGAGCGCCCTCGGCCGGCAGAAAAGAAGTTGATGAATTGAAACACCGGCGGCGCCACTGAAAACTCGAAGTCGAATTTGCCGTAGATCTTGATTCCATCCGGCGCGACCGCGGCCAGTTCGGCGTCCTTTATCTCTGAGAGTTCATCCAGCAGAGAGGGTTCCACAATCTCATCGTCAAGCTGATGGACGTCGCCCGGTTGGGCTTCGTACTTGTGAATACGTTCTATAAGATTTCGGTAATAAGTGCTGAGCTTGGCGTCAGTCCTGAGATCGATGCCGGATTGAAGGATGATGTCGAGCGATTCGTCGAACATCTTGCGAGCGACGTCGGGAAGGCTCTTCGTCCACGCCTCTTCGCCTCTGCGGAAGGCTTCGTCGGCGCGCGCGATGACCGAGTCTGTATCGGGGGACACTTTGGCTTGAGTCTGACTTGCCGCGTGAACCGGTACTGCAATTCCGCCGAGCACGAACGATAGAAGTAACACACCAACACTTCTACCGGCTTCTCTTAATCCCCTCAACAGGCTTCCCCTCTCGATTCTAATTTCTTGTTACTGGTTTGAAGCTGCAAGCTCCAAGGGCCGACGAGATGCAGTCTCCCCAAGTCTGTTCCGCACACCTGCAAGTGTTCGGGTTATAACACGCGGGTTTTCAGCGCGTCAATAACCGCAGGCCTTCGCAACGAATTTGAAACAATTGGCGATTTAGGCTGCTTTCTCACCGCAGGGCTCTGGTCAGATTCAATCAATGCCGCCCTGAGCACCTGCTGGACTGATTCGACGAAAACCATATCCAGCTCTTTGAGCAGATCTTTCGGAATCTCTTCCAGATCGCGCCGATTCTGCTGGGGCAGGACAATCGTGGTCACGCGCGCGCGTCGAGCCGCAAGAACTTTTTCCTTAATGCCTCCAACGGGCAAAACGTTTCCGCGGAGCGTGATCTCGCCGGTCATTGCAACCGACCGTTTGACCATCTTCCCCGACAAAGCCGAAACCATTGCCGCCGCCAGGGTGACTCCCGCCGACGGGCCGTCCTTTGGAATTGCGCCTTCCGGCACGTGCACGTGCACATCGAACTTATTGAACTTCTCGGGATCGATTTCCAGTTCTTCGGCTCGCGCCTTGGCCCACGAGAACGCGGCTTGCGCCGATTCTTTCATTACCTCGCCCAATTGTCCGGTAAGAAGCAGCGCTCCCTTTCCGGCCGTCAGCAGAGCTTCGATAAACAGCACATCGCCACCTGCCGGAGTCCACGCAAGCCCCGTAGCTACTCCCACCTGGTCCTTTTTTAATATCTCGTCGGGGTGAACGTGAGGAATGCCAAGAAACTCCTGAAGCTTGTTCCCGGTGATTCTGACCAACTTGTCGCTGCCTTCGGCGACACGGCGCGCGACTTTTCGGCAGACGGTAGCGATTTCGCGCTCAAACTGTCGAAGTCCGGCTTCGTGGGTGTACTGCAGAATGATTCCTTTCAACGCCGACCGGCTCATGTTCACGTGTCGCACGGTAATCCCGTTGGCCTCCATTTGTTTGGGGATTATGTGACGACGCGCAATTTCGACCTTCTCTTCTTCGGTGTACCCGGCCAGCCGAATGACTTCCATCCGATCCCGAAGCGCCGGGTGAATCGTGTCCAGCACATTTGCGGTTGTCATGAACATGACGTTGGACAGATCGAACGGTGTCCCAAGGTAGTTGTCGCGGAAGGTAAAGTTCTGCTCCGGGTCTAGAACTTCAAGCAGCGCGGATGACGGATCGCCTCGGAAGTCCGCGCCCACTTTGTCGATCTCATCCAGCATGATCAGCGGGTTGTTGGTACCCGCCTGCTGAATCGACTGAACGATCCGGCCCGGCATCGCTCCGATGTAGGTGCGTCGATGGCCGCGAATCTCAGCTTCATCGTGTAAGCCACCCAGACTCAGCCGTTGAAACTTGCGATTCAGCGCGCGCGCAATCGAGCGACCAAGACTAGTCTTGCCAACACCCGGTGGCCCCACGAGACACAGAATCGGTCCCTTTACTTTGTCCTTTAGCTTTCTTACAGCGAGCGATTCGATGATCCGTTCTTTGACCTTTTCCAGACCGTAGTGATCCTCGTCCAGTATCGTTTGTGCGCGTTTGAGATCGAGGCTCTCCTCTGACGCTTTCGACCAGGGCAGCGCCACCATCACATCCAGATAGTTGCGCAGGGTGGCCGCCTCGGCGGCGTCCGGATGCATTCTCTCGAGCTTCTTGATCTGACGATCGACTTCTTCCTCGACAGCTTCGGGCATCGCGGCCTGGACCATCTTCTCGCGGTACTGCCCGATTTCCTCGGCGAGTTCGTTTCCTTCTCCCAATTCTGTTTGTATTGCCTTTAGTTGCTGACGCAAGTAGAACTCGCGCTGCGTTCGATCGATTTCGCCTTTGGCCTGAGTGTTTATTTCCTGCTGAACAAGCAAGACGTTGATTTCGCGGGCCAGCAGTTCGTTTACTCGCCGCAGACGATCGGCCGGGTTAAGCCTTTCCAGGACGCCTTGCGCATCGGTGACTTTCAACTCCAGATTTGAAGCGGCCACGTCGGCAAGCCTTCCGGCGTCTTCGAGGTTCGCGACAATCGCCATAACCTCCGACGAGATATTCTTGCCAAGGGTGATCGCACGTTCGAGGGAGGCCCGAACGTTTCGGATGAGCGCTTCCATCTCGAGATCGTCGCCGTCCGGTTCAGTGTCAGCCAGCGGGTCGATATGCGCGACCAGGTGTGGCAGGTTTTCGTCGTAGCTTGTAATGCGCGCGCGGCTCAATCCCTGGACGAGAATGCGAATGCGACCATCCGGCATCTTGAGCATGCGCATGATTGCTGCCGCCGTTCCGTATCCGAACAGATCGGAGCCCGACGGTTCTTCCTTCTCGAGGTCGCGCTGCGCGACCAGCATGATCATGCGATTCTCAGCCAGCGCCTGGTCGACGGCGCGAATAGATCGCTCGCGTTGAACAAACAGCGGCACAATCATGTAGGGAAAGATAACGATGTCCCGCAAAGGCAGGACGGGCAGCGAGTCGGGCAGCTTGACTTGCTCGTCCGGCTGTTCGATTTGAACTTCCTGAGTTTCCATTAGTGATGACATAGATGTAATAAGTTCCGTGCGCGAAAAACGAAAGCCGCTCGCCAGGTCAGTTCAAAAACCTGACCTCCTGCAACCGGTGGCTTTCCAGCCTTCAGCGCATCGTTAGATTCTATCTGACGCGGCCTGATCGAACCAGCGTCTTTAACTCGCTCATGAATTCCGAGACGTCTTTGAAATCGAGATAGACGGACGCAAAACGGACATATGCGACCTTATCAAGTTCCTTGAGCCGGCGCATTATCATCTCGCCGATCTTTTCAGTGGATCGCTCGCGCTCACGGGACTCCTGGACATATTTCTCGATTGAATTCACCAAAGCTTCAATTTTGGCGGTTGGGATCGGGCGCTTCTCGCAAGCCTTCATAACGCCTGAGAGCACCTTTTCGCGGGCGAAGGGTGCGCGAGTACCGTCCTTCTTGACTACCATGTAGGGAATCTCGTCGATGCGCTCATAGCTCGTGAAGCGCCGCTCGCACTTGAGGCACTCGCGACGGCGCCGGATCGTGTCGCCTTCGCGGCTCTCGCGTGAATCAACCACTCTATCTTCCAGATGGGCGCAAAAAGGACATTTCATAGTTGTTCTCTTCGACTCTCGATTCGTTTCTAGGACTGCGTAACCGGCTCGCGCGGAGCTGCTTCGGTGGAGGCCTGTGACTGCCGCTGCGCCAGTTCTTCCAGTCGATCGACTTCCCCGACCTGCTGTTCACCCATCCGTTTGAGGCGGCCCAGCGACAGACCATCCTTTGCAAGATAGTACATGCCGAAAAACGTCGCCGGAGTGAATATCACCAGATGCAGGACTATTGCGACCGATGCGGCCTGGGCCTTATCAACGCCTAGGAAACTCAGTGATGCGGCGGTCGCGATGTGAAAAGGACCCGTAGCTCCGCCTGGCGTAGGCACTACCGAACCCAACATCGAAAGGCCCATCACAAATACGGCGCCGGTGAACGGCACCTGCTCGTAATGAATTCCAAAGGCTCGAACCACGAGCAAATGCGCGGTTGCAACCATCAGCCATAGCAGCACCGTATACGACACTGTGATGGCAAGGCCTCGCGCATCGTGCAGCACAGCAAGTCCTTCCGATATATGTCGCAGCAAGCTCATCACACCGCTTGCCAAACTGTGCGGCATCCAGCCGATCTTTCTTTCCACGTATCCAAGCGCGGCTTCTCGGCGCTTATGAAAGACAGACAGCCCATAGATCCCGGCAACAGCGGCCAATAACAGGACAACTCCTGTCACTTTGATCCAGCCAAACAAACGCATCGCGTCCGCGTCTTCAGAAGTGTACTCAAAGAAGATCAGGTTGACGGCGAAGAAGGCGACAACCATCACCATGTCGAAGACGCGTTCTATCATCACCGTTGCATAACTAGCCGACGGATGGACGCGCTCTTTGACTGACAGCACCGCCGGTCGGACGATCATTTCGGCTGCTCGTCCCATGACAAACAGGGCCGAAAAGCCAATCATCGTAGCCCGAAACAGCGCAAGCAGAGGCGGCCTCGCCATGCGATCAAGCAACGCCCGCCATCTTAGAACCCGAACCAGATAGGTTCCGACAAGCAGCGTAAGGGCGAGCGCCAACTGCGCAAGATTTGCGGTACGGACCTCCCTCCATACTCGGGGCCAGTCCAATGTGTGCGCGAACCAGTAGACGAACAACGCACCAGCTATGAGACTGATTATGTTCCTGAGTCTGCCGCTCACTTCTAAAGGTCTACCTCTGTTATACTGTCGTCGCGCAAAATCGCGACCAGGCCTCATCCCGATGGGCGCTAGGTGCTGTATCGGAGCCGGGATTCTAGCACAAAATCTTGACCCTCGACATCCCGATGCGGACTCCTGAAACGACGGGGTCAGGTCCTGACCTTAGTTGAAACATTCGTCGTCACCGTCTCGTTTAGCGAGGTTGGAAGACATCCACTGATTGAAGTTGAAGCTAGACGAGCGGCTTGCAAGAAGGCGACAGGTGGGAGCAAGACTTGCGTTGACATCGAGCGATGCTGAATTGGTTCAGCGTTGTCTGGGAGGCGACCAGCAGGCCTGGGCGGACGTGGTGCGTTCGTACTCGCGCC
>Ga0134122_10003645_pt1 | contig 11434 bp, 6 predicted proteins | sample KB302_FD_96461 | JGI IMG/M metagenome (GOLD analysis project Ga0134122, IMG submission 96461) | Terrestrial soil microbial communities without Nitrogen fertilizer from Kellogg Biological Station, Michigan, USA - KB3-0-2 | ecosystem: Environmental > Terrestrial > Soil > Unclassified ...
CAGGAGCGGAATGCCGACCCCCTCGATCAAGTTCGGGCGGGCGCTTCGCGTGTCCATCCGGATCTCCCACTCCCCGGTGTGGTGAGCGAAGAAGCGCTGGAACGAAGCGAGATCGGCGGCCTGTCGGGTGCCGCGGCCATAGATTTCGAGCGTGGGCGCGACGTCCAGGACCCGGATTCCCGCGGCGCCGAACGAGGCCGTGCGGATCGACTCGTGCGGCGGCACGATCGCGAACGCGAACGACGGGGACAATGCGACGACAGCAGCGGCTACACCCCACCTGGCGAGGGTCTTCATCTTCCACTCCTCCTTGTCGGTTCAGGACTTGCCTGTAACAAAGAAGGTGCGCTTGAGGGTCAACTTCGAGACGAGGAGTTTCGCCGCCGCCGGACAGAGTGCCGGCGGCGCTTTTCCCTCGGAATGAATCAGTACGGATTGGCGTCGATCACGCCGTTCGTCACGCTCCGCAGGTAATAGCCCGTGGTCGGACGGGTGGCGAGGTTGAACGTGCCGCCCGGCGTCACTTTCCAAATTTTGAAGCCGGAATAGGTGAGCGGCGTCTTCGCGCGGCAGACTTGCGGAGCGTGGTCGGCGAGCACGAAATAGGCGGCGCCGGTGCCCATCACGGTCGCGAGGCCGTTGCGATCCACCACCACGGAGGTCGCCTCGTCCACGGCGATCGAAAGCGCGCTGGTCGCCCGGCCGTCCTGGATCTGCCGCGCGAGAAACGCCATCGTCCGACCCATCCGGTCGCGGGTGACGAAGTGGCTGTCACCAATCGTGCCCTGCAAATGATTCCAATGGAAAAAATCGTAAGTGAACGTGACCGTGCGGGCGTAAGGGTTCGCCAGCGCTTCGCTCGACACGGCGCTGCCCGAGCAGGCGTCGTAGGTGAAATCGCCCAGGATCGCGTTCCCCGCGCTGGTGCCGCCGACGGCGCCCCCCTTGGCGTAGACGAATTCGACCGCGGTCTCGACCCGGGTGCCCTTGAAGTTCGTCACGTAGTCGCATTGGTCGCCGCCGGCAAAGAACACCACCTCGGCGTTCTTGACCGTGGTCTCGACCGCCGCCGTGTTCGCGCTCGCGGCGCTGGTGATCACCAGGGTCTCGACCGAATCGACGCCGTTCATCGCCGCGACCGACGCGTTATAGCCGTCCGACCCGGTCGAGCGCAGGATCACCACGTCGATCTTCGTCGAGCATGAGGTGCAGCCGCGCGCCTGATCGACCATCCACTGGATCGCCGCATCCACGTCGAGCCCGCCGCCCCCGAGATCGTGCGCCGGCCCGGTCAACGAAACCACCGCATCGGCCGCGTTCCCCGTGAGATACCGGGTGACCTTCGCCTCGGCGGAACCCGAGATCCCCGCCAGAAGACACAACGCGACGCCCCATCGCCCGGCTCGATTCATCGGGTGCTCCCTTTCTCGTCAAGAGTTTCTGGAGGGCTTCATACCACAGGCCGATTCAAAACCCACCGCGTGCGGTCTCGTGCGCCGAACTTTCCGACGCGGCGCCCGGAGGGCGCCGATCTTGCCGAATCTGCCTTACCAACGCCTGTATCTCAGTCGAGAGCACGCGGCGGCATCGCCCTTGCTTTGACGTCGCCTCAACGCCTTTCGTTCGCGCGCTGCGCGGACCCAGGCGCAAAAACTCCCAGGGCGAGGGGGACAACCGCCGGCCGATCCGTTCCCGCAGGATCGAGCCGGACCCTCTCATGTTGTGCGGGGCCTTTCGAAGGAGATCCAAATGACCAAAATCAAGCAGCTACTCCCCATACTGACCCTTGCCGGGCTCTTGGCCAGCCCGGCCCTGGCCACCGACTTCGGTCTCTACGGCTCCTACTGGGACACCGATGCGCTCAATTCGACAGCCGGCGGCGGCGCCAAAGTGGGCTTCGGCAGCGGGCTGGTCCGCTTCGAGCTGCGCGGCAGCCATTATCCCGACCTTTCTGAGAACTTGAATGAATTGGTCGACGACGGCACCGGCCGGTTCAAGGTCCGGGCGACCGTTCCTGAGGCCGGCCTGACCTTCAACTTCGCACCGGAACGGACGTTCCAGCCGTACCTGGGCGCGGGCGCCTCCTACTACATGCTCGACACCAACCGGTTCGAGATCGAAGACGAAATCGGCTACTACGGCCTCGTCGGGTTCCACGTCGGTCGCGCCGAGGGCGGTCCGGCGTTCTTCGCCGAGGCGCAGTACCGGAAAGTTGACGCGACGATCGAAAATGAAGACTCCAGCGACCCCGATGTGAACGGTAAGGTTGATCTCGACCTCTCCGGCGTCGCCCTCAACGCGGGCGTGCTTTTCCGCTTCTAGTCGCGAAGCGAGCGGTACCTGGATACGTCGGCGGCGGGGAACCTTCCCCGCCGCATGACCAGCTCAAATGCAACTGATAGAGTCCTGCCATGGCATCCCCAGGAGAGGCACCCTCCTGCTCGCGGCGGCGCGGCAGGGCGAGGCCGGTGCGTTCGAGCGGCTGGTGCCGCTCGTATATTCCGAGCTCAAATCGATTGCCCGTCGACAGCTCAGAAGCCGCCGCGCCGATCAGACTCTCGACACGACGGCCCTCGTGCATGAGGCCTACGTCAAGCTGGTCGACCGCGAAAGCCTCAGCTTTCGGGATCGCGAGCATTTCCTCTCGGTGTCCGCCGTGGCCATGCGCCACATCCTGGTCGATGCCGCCCGCCGCCGAGCGGCGGACAAACGCGGAGGCGGGGAGGTACGCATTACTTTCGAGGGCCTCCTAACGGCCGCTCCGGACGCGGGGAGCGAGGCGCGGGCGGTTGAAATCCTCGCCGTGGACTCCGCCTTGAAGACTCTCGCCCAGCTCAACGAGCGCCTTTCCCGGCTGGTCGAGCTGCTGTACTTCGCGGGGCTGAGCGAAGGGGAAGCGGCGCGGGTGCTGGGCGTCACCGACCGCACCGTGCGCCGCGACTGGCGAAAGGCTCGGGCTTTTCTTTTCAACGCGCTCGGGGCGTGATGGCAGAGGCCCCGCCTTGAACTTTCGGACACTCGGACTCGCTATCAACCGGGATTGTTGATCACTTCCGGATCGCCCGACCAGGCGGCACCCGTACCCGTAGTGCCACTCACAACCATTTGGTACGTGACGGCAGGGGTCGGATCTTCATTGTCCGTGATGGTGACCGTGAACGTCGAATTCGTGACGTCATAAGCCGGTGTCGTGGCGACGGCCGTGATCAAAAAATCGCTGGTGTCCGATGGCGAGGGCGGGAAGGTGATCGCGGTGTCAGGGTTACGCTTGACATCGTCGATCCGGATGGAAAGCTGGAGAAGCTGATCGTGAGCGTGTCACCTTCCTCGAGGTTGAATGGCCCCGTGGGGTTCCAAGTGCATGCGGTGCTGTTGTAAGTGAGAGTCGTGGTGTAGCCGGCCATTTCATCCTCCTTGGGTAGATCACTCGAACAGGAACGGGATCGCGAAACCGGAAGCTCGGAGGCGGTTCCTCACGGGCTCGGCCTCGGTACCACGGTTGAGTGCGAACAGGGCTTCGGTCCAGGGGGCAAGCAACAAGGGGTCCGCGCTCGCGCCGGGCGCAACGCCAACGAGGGCCTGCCGCCAGGCACGCTCGGCGGCGGCGTGATCGCCCCGCGCCGCCGCGAGACGGCCGAGGAGCAGCAGAGCTCGGGCCTGCAAGTTCAAGAGCCGGGGATCTCGGGGGCGCTCGCCCGTTAGATCTTCGATCGCCGCGAGGCTCTCCGTCGCAGCGGCTTGGGCGGCGGCGGGCTTCTTCGACACGAATGCCAGGTCGGCGAGAGCCAGCTCCACCTGGGCCGCTTCCCGCCGCAGGTCGAAGACCGCGGAGGTTGCCGCCCCCAGCTTGGCGAGGAGCCGCGAGGCTTCGGCAAGCTCGCTACGGGCCTCCTCCGACATTCCGCGCGCGGCGGCCAGCTCCCCCAGCTCGCGGTGGCAGACGGCGAGAAAGCGCAGCCAGCGGTCGTTGTCCGGATCGAGCGCGGTGAGAGCGACGAGGATCTCGCGCATCTCGAGAAGACGGCCGCGAGCTTCCTCGGTCCGGCCGAGCGGCCACAGCTGCTCCGCCACGTGGCTGAGCGCGATGGCGAGGAACGCGCGGTCTTGGGTGTTGCCGGAGTCCTTGGCGGAGACCGATCGACGCAGGGCGAGCTCTTCTTCATAGGCGTGAAGGGCTCCCTTGAGATCCCCTTGCTTGGCGCGAGCTCTGGCCAACCAGGAATGGCCCCCGGCGATGTCGCGGACGAGTCCGAGATCCCCAGGCCGCCCGGTGGCCAATCGCTCCTTGATCGCGAGGCTCGCTTCGGCTCGCGTCACGGCCTCCGCGAGGTTTCCTTCCGCCTCGGCGACGGCCGCGAGATTGGTTTGGGCGTATGCGAGTTCCATTTGCCAGGTCCGATCTTTGGGGTCTCTTTTCACTGAACGAGAAGCGAGATCGAAATAGGACAAGAATTGAGCCCGTGCCTCCTTGAGATGTCCGGCATCGAGCTGGGCCGAGCCCAACCAGAAATGGCTCTGGGCGAGATTGAAGACGCGTTTCAAGTTTTCGGGATCGCGGGTGACGAGCTCTTGGGCGAGGGCCAACGACTCCTCTAGCGGGGCGATCGCCTCGGGCAGCTTGCCCTGGCGGACGCGCACGTCGCCCAGCTGGTAGAGGGCCTGCGAGCGGCGGGCGAGCTCCTCGTCGGAAAGCTCGCCGACCGGCACGGCGGCGAAGTACTCGAGCGCCTTCGCGCCCACGCCGTCGAGGATCTCGAGGCGCCCCACGGGTTCGAGCTTGTCGCGCAGGTCCCCCAGCATGTAGCCGATCAGCCCTTCGGCCTGCTGTTGGCGCAGCGCGGCCGTCTTGCGCGCCTGGCGTTCGCGCACCGCGAGAGTTCCCACCAGGACCAGCACGGCGAGGGAAGCCGCCGCCACGCGGGTCGCGACCTTCCGTCGGCGCATTTGCCGATCGAGAGCGGCTCGGATCGCCGCCGCTTCCTCGGCGTCGCGGCGCTCCTGGTCTCGGGCCTGACGGCGCGATTCAAGCGTGCGCAGGCGCTCGGCCACCTCCACCGCGGAAGCCGGCCGGCGCTCGGGCCGGCCATCGACGAAGTAAGCCAAATCCTCGGCGAGCAGATCGTCGTCGATGTCGCGCTGCCAGCCGGGCGCGAGAGCGCGGGAAAAGTCCCCGACCACCAGCTGGTAGGTGAGGACTCCCAAGGAGTAGAGGTCCGCCTGGATCGTGGCGGGCTTGCCTTCCAACAGCTCCGGCGCCATGTAGCGTACCGAGCCCCCCTCGCTACCCTCCGCGGCTGACGCCGTGGCGGTGAAACCCAACGAGGTCAGCCCGGGGAGGGCGGCCACGGCTCCCGGATCGATCCTCCCCACCCCGAAGTCCGTCAGCAGGGCGTGAGGGGTACCATCCCGCCCCGCCCCCACCAGCACGTTCTCGGGCTTGACGTCCTTGTGGAGGACGCCTACCGAGTGGGCGGCGCCCAAGGCACCCGCCACCTCCGCGGCGAGCTCCAAGCGAAGGGGGAGCGGGATCGCGTCGAGTCCGCCCTCCGCCGCCGCCCACTCCACGAGATTTCCTCCTTCGGTGTACTCGGCCTCGAGGAAATAAGGCGGCTGCTCGAAGCTCCAGTCGAGAATGCGGGCGATGTCGTCGCGGTGGCCGAGCGCGTCGCGCAGGAGGTGAAAGAGCGTCACCTCGCGCTTCAACGCGCGAAGGCGTTCCGGCTCGAAGCAGAACTTGAACACCCGTACTTCGCCGGAGCGGTGACGGGCGAGCCAGACCTCACCGAACCCCCCTTCTCCCAGCCGCTCGGCGAGCGCCCAATTGGGCCGCCGAGGAACCGGCTGCCCCGCCGCGGGCCGCCAACCGAGGGCCAGCTCATCCTCCAAGGCCACCACCCGTCGGGCCGAAGCGGACGAGGGCGGCTCGGAGAGCGGCGCGAAACCCTTCATCCCGACCTCGAAGAGATCGAGCGCCTCCTCCAGATCCGACAGCGAATACGTGCCGTGGGCGAGCCACGAGAGCTCGGCATCCCCCAGCTCTCCGGAGAGGGTGGCGCGGCGGGCGAGGTCGAATACGGCACGGGTCAGCAGCGTCTGGCGGCGCAGGGCCAGCGTGAGAATTCTCGACACCACGACCTTCGCCTGCCCTTCGATCTCCAGCGGCTTGGCACCGCGGGAGACGTCCGCCTCGGGGTTCTTCCGCAGCAGCACCTCTCCCAGGTGGACTCCCACTCGGGCCGCCAGATCCAGCCCCTCCGGCGGGCCGAGGCGCAGGACCACCTGTTGGTAGGTGAGGGCGAAGCCCAGAGCGTCGACGGCGCGTTCGAAGAGAAGGAGAAAACCGCTTCCTTTCTCCACCTCCTGGCCGCCGAATCGGGCCACCAGGTCGCGCAACGCACGATCGTGACGAGAGGAGAACGCGAAGGCGCGCTCTTCGCTTCGCGACTCGGTCAAATCGGGCAGGCCTTCCAGGTCGGTTGCAACCAGCACGCGGAGGAGAGGCGTCGGCCGAGCCGCGATGTCGGTGGCAAGCCGCTTTGCCGTACCCCGGGAGAACCCGCCTTCTAGAAGAGTAGAGCCGAGATCCGTGGCTGCGAGGCCGGCGATGACCGCCTCGGCGCTCGTCGGACGATCGGCGGGGTGTTTGGCCAGGAGGCGCGCCACCAGGTTCGAAAGCTCGGGCGGCGCGTCGGGCCGCCAACGAGACAGCGGATCCGGGTCACGCTGAAGCACGCTGTTGATCACCGCCTGATCCCCGTCGCCCGGAAAGGCGCGCCTACCGCTGAGCATCTCGTAGAGCGTGGCCCCCAGGCCCCAAAGATCCACCCGCTCGTCGAGCGGATCTCCCAGAACCTGCTCGGGCGCCATGTACGCGGGAGTACCCGGCACCTGGCCCGTCTTCGTGGGGCCGCTCTCCCCGACGATGCGGGCGATGCCGAAGTCCAGCAACTTGGTTTCACCCGCCGTGGTCAGGAAGATGTTGGCCGGCTTGACGTCGCGGTGGAGAATGCCGGCCCGGTGGGCGGCGGCGAGCCCCCGGGCGACGCCCAAGGCCACCGCGCGGGCGGTGTCGAAATCGAGCGGTCCGCGCGAGAGACGCTCGCGCAGCGTCTCTCCCTCGTAGAGGGCGGTGACCAGGTAGAGCTCGCCCCCAGGCGTCTCGCCCAGGTCGTGGACGGTGACCAGGTTCGGGTGGTCGAGAGCCGACGCGGCACGCGCCTCGCGCAGGAAGCGGTCTTTGGCCAGCCTGCTCGCGACCAGGGCCGAGGCGAGGACCTTGACCGCCACCGTTCGGCCGAGCCGGGGATCCAGAGCCTCGAAGACCCGCCCCATTCCTCCCTGCCCGATCAAGCGCTTCAACCGATAGGGTCCAAGCTCGACCCACTCCGTCGGTGCGTGCTCAGAGACGGTGTTCTCAAGCAGCTCCGAGACCTGATCCGCGGCGCGGACCCGGAGGAAACCTTCCGCCGCCGCGTCCGCCTGGAGGAGAGCCTTGACCTCCCCGGCGAGCGCGAGGTCTCCCGCGCAGAGCGCTTCGACGAGAGCCGCCCGTTCGCCGCTCGGAAGCTCGATCGCTTCGTCCAGGATCTCCTCGATGCGTTTCCAGCGTTGGGGATCGGCAGGAACTGAGCCTGACATGGGTCCTCCGGGTCGCTTCGTTGAGGAGCGAGCTCGCGTGAGTCAGTTCACAAAGAGGCCTCAGTTGGGATTTCATGAAGAGTAGACCCAGAGAAAATTGGAAGCAAGGTCGAGAAAGGGCTAGGCTCCCACAGTGCTCTCCGAACGGCAGGTCGTGCTGCACAGCTGGTGCGCCCAATCGGATTGGGATGCTCCGACCGTCGTCGGCGGCTCGGGCGCCCGCTTGCTTCTCGAAGATGGGCGGTCGATCCTCGATTTTTCGAGCCTCGCGGAGTGCAGCAACCTGGGGCACCAGCATCCGCGCCTGGTGGCAGCGATCCGTGCGCAGGCCGAGCGGTTATGTTTCGTCACCAACGCCTGGGGGGCGGAGCCGCGGGCTCAGCTCGCGAATCGGTTGTTGGAGCTGTCCGGGTTCGCGGGCGGTCGCGTGTTCTTCACCTCCGGCGGGGCCGACGCCAACGAGCACGCGGTCAAAATCGCGCGCCAGGCGGCGGGCAAGCCCCGGGGGCTGATCGTCGCCCGCGATCGTTCGTACCACGGCGCGAGCCACTTGGCCGGCGCGCTCTCGGGCGATGCGCGGACTCAAAGCCAAACAGATGCCGAGGCGCTCGGCGTCGTCCATGTTCCTCCCCCCTACGCCTACCGCTGCCCGTTCGGCAGCCGAAGCGACGAAGAGTGCGGCGAGCGCGCGGCCGGGGCGGTGCGTGACGCAATCGAAGCGGCGGGAACCCCGCGGGTCGCGGCCCTTCTGATGGAACCGAACGCGGGGACGAACGGCATCGTGGCTCCCGACAACTACTGGCCCGCGTTGCGCCGCCACACCTTGGAGGCGGGCGTCTGGTTGATCGCGGACGAGGTGATGAGCGGCTTCGGCCGCTGCGGCGAGTGGTTCGCCTGGCAGCGTTACGGCGAGGCCGGCCGGCCCGACCTGATGACGCTCGCCAAAGGGCTGACGGGCGCTTCCGTCCCGCTCGGCGCGGTGGTGCTGTCGGCCGACGTGGCCGCCTGCCTGGAGCACCAAGTGCTGCTCACCGGCCTTACCTACTGCGGCCATCCGCTCGCCTGCGCTGCGGGCCTCGCCGCGCTCGACGCCTATGAAGAAGAAAAACTGATCGACCGCTCGCGCGTCCTCGGAGCGCGGATGTTCGCCGAGCTACAGAACCTGGCCACGCGCCACCCCGTGATCGGCGACGTGCGCGGCGGCCACGGCCTTTTCGCGGTGGTCGAGCTGGTGACCGATCGCGCGACCCGCGAGCCGCTTGCCCCGTGGCCTGAGATGGCTCCTCCCCTCAAGGCCCTGCTCGCCGAGGCGCGGGCGGAAGGCGTATCCTTCGCCGCACGCGGCAACCTCCTGATCCTCGCCCCGCCGCTCGTGATCGACGAGCGGGATCTCGGCGGAGCCCTGGCGCTCCTCGACGCTCTCCTGGCGCGGCATTTTCCCAGCTCTTAAGCACCGGCCCTGTTCTAGGAAAAATCGATGAGCTTCCGCCTGACCTACTCTTCGATGTACGACCCGCCGGAAGAGCTGCACGAGCGGTTCGAGCAGGCGCTCGCCTCCGTGCGCTTGGGGTTAGGTGCCCGCCATTTTCTCTATCTCGACGGCCACGAGATGCCCGGCGCTTCGGAGGTCGAGCGCGCGAGTCCGATCGATACGGATCTCCTGCTCGGCCGCTTCGCGCTCGCGGGCAAAGAGGACGTCGAGACCTCGATGCGCGCCGCGAAGGTGGCGTTCCCGGCCTGGCGCGCGACGCCCGCGGCGGAGCGGATTCGGCTCGTGCGGCGGGTCGGCGAGATCCTGGAGCGGCGGGTTTATGAGATCGCCGCCGCGCTCGCGCTCGAAGTCGGCAAGAACCGGATGGAGGCGCTCGGCGAGGCGCAGGAAACGGTCGATTTCTTCTTGGGCTACGCCGACGACTACGAGCGTAACCAGGGCTTCGATCATCCCCTGCCGGACGATCCGCTCACCCCCGGCGCGGGCGTCGTGTCGCACAACCGAAGCGTTCTGCGGCCCTACGGCGTCTGGGCGGTGATCGCGCCGTTCAACTATCCGCTCGCGCTCGCCGGGGGGCCGACCGCCGCCGCCCTGGTCACCGGCAACACCGTCGTCTTGAAGGGCTCCCCCGAGACGCCGTGGGCGGGGCATCTGTTGGCAGAGTGCGTCCGCGAGGCGGGGCTTCCCGCCGGGGTGTTCCACTACCTCGGCGGCTCCGGCCCCGAGATCGGCGCGGCGCTCACGGAGCACCCGGACGTCGCCGGAATCACCTTCACCGGCTCGGCCGCGGTCGGCATGAGCCTCGTGAGGAAAATGGCGGCGGGCGCCTACCCCCGGCCCTGCATCGCCGAGATGGGCGGCAAGAACCCGTGCCTGGTGACCGAGCACGCCGATCTCGACCGCGCAGCCGCGGGCATCGCGCGCTCGGCCTACGGGATGGGGGGACAGAAGTGCTCCGCCCTGTCGCGGTTGTACGTCCACGAGGACGTCGCCGAGGCGCTGATCGAGAAGCTCCAAAAGCAAATCGCGGCGATCCGGATCGGCGATCCGACCCGGCGCGAGAACTGGCTCGGACCAGTGATCCGCCGGAAGGCGTACGAGCGCTACGCCCATTCGATCGAGCGGCTCCGGGAGGGCGGCGCGCGTCTGTTCGCGGGAGGGCAGCAGCTCACCGAGGGCGAGGCCGGCGCCATGGCGCGCGGCTTCTACGTCGAGCCGACACTGGTCGAAGTACCGGTCGGTCATCCGTTCTGGCGCGAGGAGCTGTTCCTGCCCATCCTGATGCTCCACCGCTTCAAGCAGCGCGACGAGGCGATGCGGCTCGCGAACGAATCGGATCTCGGGTTGACCGCGGGAATCTTCGGCTCGGAGGACGACGTGGCCTGGTTTCACGAGCGAATCGAGGCGGGCGTCACCTATGCCAACCGGCCGTTCGGCGCCACCACCGGAGCCTGGCCCGGCTATCAACCGTTCGGCGGCTGGAAGGGCTCGGGATCGAGCGGCAAAGGAATCGCCTCGTTCTACTACCTGGCGCTTTATCAGCGCGAGCAGTCGCGCACGGTGGTGGAATAGAAACATGCCGACCCTCTCGCTCGCCGAAGCGGTCGCGCGCTTCGTGCCCGACGGCGCCTCCGTGGCGCTCGAAGGGTTCACCCATCTGATCCCGTTCGCCGCCGGGCACGAGATCATTCGCCAGCAGCGGCGCGACCTGCATCTGATCCGAATGACGCCGGATCTGATCTACGACCAGATGATCGGCATGGGCTGCGCCAAGGCGCTCACCTTCTCATGGGGCGGCAATCCAGGGGTGGGATCGCTCCATCGCCTGCGCGACGCGGTCGAGCACGGCTGGCCCACCCCCTTGGCGCTCGACGAGCACAGCCACGCCGGTCTCGCCGTTGCCTACACGGCGGGAGCTTCGGGGTTGCCGTTCGGCGTGCTGCGCGGTTATTTGGGCACCGACCTCGCCGCCGCGAACCCGAACGTCAAGAGCGTCGCCTGCCCCTATACCGGGGAGACCCTCGCGACCGTGCCCGCCGTCCGCCCGGACGTCACGATCCTCCACGCCCAACGCGCGGACCGGCAGGGTAACGTCGCGATCGAGGGGATCGTCGGCGCGGCGCGTGAAGCCGCCCTCGCCGCGCGGGCCGTCGTGGTCACGGTCGAAGAGCTGGTGGACGAGCTGCCTCCCCTCGGCAACGGCGTCCTCCTCCCCCACTGGGTCGTGAGCGCGATCGTCCATTGCCCGGGCGGCGCCCATCCTTCCTACGCGCTTGGGGCTTACGCCCGCGACAACGCGTTCTA
>Ga0134122_10003647_pt1 | contig 11432 bp, 5 predicted proteins | sample KB302_FD_96461 | JGI IMG/M metagenome (GOLD analysis project Ga0134122, IMG submission 96461) | Terrestrial soil microbial communities without Nitrogen fertilizer from Kellogg Biological Station, Michigan, USA - KB3-0-2 | ecosystem: Environmental > Terrestrial > Soil > Unclassified ...
CCTTGGCCCTCGACGCCGCTTGCCTGGGTTGGGCCACATCGTGGCTCGCCGGGCGTTTTCCCGCCGCAGCTCCGATCCTTCAGAGATTCTCGGATGGGGTGTTCTTCGGGGCGCTCTTCCTCTGTGCTGCGGCTTTGGTCGTGAGCACAGTCCATCTGATGCTGCGCTTGCTCCGGATCTACGGCCCCCTGAGCGTGCTCGATCGCCATCCGTACGCAGTCTATGCGGCCAAGGTCCCCTTCGCCCTAGCCGTCGGCCTGTTCTGCGGACGCGAGATCCACCGGAGCGACCCACCAAAGGCGGGCATCGTCTTGATGTACCTCTTCCTGCTTCTGATCCTGCTCAAAGGTTACTCCCTGATCGTCACCGGCCTCAAACCCAAAGTCCGCTGGCGCGGTCCTTGGCCTGGGAACGAAGCTATCAACTTTTCGGTGCTGTTCTTCCTGATGATCCTCTGTGGCCTTGGAGGTCCCCTCGAGCTCCTTCAGGAAGGGCTTGCCCTCTGGTTCCTCACCTGGCCGCTCTGGGTATTGCTGCTGGGTCGTTGGTTCATCCCTCTGCTCCTCCGGCCCTTCCCGGCAAGAGGCGCCCTCGATCCTGCCCTTCCTCCCCGCCTGCGAGCGGATCTCGCGATACTTGCGCTCACCGCAATCCTCCCCTTCGGAGCCCTCGCGATCCCATGGTGTATCTACATTCGCGACCGGCACCGGCTAGCGGCTCTGGCTCTCTGGGCGAAGGTCTCCGCCGGTCCACCGCCGAGCCGTGAAAGGCCGGATCGTTCCCTCGTCAACCTCCAGCTCGAAAGAGCTTTCTGATGGATCAGCGCCGCTTCGCCCTCGAGACCCTCGCGAGCCACCTGCATCAGGCGGGCGCGTTGAATCGCCTGTTCCAACTCGTCGACGAGAGGGGCTTTCTCGCTGAGCAGGCGACTCTCTTTTCGAGCTTCGAGCGTCCCACTACGGACCTCGAGCAGCACGCCCTTCCGGCAGCCATCGAAGCCGAGGATTGGGAACGCTTCAGCCGCTACACCCTGATCGCCACGAATCTGCGTGGCCTCGCCGAGGAGCTGGCGGACGAGGAGATCCTCCGTGCGTTGGCACTCCAGGGTCAGGGCCGGCTCGCGGCCGGGCTCGCCGCGCAATTGGCGGACCCGCTCCGCCGTACGTGGGCACGGGCCGTCCTCGCGTCTTGTTCCGAGGGAGCAGTCCGTGCCGAGCTGGTCCGGAACGCGCGCGACGAGCTGGAAGGTTTGAACGGTTCTCTGGCCGAAGACCGGTTCTCCCTCCTCCAGCGCATCGCGCGCCATCTCGGTCCGGAGCTGGATGATCTCTGGCGGACTCGGCTGTCCAGTTGGGTGCCGGACTCGAACCAGCGGGATGAGCTCCGGTGGACGCTCGCCGAGGCCTGGGCGGCGCAGCACGGTCTGCTCGATCCCAGGTGCCGCGAGATGCTGGCAAGTATCGGTTCCAAGATCTTGATCGAACGTCTGGCAAGTCTCTGGCTCGAGTATGGGCCGAACGATCCGGCCGAAATCCATGTGCTCGCGGCGGAGCTCGGTGATGCGGACGGCAGGCTGTTCTGGAACGTTGCGGTTCCCGTTCTCAGCCGGCTGGCGCCAGCGGCCGACAACTCTCTCTGGGCAGAGCGGGCCTGGGAAAGGCAGGTGGCGCCAGGGCCGCCCATCCCATGGTCTCCCTCTCTAATCGAGCAGGGACGCGATCTCTTCGACCTCTTCAGCCCGGGCGCGGCGGACCGGCTCGCCGCCGAGTTGGGCGACCCCGTGCTACGAGCTGCTCTGCGGGTCGTCCGCCTCGAACGAAGAAGGGATCCAGAGCGAGCCCACGCAGCGTTCAAGGCCGTCGAAACCCTCGCGGAGCCGGCGAGCAAGCTCCATTGGGCACTGCGGACCGCCCTGGCCTGGCCCGAGGAGGATGCCAAAGAGAAGTGCCGGCTGGCCTCGATCCTCACGGACCATCTCTATCGCCGGCGCTACGCCGCAGAGGCCACGGACCTGGCCCGCTACCTCGATCTCGTGGCAGCCACAGATCAGAATTTTTTACGGGCTCAAACCGACAACGTCGTCTGGGCACCCGAGATGAAGCCGGGTGCCCTCCTCGCTCTCGTCGAGTCCGTCACGCGGCCCGCGGTCCTCGCCGGCCTGATCGAACGCGGCGAGAGCTATGCCGCGGTCGTCGGGGCGACCGAGGCGGAGGGCTTCGAGCTGCGGACCCGGCTGCTCATTCGTGCGGCGCGCCGCCTTTGCCGCCTCCAAGAGGCCTGGGATGAGGAAGTCGTCAAGAAGCTCCTTCCCGAAGAGGAAGACGAGCTGCGCGAGGCAGCCGCCCGCGAGCTGGCAGCCCTCAGGAAGGCGGACGATGCTTGGAGGGTCACCGAGAAAATCCGCTCTCCGCGCCGCAAGCTGATCGTTCAACTGTCGATCGCTCCCGAGCGGATCTCGTTCGATCCTGAAAACCTTTATGAGGCGGTGGCGAATGTCGACGCCGCGGAGGACGAGCGCCTCGCCCTGGAGATGCTCGCCGAGCCATCGCTCGATCCCGGAGCTCTCATCGAGCGTTACCTGACCCGCATGCGCAGCCGGGAACGGCAGGTCCAGGCCCTGGTCGATCTGGCCCGCCGTGCTCAGGCGCTCGAAGAGCTGCATAGGGAAGGGCAGAGAGATCCGATGGCTCCGCTCCAACTCGTCCGCGGCTCGTTGACCGCGGTGGGCTCGGACGAGCACCTGCTCGGCCTCACCCTGGAGCTGGTGGAGCTTGCCGCCCCTCTGCAGCGGGCCCGTGCGCTCGCCGAGGTCCACGAAGCGTCCGAGGTCATTCTCCTGCGCCTGGACGTGCCTTGGGAGTCGCGGCGCGGAGCCTTCGAGAGGCTTCTGGCGCGCCTCGGGCCGATCCTGCTCGAAAGGCCGATGCGCAACCGCGAATTCATGGCGCGGTGCGGAGCCGTGGCCGGGCTGATCAATCTGATGGTGGACCTTCCCGACAAAGCCGAAGAGAGCGCGGCCCGCGAGGAGCTCCGGGCGCATTGGCACGAGGTCTTCCCGGTGATCCTTGCTGCCGCTGCTCGATTGAACGGTCTGGTGGCGGCGCATCTGGCGCATCCGCTGCGCGCGCGGGTCTGGGGCCACTGGCTGCCGGAATTCTCACGGCTCGCTGGCTGGGAGAGATCATGGAACGGTCTGGCCCGCCTGGAGGTCCTGATCCCGCGGCCCTGGCGTGAGCGCCTGCGTACGCGGTGGAACGGAATCGAATGCGAAAGATTCACTGCACCGTGGGATTGGCTGGCCGACGGCCAGAAGGGGATCCTCCGGCTCTGCTTGGATGATCCGCGGGAGCTGCCAGGCCGGATCACCGGATCTACCGGCGAAAGGGGGTTGATCTTTCGGCTGGCGGTAGCCGATCCGGAGCGGTTGCCCGAGGTCCTACGCCGCTTCGAGGAACCGGAGAGAAGCCGTCTCGTCTTGTGCTTGGTGCGCGACGGCTGGGTCTGCCCCGAAAAGAACCCGGCCGTTTTCTCCGCTCTCCGTGCCACTATCGGCGATCCCGCTCTCCAGCTCGAAGCCGAGGCGCGGCAGGAAGGCGAAGCCTGGCTCGGAGCGTTCGCCGAACGAGTTTCTCAGCACGGCCTCGACCCCGGCGATCCTGCGGCGTGGTCGTCGTTGCGGCGGCTGCGGGACGAAGCGCAACAGGAAGCCGTGCCCCTCCTGGCCAACGCGGTGCTCGACTCGTTGTCCCGGGGACGTGAGAGAGGGGAAGAGGCGTTTCGCGTGTGGTTGAACGGATTTCTGACCTCGCGGACCGATGAGAACGGAGGGGCTTCGGTCCTGGCGGGAAGAGTCCGGGAAGCGCTCCAGAAGGCGCTCCGGCTGGGGCCTTCCCAAGTGTAGAGACACCGAGCGGAACTGTCGGCTCCATGGCAGATAACAGAAAAGAGGATGACGATTCAGCGCCGGATCGCCTCGCTGACGTCTATCGCCAGTGGACCGCCGCGCGCCGCCAGATCCCTTGGCGCGACTGGTGGGAAAAACAGATGCGGTTCGGGGATGTCGGCCTGGTAGTAGCCTTCTTCGCAACCGTTTTCCTCATTTTCGTCGATTTCGCTTTGCACGACTCATTGCCCCCGGAGCTTGCGAGCCTCCCTCGGGGGATCTGGTGGGCCGGCCCCTTGATCCTCCTTTTTCTGGGTAATACAGTGCTTCTCGGGCGCGTCCTTCAGAGGAGGGCTCTCCGGGCACTTCCGGTCGGTTGGCGCATCGGGACGGCCGTGGCCTGCAGCGTCCCGTTCCTCGGGCTGTATGCCTTCATTGCCGCGGCCCGCCGGATGTCAGGCTCTGTCCAGGAAGAACCCCTCTCTCTGAGAAACCCGAGCGGCTCGCATCTCTGCTTTCGCCTCCACTCCCTGGGCGATCGCTGGGCCCGGGTGATCGTCCGGGAGGGAGGCGCGAAGTACTATTACGTCACCAACCTGCTCGTTCTGCTCTGGATCTCCCTGACGCTCCCAGGAAGGACTTGGAGCACGATCGGCCTTTCGGTGGTCCTGCATGCAGCGGCCGCGAGCGGTCTGGTGCTTCACGCGCTGGCCGTGGTCCGAACGACCCGGGCGGGCCTGGTGCCGCTGGCCAGGCTACTGGCTCCTGCGAGCCTGACTCTCTTTATGGTTCCACTCATTCCCTTTTTCGGTTTCGTCTTCTATTCAATCTTCACGATCCCCTGGGCGCCTCAGCGCGCCTTGATGCGGACTCTCCAGCAGAACCGCAGCTCCACCAACCGGTTGCCGCGCTGGCTGGAGCTCCGGGACAGCCTGCGCCGAGCCCGGCGCTCCGGGCTGAGGGAGCGGCGTTCCAACTCTCCGGTGCCGGGCGAGATCCGGGAGCTGACAGACACAGACCGCTACCTCCTCTGGACATACATCCTCAAGTCCTCATCCCTGGTTCCCGATGGCGCGGCCCTGTCCTGGCTGGCTTTCTGGGCCACCGCAGGATTCTCGTTCCAGCGCGGCATCGTCGAAGCGTTGATCACTGGGATCGCCGGAGTTTCCCTGGCTCTCGGAGGAGTCGGCCTGTCGCTCATGCTCCTCCGGACTTTCCGGCATCGGGTGGGTGCCGAAGGGCGCTTCGGCCTCCTCGACCGCCATCCGGTACGCCGCTATCTGGCGGCCAGCCAGCTCTCCTTGGCCACAGGGCTCTTTCTTGGCGGCCCGCTGTTCGAAGAGGATGGTCGCGAGGTCGGAATCGTGGTGGCTCTCGCGGCTCTCTGCGGAGCAGCCGTCTTGTTTCCGCGGCTCCTTTTCTCGACTCCAGGCAGAGAGGATCGGACGGTTGCCGTCGGCGGCCCCTGGGCTGCTTTCTTTGCGATTTTTGCCATCCTGGGCTTTGAGTGGGCCAACGGACACGAATCGACCGCGGCGATGCTCTGGCTTTTCCGGGTCTGCCTCGTGTTCTTTCCGTTTGCGGTCCCCCTCTTCATCTACCGACAGCTCCTCATTCGTCTGCTGCGGCCGTTCGGGCTGCGAGACCTCCTGGACCCGGAGTGGTCCCCCTACCTCCGCCGCTCCCTGCGCTTCCTGACCGTCACGGCCCTCCTGCCGCTCGGAGGCCTCGCCGTGCCGGCCTGGATCTGGACCCGCTACCGGTATTGGCCGGACTTCGAGCGGGAGTGGCACGAGCGCGTGTCTCGATCTCGTGGAGATGGAGGCGGCGAGACCGATGAGAACGATCACCAACTCGTCTAGCGATGTACGGCTCGTACAAGGGCAGGCCACCTTCGGTTATGGGTTCACGAATTCGTGAGCCCGCGTACGAGTCCGTATAGCGCTATACGAGCTCGTGAACGCGTGTACGAGTTCGTACAGGGGAAGGCCACCTCTTTTTACGCCTTCACCATCTCGTCTACGCGTGTACGAGATCGTCAAGGCGCGTACGAATCCGTATAAGGGCAGGCCACCTCCGGTTATGGGTTCACGAATTCGTGAGCCCACGTACGAGTCCGTATAGCACTATACGAGCTCGTGAATGCGTGTACGAGTTCGTACAGGGACAGGCCACCTCTTTTTTTCGCGTGTACGAGCTCGTACACGGCTCGACGAATTCGTCCGCCGCTGGAAATCGGCCGTTACGCCTTCACCAACTCGTAAGACGGCTGTCGCGCTCCCTGGTGCCACCAAATCCAGATCGGAAGCGCGAGCCCTCCGAGAGGGAGCGCTGCGATGAGAGCTGAGAAGACCAGGGAGATCCGGTTCCCCAGCATCAGCCGCCGATCGAACAGATGGCGCAACGTGAACGGATGGAGAATCCATGGGAGGTACCGCAAGGCGAGTATAGAATCGGTCAGCAGCGTCAGCAGGGTCAAGGCGGAGATGCCGATGGGAGCCTGTTCTGGGAACATGGCAAAAGGGAGCGGCAGAGTACCTACGCCGTTAAGGCACAAAGGCCAGATGATCGAATCGGATAGGCCCGCGGTCTGAGAGCTGAACAGGCGCGAAAGAATCCTCAGCAGATAGGACGAAGCCGCGGCGAGGAGCCCGGTGAGCGCTGTGAGCAGTACCAGGTCACCGAATCTTCCATGAGCGGCCAAAGGCCCCGCCAGCAGCCCGAAAGCCAGGGCCGCCTGGGTGATGAACAGATATAGCCCCACGGTCGGTGGACCGAGGACCGCTGGTGGCAGGCGAAGCAAGCGAGTAAGAAATCCGGCCGCCGCCTGCAAGAAGCCGAGCGTCGCGAGGAGGCTGGTTACCAACAGCCAGGGACGAAGCGCAGGATCGCGGATCGGATCGTATTTAGGCTCGGGGCCCGAGCCGGTGAGAGCAGCCAGATAGCCGATCGCGAGGCTCGCTTCGACCGGAAGCATCAGAGCCTTAAAGCGCATCCAGGTCCGCCGCTCTGCCTCGGCTCTGCCATCCCGTAGTGGAATCTCCAAGCCCTTGGGCCGGATCCACCGCTCGATCCAGGAGCCGGCCTGCCACCGTTGTTGCAAGGCCAGCCGTAGATCGAGCCACTGCGAGTGCCGCCGCACGGTGCTGGTTTGTGCATAGGCACTCCAAGTCAGGGTTTTCTGGCGCGGGCCATCCGTTCCCTCCCAAAGCATTCTAGTCATGGCGAATAACCCCGCCGGTTGAGGCAGAAGACAAACCCAAGGCGCCAGCCGTAAGTAGCGTCGCGACTGGTGAGTGAAGTGGAGATCGGACCGTGCGTAGATCACTAGGCATCCGGCCTGGCCGAGATGGAGGACTGCGCAGGCCGCAAGGATAGTGGGACGCTCGTATGCTGCCGCCAGCCAGCAACATCCGGCCACGGGCAAGAGAACGCCGGTAACCGCCAACCAGAGCCCGAACATTCCTGAAATAAAGGACCAGTGCCGTAGCGAGTCGCGCGGCAGAGAGGACGGAGGCGCATCCAATTCGAGGCGGACCACCACGGGCTGTAATGCCCAAGTCGATGCGTTGTCCATCCACCGCCGCGCAATCGGGATCAGAAAAAAGATCGCTAGGGGGAGGCTGCCTAGGAGCCAGAGGGCAAGGCGGGCTTTGGGCCGCAACTCTAGCCGCGCAGGTGTCCGATAGGCGATGTAGCGCTGCAAGAGCACACCTGAGACCGGTGCCAGGGCAAGGAGCCCCAGGGCGATCCCTCCAAAGAGCTCGCGAAAGCCGCGCCAGGGAGGCCAACTCCACCAGAGGGCAGGCTCAAGAAATAACTGCAGGAGCAGAAATACCGATCCACCCATCATCGCTGCCCCTTCGAAGGTCAAGTTGATCCAGGTGCGCCGCCCGCTCATGTCCCGGCCGGTGGGACGGTGCCGGCGCCACACCTCTGTAGCGCGTAGGCCGTAACGGTCGGCGCTCACGTTGGTAGCTTCCGAATCGGGGGAGCGTTCACGGCGAGATCCGTTCCGGTCCGAGCCGCAACGCAAGGCTGAAGGCTTTTTCCGCGGCTGTCGCAACCTCGAGGTCCGGCAGCCGGCCGCGCCCTGGACTGGGGGCGAGGTGGGCGTGGAGCCAGATCCGCAGGACTGCCTCACCGTGCGGGCGTCCCCCTCGCAGGGAGTCCTGCACGGCCCAAGCGAGTGCCGGCCGCCAGACTTCGGGCGCGCTCCACAGGCGAGCGAACAGCGGTTCGATGTGGGGATCGGAAGGAGATGGCGCCTCGCCGGCGATCCAGAGAGCGGCTCTCTCAGTCCAGGCAGCCTCGTGACTCTTTTCCGGCCCGCACCAGATCTCCGCCTCAGCTTCGCTTGTATCGCCGGCGACATAAGGCAGGAGCTGCCGCACCCTGTCCTCCGGCAGCCAGCCATATCGAATCAGGCGCAGCGCCAGTCTCGCACGCTCCGGCGCGGGAAGCCCTCGGATGATCTCAGGAACGCGGTGGGATGAGTGTGCTGTCAGGAGATAGGCGAGAGCGACCTGGATCCCGGAGAGGTCGGCTGTGCTGATCGAATCGGCGAGTTTCTCACGTTCCGCCGCCGGGGCGAGGCAGAGCCCGAAGATCTTCGAGAGGACCGCATCCCGGCTGAAATCCCGTTGGCCTTCTCGAAGTGCACGGCGGACCGGCCGCAGGTGCTTGTCCGGCAGGCGGTCCGCGGTGGCGGCAATGAGAGGCAAAATCTCTTGCCACTGCTGACGGAGCTTCTGCCGGGCCGTCTCGGGTCGGAGTTGGAGAGGAAGGCGCAGGACGAAGGCGAGGGCCTTCGCCGTTTCGCGTTCTGAGAGGAGGCCTGCAGCGACGCGGGCCAGTAGGCCTTCCAGGGCTTCGCGGCGGACCGGCCAGTCAACGGTCTCCAGGGCGGCGAGCTGCCGGACAGCTTCCTGAATCTCGGCGGTCGCTCGTTTTCCGCCGGCTCCGGCGCCCAATTCCGCGATTGCGGGCGTCAGAGAGGCGAGCTCATCGTCGGTCTCGGTGGTGATCATCCAGCGCACGAGCTCCAGAGGAAGCAGGCGGTCGGGATGGTTATGGCAGGCGATCTCGAATGCCAGGGTGTGGCGGGCCAGGCGCAACAGCGCGCGCGTCCGGATGAGGGGATCGCGGATCGGCAGGACGAGGCGCTGGAGCAGCTCGCGCGGATCGGCCGGCGTCTCCAATAGAGCCATGAGGCCATGGCACTCGTCTTGGAAGACCTCGATTCGTGCGAGCGCCGCATACAGGCTTGCCGGCGCCAGGGTCTCGGGGCGAATGGAGGGAACGCTCCGCAGAAGCGTGACGAGCCGCAGGCGGCGGTCTCCGATCCCGGCGCAGACCTCCTCCGCGAGCTGCAGGTCTTCTTTTGGAGGTGCCGACAGGCGTAACGCCAGCCGCGCGCGCAGCTCATCCTCTTCCTCCAGCAGGAGCCCGGCGACGACGAGATCGAGGCCCTTCAAGCTCCGGCTCATCTCACAAAGCCGGCACGCAGCGCGGATCATCAGGTCCTTGCGCAGGACAAATCCTTCGGCCTCGGTGGCGGATAGGGCCGCGGCACAACGCTCGGCGCGCTCGAGCAGGAGCTCGAGGATCACCTCCTGCGTTGCCGCGTCGGCAAGAGATAGGACCTTCTCCGGAGTGAACGCCTGCGACCAGAGGACACAGTCGAGCTGGTTGCTGATCTGATCCGGGAGATGGCGCGCCACCAGGTCGAGCCAACGGGTCACGTCACGGATTTCAGCGGTGAAGCCGATAGCGTGAAGGTAGTGACCGACGGCAATGACCTGGCGCCGGATCTCGTCCTTGGGCTCCTCCGGACAGCCGGCCAGATAGCGGAGACTCCAGTGAAGCTTCTCAGGGCCGTCCGGCACGCCCCGCAACTCGGTCAGGGCAGCCGCTGCGGCGTCGGAGGTGCGACGGGCCTCCAGGACCACGACCCGAAGCGCGGCGCGTGCCGAGGGATCCTCGATCGATGCGGCAATTTCCTCAATGCGTTGCGGCGCCAACCGTCCGAGGACCTCGCGCTCAAGGTCGATCAGCTCCATGGACCAGACGGGGGGAGAGCGGTTGCTCCACTCTTCCCAGGCGGTACAAGCCCGCTCTGGATGCCGGCAGGCGAGCTTTCCGAGCAGAGTCGCACCGGCCCATTGCCGGTCCTGGAGATCGGGAAGCAGAGCTTCCAGGCGCAGGAGGACCTCGGCCGGTTCTCTCAGGTCCTTGGCTCCCAGTCCGACAGGAACAAAGGCCAGGATCTGAGAGGGATCACCGAGATTCGCTAGAGACCGCCACAGCTCCGGTGCGAGAGGATCGTCCCGCCGCAGCCAAGCCTCAGAAACGGCGCGCCAGACCTGCGTCGCCTGTTTGGGTGCGAGCCGGTCGATCCACTCCGCCCATCGATCCTTCAGATCGGGACCAACCTCGCGGGCGATCACCACGAGCGCCTCTGTGTGGTCGACCGATCCGTTCGCCTCTCGCGCCAGATCGTCGAGCCGATTTTCGAGCTGGCGAAGCACATCTTGACGCGTCTTGTCGTCCTCGCATCCTGACGCGATGGAGGCGAGCGCCTGAGCCTGGCGGAAGGGATCCGCGAGCCGGCCGGCAGAGTCCAGGGCGAGCTTGAAGGATTCATCGTTGCCGCCGGCCAGGGCGTGCAGAATCGTCGGCTCGGCGAGGTCCTCGGCGAGCCCCCGGAGGTTCAGGGCAAGAACGGCGTAGTGGAGGAAGCGCTGCCAATCGCAGTTCTCGATGGCCGCCGCGAGAGCGTAGGTTTCGAGGTCCTCGCCGGGCGCCTGGTAGCCGCCGAGACTTCTTACCTGCTCCACGAGAAACGGCTTCGTTTCGAGGAGCGCGAAGAGGCGAGGCCAGTCCTTCTGTTCGTAGAGGTGAAAGATGAGCCCCTGGAGTGCGTACCTGGATGCAGAGCGAGAAGGCCTCACAGCCGCCGGCTTGCCGATCGGTTGTTCGAGGTCGAAGAGGTCGATCTTGTTGATCACCACGCCACCGGCTCCTTGATGCGACTCCTGCAGCGCTTCAGACGAGGCCTACCTCCTGCTCCATGAGGACTCTCGTCCCGATGCCATGGAGCAACGCTCCGCGCGAAGCGCTCTTGACGAGCCCACGGCCGGAGATCCGCGGGAAGGCGGTAGATGGCGGTGAACAATCGTTGATCGGTCGCAGCAGACTCGGCCGGGCGCTGCCGGCTCCCGGAAGAGCCCGTCGAGGGAGAACCATAGATCGGTGTGGTAGCCGGACTCGAGCAGGAAATGACCGCGCCGAGCCGGCACGCCTTCGACAGGGCTGACGCCGTCCGGCGGCTGATTCATGCTTCGTCCTCGGCCATTGTCTCCAACCATCGCCGATACTCCTCGACAGCCTGCCTCAGTCTTTCGCTCTGTTCGACGGACGACGGGCCCTGTTGCAACACGGTCTGGTAAATGTCCGAAAAACTTTCCACAGCGCCAAGCTCGAAGGGACGATCGGGATCCCGCGGATCTCCTTTCAAGGCGAGCCGCATGTCGGCGGCGGCGAATTC
>Ga0134122_10003650_pt1 | contig 11431 bp, 13 predicted proteins | sample KB302_FD_96461 | JGI IMG/M metagenome (GOLD analysis project Ga0134122, IMG submission 96461) | Terrestrial soil microbial communities without Nitrogen fertilizer from Kellogg Biological Station, Michigan, USA - KB3-0-2 | ecosystem: Environmental > Terrestrial > Soil > Unclassified ...
CATCGCAATACAAAACGGTGGATCTCAATCCGATTCTTGCGCTGCCTGCCGGACAAGGTTGTCTGGCCGTGGATGCACGGATTCGCGTTGCGGGGCTGTGAGGGAACTCTAATTTTCCGTTTTCCTGTAGGCGCGGTCTATGACCGCGCGCAATCCAGAGTAGAAGTTACTGCGGAATGATGAATCGTGCGCGGTCATAGACCGCGCCTACAGTAGACACGAACAACTGGACGCGGGGAGCGAATGCGGTAATACTGCCGCAACTATGAAAAGGTTTTTCCTTGCAGCCGTCCTTATCGCCGTTGGGATTACCGGAGCCGCCTGTGTTTTCATCTCGAACCGTGTCCAGGTTCAGAAGGTGGATCCCCGCAACGATGTCGTCGTCAAAACCTCGGTGAAGGCGCATCTCAAAGATGGCTCGACGGTGATATACCCGGACGGCGTGACGATCTCCGGAGGAATGCTTCGGGGTGAAGGGGTCATGGAAGACATCACCCTGACTCAACAGAAGAAGGTCCAGACGATCCCGATCGAGAGCGTCGCCGGTATGGAAAGCTATCGCACCGCGGTGAAGAAAAGCGAGAGCATCCTGGTGTCGACGCTCGCCACTGCCGGAGCAATCGCTGGCGGCGTGGCCCTGGCGGTGGCCATCTTCGGTTCGTGCCCGACGGTGTACTCCGACGACGGGAAGGTGGAGGAGGCGGAATTGTTTTCCAGCAGCATTGCTCCGCTTTTCGAAGCCCGGGACGTCGACCGGCTCCAGGCGCGTCCAAATGCCAACGGCGAGTTGCGGCTGGAGTTGCGCAACGAAGCCATGGAGACGCACTACATCAATCACCTCCAGATTCTCGAGACGCTGCATGCGCCGGATGAATTCGTTCTGCCAAATATTCAGAATGAGGTCGTCGCGGTCCGCGACATGAAGCTGCCAGCAGTGGTTGCGGATCGGCGAGGCCAAAATGTCCGTGCATCGGTGGAAAGCGTCGATGATAGTTCATATTCCACCGACCCGCGAACCGTCGCCAGTGCAACCGCAGCCGATATGGACGACTGGCTTGAATTTACGACGCCGGTGGCCGCGGGAGCGGAATCGACGACACTTGTCTTCCGTCTCCGCAACAGTCTATTGGGCACAACGCTGTTGTACGACGTCATGCTCGGTCCCGCCGGAGCTCGCGCCCTGGATTGGATCAATCAGGATCTGACCAAGATTTCGACGGCCGTGGACCTCGGCCGCTGGCATGAGCGGAGAGCGGGCCTGCACATCTCGATATGGCGCAATGGAGATTTTCGGGAAGTGTTGCGGGTGCCGGACACCGGACCGATATCGTGGCACGACGTCGCGGCCGCCATCCCCGTGCTTCCGGGCGAAACATCGCTGCGAATACGTCTTTCATTTCTGTCGGATCAATGGCGGATCGATCGTATTGGGGTTGCGGGAGAGGCGAGGACGATGAAGCCTCGCGTTATTCCGATTGCCGCAATAACAGGCGCAGATGGCCGAGACGAGCCGCAGGCCCGGCTCAATATGGATGTTCCGGATGAGCGTTACCTGCAGACGAATCCGGGACAGCGCTTCTTCGTTCAATTCAACACCGGGCCGGCGCCGGCGAATCAATCGCGAACGTTTCTGCTTTCGTCCCTGGGCTACTACACAGAGTGGATTCGCGGGAAGTGGATCGAAACGGCGACTGCCTCCGCGCCTTTCGTTCCGTCGGACGAGTCCCTGCTGACGTCCCTTCGTCTATGGAGCGGAAAGCGCGCCACTTTCGAAAAAGAATTTCGCGAAGCGCGCGTCCCCGTGCGGTGACCATCATGAAGAGGAAACTCATGGTGATACTCATTGCAGCAGGGGTATTGAACGCGTGTCATTACGGAACCACGGTGAAAACATTTCCACCCGCGCAAGGTAGCAAAGGCGCAATCGCCGACATCGCCACGGATCGCAGCTTCAAGGCGGAGTTGATCGATGTGCGTGACGTGGGAATTGTGATTCAGGAAGATCGGAAGCTCCGGCTGCTTCCGTATACCTCGATTGTATCGTTTGACGTTCATGGAATGAAGAGTCCGCCGGGTATCGGGAGACGGCAGATGCCTTCGCCTGGCGCCCGCGATGATCTCCGTCTCGTCAGCCGGTTTCCGCAAGGTCTGACGCCGGAATTGCTTCAAAAACTTCTGGACGTGAACGGACAAACCGCGCTTGCAGGCGAGAATCCATGATACGGGCGCTGCTGTTTGCTGGAATTTTATTTGCATGCGCGAAGCTCGCGGCCGCCGCAGATCGTGATACGGAATTTCTCGATCGTGCGCGAGTCGCGACGGAAAAGTATCAGGATCAACCCAACGCAATTCTCGACGGTTATCGGCCCATCGGCCGCGACTTTCCCGGCATGGGGGAGCACTGGGTGCGGATTGGCATTCTTTTCGACAGCAGGATCGAGGCGGAACATCCGGAATTCCTCACCTACATTTCCGTTTCGGGCAAACCAAAGTTGGTGGGACTTGCATACGCGCTTCCGCTCTTGCCCGGAGAGCCGGTGCCGGATCTTCCAGCAGGCAAGAATGCCTGGCACGATCATTTCCGCAGTATCGACGACGAGACCATGGTCCCGCATCATCATCATACGGGAACCGCGGACGACGAGCCGCGCATCACGATGCTGCATGTGTGGATCTGGGCCCCGAACCCCGATGGAATTTTCGCAGCGGACAATTGGGCGATACCGTATATGCGCCTCGGCATGACTCCGCCCGATCAGGCGCCACGCGCTGCGGCGCTGGCACTGTCGCTGGCGTCCGGTGGCGCCGACTACTTCTCCATGTCGATCGACGCTGCGGGTCCGCCGACGAAGAAGCAACGAACCAAAATCGATGCCGCATTCGACCGCGCCCGCTCTGCCGTCGACCGCAGCATTCGGGAGAAAGATCTGGATAAGTTGAGTGCGATCTGGATGGAACTTTGGAAAGCGATAGACGCCTCGATCAGCGCTCAGGCGCGCGAGCAACTTCGTACAGTCCTGCCGCACTGGTGAGAACTCTCTGCCGAAGGGAGAGGATGGTTCGAAGGACCAGGGGTAAATAATTTTGTCTCTGATCCGTTGATGCGAGCGCGTTACAGTCAAAGATGTGATGCCGAAAATCAAAGTCGCGCTGATCTTCGTTCTGACTGCCGCCTCACTCACTCTTGCGGCGCCGGTACAGCTGGATTCCGATGAATGGGAATTGGTGGCCAAGCTGTGTGGAAAACTGGAGCGTATCGATCGCAGCCAAGACAAGTCCAAGCCCACCAAGATTTCGGAAAGGTCTCGACCTATTAAGGATGCCAGGTTGCTGGCCTACGCAAGACGCGGCAATTCCCCTTGTTGCAATGCAACTCCCGTGATTGCAGAAACCAGGCCAAACAAGTCCGGAACTTTCGAGTTTAAGGGATTGCCTTTGGGCGATTACTGGTTTGTTGCCATTGTCGATCAAAAGCAATACATGATTCCCATCGTCGTCATACACACCCCCGAGAAACAACCGGTGTGCTCGCAAATGTCCTTCGCTATTGAAGATTCCGGGAAATTTGATCTTCGGGTCCGGGCTCCGGGCCGCTGATACGGTCATACCCAACCTGCTCTACGGGGATAGCTTCTTATTTTCCTCATGCTCCTGATGGGAGCGAGCCTCCGCTGTAGTCGTTAGCGACGTATTTACTTTGGTGGCAGCAGCGACTGGACAAATACCAGACCGTCAGAGGACAGTCCTCACGGGTGCATATTTCTCACCACAATCTAATTCTTGCGCCGTTATTTATTGAGACGCGACGGCAAGCGCAGTCGCCAAATCTACACCGATCGAAAGTTGGTTGCGAATAGAAGTAATAGTACACCGCCCGATCACGGCATATAATCCGCCTCATGAAAACCAGACAATTGCGCGCAGTCTTGTTCTGCCTGTTTCTGGCATTTGCCTTGCCGGCGGTGGCCCATCATAGTTTGTCTGCCGAATACGACAGCGGAAAGCTCCTCGATCTTACAGGCACCATTACCAGGGTCGAGTGGGTGAATCCTCATGCATGGGTTGAAATCGATGGGAAAGATCCGGCTGACGGACGAACTCAACATTGGAAGCTCGAAATGGCTTCCATCACTTGCCTGGTTAAGCACGGTATCAGCAAAGAGACGATGACGCTCGGTTCGACAATTACCGTGCACGATTCCTGGCGTGCGAAAGACGGCTCCTTCCATACTCCCGTGTTCACGATGATTTACGGGAACAGGTCGTACCGGGTTCAGCGTTCTCCTTCCGACCCGCAAGTTGACCTGACTGAACCCGATTACTGGTGCGCCCCTTAGAATCGACTCGCCGACTGTGATGCCCACCTGGCAGGTGTTCTTGGAGTGCGCCTGACCGCAGTAGGGAGAAGCAATCCGTTCTCAATTCGTCTTAAGCGCGGCCTTCAGTTGGGCAACGACATCCGTCATGTTTTCCTGATAACCCGAAGCGGGGTTGACCTTGGTGACACCGATTCCATTGGCGAAGGCGGAGTCCGGCGAATAGGAGTCCGGCGAAGCCGGTTTTTCCGATTCCGGACGAACCTTTCCGCGGGATGAGTAGCGAGTGCCGAACGCGACTCCCTGTCCGGTTCCCGCGACGGACTTGAAGTCGGCCCACTCCTTCAGGGCAATCGCCTCCTTGCCGGCCGGCAGGGAGAAATACAAATATCCGCGTTGCGGCTTTGTATAGAAGTTGCCTCCCCGCGCGGTATCGGCCAGCGCGAAAACGCCCCAGATCTGAATTCGTTGTGGCGCAGTGTCGTTGGGTTCGAAAATAACCTTCTGAACAATTGCGTATACGCCTACGGGATCACTGGCGGTGAGCGTCGCCGCAGTGAACATCAACAGCGCGCCGGCGAGAAGGGTTACGGTCCGTTTTACGGACTTCATGGATTCGTCCTTTCTTAAGAGCCTATGAGTTTTACCCGGCAATTAGACGCATCAGCAAATCGGTTTCTTCCATATGAAATCGAGAAATGTTTACAACATTCGCTGGAGCAATCGAATTGACCTCGCACCCGCCCTTGCTCGTTGCGCGTAGACGGCGACGGCCGTCAATGGAGAACCGAAGTAGAATCGCCGGATCGTGATGTCCGTCCTTACTATTGTGGTCCAAACCCGCCATTACCATCTCGGGCATATTCTGGACCTGACGCAGACCATTCGGTTAATTGAGAAGAAAAGCCTGATCTACAAACACGAGGTGTGTGGTCCGAGCGGCAAAACAGGTGAGCACGAAATCCGATTCGAACTGGAAGCATGAAATTTTCAGATGACGGCTCGCGCATAAACGGTTCGAAGTCCATCTTGACATCCAGCAGATCCACACTGAAAATCACGGGCCATGCAAGTGCGACACTTGAGGTCCATGGGGAATCCAGCCGCCGCTACCATAAAACGCGATTTATGGGTCTATCGAACGGAGGTGACCAACACGACAAATCGAAAGATGCGTGTGATTTGGTTCGAATTCTATTACCGCAACGAAGATCAATGGTTCGGAGTGAACTGCAGAAATCGCCCCTTGGGAAACTCAGACTTCGTGGAATGGTACAGCGACGACGGCAACCGACTTGTGGAAAATGGGTGGCTGGATCCCGGAGCCTCGGGCGTGTGCGACCCAAATTGGCATTTCGCATTTGGTGAAAAGCCCTATCCAGCAAAATGGAGTTTTCTGGCTGTTGACGACAGAAGACAGGAATCTCTCGTCGAAGCCGAAGTTTCCGATGAAGTAGTAATGTATTTTTCTCCAGAAGGACCACGGTCCTAACTCAACTACAAAACCAGGAAGGCACCGCAATTTCCAAGGTTTATCAAATCCCCAGCGGGGGTCCTTCGCGCATTTTCCGCTTTACAAACTCGAACCACGCGACGCTGAGTGCAGCGAGACCCAGACAGGCGGCAATATCCGGCACATGCAGCGTGGAGAACTGCAGCACTTCGCGAATCGAGGGAACATAAAGAACAAGGGTGAGCAAGAATAACGCACCGGCTGTGAGTATCCACAATGGCGCGTTCCGCGCTCCGAGAATTTCAGAAATCGCTCGGGAACGGGAACGATCGGTCCAGATCAATGCGAGATTCCCCAGAATCAACGCCGTGAAGCTGATGGTCCGGGCATCGAGCTCGCCCTGGCCGCGATAGAGGCTCACCAGGAATGCGCCGATCGTGACCGCGAGCAGACCAAGACCCTGAAATAACGCAAAGCCGATTGTGTGGAGATCGAAAATGCGAGCCTTCGGGCTGCGAGGCGGGCGCCTCATGATGCCGGGATGCTCGGGTTCCGATTCGAATGCGATGGAGCACGCCGGATCGATCACGAGTTCGAGAAAGACGATATGCAAGGGCATCAGAACCAACGGCAATCCGAAAAGCACCGGCAGAAGCGCCATGCCGGCGATGGGCAAGTGGATGGCGAAAATATAAGTCATCGCCTTCTTCAAATTGTCGTAGATGCGGCGTCCCATTCGAATCGCATCGACGATCGATGAGAAATCGTCATTGAGCAAAACAAGCGCCGCCGCTTCCCGCGCCACATCGGTTCCGCGTCCGCCCATCGCGATCCCGATATGAGCGGACTTCAATGCCGGCGCATCGTTGACGCCGTCGCCAGTCATGGCGACAATTTCGCCGTTGGCTTTGAGGGCCTCGACCAGGCGCAGCTTTTGTTCGGGCAGCACACGGGCAAAGACGTGTGCCGTTCGAACGCGGCTCTGCAGTTCCTCCGTGGAGAGACGGTCCATTTCCGCTCCCGTCACACTGGAATCCGGGTTCGTCAATCCGATCTGCCGGGCAATGTTGTGAGCCGTTGCAGGGTAGTCGCCAGTGATCATCACCACACGAATCCCAGCCGTGCGGCATTCCTCCACCGCGGGTTTCGCCGACGGACGCACCGGGTCCTGAAGTCCGATCAGCCCCAGATAATGGAATTGAAATTCCCGCTGCGATTCCGGAAGTTCCTGTGCAGGCGCGTGAGCCCCCGCGACACCCAGCACACGCAATCCGCGTCCGGCCATGGCCTGCGCTTCGGACGAGATCGATGCGGCGGAAACGCGGCACAACTGTGCGATCGCCTCCGGAGCACCCTTGGCGTATACGTCGTATCCTCCGTTGTTGCTTGTGACCACACGGGACATCGCCAGCAGGTCGTTCGAAAGCGGGTACTCGCGGACAAACGCAGCTCCGCTGGGCACACGGATGCCCGCGCGTTTTGCGGCAGCTTCGTGGAACGCCATCTCCATCGGATCGATGGGATTTTCCGGACTCGCCATCATTGCGGTTTCCAGCACTTCCCCATCGTCGTGCCCAGCCCCCGGCATCACTTCCAGCACGGTCATGCGATTCATCGTCAGCGTTCCGGTCTTGTCCACACAGAGCACCGTCGTCGATCCCAGCATCTCGATCGCGGGCACGCGCCGCGTCAGGACGTGTTTTTTTGAAATGCGCCACGCGCCCAGCGCGAGAAATACGGTCAATACAACGGGAAATTCCTCAGGCACCAGGGAAATGGCCAGCGCAAGCCCGGACAGAATGCCTTTCAGCCAATCCCCTCTGGTCAACCCATAGATGATTGCGACGGAGAGGCACAATACGATTGCCGCGGCCGCGAACATTCGGACCACGCTTCGAGTCTCTCGTTCGATGTTCGTTGTTTGTATTTCGATGCGCTGCAATGCGAGGCCGAGTTTGCCCATTTCCGTACGATCCCCGGTCGAGGCAACCAGAGCAGTTCCATACCCTTTCACAATCAGGGTGCCGGAGAATACCAGGGGAGTGTTTTCTCCACCGGGACGAAGAATCTCTGGAATTCCATCCCACACGGACTTGTGAACGCTCGCGGATTCTCCGGTCAGCAACGACTCGTCAACGGTCAGACCGAACGACGAAAGGACCATGGCGTCGGCCGGAACGCGGTCCCCTTCCGACAGCGCCAGCACGTCGCCGCGGACCACTTCGCGGCCCGGGATTCGTTTTCGAAGTCCATCTCGAATGACCAGCGCGCGAGGGCTCGAAAGGTCGCGCAAGGCCTGAAGAGTCCGTTCGGTCTTGCGTTCCTGATAGACGGTAATGCCGATGACCACAAGGATCGCGCCGGAAAGCGCAATGGCTTCTTCAAGGCTGCCTAGTATGAGGTAGACAACACCAGTCGCCAGAAGCAGCAGAAACATGGGTTCGCGCAGGACATCGCGCACGACCGCGAGGTTGCTTTTCGGGCGCGATGAAGGGAGTTCGTTTGGGCCTTCGTCGGTTAGCCGTCTCGCGGCTTCCGCGTCGGACAGACCGTGAGAGGGTTCAGGCTGCATTGCGATGAGTCTACCGCGATTAGCTCCACTGTAGGCGCGGTCTATGACCGCGCACGATTTCTCATTCCGAAGAGGAATGCATGGTCGGGATTGTGCGCGGTCATAGACCGCGCCTACAGCGGAGCCATCCCTAAAGGAATCCGATGGCGCGGCCGGCAAACCCCACACTCAGCCACAGCAACATGGAAACGACGGCCGTCAGTTTTCCCAGGATCGGGCGGATGCCGGGGCCTCCGGCGCCTGTGACCTTGCGGTGAATCGTGTAATGAAAGACGATCGCGAGGAACAGCATCACGACTTTGACCTGAAACGGAACGCTCACATAGAGCTTTGTCGCCTCCGAAGTGAACAGCATTGCTCCAGTAGTCAGGATCACAACAAGGCTGCAGAACGTCCAAGGCCGGAGTTCCTCTGCCAGATCCGAGACGGGTGTGTCGCGGCGCAAAACACCCAGCAACTGCAGATCGACAAAGACGATGGCTCCAAACAACACGGCCAGTGCCACGATATGAACGGTTTCCAGCGCCGGAAATATCCAGATCGATCTCCGGATCCATTCCGCAACCCACAAGTCCGACGCCCACTGGAAAAAAGGAAAAATAGAAGGCATTGTCATTATCCTTTCAGAACGAATACGCCATCGTACGGCCGGTCACAATGATGGCCGTCCAAAGAAGCAGGGACGTCAGGCCTGCCATGCGCGCACGCATCGGCAGAATCGCGGCGGTATCCCATTCCGCCAGATGCTTATGCGTGGTCAGCTCAAAAAAACCGGCGTTGACCGCTGCCAGGACGAGCAGACTCATCTTGATCCAGAAGTGAACGCTGTTATAGGCCGTCGCCGCCTCCGCCCAGAACAGAAGTGCTCCGGTGATGAACATCAGGACAAAACCCACGATGGCGGGGGGCATCACGCGCTTCCATACTTTGGAGACGGGTTCATCCTTCAATACCAGGCCCAGCAGCCTCAAATCGAACCAGCAGAGCATACCCACCGACAGCCCGATGCCGAGCAGGTGCACGCCTTCAACAATGGGGAATACCCACACCGATTCGCGGATGCCGGTACCCACCGAGGTTTCATAGAGCCACCGGCAGATATCCCGGATAGGCGCAATCGGGCTGCCCGTCTTGCTGGGAATTGCGACGGCCAGTAGCCAGACCAAACCGGAAACGAGAATGGAAATGAGGGCGCCTACGGCCAGTCCAACAATTCTCTTACGCAAATAGCTTGGCGACACTGCCTTCATTCCAACTGGAGTCGCTGCAAGTTCTACAGACATCGTCGTCCTCCTTTTCACCATTCTCAATTCCTTAGCGGGCCATCGCCGTTTCATTTTCCAGAAGCATCACCGCGCCGGCGGTATTGGAAATCGGCACGTGATAGTTGCGGTGTTTCTCCGTGACGTGGCCGGTCATTGCGCCGCGCATTACCAGCCAGTTCAGCAATTCCACGCCCTGAGCGCCCGCCATCAGCACGAGTTCCGCCACGGACATGCAACACAGTTCGGCAACGTCGTCTACAATTCGATTCAGATAAGACACGTCGAATGTTTTGTTGATGTAGCCTGCGCGTTCGCCGTCCAATTGGTGGGACATGCCGCCGCTTCCTATAATGACAACCCGATGATCCCCGTCGAAGGATTCAATGGCGTGTCCGATTGCCTGTCCGAGCTTGAAGCATCGCGCCGGCGTGGGCAGCGGAAACTGGACCGTGTTGACGGCGACCGGAATGACGCGCACCGGCCGGGCTTCTTTGCCGGGCCACAACAGTGACAGCGGTACGACGAAACCATGGTCGACGAGCATCTCCTGGCACATGGTCAGGTCGAATTCCTCATTCACCAGCGATTCGATCATGTGCCAGGACAATTCGGGAAATCCAGGGTAAGGCATGGAAACGGGAAGGCCCCAGCCTTCGTCCGCATTGAGATACTCCGGAGCGGCGCCCACGGCAAATGTCGGCATCTTATCCAGAAAGAAATTCAGGCCATGATCGTTATAGATCATGACGGCAACGTCGGGTTGCTCCTCATGGAGCCACGCATGCACGGGAGCATATCCATCGAAGAACGGCTTCCAGTACGGCTGATCCTGAGTTCCTTGCGCGATCGCTTTCCCGATTGCCGGAATGTGCGATGTCGCAATACCGCCGATGATTCTTGCCATGGCTATTATTCCCCTGCGCGAAGCAGCATTTCCTTAAAGGCGTCTTCGGTCACGCCTCGCTGTTGCGCTCCGATCTGCTGCACGCTGATCCCGAAAATGCCGGCCCACTTGGCCAGGTAGTAGATATTGCCGCCAGCCTCTATCAACTCGGTCACGTTCCGGTGCTTCAAGGCCCGGCACTGTGCGGCGTTCAGATGAAATGCTTCGCAATAAGCATCTTCATTCAGCCGGTACGCTTCGCGGTTCTCCCTGGAGTTGAAGGAGAAACACATTTTGTTCAGTGCGTAACCCTTCATGGCGTGGCGCCCGTCGAAGATGATCGTGCCTGGTATCGAGTCGTAATCGTGCTGTAGCGCTTCTACGGTTGTCATCGTTGCCATCGAATTCTCCGGGAGTGCCAATGCATGTGGCGTGCCGATCCTCATGTTGTTCAATTTCAACGGAATCAGAGAACGGTCCGGTTGGGGCTGCTGACATTTCGGCCAAAATCGAGCCTCGCCACGATATCGAGTGGGCGATCTGTCGCGCGAAGCGCTTCCGAATAGCTGTAGGCGCGGTCTATGACCGCGCACCATCCTTCAATTGAATCTGTTCCTATTCGGCTGCGCTTCGCGCATTGCATCTGTCCGCCCACGCATACCGAGGTCTACGCCGCTTTAATCTCCACGCTTCGGCCTTTGGATGCGGCCTTTTTCGGCAAGGTGAGCGTGAGCAGGCCATCCTTGTATTCGGCGCGGATATTGGCCAGATCCATGGAGCCTGGAACCGTGAACGAACGCGAGAACGTGCCATACGAGCACTCCACGCGATGGTAGTTTTCCTTCTTTACATCTTTTTCAAGATGCCGCTCGCCTTTGAGCGTCAGGACATTGTTATCCACAGTAACGGCGACATCCTTGGCCGCGACTCCGGGCAACTCCG
>Ga0134122_10003651_pt1 | contig 11430 bp, 8 predicted proteins | sample KB302_FD_96461 | JGI IMG/M metagenome (GOLD analysis project Ga0134122, IMG submission 96461) | Terrestrial soil microbial communities without Nitrogen fertilizer from Kellogg Biological Station, Michigan, USA - KB3-0-2 | ecosystem: Environmental > Terrestrial > Soil > Unclassified ...
CCTCGCGCGATACCGCGTGGAGGTGGAGCTTTTCGGGACCCGCACGACCGCGACCCTGGGCCAGTGGAGCGACCAGCGAGTGCGGGTCGCCGCGGTGGTGACGGTGGTGAAGCGGCAAATCTCCAAGAAGACGGGCGCCGAATACGCGCGACTCACGCTCGAGGACTTTCACGGCACCGCGGAGGCGCTGGTGTTTCCAGAAGCCTGGGCCAAGCTGAACAACGTGATCCGTACCGACCGCGCGCTGCTGCTCGCGGGGAGCCACAGCGCGCGCGACCGGGACGAAGAGCAGGCGCCGTTCATCGTGGAGACCGCGCAGGCACTCGACGAGCTGAAGGCAAGCGGCGCGATCGGCATCGCGCTGCGCTGGTCGCCCGGCGCGCCGCCGCCGGCCGACGCGACCCGCGCCGCCGCCGCCCTGTGCGCGGCCCACCCCGGTCCCGCCCCGGTGCTGGTGGAGTGGATCGCCGAACAGGAGAACGGGGATGGCGCGGTCCCCGGGCTTGCGCCCGGGGGCGCTGCCACGCGGCTTCGCAGCCGTTCCCTGCGGGTCGAGGTGGAGGACGATCTGCTCGTGGCGCTGCGCGCCCTGCTCGGGCCCGACCACGTGCACCTGGTCCGGACGACCTGACGATGGCGACCGCGACCCTGGACTTCGAGCGTCCGTTGCTCGAACTGGAGCGCCAGATCGACGAGCTGAAGCGCGTGGCGAGCGAGACGGCGGTGGACGTCACCAAGGAGCTCGCCCCGCTCGAGAAGCGGCTGGCCGAGCTCCGCACCGAGATCTACAAGAACCTGACGCCGATGCAGCGCGTCCAGGTAGCCCGCCACCCCAAGCGACCGTACTCGCTCGACTACCTGAGCACGGTGTTCACCGACTTCGTCGAGCTGCACGGCGACCGGCTGTTCCGCGACGACCCCGCGATCGTGGGTGGCTGGGCGCGGCTCGACGGGATGAGCGTGATGGTGATCGGGCACCAGAAGGGCCGCGATACCAAGGAGAACCTGTACCGCAACTTCGGGATGGCCCACCCCGAGGGCTACCGCAAGGCGCTCCGCCTCATGCATCTGGCCGAGCAGTTCCGCGCCCCCGTCATCACCCTGGTGGACACGCCGGGCGCCTACCCCGGGCTCGGCGCCGAAGAGCGAGGCCAGGCCGAGGCGATCGCGCGCAATCTCGTGGAGATGGCGACCCTGCGCACGCCGATCATCACCGCCGTGATCGGTGAGGGCGGATCAGGCGGCGCGCTCGCCGTCGGGCTCGCCGACCGCGTGCTGATGCTCGAGAATTCGGTGTACTCCGTCATCTCCCCCGAAGGCTGCGCCGCCATCCTCTGGAAGGATGCCAGCCAGCGGGAGCGCGCCGCCGAAGCGCTGAAGATCACCGCTGAGGACCTGCTGGAGCTCGGGGTCATCGACGAGATCATCGGCGAGCCGCCGGGCGGGGCGCACGCCGACCCTGAAGCGGCGGCGGCGGCGCTGGGCGACACGCTGCGACGCCACGTGCGGCAGCTGCGCAAGGTCAGGATCGAGAAACTCCTCAAACGCCGGGAGGAGAAGTACCTTTCGATGGGTGCGTTGAGCGAGAAGTGAGTTGACCGACGTCATCGAGGTCCGGTTCAAAGGGAACCGGAAAGAATTTTTCTCCTGGCCGTCCGCGGAGCCGCTCGCCCTGCACGATTGCGTGATCGTGGAGGTGGACCGGGGGCAGGATCTCGGCCGCGTGTCGGCTGTGGGCCCGGTCGCCGCGAAGAAGTGTGCGAGCGGGTGTCACGGCTGCTCGCTCGCCGGGAACAGCGGTACCGAGCCCCTAGCCCCTAGCCCCCAGTCCCCCGAACGCCGCATCCTCCGCCGCGCCACTGCCGACGACGCCGCCGTCGCCGAGCAGCTGCACCTCGAGGAGGAGGACGTCCGGCGCCGCGTGATGGAACGGGCCCGCAGTCACACCCTTCCCATGAAGGTCTCTGATGCCGAGTGGCAGTGGGACCGGCAGAAGCTGACCGTCTACTTCACGGCCGAGCAGCGGGTGGACTTCCGCGCGCTGGTGCGCGACCTCGCGAGCCTGTTCCACACGCGGATCGAGCTGCGCCAGATCGGCGCGCGCGACGAGGCGAAGCGGCTCGACGGCGTGGGCCGCTGCGGCCGCCAGTACTGCTGCTCGAGCTGGCTGCCGGAGCTGCGGCCGGTGAGCCTGGCGCTCGCCAAGGATCAACACCTGTCGCTCAACCCCTCGCAGATCTCGGGCGGGTGCGGGCGGCTGCTGTGCTGCCTCCGCTACGAGCACGATTTCTACGTGCAGACGCGCAAGCGGTTCCCCAAAGAGGGGCGAGTCCTGCGCACCGCCGTGGGGGCCGAGCGCGTGCTGGCGGTGGATGTGTTCCGCGAAACCGTCACGCTCCGGACCGACGGAGGGGACACGCGCGTGGTGTCGCTCGAGAAGCTGAAGGGCGAAGTCTCCGGACCGGATGCCTAAGTTCTTCCTGACGACCGCAATCGACTACTCGAACGGCGAGCCGCACCTGGGGCACGCGCTCGAGAAGATCGGCGCCGACTGCATCGCGCGCTATCACCGGCTGCGCGGGGACGACGTCCACTTCCTGATGGGGATGGACGAGCACAGCCAGTCGGTGATTCAGGCGGCAGCGCGTGCTGGGGTCAGCCCGCAGCAGTGGGTCGACCGCATGGCGGCCACGTTCGCCGACTACTGGCGCCGCCTCCACTGCACGAACGACGACTGGATCCGTACCACGGAGCCGCGGCACGCCCGGGCGGTGGCGGCGCTGCTCGAGCGGATCCAACAGCGCCACCCGGGGGATCTGTTCGAGGCGGAGTACGAGGGGCTGTACTGCACCGGGTGCGAGGAGTTCAAGACGGGTGCGCAGATCGTCGACGGGCATTGCGTGGAGCATCCCACACTCGAGCTGATCCCGACCAAGGAGCGGAATCACTTCTTCCGCCTGAGCGCGTATCGCGACGCCGTCCTCGACCGCATCCGCTCGGGCGCGCTGAGCGTGCAGCCCGAGATCCGCCGCAACGAGGTGCTGCGCCTGCTCGAGGCCGGCCTCCAGGACATCTCGATCTCGCGGCAGCGCCAGCCGTGGGGCATCCCGTTTCCCGGCGACCCGCAGCAGACCGTGTACGTCTGGTTCGACGCGCTGATCAACTACCTCTCGGCGACGGGCTTTCCGGAGCCCGGGTACGACCGCCTCTGGCCCGCCGATCTGCACGTCGTGGGCAAAGGAATCACGCGCTTCCACTGCGTCATCTGGCCCGCGATGCTGCTCGCGGCCGAGCTCCCACCCCCCCGCGCGGTGTGGGCGCACGGCTACGTCCAGTGGTCGGGCACCAAGATGAGCAAGACCGCCGGCACCGCCGTCACGCTCGGCGAGGCGATCGATCGGCACGGCGCCGATGCGCTGCGCTACTTCCTGCTCCGCGAAGTCGGCTTCGACAACGACGGCGACTTCACGTGGGAGCGCTTCGACGCGCGCTACATCTCGGAGCTCGCCGACACGATCGGCAACCTCGTGTCGCGCGCGCTCACGATGATCGTGAACTACCGCGGCGGCACGGTACCGAGCGACCCGCGCAACTACGACACACCGCTGGAGGCCGCCGCGCGGGGCGCGCTCGCGGCCTACGCCCGCGCCATGGACGCGAACCGTCTGCAGGAGGGCGCGGCGCAGCTGGTCGCGCTCGCGAGCGCCGCGAACCGCTACGTCGAAGAGACGGCGCCCTACAAACTCGCGAAGCAGGCGGGGAAGACGGCCGAGCTCGACTCGGTGCTCGCGAACCTGGCCCGCACCGTCGCCCGGATCGCCGTACTGGCACAACCGTTCCTTCCCGGCACCGCCGAGACCGTGTGGGCCACGGTGGGGTCGACCCCTCCCGGCTCCCTGGAGCGCGTCCGGCTGCGTGATCTGGATACCTTGGATCTGGCCGGGGGATCGGTCCAAAAGCCGGCCATCCTGTTCCCCAAGCCCCGCCTGGCCCCCGCCTAATGCCCGAAGGACGGTGATCTTCGTCACCATTCGCCGTGTTGACGCCTTTCCCAGCAAGCCGTACTTTTGACTTCCACTCGGGGACCGGACCCCACGCCCTGTCCGGGTTCTCCATTCGGCAGGTCCATGCAGGACCGGCGCGCGGGTTGCGCCGGGTCGAACCGTTTTCAGGCGAGGTCGTCCGAGAAGAGATGCGCAAGGAAGCGGAGCGCCGCTGGACCGTCATGGTCGTGCCTCACGGCTCGGGCTCGTCCCGCGCCGTGGAGGTCTCGCAGACGTTCGTCAAAGCGCTGGTCGGGATCGGCAGTGTGGTGGCGCTGACCTTCCTGGTGCTGGGCGTCGCCGCCATTTCGCGCGGCGTGAATATCACCCACAGCCGCGCGCTGGAGAATGAGAACCGGCTGCTCGCCGACGAGATCCAGCGGATGCGCGAGCGCATGACGGGGCTGCGCGACACCCTCAATCGGTTCGGGGAGCGCGAGCAAGAGCTGCGGCTGCTCGCGGGCCTCACCCCCACGGACACGAGCGTGCAACGGGCGGGTATCGGTGGCCCGGCCGGCACCTGGTCGGAGCGCGACAGCCTCAAGGCGCTCGGCCCGGGCGGCCAGCAAGCACTCGCCGCGCGGCTCGATGTCGATGCGCTCGCCCGGCGCGCCAATATTCTCGTGCGGTCGCTCAATGAGGCGTACGACACGCTCTCCAAGAACCGGGAGCGTCTCGCCGCGACGCCGTCCATCATGCCCACTAAGGGGTGGCTCACGAGCGCGTTCATGCGCGAGCGCATCCACCCGATTCTCCACCTGGCGCGCCCGCACGAGGGGATCGACGTGACGGCGCCGATGGGAGCGGAGATCGAGGCGCCCGCCGCGGGGATCGTGACGGAAGTTCGGTGGGAAGAAGGGTACGGCAACATCGTCACGATGGACCACGGCTTCGGGCTGGTGACCCGCTTCGCCCATTGCTCGAAGATCCTGGTCGTCCGCGGCCAGCGCGTGAAGCGCGGGCAGAAGATCGCGCTCGTCGGCTCGACCGGGCTCTCCACGGGACCGCACCTGCACTACGAGGTGTGGGTGAACCGCAAGCCGGTGGATCCCATGAAGTACGTCATGCCCGATGCCATCGTGGATTGACCGGCAGCCGGCGGACGGAGGAGTCAGGGGGCGCAGCGTGCTGCGCCCCTCGCGTTTTTTACCGGGCTGCGCCTGGCTCGCGTGGGTCGCGCTCGCGCACGGTGGGGCACGCGCGGGGCTGGCGCAGTCGCACGCCCCCAGCCCCGGACGGGTGATCACCGCCGAGGCGATCGCCAAGTCCGGTGCCAAGACGGCGTGGGACGCGGTGCGGTTCACGGTGCCCAACGTGCAGCTCCGAGAGGTTCGTGGGGAGCCGGCCCGGATCCAGCGGCGTGGGCGGGCGAGCCTCTATCAGGACGACCAGGTCCGCGTGATCCTCGACCACGTGCCGATCGACGATCTGCAGGTTCTCAAGCAAGTCGCCGCCGCGGACATCCTCACGATCGAGATCCTCACGGGACTCGATGCGACCACGCAGTACGGCGCCGCCTCGACCTCCGGGGCCATCGTCATCACCACGACGAGCGGACGTCCTTGAAACGGCGCCGCCCGCCTTAGGGGTTGCGGTCGCCGCATCCGTGGAAATTCGGATTGTTCAGCTCCTCCACCGGCAGCACCATCTGGATCGCAGTGCCGTAATTGCCACCCTTGAACCACGCGCCCTTGGGGTATACCGTGCTGTCGGCGCGACCATACCCACCCGCGGTCGTGGGCCGCACCAGGCGGCGCATGTCGGCGAGCCGATGACCGGTTGAGAACATCCAGAACGCCCGCTCGCGGTACATCACGTCCACCCGCAGGCTGTCGTTGGTCGATGGTCCGGGATCCGCGAGCGCCGTCAGGTTGGGGCCCCGCGTGAAGCCGGTCTGCGCGGCCGGGTAGAGCGCCGCATTGGTTCGCAGGGTGTTGATGATCGAGAGCCAGGTCGCGGGGTCGTTCGCCTGGAGGGCGGCTTCCGCGGTGATGAGCTGCGCCTCAATGCCGCTCGCGAGGGTGACGTTGCTCGTCCGCCCCCAGATGCCCTGCCTGATGATTGTGATGGGAAACGCGCTGTCAAAAATTCCATCCGGCCCGGTCTTGGTTGTAATGCGAGGGTCGTTAGCGGTTACGTAGGGAAGGCCCGTTCCGCCTTCCACGTCACCCATGGTGTAGCGTCGGGAGCTCGCATTCAGCGCCCACATCTGATTGTCGTTGACGTTGAGCGAGTGCGTGACGTCGAACCGGAACGCCAACGGCACCGTAGCCACGGCGGCCGCCGCTGCCGGGAGGAATCCCCTCCCCCGATCGAGCAAGGCCCGGCCCTTGATCACGCCGGCGAACTGCACCACCCGGGCCGAGTCCGGCCCCCGCGCGATCGCCAACGCGGAATCGGCGTTGGCGATCGCGAGCTTGAACAGCGAATCGTTCGCAATCGGGTCGCCGAACACGATATTGGTGCCCGAGATGCCGCTCAGCGGGATGCCATTGCAGTAGTGTTCCCCCAACAGGACTTCCGTGTAGCCCAGGAAGTCGAACATCCGAGCGACGGCGGCGGCCGAATCCGGCAGGTACGTCCGTAACCCGTCGATCGCGAGCAGCGCCTGGGTCCGGACCCGGTTCAAGTTGCGGAACGGCCCGGCGTTGAAGGTGTTGTTGGGATCCCAGATTCGCTGATCCATCGTGTTCCGCTGAATGAACGTGTCGCCCGAGCGCCATTCGTCGGTGAGCAGGCCACCGAACATGAACAGCGCATCCGGGCCCTGCGTGCCGCTCACCGCCTGGGTGAGCCGCAGCACGGCCCCGTTGGAAAGGCCGAGCGCAGCCGACGCGGAGTTGGCGCCGAGCACGATGTCCGGGTCGGTCACGTTGAGCAGTGTGTCCGTACAGGCGAGCGCCGGCAGCGCGGCGACGCCCGCGACGCCGAGCGGGCGCCGCAGCCACCGGAGCATGAGGTATCGGTTCATGGGTACGGAATCCCCTTTCACGGTCGTTGGTCGACTCGCGTGTGGTCGCTCCCGAGCCTTAGAAGCCGACGTTCAAGCGAAACGTCCAATAGGTCGGCGGCGGCGACGTCTGGAAGTTGCTCACCACGCCGGTGGCGCCTTCGAAATAGTTCGCCTCCGGGTCTATCCCTGAGAACGCGGTGCCCTTCCAGAGGTTGCGGGCGGCAATCGTAAAGCTCGCGCGCGTGGCCTTGAACGACCGGGCCCACGCATCCGGCAGCTCGTAGGTCGCGGAGGCCTCCCGCAGCCGGACAAACGTCGCCTTCTCGATGAACCCCCACTGCGTGCGCGACGGCGTCTCGCGCAGCGCGACCACGCGCGCCTGCTTCCACAGCGGCGCGTTGGGGTCAACGAGACCGTCGCAGTTCAACCGCGACTCGCACCGAATCCGCTCGGTGCCGTTGAGCTGGTAGTACCCGCTCTTGTGATCGAACCGCCCCTGGATCCGCAGCCGCCTGTTGAACAGGTCGATCCCGGGGACGTAGACCGCTTCCCAACGCGGGTTCGCGTACCCGACGAACTGCGCGCTGTCCTGCACGGTGATCTCGCTGGCGGTGATGATGCCGTCGCCGTTCGCGTCGTTGAAGGTGTAGGGCCGCTGCCACCACCCATTGATCGGATAGCCCTGGGCCTGCCGCGTCGTGCTGCTGGTGATGATGGTCGGCTTGCCGCCCATGTCCGCGATGAAGTTGGTGTTGTACCCGGCGTTGACCGTCAGATCGAAGCCGACGCTCGGCTTGTCGATAAACCGCAGGGTGGTCAGTACCTCAACGCCCCGGTTCACCACGGCGCCGAGGTTCTCGAAGCGCGTGAGCGGGCCGCCCGCCGACGGCGGGACCTGTACGGCGATGAGCGCATTCGTGGTCCGCTTGTTGTAGTACGTGAGCTCGACGTAGGCTCGGCTATTGAAGAGCGTCGCCTCCCCGCCGACCTCGTATTCCCGCGCCCGCTCCGGCTTCAAGCCGGTATTCCCGATGGCGCTGTACACGATCGACGGGATGTCGAGTCCGTTGACACTCGACGTGTTGGGCAGGAAGAAGCGGAGCGCGTCGGTGTTGCCCGGCTGGACGCCTGACGCACCGACCGCACCGCGCAGCCGCACGCTGTTGATCCAACGCCACTTCGGGAAGAAGGGCTCTTCCGAGATGACGTACGACACGCTCACCTTCGGATAGTAGACCTTATTGAAGTCCGTCCCGAACGCGCTGTTGTCATCGACGCGAACACCGCCGTTCACGAACAGCCGGTCCTTATAGCCGAACTGCTGCTCCACGAACAGGCCGACCGTCGAGGACACCGTGGTGCTCTCCCGCACGAGGGGGATCGACCCACCGGTCACCGTGGTCGCCCCTCCCCCCAGGTTCTCCGCGTACGCCACGTTCAGATCGTTCTTCGTCTTGAAATACTGGGCGCCGACCGTGGTCCGCGACGTCAGGGTCGGACTCAGCGTAAACGATGCCGTCCCGTTGACATCACCGGTATACTGGAAAAAGGTCGTGCGATCGTCCTGCTTGAACCCGGTCTTGATGGTCGCGAAATTCACACAGTCGTCACGCATGCACAGATCGGTGTCCAACCGGCTGGCATAGTCGATCCCCCCCACCGCGCGGAACGCCAACCAGCTCTTGGGTCGCCAGTGGGCCGTCCCGCTGCCGATGAACCGGTTGATGTCCTGCCCGATCGCCTCGGAGAACATCTCGTTGGGCGTGAACAGTCGATAGCCGAAGAGACCGTTGTTCTTGTTTCCCGGTCCGCCCAGCGCGTTGGACAGGAGCCCGGTGGTGTTGTTGTCCGTCGGCAGCACCCGCAACCGACTCGAGATAAAGACCGTGTTCGCCTGCAGATCCAAGCGCGAGTTCGGGTTCGCCGACACGTTGGCTCGAATGCTGGTGCGCCGCAGGCCGTTGGGCTGGGTCTGGTTGCCCGGCAATTCGCTGATCTGTCGGATGGCGCGCACAATGCTGTCCGCAAACAGCGGCATCTTGGCCTGGCCAACCTCATCCTCCCACTCGCCCGACATGTAGTACCGCACGGCGTCCGACCCACCCGACACCTGCACGCCATACTGCTGGCGGTGGCCGGTCCCGAGCGGCGTCGTCTGCGGGTCCTGGAAGAGGTTGAACTGGGTCACGCTGTCCTGGACGCAGGTCCCGGCCGCGACCTGCGTCAGAATGCACTGCACGGTGTTGGTCGGAATCGACGTCGTCGCCGCGGTCGTCCCGGTGCGCCAGCCGCGGAAGGCCGCGGGGTAATCGTTGTAGTCCTTGATGGCGCCCTGCTCGGCGTACACGTTCCACCGCGCTTTGCCCGGCGATCCGTGCTTGGTCGTGATCAGCACGACGCCGTTCGCCGCGTCCGTGCCGTACAGCGCGGACGCCGCCGGCCCTTTCACGACGTCGATCGACTCGAAGTCCTCGGGGTTCAGGTCGTTGATACGGCTGGGCGGGGCGCAGCCCACGTCGCAGACGCCGGATGAGCGATTCTGACTGGTGACGCGGATCCCGTCGAGGAAGTACACCGGTTCGTTGCTGAGCGAAAGGCTGTTCGTCCCGCGAATGCGCACGCGCGACGGAGCGCCCGTCACCGTGCCCGGCAGGACGTCTACGCCGGCGGCCTTCGCAATCAGGAGGTCGGTGACGTTGGTGATCGGCGCCGTTTCGACGAGCTTGGCGGCATCGATCCGGGCGATCGAGTTGCCGACTTCCCGCTTGGCCTGATCCCCGGTGGACGTGATGACCACCTCGTCCAGCGAGTACGGCGACAGTGCGAGCGCGAGGTCGACGACCGCGGTCTCGCCGGGACTCACGGTCACCACGCGCGTCGCGGCGCCGAAGCCGACGGCGCTGGCACGCACCGTGAGCTGTCCGCCGGGAACCCGCGACAGCGTATAGCGACCGTCGGCATTGGTTTGTGCGATGAGCGACGTCCCCATCACCGTGACGCGCGCGCCTGCCAACGGTTGCCCGTTGGCCTGATCGGTGACGCGGCCCGCGACCGTGGCGTGCTGGGCTCGCGCGACGGCGCTGACGCCGCCGAGCAGCCCCCAGAGCACCGGCAGCGCGCGCAGCGTGGAACGAATGGCAATGCGCATACGCAGTCCTCCCTTCGAGAGGTTTATCACACACCGCACACGGAAACAGCCCCTCGGCCGCGTTAGCGCGCGGCGAGGATGGCTGGTCTTCTCGAATCAGCGAATGCGCACCCGTGCCCAACGGCAGACAGGACACGAACGGTGCGAGACGGGACGCACGTCACATACGGCGACGCACGTTCCAAGTGGGATTATTGTGCAGTTCCATTTGGAGACACGCAAGGGTCGTAAAACAAGCGCAACTTAGACAAATTCGCCCGCCAGGGCGTGATGTTGCGGCGCCGCAACACCTGCTTCCTACTTCGAGAAATCCACCTTTGGCGCCTGAGCCGCGCCCGGGGTCTCCAGCTCAAAGTACGGGCGTGGTCCCTTCCCGAGAAGCTTCGCCGTCAGCACCTGCGGGAAGCGCCGGATATAGGCGTTGTAGCGGTTGACCGCCTCGTTGTAGTCCTGCCGCGCAACGGCGACGCGGTTCTCCGTCCCCTCGAGCTGGTCCTGCAACGCGCGGAAGTTCTCATTGGACTTGAGCTGCGGATAGTTCTCCGCGATGGCCAGCAGGCGGCCGAGCGGGGCTGTCAGCTGCCGGTTGGCCTCCGCCATCTGCTCCAGGCTGCCGCTCTGGACCGCCCCGGCCAGCTTGGCCCGGGCCTCCGCCACCGCGGTGAAGATCGTCTGCTCCTGCTTTGCGTACGCCTTGACCGTCTCGACCAGGTTGGGGACGAGGTGGCGCGGCGCTGCAGCTGCACCTTGATCTGCGACGCCGCGGCGTTCACCTGCTCGTCGTAGGTCTGGATCGTGTTGTAGCCGCAGCCGACGACAAGCACCACGCCGACGAGCGGGACGAAGCGTTTGAGCGCGTGCACTGGTGTCATCCTCTTTCTATTCGAGACGGTTCACATAGGCGGCGCTAGCTGCCACCGCCGCGAGATACGCGGTCGCAAGGGGATCCCCTTTGGCGAGCCGCGGGATCGAACCCCCCAGCGCGTGTTGTACCAACGGTGCCAGCCCGTCGGCCGGGAAGCCGATCAGCGCGCCCCCGCTCCGTACCAGCTCCGCAGGCGAAGTGGGCGCGGGCCGTCCGGCGAGACGCAACACCGCGCGCAGCATGGTGAAGAAGCCGCCGGCGCTCCCTACGACGACCCGCGCCAGCTGTTTCGGGTCCCCGTGCAGCGCCGCGTACGCCTGACGCAGCCGGACCAGCTTGCCCATCAGCTCGTGCTCGAGCTGGCGCCGCAGGTGGCCGCGGTCTATCTGGATACCGGGCCACGGATCGCGGCCCGCGAGCA
>Ga0134122_10003653_pt1 | contig 11427 bp, 10 predicted proteins | sample KB302_FD_96461 | JGI IMG/M metagenome (GOLD analysis project Ga0134122, IMG submission 96461) | Terrestrial soil microbial communities without Nitrogen fertilizer from Kellogg Biological Station, Michigan, USA - KB3-0-2 | ecosystem: Environmental > Terrestrial > Soil > Unclassified ...
CCGGGTCTTTCGGCCAACCTCTACGAGGTGACGACAAAGATGCTAGGATGAGCGCGTCAGTTGACCGCGTTCGCCAAGTCCTTGCTTTTTTGTCAGCATCGAAAGTGAGCTGGCGTGATTCTATCCCTAACGCACGCGGTTCACCGGGAGCCGTTTATGTCCGACGACCAACCGCCGGGACCGCCTCCCGTTGAAGGACGCAAGTCACCTCGAAGACGGGTCCTGCTTGCCGGCAAGATCGTTTACAACGAGGGAGCGTTCACCGTCGATTGCCGCATACGCGACATGTCCGATGGGGGCGCGCGGATTCTACTTCCCACCGGACACGTCATTCCGACGCACGTTGTTCTCCTGGACGTCAGGGCCCGCATTGCCTATGAGGCGGAGGTGATGTGGATCAAGTCTTCGGAGTTTGGTCTGAAATTTCTCGGCAAACATTCACTCGTCGGCGGGCTTCCGCCCGGCTTGCAATATCTGAAGCGCTTCAGTTGACGCGCCGAAGCACGATGAGCCGGGACCGAGAAAATTTGAAGAAGCGGCAAGATGGTTGAATCCCGTTCCGGAGTCGACGCGGCAAGCGCCCAGTCCCAGGACAAGCCGGTTTTCGAGCTTTTCACCAGCCGCGGTTTCGAATCCTGGCTGAAGTCGTACAAATCAAGCATCGTGCTGACCACCTATCAGGTCGGGAAGATCTTCTTTCTTGGATTGAAGCCCGACGGCAAATTGTGGGTGTTCAATCGGGACATCGGTCGCTGCCTCGGGCTGGCGGTCGCTGGAGCCGATTTGTGGGTGACTGCGGCAACGCAGATCTTGCGTTTTCGCGATGCGATGGCGGAGGAAGAACGCAAGCCATCGGACGGCCCCGACGCGCTCTACGTTCCGCAACTTGCCTACTTCACGGGTGATCTCGACGCGCACGACGTCGCCGTGGACGGCGCGGGCAACGTGCTGTTTGTGAACACGCGTTTCAATTGTCTGGCCACCGTCTCGCCAACACACAGTTTCCGCGCCCTGTGGAAGCCGCCGTTCATCAGCCGCCTGGCGGCCGAGGACCGTTGCCATCTGAACGGCGTGGCACTCATCGAGGGTAAGCCGCGATACGTCACGTGCGTGTCTCAGAGCGACGTCTTTGACGGCTGGCGCGATCATCGTGATGATGGCGGCATCGTGGTCGACGTCGAGAGCGGCGAGATCGTCTGCTCCGGGCTGTCCATGCCGCATTCGCCGCGCTGGCATGACGGACGATTGTGGCTGCTCAATTCGGGCACGGGTGAGCTCGGCCATGTCGATCTCGAAACGCGCAGCTTCAAGCCCGTGTCATTCTGCCCCGGTTATCTGCGCGGGCTCGACTTCATCGATAGGAAATATGCGCTCGTTGGTCTTTCCAAGCCACGCGAGAACCGGACGTTCTCGGGTCTGGCGCTTGATGCGGCGCTGAAGAACCGCAACATCACGGCGCGCTGTGGACTCTATGTGATCGATACGACGACGGGCGACATCGCACATTCGGTGACCATCGAGGGTGTTGTCAGCGAACTTTATGAAATCGCCGTCATTCCGCGCGTGCGGCAGCCGAGCATGATCGGCCCCAACAGCGAAGAGCAAAAGCGGACCGTTTCCGTCGAATAGGCCGATGATTCTTACTTCTGCGTCTGCGCTTCGGCGGCGGCGCGTTCACGCGCCTCGCGGTTGAGATTGACGATCTTGCCGTCGGGATGAAGCATCGCGACGGATGTCTGGAACAGCGCCGGCTCGAACGCGTTCGGTCCGACATTGCCTTCGGCGATGTAGAGCCGGTGGTTGAAATAATAGAGCTGCACCAGAATGCGCCGGCCGTTGCCGTCGACCATGCTGAGCTGGTGGCCGTGCACGCCGTCGAGTTCCGAAGACATGTCGAAGCGGATCGCTCCTTTGCCGCGCAACACCGAGGCGGCATGCGCCATCGCGGCGGCACCGTCATCGTCCATTGGACGGGAGGAAAATTCGACAACCGTCATGGAATAGCGATTGCCGTTCTCTTCGGACAAGAAGAGACGCGCCGGCACGGAGCCACCGCTGGCTGTCATGTAGGTCGCGGTTTCTTGTTTGGGGTCGGTCGGAAAATTGACCATGAACCCCTGCTCGGGGTTGCGATACTCAGCCCAGCCTTGCGCGAAAACACTTGTCGAAACCAGGACGATCAAACCGGTTATTGCACCAAGGATACCGCGCATCTTCCCTCCCACATCGGATCCGCGACAGACATTGCCATGAAAGGCCGCCGGACGCGGTCACATCTCGGTGCGTGTTTCTATTGCTTCGGAAGCGTCTTCAGGAGATCGACGAGGTAGGATTTCCAGATCTTTGCGCGCAGATGCGAATAGTGACCGTGCGTTTCCTTGCTCGCTGGAATCACGACATGGCGCGCGTTCTTGATGCGCGCAATCGCGGGATCGAGCACGCCGAGCTCGGGAGGGTTGGCTTCGTCGTCGGCGAAATTGATCGCCAGTAGCCGTGCTTTGATCTTTTCGAGATCGTGCGACGGGTCGTAATCCATCACCGATTCGATGCCGTAGAGCGTGTTGTTGGCGTCGCCCTTCTTGGCCTCCTCGAGCAGCTCCTTGTACATCTTGTCACCGGCTTCACGCGTTGGCGCCATCTCTTGCAAGCGCACGACGCTTTCCGTCGTCATCGAGCCGAACGGAGCCGTATAGACGTAATGCGTTGGGTTCTTGGTGTAATTGCCGCCATTGTAATCGGGGTCGTTCTTGATCGCCTCGATGCGGATACGCCGCATCATCCAATTGCGGCCGCTGATCTGGATCGGCTGGCTCGCGATCGGCATGAGCCCGTCCATCAGCTCGGGGTACATTTCGCCCCACATCCAGGTGTGCATGCCGCCCATCGAGGAACCCAGCACCAGCCGCAGATGCTTCAGGTTGAGGCCATCGGTGACGACCTTGTGCTCGGCCTCGACGATGTCGTGGTAGCGGTAATGGGGAAACTTGCCCTTGAGGCCGTCGCTCGGCTTGGAGGAGCCGCCGACGCCGATGCTGTCGGGGATGACGATAAAATATTCCGACGCATCGAGCGGTTGACCTTTGCCGTACAGTTCATCGGCGAGCGAAGGGAGCAGCCAGGACTTGCCGGAACCCGACGTGCCGTGGAGCAGTACGACGCCATTGACGATCTCGCCCGCGGCGTTGCGCTTAGGCGTGCCGAGCGTGGTGTAGTGCATCTTGAGCTCGGGTATCGTCTCGCCGCTGGCGAAGCGGAAATCCTTGATGATGTAGTCGCCTTCCTTCTGATTGGGCCACGTCGTGGTCTGCGCCGCAGCCGGCGCGATTCCGAGCGAAAGCAAAACAGCAAACAGGGCGCGAAACTTCATCAGCGGTCTCCAAAAGGACAAAATGCGATGGTTACAAATTTAACCGATTATGGCCGCACTCCGCCATTGTAGCGCAAGTGAAAAGAGGGCGATTTGCGTGGCGAAGTCGGCAGTGGCAGAATCGACAAAGTGCTTCGCTTTCGTTGGAAAGGCTGAAACGAGATGATGAATCGGCGCTTTTTCCTTGCCGCCACAGCTACGCTCATTCTGCCGGAAAGCGTTGTCGCCGCGGAATCACGGCTCGCGTTCAAGGGCGCGATCGCCGAAGGCGGCCTGGTGATCGGATCGAGCGCACCGGGCACCACCATCCGGCTGGACGGCAAGGCACTCCGCGTTTCGCGCGATGGCAGCTTCGCCTTTGGCTTCGCCTACAATCAGAAGAAAGCCGTGATTATCGAGGCGCATTACCCCGACGGCATGACCGAGAAGCGCGAAGTCGAGCCGGCGATCCGCATGTACAACATCCAGAGCATAACAGGGTTGCCCGAGCCTCTGGTGACGCCGCCGGCCGAAGAACTCGAGCGCATCAAGCGTGAAGCGGACGTCATCAATAAAGCACGCAGCAGGGACACCGACGCGACCTGGTTCACCGAGGGGTTCGATTGGCCGACGGCCGGAATCATGAGCAGCACCTATGGCAGCCAGCGCATCTTGAACGGCGAGGCGCGCGCGCCGCATCTCGCGGTCGACATCGCAGCGCCGACGGGCACGCCGATCCACGCGGCGGCAGAGGGCATCGTGTCGCTTACCGGCGAATACTATTTCAACGGCGGGTTCACCATCATCGATCACGGGCACGGCGTGTCGACGAATTACGTCCACCAGAGCAAGCGGCTGGTGAAGGTCGGCGACAAGATCACGCGCGGGCAGGTCATCGGCGAGGTGGGAGCGACGGGCCGCGCCACCGGTCCCAATCTGCACTGGGGCATGAACTGGTTTCAGGTCAATCTTGATCCGTCGCTGGTCGCGCCGACGCCAACGCCGCCGGAAGGTCCGGCGAAATAGGGCGCGAGCGATACCGCGAGATCGAGCAAGCTTTCATCGCCGCCGCCCCAGCCGATGAAAGAGAGGCCGATAGGGCAGCCATCGACAGTGCCCACGGGCAGGGTCACTTGAGGCAACCCGCTCAAGCCTGCAATCGAAGTCAGAGCCATTGCGCGCGCGCGGAATTGGTCCAGCGAGGCGGCATCGGCGTCGAGTCTCGGCGCAATGCAAGGCGCGGTCGGTAGCGCTAGAATCGTCCCACTTGGAATGCGGGCACGGATATGCGCACGCGCCCGCGTCAGCGCGCGCCGGGCTTCTGCTTCTTCTGCCCCGGTGAGGGTTGCCGCATAGGCCATGCGTTCGCGAACCCCGGGTCCCAGGGCCGGCTTGTGGGTTCTGATCCAGTCGCCATAGATCGACCAGATCTCTCGCCCTTGGATCACACGGAAGCACTGGCGCCAGTCATCAAACCCGTTCTTTGAAATCACGTGTTCTTCCATTGGCGGCAGCGCGCCAGCCGCACGGCTCAAGAACGCGCGCAACACTTCGGCGACTGACGCGTCGGCCTGCTCGAATGTGTCGGTGGCGATGATGAGTCGCACAATGGGATCGTGGCGCGGCTGTCCCCGCAGCAGCACAGCGCCGGCACGGCGCAAAATGTCCGGACGGTTTGCGAACCAACCGCCGACGTCAAAGGTGGGCGCCATCGCCATCGCGCCGGTAAGATCGGTGCGGTCGTACGTGGGACGGATTCCATAAATGCCGCAAAACGACGCCGGCACGCGACTGGAGCCCCCGGTGTCGCTGCCCAAGGCGAAATCGCAGGCGCCGGCGGCAACCGCGGAAGCCGAGCCGCTGGAGGAGCCGCCCGGCATGCGCCCCGGGGCACGCGGATTGTCCGGCGTGCCGTAGTGCGCGTTTGCGCCTGAGAGGCTGAAGAAGAATTCGTCGCAGATCGTCTTACCGATGATGGTCGCGCCGGCATCGAGCAAGAACTGCACGCAGGCGGAAGTCTTCGTCGCTGGTCGTTGCGCGGCCAGCCACTCGGGACTGCCGCCGCCCGTGCGCACGCCGGCGATATCGTACATGTCCTTGACGGCAGCGGTTAAGCCGGCGAGCGGCCCGTTCTCCGCGGTGCGGAGCGGTTTGCTCAGATCATGCGGTACGAAAGCGCCGCTCATGGAACGAGTTTCGCCGCTTCGGCGACGATCGCTTTGGGCGCTCCATAGGCGGTGGCGAGCAGCGTCTCGATTTCGGGTCCGGTGAGCGGGTCGATTTCCATCTGCAGCCGCTTGGCATCGCTCAAGAACGCAGGATCCTTCAGCGTCTTCTCGAAGGCGCTGCGCAGGAGCGCGACGCGGTTAGCGGGAACGCCCGGCGGCGCGGCGAAAGGCCGTCCCATTTCCTGGCGCGTCAAAATCAGCTCGAGCGTGCGCTTGGCGGCCGGATCGGAAACGAGCTCGAGCGCGCTCGGCACGTTCGGCAGATCGGGAAATTTGGTGAGGCCGATCTGGAGAAGAATGTTGAGCTTCTTCTGCTCGAACCACTGCGGATGCGTCGCTTTAAGCGTGGTGTAGGCAAGGCCGCAGACGCCTTCGACCTCGCCCTTCTCCATTGCCAGCGTGACATCGGTATCGGCGTAACCGGTGATCACCTTGAATTTGGTGTTGAGCAGCGCGTTAGCGATCTTGCCCATCATCGCCGAATTGCTGGTGGCGCCCGAGGCGCTGACGACGACTTCGCGCGCCTTGGCCTGCTCAATGGTTTTCACCGGGCTGGTGTACCAGGTGACGCAGACATTCATCAGCTTGCCGATGCTGCCGATCCAGGAAAATTTCTGCGCGTCGAAGCGGCCGACGAATCTGCCGAACAAGGGGTCCAGAGAGATGCCGTTGGTCAGTGCGGCGAAGGTCGTCCCGTCCTTAGGGGCGTTGTTGTAGAGCGTGCTCGCCGCAATGGCGCCATCCGCGCCAGGTGTGTTCTTCGGCACGATCGTGGGATTGCCGGGAATATACTTCACCATGTGGCGCGCCAGCGTGCGTGCGTAGGTGTCGTAGCCGCCGCCCGCGGCGGTCGAGACCAGCATGGTGATCTGCTTGCCCTTGTAGAAGTCGCTCGCGGGCTGCGCCTGTGCGGGAACCGCGACGGCAAGAGCGGTGAGCAACAGGGCGGGCGAGAATTTCATCATTATCCGAACTTATCTCGGAAGTTCATTCGCGGCTAGTTTGAGCCAACTAAGCCCTGCGCCACCTGGGTGGTCCGCCCCCGGGTCCGCGCTTGCGCGCGGCCCGAGGGTAAACTCAGCGGACCATGAACTAGCCGTCGCCGGGCATCATGACGGCGCAGCCGCCGTCAACGAAGAGCTCGGCACCGGCGATGAAATCGGAATCGTCGGAAACGAGAAACAGCATGGCGCGCGCAAGATCGATGGGCTCACCCGGGCGGTTCCGAAGATTCACAACTTTGCGATCAGGATTGAACTCGTCCTTGCCGACCGGCGAGCCGATCTTGTTCGGGACCACGCAATTGACGCGGATGTTGTGCGGCGCGAGCTGGATCGCGAGCGAGCGCGTAAGATTGATGACGCCTGCCTTGGCCGCGGTGTAGGCGATGGCGCGTGTGCGGCCATAATGGCCCGAGGTCGAGCTGACATTGACGATCTTGCCGCCGTGCTTGGCCGCGACCATCTCCTTGGCCGCGTATTTGCTGAACAGCATCGGCGCGGTGAGACAGACGGCAAAGACGCGGTCCCACTCCGCCTTGGTGATGTCGAAAAGGTGCTTGTTATCGGAGACGGCGACATTGTTGATCAGGATGTCGAGCCGGCCCCAATCGGCGGCAACCTGCTTCACCGTGTCGACGATCTGATCCTCTTGGGAAACATCGCAGATATAGGACTTGGCCTTGCCGCCCGATCCCGTGATCGCGCTGGTTACCTTGTCGGCGCGAGTGCGGTCCATGTCGACGACGGCGACGGCGGCGCCTTCGGCAGCGAACAGCTTCGCCGTCTCCTCGCCGATATTGCGGCCGGCGCCGGTGACGATGGCGACCTGATTGGCAAGCTTCATGTCAATCCTCGTTCATTGCTGGCGGATGTTGAGAGAGCGGATGAGCGTCTTGGTGGAGTTCACCTCGTGAGCAATCATGGTGCGGAGCTCGCCCGCGGTGCTCGTGGTGATTAGTGCGCCGTTCTCGTGCGCTGCCGTTTCGAGCACAGGACTGCGAGAGGCTCGCACGAATGCATCATGAAGCCGCTGAATCACGCTGGGCGGTGTGCCAGCGGGTGCGGCGAGTGCGAACCAGCTCGCGACCTTTTCCTGATTGATACCGGCGTCGCTCAAGGTCGGCAATTCGGGCAAGTCGGGCCAACGGTCCAACGCGTCGACGGCGAGCAGTTTCAAACGGCCGTCAGAAACATACGACTTGGCCACGGTGTAGGAGACGAAGGTGAAATCGAGTTTGCCGCCGATGAGGTCGGCAATCATTGGCGCCGCGCCAGCGTAATGAACCGGCCTGACCGGCGTGTTCGTGGATGACGACAAGCGCATCGCGGTCAGATGCGACGTCGAACCGAGCCCTGAGGACCCAAAGATAAGGCCGCCGGATTTCGTGCGCCCGGTTTGCAGCAACTGCGCGACGGAATTGGCGCCGCCGCTACGCACGGCCATGAAGTTGACGAGCGTGAACAGGGTGGTGACAGGCGCGAAGCTTTGCACCGGCTCGTAGCCGACATTGCGGATGGCCGGGAGTGCCGCGTGCTGAGCACCGGAGAAGACGAGCAGCGTGTAGCCGTCAGGCGCGGCTGCTTGAACAAGCGCTGCTGCTTCGCCGCCGGATTCGCTCGGCTTGTTGTCGACCACGACGCGCTGGCGAAGGTCTTTGGACACGGCATCCGCGTACGCGCGCGAGATCACATCGGTGATGCCGCCCCGCGATGTGCCCGCGACGATGGTGATAGGCCGAGTCGGGAAATTCTCAGCCGCGTTTGCGGAACCGCTCGCAAGGCAAACGACTAGCAACAATGCAAAACATTTCCACATGGTGCCGACCTCTGCGGTTCATCGGACGCTGTAGCCGCATAATGTCATGGCGCGTTACGACAGGCTATGACAAGAGCGGAATGTGCTAGCGTTGCATGATTTTCCGGCGGTTAAATGAACGCAACTGCACCGCGGTATCGTCTTGGAGTCGATGTGGGGGGGACCCACACCGATCTGGTGCTGCTTGACGTTGAGACCGGCGGCCTCATGGTCGAGAAGGTGCCGAGCACGCCCAAGAATCCGGCGCTAGGCGTGCTCGACGGCGTGGCGAGATTCGCCGCCAAAGGCATCGCGCCGGACGAGATCGCGTTTTTCGGCCACGGCACGACGATCACCACGAATGCGCTCTTGGAGATGCGCGGCGCCAGAGTCGGGTTGCTCATCACCAAACATTTCCGCGCTGTTCAGGAGGTGCAGAACCAGGCGCGCGACACGATGTTGTTCGATTATTTCTACGAGAAGCCGCGGCCGATCGCGCCGCAGAGTCTGACCAAGGAGATTCCCGAGCGCAGCGACTACGCAGGCAACGTTCTGGTCCCGCTCGACCGCGAGGCAGTCAGACGCGCCGCGCGCGAGCTCAAAGCGGCGGGCGCGCAGTCGATTGCGGTGTGTTATCTCTTCTCCTACGCAAATCCTGCGCACGAGCAGGAGACACGGAAGCTCATCACCGAAGAATTCCCGGGCGTCTCGGTTTCCTTGTCCAGCGAAGTGCTGCCCCGCATCCGGGAATGGCCGCGATTGTCCAGCACGTTGTTGAATGCGTACCTCGAGCCTGTGCTGGTGAATTACATCGCGCATCTCAATCACGGCCTGGATGATGCGGGCGTCACGACGCAGCAGCGCTATCTGATGCAGTCGAACGGCGGCGTGATGCCGTTTTCCGCGACCATCGCCGGCGGCCGCACGGTGCACACAATGATGTCCGGCCCCGCAGCCGGCGCGCAGGCAGCCGCATATCTGAACAAAGAGGACGCGCAACGCGGGCTCGTCAGCCTCGACATGGGCGGCACCAGCGCGGACATCGCCTTCATCGAGGGGGGCGCACCGCTCGAAGTGACCGAGGGTACGATTGCGCGGCGCCAGCTCGACGTACCCGCGCTGGACATGACGTCGATCTCGGCCGGCGGCGGCTCGATCGCGCACATCGACGCGAGCGGATTTCTTACCGTCGGGCCGGAGAGCGCGGGCGCGGAGCCTGGACCGGCGTGCTATGGCCGTGGCGGGACGCGGCCGACGGTTACCGATGCCGACGTGGTCTGCGGATTCCTGAACCCGGATTATTTCCTCGGCGGCGCGCAGAAGCTTGATGTTCGCGCGGCGCGCGATGCGTTGAAGACACACATTGCGGATCCTTTGAAGCTGAACGTGCTCGAAGCAGCCGCAGGTATTCGCCGCATTGTCGATCAGCGCATGGCCGACGAGATCCGTGTCTTCGCCGCCAAACGCGGCGTCGATCTCTCGTCCTACACGCTGCTGCCGTTCGGCGGCGCGGGCGCGGTGCATGCGGCAGCAGTTGCCGACGAGCTCGGCATGAAGCGGATTCTGGTTCCGGCGCGGCCGGGCGCGTTCTCGGCGCTCGGGTTGCTTTGCACCGATGTGGTGCACGACTACATCCGTTCGGAGCTTGCGCCGCTGAGTACGCTTTCAGCGCTGCATGCGGAGGCGATTTTCGCGGAACTCGAAGCGAAAGGCCGCGCTGAGCTGCGCGCCGAGAATCTCGATCCGGCGCGCGCCTCGTTCCTGCGGGAGCTGGATTTGCGCTATGCCGGCCAGGGCTATGAGCTCCGGATTTCTCTCGAAGGGCTGTATCAGAAGACGCTGAACGCGCAGTCGCTCGCCGATGTGCGGCCGCGTTTTGACGAACGCCACGCGCAGATCCACGGCCACTCGGCCAAGGAACGCGCGGTCGAAGTGGTGAGCCACCGCGTGCGCGTGCGCGTCGCGGTGCCGAAATATGAGCCGAGCGAAGAGCCGCTTGGTTCAACATCGGCAGATGGCGCGCACAAGGCAACGCGGCGAGTGCACTTCGATGCCGACAGCATCGACACCGCCCTGTACGAGCGCGACCGGCTCGGTGTCGGCGCGAGCATCGCCGGGCCGGCGATAGTCGAGCAGTTCGACGCAACGACGGTCGTGCCGCCCGGCTGGTCCGCGCGCGTCGACCAATGGCGCAACCTCATCCTCGAAAAGAGGCGCTGATGGACGCGATCACCATCGAAATCTTGCGCAACAAGATCGCCAGTCTGACGGACGAGATGCATTATCATTTCTACCGCTCGGGCTATTCGACGATCATCCGCGAGTCGCGCGATTTCTCCTGCGTCATCCTCGATCGCGACGGCAGGCTGATCGTGGCGCCGCCGATGTTTTTCCACGCGCCGGTTTACCGGCATCTCGTCGGATACATTTTGCGTACACATGGCGAGGCGCTGCGCAAGGGCGACGTTTTCGTTTCCAATCATCCCTATGACGGCGGCCTGCCTCACGTTTCCGACATGGGGTTCGTCGCGCCGATCTATGCCGGGCGCGAACTGGTCGGGTTCTGCGGTTCGATCGCGCACAAGGCCGACGTCGGCGGCGCGGTCGCGGGCTCGACCTCCGCGAATGCGACCGAGATGTATCATGAGGGCTTGCTGATTCCGCCGATCAAGATCTGGGACGGCGGAGAGTTCTTGCGCGACATCGAACGCATCATCCTGACCAACAGCCGCCAGCCGGAACTCGTACGCGGTGACATGCGCGCACAAATCGCAGTGACCAGGATGGGCGTCGAGCGCGTGACCGAACTGTGTGCGCGCTTCGGCGCAGCGACGGTCACAGGTGCGTTCGCGGCTATCTTGAACGGGGCAGCGGAGGCCCTGCGCGGCGCGCTGAAACGGCTTCCCCAAGGTGTGTCGTCGGCCGAAGGGCTGCTCGACAGCGACGGAGTGGAAGTCGACAAGCCGGTGAAGCTCGCGGTCACGATCACGATCACGGACGGCATCGCTTCGTTCGACTTCACCAAGAGCGCGCCGCAGGCGCGCGGTCCGATCAACC
>Ga0134122_10003654_pt1 | contig 11427 bp, 11 predicted proteins | sample KB302_FD_96461 | JGI IMG/M metagenome (GOLD analysis project Ga0134122, IMG submission 96461) | Terrestrial soil microbial communities without Nitrogen fertilizer from Kellogg Biological Station, Michigan, USA - KB3-0-2 | ecosystem: Environmental > Terrestrial > Soil > Unclassified ...
CGACACCGACAGCGCCGCCAGCGCCGCCTCCCCGCTCTCCACCGCCGTCACCGCATACCCAGACGCACTCAGCCTCATCGCAATCAGCTGCAGCAAATCCTTGTCGTCATCAACCAGGATCACGCTGGAAGTCATGGCTTGGCTCCGGGATTGCGGCGCAAGCGCTCCTCGCGGTCGAGGATGCCGCGCTCGATTGCTCGGAGCGCCTCGAGCTGCTGGCGCAGCGCTTCCTCGCGCTTGTCGCGCTCCTTGTCCGCGGCCTGGCGCTCCCGCTCTGAAGCCACCCTTTCCTTGTTGAGCCGCTCGATCTCCCGCGCGATGCGCTGACGCTCGGCAACCTGGGTCGCCACGAACGCGGCGAAGCGGCCCGTGGCCGACCCGGAGGGATCCACCATCGGCTCGAGCAGCTCGGCGGCACGCGCATCGTCGCGCAGCGGGGCAGGCAGGCTGGCCAGAAGCGTCGCAAGGCGCAGACGGTTGAGGGTGCCCGAGTCGCCCACGAAGGCTTGCTGGGCAGCGGCGAGCGCCGCCTTCTGGTCCGCCGCCGGCGCTCGAGCCAGGTGGGCGGCCTCGCGGATCACGCCGTCAACCTGGTCGGCGGGAGGCTGCAGCATCGCTGGCAGCTGCAGCTCGGCGCAGCCCGCGAGCGCCGCGGCGGCCACCATCGCAAGGAGGATGGACCGGCCCTTCATGCCGCCACCGCGAGCCTGCCGCGCGCCCTGCGCGGGAGCGTGACCCTGAAGTGCGCGCCTTTCGCGCTGCCAAGCACGTCGATCCGCCCGCCATGGGCCTCGGCGAACTCGCGCGCGATCGCAAGCCCGAGCCCGGTGCCCTCGATGCGGCCGCTCGCCTTGGCGCGGCCGCGGAAGAATGAATCGAAGATTGCCTCGCGCTCCTCGGCTGGAACGCCGGGGCCGGAGTCGATGACGTCGATCACGGCATCGCCCGCGCTGGCGCGCGCGCTGACCGCGATCGTTCCGCCCGGCGGGGTGAACTTCACCGCGTTGCCGACCAGATTGTCGACGATGGAAAAGAGCTTCTCGGCGTCGACCTCGATCGTCAGCCTGTCGAGCTCGAGCGTCAGGCTCTGCGCCTTCGATTGCATGACGAGCTCGTGCGGGCGCACGGCATCGCGGACCAAACTGTCGAGCGACAGCGCCTTCGGCGCGAGCGAGGCGGCGGCATGGAGCGCCCGCTGGTAGTCGAGCAGGTCCTCGATCAGACGCTGCAGCTTCACGCTGTTGTCGCGCATGATCGACACGACTTGGCGCTGCGGCGGCGCGAGCGGTCCGCCGACCTGGTCGTTCAGCAGCTCGGCGCCCTCGCGCAGCGCGGTGAGCGGGGTCTTCAGCTCGTGCGAAAGGTGGCGCAGGAAGCGGTTCTTTTCGGCCTCGAGCTCGGCGAGCCGGCGACGCAGCCAGTCGAGGCGCTCGCCGAGCGACTGCAGGTCCTCCGGGCCGAGCACCGTGATCCTGCGCGCGAAGTCCGCGCCCCCGAGCTGCCGGATCGCCGCGTCGAGCTCCGCGATCGGCCGCGAGATGTACCGGGTGAGCGCGAGCGAGATGGTCAGCACCACCGCGGTGCTGAAGATCACCAGAAGAATGAGCTGACGCTGCACCGTTTCCGCGTTGTGGCGGAGTCGCAGCACCTCGCGGTCGGCGACAAGGTAGCTGATGGCGAGCACTTCCTGCGCATTTTCGGCGAGCTCCGCAGTGAGCCGCCCGACGCGGCGCGCATCGCCCTTGCGCCAGGGCAGCGTGCTCAGATTCTCGTAGAGGCCCTGCTCGCGCTCGACGGTTTTCTTGAGCGCTACGAGCTGCTGCTCCTCGAGCGGCAAGAGCATCAACTCATCCGCGACCTGCTTGAAGCTGCGGTGCACGCGAACATAATCGGCCGCGAGCTCGGTGTCGTTCACCACCGCCATCTGCTGGGCAAGGCGCTCGATGGAGCCGATGCGGTTGACGAGCGAGCGGCTGGCGCGCGCCGCCTGCGAAGCGCTGTAGACCGCGTTGCGGCTCTGCTCGGTGAGGCGCTCGGTGTTCCAGGCCGAGTACGCGAGCGCGCCGACGAGCGGGAGCGCGACCAGGGTGAAGCCCGCGAGGAGCAGTCCAAGGAACGATCGCGGATAGCCCATGTCCTTATAATCTCTCGCGAAAAGCCATTGTTAGCGGATCCATGTCCCCCCTGCCCCAGGCGCCCCGGGTCTACCTCGTCGCGGCGGTCGCCTCGAACGGAATCATAGGCGCAAATGGCGCCCTGCCGTGGCGCCTGCCGGAGGATCTGCAGCACTTCAAACGCATCACGATGGGCCATCCGGTCATCATGGGCCGCAAGACGTGGGAGTCGCTCAAGGGGCCGCTATCCGGCCGGGACAACATCGTCGTCACGCGAACCGCCGGGTACGAGGCGCCGGGCGCCGCCGTGGCGGGCTCGTTGGAGGCGGCGCTGGCGCTATGCCTTGGCGAGCCTGTGGTGTTCGTGATCGGCGGCAGCAGCCTTTTCGCCGAGTCGTTGCCGTTCGCGGCCGGTCTGGTGATGACCGAAATCTACAAGGACTTCGAAGGCGACACCCGGTTTCCGGCGTACGACCGCTCGCACTGGAAGGAGACCCAGCGCGAGCGGCACGCCACGGTGGACGGGATGAAGTTCGACTTCGTTCTTTACGAGCCGACCTGAACGCCGGCCTCGCCTTCGGCCTTCTTGGATTCAAAGACCCGCACTTCGGGTAGCGGGAAGCCGTTGAACTGGCTCGCGTAGGCGGTGGTGTAGGCGCCGGCGTTGCGGATGTAGATGAAGTCGCCTTCCTGCAGGTCGGAGGGCAGCGGCTCGTCGCGCACCACGACGTCGACCGAGTCGCAGGTCGGCCCGCCGACGGTCCAGGGCACGTCCGGGCCGGAGCGGTCGGTGCGGATGCGGTACTTGAGGCCTTCGCTCGACTCGATCACGCCGCCGAAGAGGCCTGCGTCCCAGTGCATCCAGCGCTTGCCGGCGCGCGTCGCCGTCCCCAGCACCCGGCACACGAAGTAGCCGGCGTCGGAAACGAGGAATCGGCCGGGCTCGGCGATCACCTGCACATCCTCGGCGAAGGCCTTCAGGCCTTCGTTCACCACCTCGCCGATCACCTCGATCGACGGAATGGGCTTGACGTGCCGCACCGGATAGCCGCCGCCGATGTTGAGCAGGCGTGGCTTGAGGCCGGCCTTCGCCATGAGGTCGAAGAGCGCGCGCGCCTTCTCCAGCGCGACGCGCCAGTTTTCGGGGTTGCGGCACTGGGATCCGACATGGAAGGTCACGCCCGCGAGATCCGCGCCGAGCTTCGCCGCCGACGCGACGATCTCGCGCGCCTCGCCCGCCCCCGCGCCGAACTTGCCAGACAGCGGCCAGTCGGCGCCGATATTCGGCGTCGCGATTCGCAGGTAGAGCTTCGCGTCGGCCTTTGTTTCGTGCACGCGCCGTAGCTCGTCGACGCTGTCGACCACGAACCACTCCACGCCCTTGGCGGCCGCGTAAGCGATCGACTCGCGTGACTTGACCGGGTTGGAATAGAAGATTTCCGCCGCGGGGACGCCGAGGCTGGCGAGCAGGTCGAGCTCCTGCGTCGAGGCGATCTCGCAGCCCGCGCCCTCCTGCGCCAGCACCTTGAGCACGCGCCGGTCGGGGTTCGCCTTGACCGCGTAGTGCGGCCGCACGCTCGGCATGGCCGCACGGAAACGGCGCACCTTGTCTCGCACGATGGCCGTGTCGAGGATCAGGAACGGGCGGGTGTATTTCTGGCGTGCTGCCTGGCGCACGATCTCGAAGTCGAGGCTGACCTCGGGATGCGTGTCGAAGAGCTGTTCTTGAGGTTGCTGCTTTGGAAGCGCGGCTTTGCGCGCGATGCTACTGCGGTCCCCCATCAAAGTTCTCCTTGGTGTGGAACTAAGTTTCCGGAATATCCCGAATCTCGACTTCGTAAGCCACGACCTGACCTCTCTGGGTGCTTCTCATGATGACCTCCTTTTCCTCGCTGAATCCAAAAGGAAAAAAACTTGAGCGGAGTATAGGGACATGACCCCTGCTGTCAAGCGCTTTTTTGGCGGATTTTTTGGCTGTTTTACTAAATGCGCGGGAGCGTCACGCCGCGCTGTCCCTGGTACTTGCCGCCGCGGTCGCGATACGACGTCTCGCACGGCTCATCGGACTCGATGAAGATCACTTGCGCCACGCCTTCGTTCGCGTAGATGCGCGCCGGAAGCGGCGTGGTGTTCGAAAACTCGAGCGTGACGTTGCCTTCCCATTCCGGCTCGGGCGGCGTGACGTTCACGATGATCCCGCAGCGGGCATACGTGGACTTGCCCAGGCAGATGGTCAGGACGTTGCGCGGGATGCGGAAGTACTCCACGGTGCGGGCGAGGGCGAAGGAGTTGGGCGGAATGATGCAGACCTCGCCCTTGAAGTCGACGAAGTTCTTCTCGTCGAAGTGTTTGGGGTCGATGATGGTCGAATTGACGTTGGTGAATATCTTGAATTCGGTGGAGCAGCGGATGTCGTAGCCGTAGCTGGACGTGCCGTAGGAGACGATTTTCTTTCCCTCAGCGTCCTTTACCTGATCGGGCGCGAATGGCTCGATCATCCCCTTGGCCGCCATGCGACGGATCCACTTGTCGGATTTGATGGTCACGGAGCTATGATAGCCGCTCAAGATGCGCACCAGAGCCGTAGCCCTGCTGTTCGGGGCGTTGGCACCGCTGGCGGGCCTGGCCGCGGACGAAGTGCAATTCACCGAAACCGAGATCCGTGCAATCCTCGCGCACGGCCCGTGGCCGACGCCGTCCGCCGCCGACCCCACCAACCGCGCCTCCGGCCGCCGCGCCGCGATCGAGCTCGGCGAGCGCCTGTTCTTCGATACCCGCGTGTCGGTCAACGGTCGTTTTTCGTGCGGCACCTGCCACGTGCCGGAGCGCAACTGGACCGACAACAAAGTGCGCGGAGTGGCCGCGGCGGAAGTCGACCGCAACACCCCCACCCTGATGAACGTGCGGCTAGGGCGCTGGTACGGCTGGGACGGCGGCGCCGACAGCCTCTGGTCGCAGAGCATCCGCCCGATCCTCGACGCGCGCGAGCTTGGCGCCACACCGCATCATGTCGCCGAACTGATGCGCAAGGACGAGCAGCTTTCCTGCCGCTATCGGCGCACGTTCGGCGAGCCGCCCTCCCCGAGCGACGACGAGGAGGTACTGGTTAACGCTGCCAAGGTCCTCGCCGCATTCCAGGAGACCTTCGAGACCCCGCCGACGCCGTTCGACCGTTTCCGCGACACGCTCGCGCGAGGCGAGCGGCCGCGGGCAGGGACGTACTCCGAGGCCGCCCAGCGCGGGCTCAAGGTTTTTGTCGGCAAGGGGACCTGCTCGAGCTGCCACAGCGGGCCGAATTTCACGAACGAGGAATTTCGCAACAACGGCTTCTCCGCCGACCCGGGCCGCCCTGAGGGCCTGAAGCTCGCACAGGCGAGCCGCTTCAACCTGGCAGGCCGCTACAACGACGACCCGCTAAGGGCAGTGCGCGCCATCCAGGAGACGCAAGCAGGCGCCTTCAAGGTGCCCACGCTGCGACACCTGTTGCTCACCGCACCCTATGGGCACGACGGCAAGCGCGAGACGCTCGCTGAGGTGGTGCGGCACTACTCGGAGAAGGGTTCGGCCGCCCTGCCTGCCCTGAAACTCACCGCGGCAGAACAGACCGATTTGGTGGTCTTCCTGGAGTCCATCAGCACCCTGAGCAACCCCTGGCGCCCCGAAGATCTCGGGCAATGCGTGTCCGAGCGCTGACGCCGAAGCTCGGCGCCGAGATCTGCGGCGTCGAGCTTTCCGCCGACATGGACGCCGGCGTCTTTCGCGAGCTGTACCAGGCCTTCCTGCGCTATCAGGTCCTGCTCTTTCCGCCGCAGGACCTGTCGCCGGGCACCCAAGTGGCCTTCGCGCGCCGCTTCGGCGAGGTGCAGGTGCATGTCATGAACCAGTACCACGCCGACGGCTACCCGGAGCTCTATCGTCTGTCGAACCTCGACCTGAACGGGAAGCCGAGCGGCCATCACCCGGACAGGGGCACGCTGGCCTGGCACACCGACGGGTCCTGGCAGCGGGTCACCGGGCAGGCGACGATCATCTACGGCGAGGTCATGCCGGAAGGCGGCGGCGAGACGCATTTCTGCGACATGTACGGCGCCTATGAGCGCCTCGATGCGGCATGGAAGGCGCGCATCGCCAATCTGCGCGCCGTGCACAACCTTGATTTTTCCCGCAACCGGCGCCATGGCGAGGATCCGCTCACCGAGGCGCAGCGGCTGGCGAAGCCCCCGGTGGACCACCCGGTGGTGCGCACGCATCCCGAAACCGGGCGCAAGTGCCTGTTTCTCGGCGATCACGCGGAATACATCGTCGGCCTCCCCTACGAAGACGGCCGCTCGCTGATCGAGGAACTGAACGCGCTCGCCATCCATCCTGACCTCAGCTACGAGCATCGCTGGAGGGCGCGTGAGCTGATCGTCTGGGACAACCGCTGCGTGATGCACCGGGCAACCGCATACGACGCCGCGAGCCAGAGTCGCGTCGTCCGGCGCTGCACCGTCCTCGGGGAAACCCCAGCCTAGGTGTTCTGGACGACGATGTTGGGAAACTTCGAAGTCATGTCGCGCTGCGACTCGGCGATCTTCACGGCGCAGCGTCGTGCGATGCGCCGGTAGATGGCCGCCACCGGACCGTCGGGCTCGGACACCACCGTCGGCTTGCCCGAGTCGGCCTGCCTGCGGATTGCCTCGTCGAGCGGCAACTGGCCGAGTAGCTCCGTGCCGTAGTCCCGGCACATCTTCTCGGCACCGCCCGCTCCGAAGATGTGGCTTTCGTGGCCGCACTTCGGACACACGTGGACCGACATGTTCTCCACCACGCCGAGAATCGGAATACCCACCTTCTCGAACATCTTCAGACCCTTGCGTGCGTCGATGAGCGCGATGTCCTGCGGCGTGGTCACGATCACCGCGCCGGTCACCGGCACCTTCTGCGCGAGCGTCAGCTGGATGTCGCCCGTGCCCGGGGGCAGGTCGACCACCAGGTAGTCGAGATCGCGCCAGCTCGTGTCCTTGAGAAGCTGCTCCAGCGCCTGCGTCACCATCGGTCCGCGCCAGACCATGGGCGTGTCGACGTCGATGAGGAAGCCGATGGAGATGGCCTGCAGGCCGTGCCCTTCCATGGGCTCGAGGTGCTTGCCGTCCCTGGACTCCGGCCGCCCGGCGATTCCGAGCATCATCGGCTGCGAAGGGCCGTAGATATCGGCGTCCAGGATCCCCACGGCGGCACCCTCCGCGGCGAGCGCCAGCGCCAGGTTGACCGCGGTCGTGGACTTGCCCACGCCACCCTTGCCCGAGGCGACCGCGATGATGTTCTTGATCGCGGGGATCAGCTTTACGCCACGCTGCACGGCGTGCGCGACGACCCTGGAAGCCACGTTGACGGCGACGTTGCGCGCGCCGGCCTGCTTGAGGGCCTGGACCACCTGCCTGCGGATCGGCTCGACCTGGCTCTTGCCGGGGTAGCCGAGCTCGATGTCGAGCGAGACATCGTCGCCCGCGACCTTGATGTTGCGGGCCGAGCGGGTGGCGACGAAATCCTTGCCGGTGTTCGGATCAACGAGCTGCCTGAGAGCGTCCTGAACGGCCGCTTCACTGAGGGACATGGTTGAAGTGTAAGCTAAAATCGCGCGTTTTCCGGCCGCACATGCCCCGCACCCTCTTCGTCACGACGGCGCTGCCGTACGCCAACGGTCCGTTTCATATCGGCCACATCATGGAGTACATCCAGGCCGATATCTGGGTGCGTTTTCAACGCATGCAAGGGCACACGGTGCACTTCGTCGGCGCCGACGACGCGCACGGCGCGCCCATCATGCTCGCCGCCGAGAAGGCCGGCAAATCGCCCGAGGCCTTCATCGCCGGGATCCAGAACGGCCGAAAGCAGTATCTCGACGGCTTCCACATCGGCTTCGACAACTGGCATTCGACCCATTCGCCGGAGAACACCGAGCTCTCGCAGGGGATCTATCGCAAGCTGAGGGCTGCGGGCCTCGTCGACACGCGACCGGTGGAGCAGTACTTCGACCCGGTCAAGAGCATGTTCCTCGCCGATCGTTACATCAAGGGCGAGTGCCCCAACTGCGGCGCCAAGGACCAGTACGGCGACGCCTGCGAGAACTGCAGCAGCGTGTATCCCGCGACGGCCCTTAAGAATCCGTACTCCACCCTGTCGGGCGCGACGCCGGTCCTCAAGACCTCGGAGCACCATTTCTTCAGGCTCTCCGACCCGAAGTGCAAGAGCTTCATCCGGCGCTGGATCGATACCCCCGGGCGGCTGCAGTCTCAGGTCGTCAACAAGGCGAAAGAATGGCTCGAGGGCACGGGAGACAAGGCGCTCTCGGACTGGGACATCTCGCGCGATCCGCCTTACTTCGGCATCCGTCTCCCGGACATTCCGGAAGAGAAGTACCTCTACGTGTGGCTCGACGCGCCGATCGGCTACTTCGCCAGCCTGAAGAACTACTGCGAGCGCAAGAAGCTCGACTTCGAGGCCTTCGTCAGGCCCGGCGGAAAAGCCGAGATGGTGCACTTCATCGGCAAGGACATCATCTACTTCCACACCCTGTTCTGGCCGGCGATGCTCGAATTCTCCGGCTACCGCACGCCCGACCACGTCAACGTCCACGGTTTCATCACCGTGTCGGGGGACAAGATGTCCAAGTCGCGCGGCACCGGCATCAGCCCGCTGCGCTACCTCGAACTCGGCATGAACCCGGAGTGGCTGCGCTACTACATCGCCGCCAAGCTGAACGCCAACGTCGAGGACCTCGATTTCGACCCCGACGACTTCCTTGCCCGGGTGAACAGCGACCTCGTCGGCAAGTACGTCAACATCGCGAGCCGCGCAGCAGGTTTTGTTGCCAAGCAATTTAGCGGTGCGCTACATGGCTCTGCTCCGGAAAGCATGTTCAGCTTGATCGTGGCGCTTGGTTCGGAAGACCTTATCGCCGAAGCATATGAAAACCGGGAATTCGGAAAGGTAGTGCGGGAGGTGATGCGCCTTGCCGATGTGGCTAACCAGCGGTTTGACCAGGCCAAGCCTTGGGAGCTTGTCAAGGACCCCGCCAAGCGCGATGCGTTGCATCAGGCGTGCAGTGATGCGATCTACGCGTTCTACGTGCTCACGGTGTATCTGGCGCCGATGCTGCCTGCGACCGCATTACGGGTAGCGCGTGAACTTTTCGGCATGAACCGCGACCTGGTTTTCGAGGACCTGAAAACTATCCCGACCCAGATCCGGCCCTTCAAGCATCTCATTACGCGGGTCGAGGAAGGGCAGATCGACGAACTGTTCGATGTCGCATCGGTGCCCCAGCCCGCAGCGCCGCAGCGCCACGCCGAGAAGCAGCAGCACCAAGCCCAGGAGCAGGCCGTGAGCGACACCATCAGCATTGAAGATTTTTCAAAGCTCGACCTGCGCGTGGCGAAAATCACGCGCGCCGAGGCGGTCGAGGGCGCCGACAAGCTGCTCAAGCTCGAGCTCGACCTCGGCGGCGCCACGCGCACCGTGTTCGCAGGCATCAAGACCGCGTACCGGCCCGACCAGCTCGAAGGCAAGCTCGCGGTCGTGGTGGCGAATCTCGCGCCGCGCAAGATGAAGTTCGGCGTCTCCGAGGGCATGGTGCTCGCGGCTTCGGGCGACGAAGGGCCGGGAATTTTTCTCGTTTCCCCGGACGCCGGGGCGAAACCCGGCATGCGCGTAAAATAGTTAGTATCGCGGCCGCAGAGCCGCAACCGCGGAGATCGTCGTGGAGAGCTTGAGCCGCACGCTCGTCTGCAGCGTGCTGTTCCTCGACATCGTCGAGTACTCGAAGAAGAAGGACGACGAGCAGCTCGAGCTGAAGCGGAAGTTCAGCCGCGCGCTCGCCACCGCGCTCGAGCAGGTTCCGCAGCGCGACCGCATCATCCTCGATACCGGCGACGGCGCGGCGGTCACGTTCATGGGCGACCCGGAGGACGCGCTGTTCGCGGCGCTCGCGGTGCGCAACATGGCCTCCGACGAAATGCCGGTGCGCCTGGGCGTCAACCTGGGGCCGGTGCGCCTGGTGAAGGACCTGAACGGCCTGCCGAACATCATCGGCGACGGCATCAACGTCGCGCAGCGCGTGATGAGCTTCGCCGACCCCGGGCAGCTCCTGGTGTCGCGCTCGTTCTACGAAGTCGTGTCGTGCCTGTCGCGCGACTATATGAACCTCTTCCGCCACGAGGGCTCGCGCACCGACAAGCACGTGCGCGAGCACGAGGTGTACTCGGTCGTCGGCGGCGCGCCGATGGCGCGACGCGTGGCGCAGACCGAGTCGATGGTGCAGGCGCGCGACGGCGGCTGGCTCGCCGGCATGGGCCCGCTTGGGCTGCGCCGCTCGGCGCTCCTCGCCGCGCCGCTCGCCTTCTTCCTGGTGGTCGGCGCCGCGATCGCCGCCAAGACCATGCTCGAATCCTCGGCGCCGACCTCGGCGAGTAAGACTTCCGCGGCCGCCGGCGACGGCAAGTTCGACAAGAAGCTGGTGGCGCGCCTGGAAAAGAAGCCCGAGCGGGCGAACGACAAGCCGGCGCCCCCGGGTGAGCTCGCCCGCGTCGAGCTCGCGGTGCTGCCCTGGGGCGAGATCCTGATCGACGGCAAGAGCCGCGGCGTCAGTCCGCCGCTGCGCACGCTTGATATTCCCGCCGGCTCGCATACGATAGAGATCCGCAACTCCACGTTTCCGAGCCACGTGGAGAAGGTGAACGTGAATGCCGGAGAAGCCATAAGAATAAGGCACAGGTTCCAGAAATGACCCGACCGCTGATGGTGCTGGTGCTCGCCGCGCTGGCCGGCTGCGAGACCGAGCCGGTGCGCGAGGTGCAGAAGCTGTTCCAGCCGACGAAGGCACAGCAGACCCTGAGCGCGGGTATCAAGCAGTACGAGGACGGCGATTACGAGCAGTCGTTGAAGACCCTGCAGAGCGCGATCCAGCAAGGCCTCCCCGAGCGCGACCGCGTCAGTGCCTACAAGCACTCGGCGTTCATCTATTGCGTCTCCAGCAGGGAGCGGCAGTGCCGCGAGGAGTTCAAGAAGGCGCTCGCCATCGACCCCGGCATGGACCTCGCCCCCGAGGAGGCGGACCACCCCATGTGGGGGCCGGTCTTCCGATCGGTCAAGGCCGGCCGCTAGGCGGCGCGCCGGCCCAGGACATGGAGGCAAGCAAGCTCGGCCGCTACGCGATCCAGTCGGAGATCGGGCGCGGCGCGATGGGCGTGGTGTACAAGGCGACCGACACCGCGCTCGAGCGCACCGTCGCGGTCAAGACGGTCAACATGGCGCTGGAGCGCGACGGCGCCGA
>Ga0134122_10003655_pt1 | contig 11426 bp, 6 predicted proteins | sample KB302_FD_96461 | JGI IMG/M metagenome (GOLD analysis project Ga0134122, IMG submission 96461) | Terrestrial soil microbial communities without Nitrogen fertilizer from Kellogg Biological Station, Michigan, USA - KB3-0-2 | ecosystem: Environmental > Terrestrial > Soil > Unclassified ...
GCAGCCATTACTGAAGCGGGCAATGTTGTATTGCCAATGTTGTTCGTGATCGGCGAGCCTCGCGGCAATCCAGACAGGTCACTTCCCGATTATGTTTTAAAGAACCAGATTACCAAGGTCCTGGATCGTATCGGAGCGCAGGGCAATAACATCTTTCCTGTTCCCACCGTCCAAGTCTCAGTACCGATTCACGAAGTAGCGGCTGGGGCCGCTGTAATCGGGCATTTGAACGCATTGCCGGATGTAGACGGCAGCACACGTACCGAACCCCTTGTCGTACGTTATTACGATCAATATTTTCCTTCGTTTTCCTTGATGCTGGCGGCCATCAGCCTGAATCTCAGCCCTCGGGACATTGAAATGCGATTGGGCGAGGGGATCAAATTCGGGAAAGGTTCCATCGCTACGGATCCGTATTTGCAGATGCACAACTACTTCTACAAAGACAGGGATGGCAAGCCGGCATTTGCACCGGACTCCTTTTACGATGTGATATCGGGAAGAATTCCTGCGGAGAAATATCGCGATAAAGTGGTATTGGTAGGAGCCACCGCGTCAGGCGTTGGTACATACCAGGTAACTCCAATATCGCCTGCTATGCCGCCTGTGATTACATTGGCGCACGCGGTATCGAGTCTGCTTCAGGAAGATTTCTTTACTACTCCGACCTGGGGTTTCTGGGTCGAAAAAATTGCTTTCGTCTCGGTTGCGCTCTATATCATTCTCCTGCTGCCGCGCCTGAATGCCGGAATGGGGTTTACCTTTAGCGTGGCGGTGTTAGCGCTGCTCATAGGCACCCACTTCTTTTTGATGGCAGCTAAACTCATGTGGATTCAGCTAATGGCATCGGCAGTATTGCTGGTGATTGGCCACATGCTGTTGACGACGAAGCGATTCCTGATGACTGAGCGCGGAAAGGCCAGAGCAGACCTTGAATCAGCTGAATCAAACCGTATGCTTGGCCTTGCATTCCAAGGCCAAGGTCAGCTCGACATCGCGTTCGATAAGTTCAAGAAAGTCCCGCTTGAAGATTCCGTGATGGACAACATGTACAACCTCGCTCTTGATTTTGAGCGCAAACGCCAATTCAATAAGGCGCAGACGGTCTACGAGTACATGTCAACTTACAATCCCAATTTTCGCGATCTGAATCAGAAGCTCGATCGTGCACGCAAGATGTCAGAGACCATAATCCTTGGCGCGGGTGGCCCTCGCACCAATGCAAGCACTCTTTTGTTGGACGCCGCTGCGGTGGAGAAGCCGATGCTTGGTCGCTACCAGGTTGAAAAGGAACTTGGGAAAGGTGCCATGGGTGTGGTCTACCTTGGCAAGGACCCGAAGATTGGCCGTGTGGTTGCAATCAAAACCATGGCTTTGGCACAGGAGTTCGAGGCCGAGGAACTTGAAGAAGTGAAGCAGCGTTTCTTTCGGGAGGCGGAGACCGCCGGTCGGCTGAATCATCCAAATATCGTTACGATCTACGACGCTGGCGAAGAACACGATCTAGCGTATATCGCGATGGAATTTTTGAAAGGCAGCGATCTTGTGCCGCAAACCAAACAAGCGGCTCTTCTGGCCTTACCTACAACGCTCTCAATTATTGCCCGCGTCGCAGAGGCACTTTCATATGCGCACGCGCAGAACGTGGTACATCGAGACGTCAAGCCGGCAAATATAATGTATGACGCGCAAACAGATTCCGTGAAAGTGACGGATTTCGGAATTGCACGGATCACAGATTCTTCCAAAACGAAGACCGGTATGGTGCTTGGTACACCGTCATACATGTCTCCGGAACAGCTGGGCGGGGAAAAAATAGAAGGCCAATCTGATTTATTTTCGCTGGGCGTTACACTTTATCAACTTGCATGCGGCAGCTTGCCATTCCAGGGTGATTCAATGACACAACTCATGTACAAGATAGCCAATGAGCCGCCGACAGACATCCGCACGTTTAATCCTGCCTTGCCGAAGTGTCTGGTCGAAATAATAGGCAAAGCGCTCGCCAAAAAAGTGACCGAACGCTATCAAAACGGTGAACAGTTCGCGCAAGCACTCCGCGCCTGCGCGGTTCTGTTCCATACCGTCGACGTGGCTCGTCAAGAATACTGACATGAGCTTGATGGATTCTCTGGAGATTGCAAAAGCAACGCACACGGGGATGGTCCGTTCGCATAACGAAGATAGCATTGCAACGGACACTGAAATTGGCCTCGTGGTTCTGGCAGACGGTATGGGGGGTTATAACGCAGGCGAGGTGGCAAGCGGAATTGCAACAGCTCTGATTTCCAGCGAAATACGGGAAGCCATGTTGAACGAGGCACCCGCTAAGATCGATACTGCGACGGGTTCGTCCGGTGCCACAACGTTGCTTCGCGCGACCATCGCCAAGGCTAATGCGTCGATATTCCAGTCTGCAAACAGCCAGCCACAATATGCTGGCATGGGGACTACGCTGGTTACCGCGTTGTTATTTAACAGTCAGCTCACCATTGCGCACATTGGTGATTCGCGTTGCTACCGCTACCGATCTGGCAAGCTTGAACAGATAACCCGGGACCATTCGCTTTTACAGGAGCAAATCGATAGCGGTTTCTTGACGAGGGAAGCGGCGAAGCGCTCGCAGAACAAGAATCTGGTTACGCGGGCCCTTGGCATTGAACCTACCGTAGAGGCTGAAATTCACACCTACCCGGCACAGGAGGGAGATATTTACCTGGTGTGCTCCGATGGGCTAAATGACATGGTCGAGGACGACGATATCCAGATGACTCTCGACGCACTCGGCGCTAATCTGGAACTGGCGGCGGAGCAACTGGTGCAGATGGCAAACGACAACGGCGGGCGAGATAATATCTCCGTGGTACTGATAAAGGTGAAAAAGGACTTTCCGGCGAACGAGGGACTGTTTGCGAAGTTCTTTTCCTGGTTCAAATAAAGGAAGCGGCTATGGCGAAGTTGATATTGAGTCTGGATGGTCAGCTGATAAAGGAATTTACGCTGAGCAAAGAGCGCACGACCATCGGTCGCAAACCGCACAACGATATTCAAATCGATAATTTAGCTATCAGCGGTGAACACGCAGTAATTATGACTATCCTCAACGACTCCTTCCTCGAGGATCTGGGCAGTACCAATGGCACTTTGGTTAACGGCCAGCCGGTGAAAAAGCACTTCTTGCAGGGCAACGACATTATCGAGATTGGCAAGTACAAGCTTAAATACGTTAATGAGACGCCTGCAATCATGAGCAAGGCCGATTTTGAGAAGACCATGGTGTTGCGATCTCCAGCCGCATCGGCGCCGAAGCCGGACGCCAAAGCCCTCACAGACACCCAAACGAATCTCGAAGTGCCCACAAAATCGAGTGAAATGACGGCCAGTACGCCGTCCACAGCTACGCCGCCTGCTGACGCGACGTTGCCCGGCATTGCAGCAGGCGCGAAGCCCGATCCGGTCACTGTTGCGGTAGCACAGTCGGCGTCGACTTCAAGTGTGACGACACCAGGAGGCGGAACCATTCAAATTTTGTCGGGCCCGAACGCCGGTAGGGAACTGTCGCTCGCTAAGCCGCTCACCACACTGGGCAAGCCCGGTGTTCAAGTTGCGGTTATCGCAAAAAGGCCTCAAGGGTATTTCATTACCCATGTAGAAGGAGCCCAGTTTCCGGTGCTCAACGGTAAAACGCTCGACTCTCAGGCACATCAGCTTGGCGATCACGACATCATCGAGTTAGCCAGTGTGAAAATGGAGTTTTTCCTGAAGCCCTAGAGTTGTTGGCGCCCTTACTCGTATGAGCCGCTAGGGCCAGTCAGAGCTGCGGCGCGCGATCTGCGCAAAATTGGACAAGAGAGGTGGCTTGAAGAAACACTTGGTGCGCATCGCGCTCGGCCTTGTGGTGGTCCTTTTCTTTGCCGGCCATGCTGCGCGGTATTACGCCATCCCGTTCATCGATCGCCTTGAGAACATTGTTTATGACGCTCGTTTGCGGCTGACAATGGCGAACAGTGTGGATCCGCGGATCGTAATAGTCGATATTGATGAGAAAAGCCTTGCCGTTGAGGGCCGATGGCCTTGGCGACGCGACAAATTGGCCGCGATGCTTGATCAACTTTTCGATCGTTACAAAGTCAGCATAGTGGGCTTCGATATCGTTTTTGCAGAGCGGGACGAGAGTTCCGGTCTCGGCATCTTGCGGGAGCTCGGGCAAAGGGAGTTGAAGGGTGATGCTCACTTTCAGGCGGTGCTCAATGCTGTGGGTCCGAAGTTGGAATTCGATCGCGTTTTTGCAGAAAAGCTCAAGAATCGCGCAATCGTCCTTGGATACTATTTTTCCAGTGTTAAGTCGGCGGATGGAAAAGGGCGATCCGCCGGCGCTCTTCCCAAGCCCGTTCTTCCAGCGGGCACATTTAAAGGCAAAAATATTCAGTTCACAAATTGGGTTGGCTATGGGGCCAATCTGGAAGAATTTCAGCAGGCCGCCCGCAGCGCGGGACACTTCAATCCTTGGCCTGACGAGGATGGCGTGATACGCCGCGTTCCCATACTCGCTGAATTCGACGGCGCTTACTACGAATCCCTATCGATGGCAGTCGTCCGCCTGGGACTGGGATTACCGCCGGTTTTACCCGGCTTTCCGGAAGGGAAATCCGGATCCAAAAATTATCCGGGGCTCGAATGGATTGATCTCGGACCGTTGCGTATTCCGGTCGATAATTCCGTTACGGCACTCGTTCCCTATCGAGGCAAGGAAGGCAGTTTCAAGTATGTTTCAGCGACCGATGTGCTGCATGGCAGTACGCCGCTGGATGAACTGAAGAACAAAATCATGCTGATTGGCACAACAGCTCCAGGCTTGTACGACCTTCGTACGGCGCCGGTTGCAAGCGTATATCCTGGGGTGGAAATTCATGCGAACTTAATAGCCGGGATGCTCGATGGCAGTATCAAACAACGGCCTCCGTATGTATTGGGCGCCGAAGTATTGCTGTTATTGTTTTCCGGAGTAGCTATGGCGCTCGTCCTGCCGTTGCTCAATCCATTGCGCGCTACCTTATTGACAATCGTGGTGGTCGCTGCAGTATTCGCGGCAAATGTTCTGATCTGGACGGAAGGAAATCTTGTGCTACCCCTTGCCTCCGGATTGTTGATGCTGGTCATGCTGTTTGCGCTAAACATGTCGTATGGTTTTTTTGTGGAATCCCGGGCAAAACGGCAGATAACCGGCCTGTTTGGTCAGTATGTTCCTCCCGAACTGGTTGACGAGATGAGTAAAGATCCCGAAGCGTTCTCAATGGAAGCTGAGAGCCGGGAACTGTCAGTTCTCTTTACTGACGTGCGAGGCTTCACCACCATCTCCGAGGGCTTGGACCCCAAGGAATTGTCAAGGCTGATGAATGAATTTCTTACGCCTTTAACGCGGATCATCTATAAGCACCGCGGAACGATCGACAAGTACATGGGCGATTGCATCATGGCTTTTTGGGGTGCCCCGCTCGATGATCCGCAGCACGCTCGCAATGCCGTGTTGGCTGGTCTGGAAATGCATCGGGTGCTGGCCGGTCTCCAGCCGCATTTCAAACAAAAAGGTTTGCCATCGATCCAGATTGGCGTGGGTGTGAACAGCGGTCGTATGAGCGTTGGCAACATGGGCTCTGAAATTCGTTTGGCATATACCGTCATGGGAGATTCGGTGAACCTGGCGTCACGACTGGAGGGAATCACCAAGCAGTATGGAATCAAGATGATTGTAGGAGAAGCTACTCGTGCCGAATTGCCCGACCTGCTGTTTCGCGAACTCGACAGAGTAAAAGTCAAGGGTAAGGAAACATCCGTGGCAATCTACGAGCCAATTGGTTTGCCAGTCGAAATTGAAAAACCGCTGCAGGATGAGTTGAAACTCTGGGGTCAGGCGCTCAAGCTTTACCGGATACGCGATTGGGATATGGCAGAATTACAACTGATCAACTTAACGAAGATGAGTCCGGGTAGTGCACTTTACGCGTTGTTCCTCGACCGTATTGCGCATCTGCGCGTCAACCCTCCCGAAGAAGGCTGGGACGGTTCGTGGACATTTGAGAAAAAATAGCGATGCAGATCAGAATACTTGGTTGTAGTGGCGGCATTGGCGGAAATCTGCGCACAACCTCAATGCTCATTGACAACGATGTACTGGTTGATGCAGGCACCGGGGTGGGAGATCTTGCCATTACCGACCTGCTGAAGATAGATCACGTCTTCCTGACGCACTCTCATCTCGATCACATTACTTCATTGCCATTTCTTGTCGACACGATCGGGCCAATGCGGGAAACGCCAATCACCGTACATTGCACCGAAGCTACGCGCAAAATTCTCCAGGAACACATTTTCAATTGGAAAGTCTGGCCGGATTTTACTGAAATACCGAGCAAGTCATCTCCTTGTCTGTGCTATTCAACATTTGCTGTTGGAGATATCGTCGGACTTGGCGGCCGCAAGATTAGAGTGCTGCCTGCAAATCACGTAGTGCCTGCCGTGGGGTTTCAGTTCGACAGCGGTGAAGCGAGCCTCGTATTTACCGGAGATACCACGATAAACGATGCTTTGTGGGATGAAGTAAACAAGATTTCAAACCTTCGCTATTTGGTTATTGAAACCGCGTTCCCGAATATGGAAAGGGAATTAGCGATCGCATCCAAACACCTCTGTCCCAGCATGCTGGCGGAAGAGTTGGCAAAGTTAAGACGACCGACGAGAGTATTTATTACGCATCTCAAACCGGGGGCCGGGACTCTGACGATGCAGGAGGTAGAGGAGTGCGCTGGACGCTACAACCCGCGCATGCTTTCTAACGGGCAGGTTTTCAAGTTTTGAAGCGCGCCATACGCGTGCGATATTGTTTGATCATCAGTGTTGGGTCGAGAGTTGCCTTCCGCAAATGAAAGAAGGATTCATGCCATGAGCACAGTTTTTCAGTCCAAGCCACAAGCTGGACAAAATTTGGCCGAGATGAGCCACAAGCTGGAATTCCAGAAGAAGCTCCAGGCGGTAACAAACAAGATTCATGCAACCAGCAACATCGACGAAATCATGCTGGAACTGTCCCAGGATATCTGCTCGCTATTCGAAGCAGAGCGCCTGACCATCTATGTGCTCTCCGAAGATCGGGCTTCCATAATTTCCAAAGTTAAGACGGGACTCTCGTCATTCAAAGATCTGAAACTGCCCGTCAACGAGCAGAGTATTGCTGGCTTCGTGGCACTATCGAAGAAGTTGATAAACATTCGGGATGTTTACGACGACAATGAATTGCGCGTGCATAACCCGAATCTCAAATTTCTGAAGGAGGTGGACAAGCGAACGGGCTTTCGTACCAAGCAAATGTTGGTTGCCCCTGTAGTGGATAGTGCTGCGAGCGAATTGGTCGGTGTAATTCAAGTGATCAATTCCAAAAGCGGGCATGCCTTCTCGACCATCGCGGAAGAAGGGGCAACGCATTTATGCGAAACCCTGGAAATAGCGTTGCGTCAGCGCAGCCGCCCTACTGCCATGTTGAGGGGAAAATACGATTACCTCGTCACAAACGCCGTTCTTTCCGCAGAGGAAATGGAACTTGCCACGCGCTCGGCACGCAGGAAGAATCTGGATATTGAAGACGTCTTGATAGATGAGTTTCAGGTTAAACCTGCCGCGCTAGGGGAGGCTCTATCCCACTTCTTCAAGGTTTCGTATGAACCGTTCAGGCAAGACCGCGTGAAACCTCTTGATTTACTCAAGAACCTCAAACGTGACTACGTCGAGAGCAGCCTCTGGCTTCCCGTCGAGGATGTCAAAGAGGGATTGATGGTGCTTACGACGGACCCCGAGAAGGTGCGTGCATCCAAGGTGGTCAGCAATATATTTCCCAAGCACAAAGTTGTCTATAAAGTCTGTACGCACCGGGAATTTGGAGCCACCCTCGACCAGTTTTTTGGCGCAGATTCCGGTGGTTCGTCTTCGATTGGTGAGCTTCTGTCCACCATGGACGAAGAAGGGGACGAAGAAGGAGGCGCTTCTACAGATGACGCTTCGCTAGCGCAGGACAACGAACTGGTGAAACTCGTTAATAAAATAATCGTAGACGCCTACCACCAGGGCGCATCTGACATTCACATCGAGCCTTACCCGGGCAAGGGCAAGACAGAAGTACGATTCCGCAAAGATGGAACTCTACACAACTACATTTCCGTGCCTGCAAGCTATCGCAACGCGATTGCGGCGCGCTTGAAAGTAATGTGCGATTTGGATATTTCGGAAAAGAGAAAACCTCAGGACGGCAAGATCAAGTTCAAGAAGTTCGGCCCCCTGGACATTGAATTGCGCGTTGCAACCATACCGTCAGCAGGCGGTGTCGAAGATATCGTAATGCGGATTCTGGCTGCCGGGGAGCCCATTCCTATCGACAAACTCGGACTATCACAGCGCAATGTTGGCCTTCTCAAGGAAACGGTGAGCAAGCCGTACGGTTTGTTCTTTGTGTGCGGACCGACCGGGTCCGGTAAGACAACGACGTTACATTCGGTCCTCGGGTATCTCAATACGCCGGAGACCAAGATATGGACAGCGGAAGACCCTGTCGAAATTACACAAAAGGGCTTACGCCAAGTTCAAATGAACCCCAAGGCGGGGCTCACTTTCGCGGTCGCAATGAAAGCGTTTCTGCGGGCCGATCCGGACATCATCATGGTTGGAGAAATGCGAGACAAGGAAACCACGGCCACCGGTATCGAGGCATCGTTAACCGGTCACCTTGTATTTGCTACCTTGCATACCAACAGTGCACCGGAATCCATCATCCGATTGCTCGATATGGGCATGGATCCGTTCAATTTTGCGGATGCCCTGCTGGGAGTTCTGGCACAGCGTCTCGCAAAACGTCTGTGTTCAAAATGCAAAACACCGCACGTCGCGACTCAGGAGGAACTCAAAGCCATACTGGAAGAGTACAGCATGGAATTGCGCAATACGGAGAATTGGAAGCGCGATCCCAAAGCTGCGTATGAGGCCGTCTACCGGGAATGGGCGAAGATGTTCGCGGACGACAAGGGACATTTCACCCTTTTTACTCCGGTGGGCTGCGATGCCTGTGGCGGAACCGGGTACAAAGGACGCGTCGGTCTGCACGAATTGCTAGTGGGAACCGATACTGTAAAAAAGCACATTCAGGAGCACGCACGGGTGGCCGAGATCGTCGCCACCGCCCTTGCAGAGGGCATGCGGACGTTAAAGCAGGATGGCATTGAAAAAGTTCTTCAAGGCATCACTGATATGCTGCAAGTCAGAGCTGTCTGCATCAAGTAGTGCACGGCGTTAGAGAGTCAGCCGTTCGGATTCCGTGTTGTGATCGCTAAACCCACTTCCGATGAACTCTTCCGCAGAATGGAAGAGCTCAATCAAGTCGGCATATCGCTGTCCAGGGTAAAAGATACCAATCGGCTGCTGGAGGCCATTTTGCTGGCCGCAAAAAAGATCACCAATGCCGACGGTGGAACGCTTTACCGCGTGGATGCCGAGAAACAGCTGGTCCACTTCGAGATTGTACGGACTGATTCGCTCGACATCGCGATGGGAGGAACCACTGGAGTCGAGGTGCCCTTCTATCCCGTGCGCCTGTACGACGATGAGGGACAGCCGAATAATTCCATGGTGGTCGCGTATTCCGTATTGAGGGATGAAACCGTAAATATTACAGACGCGTACGCTGCCAAAGGATTCGATTTCACCGGAACGAAGAACTTCGATGGAAAAACCGGATACCGTTCAATATCTTTCCTGACCGTCCCGATGAAGAATCATGAGGACGAAATAATAGGTGTCCTTCAGTTGATCAACGCCAAGGACCGCCATACCGGGGAAACAGTTTCATTTTCGGAGGCCGATCAGCGGCTCGCTGAATCCCTGGCCTCGCAGGCGGCTGTCGCTCTCACGAATCGACAGCTTATCAGCCAGCTGGAAGGGCTGTTTGAGTCGTTCATCAATCTGATCAATGCAGCAATCGACGATAAGTCTCCCTATACGGGCGGCCATTGTCAGCGCGTTCCCATGCTGACAATGATGTTGGCGCAAGCCGCCGATGAAGTCGACCACGGCCCGCTAGCCGATTTCAAAATGAGCGACAAGGATCGCTACGAACTCAAAATAGCAGGGCTTCTGCATGATTGCGGCAAGATAACGACTCCGGTTCATGTGGTGGATAAAGAAACCAAGCTCCAAACCATTTTTGACCGCATCACGCTAATCGATACTCGTTTCGAAATACTTAAGCGCGATGCCGATATAACGCGTTTCAAAGCAAAACTTAATGCTGCCGGTAATGCGGCGGGGGAATGGGAAAAAGCCGATCGAGCTTTAAAAGCGCAGCTGCGAGAAATCGAGGAAGACCGACAATTCCTGCGTTTCTGCAACTTTGGAAGCGAAGCAATGCGCGAAGAAGATCAGGAGCGTGTGCGGGTAATCAGCAAAAAATATAGGTGGCGTGACGTTGAAGGGCGTGAGGTGGATTTCCTAACCGCCGATGAAGTCGGCAATCTAACCATTCGATCCGGAACGCTTACGCAGGAAGAGCGCCAGATCATCAACCATCATATTGAAGTGACCATCAAGATGCTGGAATCACTTCCGTGGCCGAAGCATCTGAAAAATGTCGCGGAATATGCCGGTGGTCATCACGAGCGCATGGATGGCAAAGGCTACCCTCGCGGGCTAACGCGCGATCGGATGTCCGTGCCGGCCCGTGTAATGGGAATCGCGGATATTTTTGAGGCACTCACTGCGAAAGACCGGCCCTACAAAAAAGGCAAGACGCTTACAGAATCGTTGCAGATCCTCGGTAGATTCAAGGTTAATGGACATATCGACCCGGACCTGTTCGATATATTCGTCAGCAAGAAAGTCTATTTGCGATACGCCGAACAATTTCTTGACCCGGATCAGATCGACGAAGTCGATGAGGCGGCGCTTCCGGGGTATCAGCACCGGTGACAAAGATCGTCAGATAATGCCGATTGCACTCCTTCGTGTCGTTTGAGACGATGGCCTAATCCATTCACGACCTAATTCCGGCAAAGCTTATCTCGCCAGACTTTCGACCCAGACTATCTGTGCTGCCGTTTTATACCTTTGTGAATCAATGTACTTACAGGTTCATGGAGTCCTGCCGCAGCTTCGGTGCCGAATGTTCCGGCGTCTGGCATAGGGCTTGCAAAGTTGAGCCCCGAACACCCGAATTTTTAGAGTGTTTTGTTCATCAACCATTGAGGAGTTACCATGAAGGCCGTACAAAAGGGTTTTACCCTTATCGAATTGATGATCGTCGTTGCGATCATCGGTATTCTGGCAGCGGTCGCGTTGCCGGCATACCAGGACTACACCGCCCGCGCCAAGATGTCGGAAGCCATTCTGGCCGC
>Ga0134122_10003658_pt1 | contig 11423 bp, 12 predicted proteins | sample KB302_FD_96461 | JGI IMG/M metagenome (GOLD analysis project Ga0134122, IMG submission 96461) | Terrestrial soil microbial communities without Nitrogen fertilizer from Kellogg Biological Station, Michigan, USA - KB3-0-2 | ecosystem: Environmental > Terrestrial > Soil > Unclassified ...
AGTGTGAGCATGTTGACTGGTGCAGAAGGGAATATGGGGGCAATTTTGCGAAAGAATATCGGTCGTTTGGCCGTTCTGTTTGTTTCGAAGGCAATTTTCGCCTGCCCAGCGATTGCTGCAACGCAAAACCCCATTCCCGATTTCTCCGGCAAATGGTGGCGCAATGCCATGGATCCCGAGCTGCCCGCGTCGGGTCCCAAACCGTTGGTGAACCTAACGCGTAAGGACAATGACCCGCACCCGAACATGGGCGGCGATCCTCTCCCTCTCGTCGGCGATTACAACAATCCGATCCTCAAGCCCAAAGCCGTGGAAGCGGTGAAGAAGGCGGGCGAGCTTTCGGCCGGCGGCAAGATCAATCCGGACCCCTCCAATCAGTGCGCGCCCTACCAGCCGCCCTATCTCTTCACCATCCAGCTCGGCGTGGAGATGCTCCAATTGAAGGACCAGATCGTCATGCTCTATCCGCAGGACGACCAAGTCCGCCGCGTGCGCATGAATGCCGCGCATCCCAAGAACTTGATTCCATCTGCGATGGGCGATTCCGTCGGTCATTACGAAGGCGACACGCTCGTCATCGACACGGTCGGCATCAAGCTTGGACCGGTCACCATGGTCGACCGTTACGGCACCCCGCAGAGCGAGGCCTTGCACCTTGTCGAACGCTACCGGTTGATAGACGTCGCCGATGCCAAGGTGGCAATGGAGCAGCATCAGGTTAGGGCAGGGATCGCTGGAGCGGCGCCGTTTGATCCCAATCATAGAGGGCTTCAACTCCAATACACGGTCGAGGACCCGAACGTGTTCACAATGCCCTGGTCGGCCCAGATCACCTACCGGCGCACCACGCTGCCCTGGGCGGAACAAGTCTGCGCCGAGAACATTGTCGAATATTGGCCCGGAATGAATATCGGAGTCCCGAAAGCCAACAAGCCGGATTTCTGAACGGTCTCGATGCGGGGCCCGCAATTTCCCACTGGCGCGTATTCGAGTTCAGCATCGAGAGTCTCGCCGCGCCCGCCTTAGCTGGCTCTTCCGCCGCTGCCTTTCGACCGAACTGTTCGCCCAAAATGAAAAACTGGAGCAACATCCGATCTGATCGATTCGGATTTGCTCGCCGCGAACCCGGAACTCAGGAACGAGCTTTATGAATCTTGACGAGGCCAAGCGTGGTTCAAAGCGCCGGATACTGAAGGACGTCTTCGGCTTCGACGATTTCCGGCCCGGCCAGGAGCAGGTTGTCGACGCGCTGCTCGCCGGCCGAAGTGTGCTGACCGTCATGCCGACGGGCTCCGGAAAATCGCTCTGCTACCAGGTGCCGGCATTGGTCCTGGGTGGGCTTACCATTGTGGTCTCGCCCTTGGTGGCGTTGATGCAGGATCAGGTCTCGGCACTGCGGCTTGCCGGCGTCGCCGCGGACACGATCAACTCCTCCAAGGAGCGGGCGGCGAATGTTGCCGCATGGCGCCGCGCCGCCGCCGGGGAAACGCGACTTCTCTATCTCGCGCCGGAGCGGTTGATGACGGAGCAGATGCTCGCGGCGCTTGACAAGCTTGATGTCCGGCTGATTGCCATCGATGAAGCGCATTGCATCTCGCAGTGGGGACCGGCGTTCCGGCCTGAATACGAAGCCCTGTCGCGGCTGCGCCGGATTTTCCCGCGAGTCCCCATCGCGGCGCTGACGGCGACAGCCGACGAGACGACGCGCGCGGATATTGCCGCGCGGCTCTTCGGAGATCGCGTCGATACTTTCGTGCTCGGCTTCGACCGGCCGAATATCAAGCTGACGGTCGAATCCAAGCAGGACTCGAAGCGGCAATTGCTCGCCTTTGTGAAGACGCGCGCTCATCAGAGCGGCATCGTCTATTGCCTGTCGCGGAAAAAGACGGCTGAGACCGCCGCCTTTCTCGCTGGTCACGGTATCCGCGCGCTCCCGTATCACGCCGGAATGAGCAAGGAAGACCGCGATGCCAACCAGAACAGCTTCATGACCGAACCCTATATGGTGATGGTGGCGACGATCGCCTTCGGCATGGGCATCGACAAGTCTGATGTTCGCTTCGTTTTCCATGCGGATCTGCCCGGCAGCCTTGAAGCCTACTATCAGGAGATCGGGCGCGCCGGACGCGACGGCGAGCCCGCCGAGGCCCACATGCTGTTCGGTCTGGGCGACATCCGCATGCGGCGCATCTTCATCGAACAGGAAGACTCGGGCGAAGATCGCAAACGGCGCGAAAACCAGCGGCTCAACGCGCTCCTCGGTTATTGCGAAGCGCCCTGTTGCCGCCGCCAGATCCTGCTTTCCTATTTCGGCGAGGCGTCACAGCCCTGCGGTAATTGTGACACCTGTCTCGATCCGGTCGCGCTTGCCGACGGCACGAAAGAAGCGAGAGAGATACTCGCGGCGATCCACCGCACCGGGGAACGCTACGGAGCGGCGCATATCATCGACGTTCTGCAAGGAATTGAGACCGAGAAGGTCGTCGCCGGCGGTCACAATAGGGGGCCCGCCTTCGGGGTTGGCGCGGCGCGCAAGAAAGAAGAATGGCGGTCGCTAATCCGCCAGCTCGTGGCAAGCGGCTTCCTCAATCTCGAGATCGGCAATTATGGCGGCCTCTCCATCCTCGACAAAGGACACGCTTTGCTGCGCGGCGAGGAATCGTTTCACTACCGGCCGGCCGCCGCTCGCGGTGTTACCGGGCGCAAAGCGCGGCGCGAAGAGTTGGCCGCGGCCGCCACCGCCGAGCAATCATCGCTTCTCGCGTCTTTGAAAACACTTCGCCTCAACCTCGCCAAGCAGCGGCGAGTGCCCGCCTATTTGATTTTCTCGGATCGTACGCTCCTCGACATGGCGAAGCGCTGCCCGCGCAACGTCGGCGAGTTCGCCGAAGTCAACGGCGTGGGCGCGTCGAAGCTGAAGGACTTTGCCGAGAGCTTTCTGAGCGCCATCCGGGCCCATCAAGACAACGGGCGGGAAGCGGCCGGCATCGCGGAGCGGAGAGCATGAACGCCCTGGCCTCGGCTGAAGGCGATGAGGCTTTGGTTGGCACAACCGATGACGAGGCGCTGAAGTGCTTTGTCTATGTCCTCGGCAGCTATGGCAAGAACATCTGCCGGACTTATGTTGGATGGACAGTCGATCTTGACCGGCGTCTTGCCGAGCACAATGCCGGCAAGGGCGCCCGTTCGACACGCGGACGGTCTTGGAGCTTGCTCTATGCCGAGCGGCATGCGACACGGCGCCAGGCAATGAGCCGCGAGTGGCATTTGAAACGCGATCGCCGCTTCCGCAAATTGCTGTCCCAGCCGAAGTGACATTCCGCCGGGAGCGGGGAACCGGACTACGCCCAAGCCTATGGGGTCGTGACCGCGCGTGCCCCGCGTGCCTTCCTTAAAAGTCTCGGCGCGCTGGTCATAGTGCTTCAGCGTCAGGCTGGCGGCGGCCTCCAACTCGTGTGCATTGAGTTTCATCGAATTTACCGCGTGTAAGAGCGCGTGGCCATGTATGCTGCAAGGACAATATAAAAGGATTGCGCGATGGTTATGAAACCCAATTACAGGCAGGAGCGTGCGGAGCGCTCGCGCGTCAAGGAAATGAAGAAGCAGAAAAAGCTCCAGCGCCGCGAGGAAGATGCGGCCAAGCGCAGAGCCTTGCGAGAGAACGCGTCCGAGCTCACTGGCGAGCAACAAGCAGTCGAAGCACCCGACCCCGTGAAGCGTCGAATCGAATAGGGGCCGGCCGATCATGGGTCGCATCGGAGCGGATCGGCGCGTCGGCAAGCGCGGAAATCTGGCCCCGGCACCCGTTCCCTGTTATGCACATCGCATTGGGTAGGACACGGATGGCCGACGCTCAAAGCAAGATCACCGCGACCAACGACGTCATTCTGCGCAAAATCACCCGCGCCTGTGTGCGCTATGCCGAGCGCTACATTCCCGATCCCTATCTCTATGCGCTGCTGCTGACCTTCATCACCGTCGGCGCCGCGCTGATCTGGACGAACTCCACCCCGACCCAAATCGTCACTGCTTGGTATGATGGCGTCTTTGCCATTCTCGCCTTCGCCATGCAGATGGCGCTGATCCTCTCGACGGGCGTCACGCTTGCCGCGGCGCCCGCGGTGAAGCGGCTGCTGCACAAACTCGCCTCCATTCCGACGCGGCAATCGAGCGCGGCGGTCACCGTGTTCCTCGCCGGGGCCTTCGGCTCCTGGCTCAACTGGGGCTTTGGTCTCGTTGTCGGCGCGCTCGTCGCACGCGAAGTGGCCAAGCGGATCCGCGACGTCGATTTCGGCTTGCTCGTCGCCGCGGCCTATATGGGCAACATCGTCTGGGCCTCTGGCCTATCGAGCTCGATCGCGCTCGCGTCCGCGACCCCCGGTAGCGCCCTCAATCTGATCGAGAAAGTGACGGGACGCACAGCGGGTCTGAACGAGACAATCTTCACGGCCTACAATCTCGTTCCCACCATTCTCATGTTCCTTCTCATCCCGCTGATGTTGACCGCCATCGGTCCGTCACGCGACGAAATGAAGCGCGCCGATCCGGCGCTCCTCGCCGGCGATGATGTCGTCGCGGCGCCCGAACCGAAGGAGCACACCTTCGCGACACGGCTTGAGAACGCCTGGCCGATCACGCTCCTCTTGGTCGCCATGGGCTTGCTCTATCAGTGGAACGTCGTCACGACACGCGGCTTCACGCTCGATATCAACGGCATGATCTTTATCGCGCTGATGCTCGGCCTGATTCTGCACTGGCGGCCCATCAAGTATGTCCGCGCTTTCAACACAGCGGCGCGCACGGTCGGCCCGATCCTGCTCCAGTTTCCGCTCTATGGCGGCATCATGGGGATGATGACCGGCACCGGCCTGGCCGCGGTCATCGCACAGGCATTCGTCGCCTTCTCTACCCATGAGACGCTGCCGTTCTGGACCTTCATTTCGTCGAATATCATCAGCCTGTTCGTCCCATCGGGCGGGGGCCATTGGGCGGTGCAGGGGCCCTTCATGATTCCCGCCGCCGTGAATCTGAAAGTCGATCCCGCTCTCACCGCGATGGCCACTGCCATGGGCGAGCAGACCGCGAACATGATTCAGCCGTTCTGGGCGCTCCCCATCCTGGCGATTGCGCGGCTCGGGATTAAGGACATCATGGGTTATTGCGTGATGGCGCTGTTCGTCGGCTTGATCGTTTACGGCGGCGCACTGCTCGTTTTCGTGTAGGACGAATCTTCATGACCGGTCTCGTCAATCGTCGCACTCTGAAGATCGAATGGGGGCAGTGCGACCCCGCCGGCATCGTCTTCTATCCGCAGTTTCTGATCATCTTCGACACCAGCACCGGACTTTTGTTCGAGTGCACGGGACTATCGCCAAGCGCGATGCGCAAAAAATACGCCATCATCGGCATGCCCCTCGTCGAGCAGGGCACGAAATTCCTCCGCCCATGCCGCTTTGATGACGAGATCGTCGTCGAAAGCGAAGTCGAGGAATGGGGGCGCACGAGCTTCACCGTGCGCCACCGCATCCTCAATGAAGGCAAGCTCGCCGTCGATGGCTTCGAAAAACGTGTCTGGGCTGTTCTCGATCCGGATCAGCCCGGCAAGATCAAGCCGCTGCCGATCCCCGCCGACATTATCGCCAGCCTCTCCGACCCGGCCGGTGCCACGCCCTGTGAGCCCTGAGCGGCCATGCGCATAGCAATTTTGGGTGCCGGTCCCGCCGGGCTTTATCTCGCCTATCTATTGAAGCGCGCCCGTCCCGATTTCGCCATCGAGGTCTACGAACAAAATCCGCGCGGGGCCACCTTCGGATTCGGTTTGGCTTTCTCTGGACGCGCGCTGGAATTCCTCAAGCAGCGCGACGAGGAAACCTACGCCGCCATCGCGCCCGCGCTGCAATCCTGGAACGACAGCATCATCAACCTCAACGGCAGTGATATCCGCATCGACGGCATGGCCTATACCGGCATCGGCCGTCTGCAATTGCTTGAAATCCTCGAAACCCGGGCGCGTAAAGCAGGCGTCAGCCCTGGCTATGAACACCGCGTCGAAAGCATAGATGAGCTCGCGGGCGCCAACCTCATCGTCGGTGCCGATGGCGCGAACTCAATCGTCCGGCGCGCGCGGGAGAATCTCTTCGGTACCAAGATCGAATATCTCACCAATCGCTACGCCTGGTTCGGCACGCGGCACAAATTCGAGGCCTTGGGCCACAGCTTCATCGCCGCCGACTCAGGAAATTTCAACGCGCATCACCATCCTCACGCGAACGACATGAGCACCTTCGTCGTCGAGGTCGACGAGAAGACCTTCGTCGATTGCCGGTTTGAGGAGATGAGCGAGGGAGAATCGCGCGCGGTCTGCGAGTGCATCTTTGACAAAATTCTCGCCGGCGAAGGGTTGATTTCCAACAACTCGATATGGCGGCGCTTTCCGAAAATCTGGAACCAGCGCTGGTCGACCGGTAACACCGTGTTGATCGGCGACGCCCTGCACACCGCGCACTTTTCCATCGGCTCGGGTACGCGGCTGGCCATGGAGGACGCGATCGCGCTTGCGGACGGTTTGTTGCGTTATCCGTCGGACATCCCCGCAGCGCTTGTGGCCTTCGAGAGTGAGCGCAAGCCCCAGGTCGCTAAGCTCACCGAGGCCGCCAACAGGAGTGCCGATTGGTACGAGGTCTTTCCGCGTCACATGCGGTTGCCGCCGCTTGAATTCGCGATGAGCTACATCACCCGCTCGGGCCGCGTCGATATGGATCGCTTGCGCCAGACTTCCCCAGAATTCGTTGCGGCGTATGATGCGGCAAGTCGGCAGTGAGGAAACGATGACCCCGCTTCTTGAATTCGATGACGTCACCGTCGAAGCCATCGGCGTGGTCGCCGTTCTTCGCCTCAACGATCCCAAGACCCTGAATGCCATTTCGCCGCGGATGATGGTCGGAATCGAGAAGGCGCTAGCCCACATCGAGACGCCGCACAACGATTTTCGCGCGTTGGTGCTCAGTGGAACCGGCCGCGGCTTCTGCTCCGGCGCCAATCTCACCACGACCGGGCCGGACGACATCACCGGCGGACACGACCTTGGTGCTGTGCTGAGGCAAATCTACTATCCGGCGCTGCGACGCCTGCGCAATTTGACCATTCCCTCCGTCGTCGCGGTCAACGGGCCCGCCACGGGCTTCGGTTTCAGTATCGCGCTCATGGGCGATCTCGTCATCGCCGCGCGCAGCGCGTTCTTTCAGCTCACCTTCTCGCGCATCGGTCTCGTTCCCGATGGCGCCGCGCCCTGGCTGCTGCCCCGCATCATCGGCACGGCGCGCGCCAAGGAGCTGATCCTGCTGGCCGAGCGGCTCACGGCGGAGAAGGCGCTCGAGTGGGGTTTGATCAATCAGGTCCACGACGACGATAAGTTGCTCGGCGCGGCGATCGCGCTGGCAACCGATTTGACCACGCGTCCGGCTGCTACGCTGAAACTCATTCGCCAGGCATTTTGGAACAGCCTCGACAACTCCTACGAAGAACAGCTCGAACTGGAAGCGCAGCTGCAAACGGCCGCAGGCAAAGCCGGTGACTACATCGAAGCCGTTAGGGCGTTCCGCGAGAAACGCGAACCCAAGTTCAGGTAACAAAATTTCTCTCTCTACCCAGTTGGAGAGAGGGTAGGGTAGGGGCGGCTCCACGAATCCGCTTACGGTCCCGCCTCTTGCTCACCCGTCCCATACCGTCCACCGGCGAAGCGTTGCCTGTCATTGGCTGCGGCAGTTATCCCGCCTTCAACGTGAGTCCCCGCAGCGCCGAGTTTCGCCGCTTGCCGGACGTGCTCAACGCGCTGTTCGACGCGGGTGGGACGGCGATCGACACTTCGCCGATGTACGGCCGCGCCGAAGAAATCATCGGCCGGCTGCTGCAGACAGGCGGCAACAACAAGCGCGCGTTTCTCGCCACCAAGGTCTGGACGCGCGGCCGCGCGGCGGGCATCGAACAAATGCAGCGCTCTCTTGCGCTGCTCGAAACCGATCGCATCGATCTGATGCAGGTGCACAATCTCGTCGACTGGCGCGCGCATCTCGACACGCTTGCCGGCTGGAAAGCCGATGGACGCGTCCGCTATGTCGGCGTCACCCACTACAGCAGCAGCGCTTTCGACGATCTCGCGGAGATCATGGAAAAAAACCCGCTCGATTTCGTCCAGCTCAACTACTCGCTCGACGATCGCGCAGCGGAGCAGCGCCTACTGCCGCTGGCAAAAGAGCGAGGCATTGCCGTTCTGGTCAACCGGCCCTTTGGCGGCGGCTCGCTCATCCGCGCGCTCGCATCCCGGCCGCTGCCCGATTTTGCTGCTGCGATCGGCTGTACGAGTTGGTCGCAGCTGCTGCTCACTTTCGTCCTCGCTCATCCCGTCGTGACCTGCGTCATACCGGGCACCGGAAATCCCGACCATATGGCCGAGGCCGCGCGCTCCGGCGCGTCGCTCCACGCGGAAGCGCGAGACCGCATCCTGAAATGGTGGCCGTCGCGCTGAGCAGTTCTCAATCGCCGCGGTGCAAAGCGGCTGCGGATTGCATCAGATAGTCCGGCGTTTCTTTGACCTCGACGGTATCCTTTTCCGCTCCGATGAAGGCGACCTTCGTCAGACCCGTCCGCTCGAGTGCGACAATGCTGATGGCGTTATCCAGGTTGAGAAATATCGTCCGCTCCTGAACGTCGGTGCACTTCACCCATGCCGCCATTTTCTTCTCTCATCTCGATGCGGGAATGTCGCGCTGATCAACGCGAAATGGTGCATGCCGCCTATCGAGAGACGGCGCGCTTAGCCAGGCTCTGGTAGCTCCGGCGTTCGTGCGCGTCGCAATAAGCACGTCCCGATTCCGGACGCTGGCCGCAATAATGGAAATCGGCTTGCGTGGGATCGCCGATGGGCCATCTGCAGGTGTTGGAACTCAACTCGAGCGTCGTGACGAAATTTCCATTGGCGAGCTTGCGAGGACGTTCCTCATTGCCGGGTTGGGCCGCCGGGATAAACGGCTCGCTTCTCATTGGTACAGTCATATTTCGGTACTCCTTGGTTCAGTAGTTCTCGCGCCTGTCGGCCCTGCTAAAGCAGCGTGGATGCTGGTCAGTGCATCGGTCCGCGTGTCGTTTCGGCTCGCCCTTGAGCCGTGCAGGGCATTGTAATCATTGGGCAATGGTCGAATTCGATGCTTCTAGGCCCGCACCAAAGCGGCTGCAAGCGCACCGATTTCGGACAGTCGGTCGATATCAAGCACAAAACCCATGACTTTGTCGACCTGGGCCCGCGGCAGCACGCGCGAGGCCAATTTGACGAATTTTGCCTCAACATCCGATGCGCCGGCGAAACTCTTCTCCGATCCGCGCGGTGCTTCGACGGTTTCGGAGAGAACGACGCCGTCCTTCAGATGCACCGCGACCGAAACCTTGTGGCGAAACTTCGAACCTAAGGCGGTGATCTTCGGGTCCTCGCGCACGTCGACTTTTTCCGCGAGCGCCATGCGCTGCGGATCGGCGACTTTGGCTTCGGTGAACTGATCGACGAACACGTCGCCTTCTATGAGCAGCGTCGCGACGCAATAGGAAAGATTGAGCTGCGCCGAGGTCATTCCTTCGGGGCGATATTTCCAACCGGTATGTTCCAGAGTCGCTTTCGAGCCGAGCACGACGATGCGCTCGACATCGTTCGGTCCAAACCGTCGCTTGGCCTGCATCATGCGGATGGCATCGAGCGTCGTATGATTGGTGCCGACGCAGGAATAGAATTTGAGCGCCACGCGCATCGTCTCGAACCGCTCGCCCAAGCCCGCCGTCAGCTCGCTCAAATTGAAGCGGTCGTCTGAGCGCGAAAATGTCGTGCAGAAGCCGCCATATTTGCTCTCGAACACGTCGGTGATTCCGGTGAAGCCGTTCTTCGCCAGCAAAGCCGCGTAAAGCCCGCTCTGCGCCGAGCGCCCTGCATGCATGCGCTTCACCATGGCGCCGAATTGCGCCGCCATCAGGCCGGCCGATTGCGTGCCGGCGATGCCGAGGGCATGCACGACTTTGTCCGCCGGCAGTTTCAGTCCCGCCGCGGCGCCCGCTGCGGCGGAGAACACGCCGACCGTCGCGCCGGAATGCCAGCCCTGCACGATGTGTTCCTGTCCCATGCACATGCCGACGCGCGGACCAACCTCGTATCCTGCCACCGCGGCGGTGAGAAAATCGCGTCCGCTCATGCCCGGATTCAGTTCGGCGACCGCAAACAGCGGCGGCAGCGTCACCGCTCCGACATGAAGCACGCCCTGGCGATGCACATCGTCGAGCTCGAAACTTTGCACCAATGTGCCGTTGACGAGGGCCGCATGGGGCGGCGACAGCCGTCTCGCGGTTCCCCACACGCCGCAACCCGTCGAGCTGTCGACACTGGCAAGCGTGTTCATCAGGATACGGCTCCATTCGAGCTCGGCGCCGAAAATCGCGCAGCCGAGCGAATCCAGCATCAAAAGCTTGATGCGTTCCTTGACCTCGGCCGGAATATCCTCGTAGCGCAGACCGGCGACAAAGCGCGCAAGTCCCGCCGTGTAAGGGTTGGCGCCGCTCGTTTCCTGGCTCAAAATTCCCCACCCCATACCGTCGAGATCGCTTGATTGGCGCATCTCGCCGGACTGTGCTTAAAGCTGACCCTTCTCGCAGGAGATTATGGCATGGGCATGAACATCATCGAGAAGATTTTGGCGCGAAAGAGCGGCGCCAAGAAAATCTCGCCGGGCGAACTTGTCGTGGTCGACGTCGACACCGCGGTGTTCATCGACAATGCCTTCTTCCCTGCCTACTACCGCGACATGCTTAAGCTCGCCGATCCGGAGAAGATCATCGTCGTTTTCGATCATCGCGCTCCGGCTTCCGATCGCGTCAGCGCCGGCGCCCATGTCGTCGGCCGCGCCTTCGTCAAGCGTTTCGGCATCAAGCGCTTTCACGATGTCGGCGCCAATGTCGGCATTGCCCACGTCGTGGTCGCTGACAACGCCTATGCACTGCCCGGCACCGTTCTCGTCTGCGCCGATTCCCACACTTGCAGCGGAGGCGCGTTCAATTCCGCCGCGCGCGGAGTCGGCGCCCCCGACATGATCTACGCCGCCACCACCGGTAAGGCATGGTTCAAGCTCGGCGAGACCGTGCGCTACGATTTCACCGGCAGGCTGCCCGCCGGAGTTACAACGAAGGACGTTTTCCTGCACATCGCCAACGCCTTCGGCGAGCACGTGAACCAGAATGTCGAATTCGGCGGCAGTGGCTTGAAGCATCTTTCCATCAATGCGCGCCGCACCATCGCCACCATGGGCGCCGAGATCAGCGCCGACTTCGCCATCTTCGAAGCCGACGACATCCTGCTCGACTACATCCGCGCCCGCAACAAGGCGCCGTTCGAA
>Ga0134122_10003659_pt1 | contig 11422 bp, 12 predicted proteins | sample KB302_FD_96461 | JGI IMG/M metagenome (GOLD analysis project Ga0134122, IMG submission 96461) | Terrestrial soil microbial communities without Nitrogen fertilizer from Kellogg Biological Station, Michigan, USA - KB3-0-2 | ecosystem: Environmental > Terrestrial > Soil > Unclassified ...
AGTGTGCGGTATTCACTAGCAGTGGTGCTTCGCCTTGAAGGCGAGGACTTTCTGCCGCTGCGCTTCCAGCTTGTGCAGCCGTACCTCGCTGCCGGTTTTCTTCTTCGCCTTCTCGATGCGGACCAGCTCCTCGTTGTACTTCTCGCAGCGCTCCGCCCGCGTCGCCGCGGTCGCGGCAGGGACGCATGCCATGGCGGCGAGGAGGACGAGCACCCGCCTCATTTCAGCGCGGCCTCCACGGCGCGCTTCGCCATCACCGTAATCAGGTGCGCGCGGTATTCGGGCGAGGCGTGCAGGTCGTTGTTCAACCCGTCCGGCTTGACCTTGATGCCCGCCACTGCGTCGGGCGCGAACTTCGCGCTCAAAGCCTTTTCCATCTCCGCCTGGCGGACGGCCGAGGGCCCCGCGCCGGTGACGCCGACGCGCGCCTTGCCGCCGAAGTCGGCGACGAACACGCCGACGATGGCGAAGCGCGACGCGGGGTTCTTGAACTTCATGTACGCCGCGCGCTTCGGTACCGGGAAGGAGACCGAAGTGATTAGCTCGCCCGCCTCGAGCGCCGTCTCGTACAGTCCCTTGAAGAACTTGTCGGCTTCGATCTTGCGCTTGTTGGTGGTGATGGTCGCGCCCAGGCCGAGCACCGCGGCGGGATAGTCGGCCGCCGGATCATTGTTGGCGAGCGAGCCGCCGATCGTGCCCATGTGGCGCACCTGGCGGTCGCCGATGATGCCGGCGAGGGCGGCGAGGGCGGGAATCGCCTTCTGCACGTCCTTCGACCCGGCGACGTCGGCGTGGCGCGTCATGGCGCCGATCTCGACCGCGCTGCCCGAGACCTTGATGCCGGCGAGATCCTTGATCGTGCCCAAGTCGATGAGGTCGGTCGGCGACGACAGGCGCAGCTTCATCGCCTGCACCAGGCTCTGGCCGCCGGCGAGGTAGCGCCCTTCGCTTTTCTTCGCTGCCAGGCCGAGCGCGTCCTTGCTGCTCGCCGGCCGATGGTATTCAAACGCGTGCATGGCTTTTCTCCTGGAGGTGTTTCCACACGGTCTGCGCGGTGGCGGGCATCGCCACGTCCTTGACGCCGAGGGCGTCGGTAATCGCGTTCATGAGCGCCGCGGGCGAGCCGATCGCGCCGGCCTCGCCGCAGCCCTTCACGCCAAGCGGGTTGTGCGTGCAGGGCGTCTCGCGCGTGTCGACCTTGAAGGACGGCACGTCGTCGGCGCGCGGCATGCAGTAATCCATGTACGAGCCCGTGACCAGCTGGCCGTTCTCCAGGTCGTACTGGCAACCTTCGGTGAGCGCCTGGCCGATGCCCTGCACTAGGCCGCCGTGCACCTGGCCTTCGACGATCATCGGGTTGATGATCTTGCCGAAGTCGTCGACCGCGGTGAAGCGCTCGATCTTCACCACGCCGGTGTCGCGGTCGATCTCGACCTCGCACACGTAGGTGCCGGCGGGGAAGGTGAAGTTCGCCGGATCGTAGAACGCGTTCTCGTTCAGCCCGGGCTCGAGCTTGTCGTGCGGGTAGTTGTGCGGCACGTAGGCCGCGAACGCCACCTCCCCGAACATCTTCTTCTTGTCGGTGCCCGCGACCTTGAACTCGCCCCGGTCGTACTCGATGTCGGCTTCCGACGCCTCGAGCAGGTGGGCGGCGATCTTCTTGCCCTTGGCGATTACCTTGTCGAGCGCCTTGACGATCGCCGTGCCGCCGACCGCGATCGAGCGCGAGCCGTAGGTGCCCATGCCGAACAGGACTTTCGAGGTGTCGCCGTGCACGATGTCGACGTTCTCGATCGGGATGCCGAGGCGATCGGCGACCACCTGCGCGAAGGTGGTCTCGTGGCCCTGGCCGTGCGAATGCGAGCCGGTGAACACCGTCACGCTGCCGGTCGGGTGGACGCGGACCTCGCCCGCCTCGAACAGGCCGGCGCGCGCGCCGAGCGAGCCGGCGACCGCCGAGGGAGCGATGCCGCAGGCCTCGATGTACGCCGCATAGCCGAGGCCGCGCAGCTTGCCTTTCTTGAGGGATTCTTCCTTCCGCTTCGGGAAACCCGAAACGTCGGCGAGCTGCTGCGCGGCCTTCAGCGTCGCCTCATAGTCGCCGGTGTCGTACTGCAGCGCCACCGGCGTCTGGTAGGGGAAGGTGCGGATGAAATTGCGCCGCCGGATCTCGGCCGGATCGAGCTTCATCTCGCGCGCCGCGGTCTCGACCAGCCGCTCGACGACGTAGGTCGCCTCGGGGCGGCCGGCGCCGCGGTAGGCGTCGACCGGCGTGGTGTTGGTGAACACCGCCGTCACCTCGCAATGGATCACCGGCGTGGTGTACTGGCCGGCGAGCAGCGTCGCGTAGAGGATGGTCGGGATGCAGGAGGCGAAGGTCGACAGGTACGCGCCCATGTTCGCCGTGGTCTTGACCCGCATGGCGAGGAACTTGCCGTCCTTGTCCATCGCCAGCTCGGCGACGGTGACGTGGTCGCGGCCGTGCGCGTCCGAGACGAAGGACTCGCTTCTCTCGGCGGTCCACTTCACCGGCCGGTTGAGCTGCTTCGCCGCCCAGGTGACCACCACGTCCTCGGCGTAGAGGTAGATCTTCGAGCCGAAGCCGCCGCCGACGTCGGGCGCGACGACGCGCACCTTATGCTCGGGCAGGCCGAGCACGAAGGCGGTCATCAGCAGGCGCTCGACGTGCGGGTTCTGGCTCGCGACGTGCAAGGTGTAAGAATCGTCAGCCCGGGAGTACGCGCCGATTGCTGCGCGCGGCTCGATGGCGTTCGGGATCAGCCGGTTGTTGACGAACTCGAGCTTGGTGACGTGCGCCGCCTTGGCGAAGGCGGCGTCGCAGGCCGCCTTGTCGCCGAGCGCCCAGACGTAGCAGGTGTTGTCCGCCACGCCGTCGTGGATCTGCGGGGCTTTCCTGGCCTTGCTCGCTTCGGTATTGGATGGCAGCACTTCATAGTCCACGTCGACGAGCTCCGCGGCGTCCTTCGCCTGCGCCAGCGTCTCGGCGATCACCACCGCGACCTGGTCGCCGACATGGCGCGCCTTGCCCTGCGCGAGGCAGGGGTGCGGCGGCTCCTTCATCGGCTGGCCGTTGACGTCGGTGATCAGCCAGCCGCAGGGCAGGCCGCCGACCTTCGCGTTGGCGAGATCGGCGCCGGTGAAGATGCCGACAACCCCGGGGGATTTTTTCGCCTTCTCAATGGAAATTTTTCGAATCTTCGCGTGCGCATGCGGCGAGCGCACGAAAGCCGCATGGGTCTGGTTCGCGATCTGGACGTCGTCGGTGTACTGGCCCGCGCCGGTGAGGAAACGGTAATCTTCCTTGCGCGCAACGCGCGCGCCGATAAGAGGGGCGTTCACGATGAGCCTCCCTGCAGTTTAGATTTTTCCATTCATGGCCTTCGCGCCGGCCATGATGCTTTTCACGATGTTGTGATAGCCGGTGCAGCGGCAGAGGTTGCCTTCCAGCGCCTCGCGGACTTCCTGCTCGCTCGGGTTGGGGTGGCTCTTCGCGAAGTCGAGCGCGTTCATCACCATGCCCGGGGTGCAGAAGCCGCACTGCAGGCCATGGTTCTCTTTGAATGCCGCCTGCATCGGGTGCAGCGTGCCATCGGGCTTCGCCACGCCCTCGATGGTCATGATGTCGGCGCCCTCGGCCTGCATCGCGACGATCGAGCAGCTCTTGATCGCCTTGCCGTTCATCAGGACGGTGCACGCGCCGCACTGGGCGGTGTCGCATCCCACGTGGGTGCCGGTCAGGCGCAGGTTCTCGCGAATGTAGGTAACCAGCAGGGTTCGCGCCTCGACCTCGGCGGAAACGGGCTTGCCATTGACCTTCATGGATACTTTGAGCGTCATGCGGGGTCTCCTCGGGAAAAATATGCTAGCGCGGCGGTATCATCCCTGTCCATGCGTTTGCTGATTGTCGAAGACGACGCGCCGCTCGCCTCGGGCCTGCGGCGCATGCTGGAAGCCGAGGGCTATGCGGTCGACGTCACCGGCCGCGGCGAGGAGGCGGTGCTTGCCGCCTCGCAGGAGCGCTTCGACCTCGTCATCCTGGACATCGGCCTGCCGCAGATGGACGGCTTCGAGGTGCTGCGACGCCTGCGGGCCGCCGAGAAACCCATGCCGGTGCTGGTGCTCACGGCGCGCGACGCGGTCGACGACCGGGTGCGCGGCCTCGATCTCGGCGCCGACGACTACATGGCCAAGCCGTTCGCCATGCCCGAGCTGACGGCGCGGGTACGGGCTCTGCTGCGCCGCTCGCAGGCGCACGGCGACCCGCGCATCGTCCACGGGCCGCTGGCGATCGACACGGTGGCGCGGCGCGCCTTCCTGCGCGGCGAGCCGCTCGAGCTCGCGGCGCGGGAATGGGCGGTGCTGGAAGTCCTGCTGGCGAAGGTCGAGAAGATCGTCTCCAAGGAGGCGATCATCCAGGCGGTCGCGGGCTGGGGCGACGACCTGTCGCCCAACGCGATCGAGGTCTACATCTCGCGCCTGCGCTCCAAGCTCGAGCCGGCCGGCATCCGCATTCGCACGGTGCGCGGCTTCGGCTACATGCTGGAAGAATTCAAGGAGCCGTAGCCGTGGCGGCACGCAGCCTCCGGGCGCACCTGCTGCGCATGCTGCTGCCGCCCATCGCCGTCCTGCTCGGCCTCGGCGCGGTCATCGCCTACTACCCGTCGATCGAGCCGGCGACCGAGGCCTACGACCAGTCGCTGGTCGACATCGGCATCGCGCTCGGCTCGCACATCCGCGCCTCGGGAGGGGGCTTTCGCCTCGAGCTGCCGCCCGCGGTCGAGCAGGTCCTGCGCGCCGACCGCTACGACTCGGTGTACTACCGGGTCGGCGGGCCCGACGGCCGGCCGATCGCCGGCGATCTCGACCTGCCGGCGCCGCCCGAATCGGGGCCGGGGCTGCACTACTACGACACGAAGTACAAGGACCGCACCGTGCGCGCGGTGTCGATGCCGGCGCAGTGCGGTGCCGCGACCTGCAGCGTGGTGGTCGCCGAGACGACGGTGAAGCGCACCCGCATGGCGCGCGAGATCCTGGTGTCGAACGTGCTGCCCGAGGTGCTGATCGCGCTCGCCACGGTGGTCATCGTCTGGTTCGGCGTGAAGCGCGGCCTCGCGCCGCTGGCGCGCCTCTCCGAGGAGATCAAGGAGCGCTCGCCGCTCGACCTGCACGCGCTCGACGCCGGCCGCGCGCCGGAGGAGACGCGGCCCCTGATCGCGGCGCTGAACGGCCTGCTCGGCGAGCTCGCCGCCGCCAACCGCAACCAGCAGCGCTTTCTCGCCAACGCCGCGCACCAGCTGCGCACGCCGCTCGCCGGTCTGCAGGCGCACACCGAGCTCGCGCTGTCGCTGCCGATGCCCGACGCCTGCCGAACCCAGGTCGAGCAGGTGCATGAAGCGACGATCCGCACTGCGCGGCTGGCGAACCAGCTGCTCGCGCTGGCGCGCGCCGAGCCCGGCGGCCACACCGAGGCGCCGAGCCGCGTCGACCTGAAAGCGATGGTCGAGGGCATCGCCGACGAATGGGTGCATCGCGCGCTGCAGCGCGACCTCGACCTCGGTTTCGATCTCGCGCCGGCAAGCATGCGCGGCGACGAGTTCCTGCTGCGGGAAGCGCTCGCCAACCTGCTGCATAACGCGATCGAGTACTCGCCGCGCGGCGCGCGCGTCACGGTACGCACCGGCGTGCGGGACGGGAAACCGTACCTCGAGGTCGAGGACGAGGGACCGGGCATCCCGGTCGAGGAGCGCACGCGGGTACTCGACCGTTTCTATCGCGTGCCGGGGACACCCGGCACCGGCAGCGGCCTGGGCCTGGCGATCGTGCGCGAGATCGCGTCGGGCCATGGCGCCAGCATCGCCATCGGCGACGGCGCGGCCGCCGCGGCTTCGTCTCGGGGGTGCCGGGTTGCGCTAACATTTCCCCATGGATAGCGTCGACATCGAAGTCCTGCGGACCGCCGAAGGCTGGCGCAAGGGCGGGCACAAGGCCGCGCTCGGCACTATCGTCAAGACCTGGGGCTCCGCGCCGCGTCCGGTGGGCGCGATGGTGGCGATCCGCGACGACGGTCAGATCGTCGGCTCGGTCTCGGGCGGCTGCGTCGAGGACGACCTCGTCGAGAAGGTGAAGGAACGGCTCGCCGCCGCGAGGAAACCGGAGCTGCTCACCTACGGCGTCACCAACGAGGAAGCGACGCGCTGGGGCCTGCCCTGCGGCGGCACGCTGCAGCTCGTGGTGGAACCGCTGACGGAGAAAAGCGGCATCGCGGAATTGCTGAAGAAAGTCGAATCGCAGCAGCTCGTCAAGCGCCGCGTCGAGATGGACAGCGGCCGCGCCACGCTCGAGCCCGGGCGCTGGCAGGACGTGCTCGAGTTCGACGGGCGCGTGCTCTCGGCCGTGCACGGGCCGCGCTGGCGGCTGGTGCTGATCGGCGCCGGGCAGCTGACCCGCTACCTCGCCGAGATGGCGCGCATGCTGGACTACCACGTGGTGGTGATCGATCCGCGCGAGGAGTACGCCGCCGGCTGGGATCTCGCCGCGGTGGCGCTCGACCGCGGCATGCCCGACGACGTGGTGCGCGAGATGAACCTCGACGGGCATAGCGCGATCGTCGCGCTCACCCACGATCCGAAGCTCGACGACCTGGCGCTGATGGAGGCGCTCAAGTCGGCGGCGTTCTATGTCGGCGCGATCGGCTCGAAGAAGAACAACGATGCGCGCCGCGAGCGGCTGCGCGGTTTCGACGTGTCCGACGAGGAGATTGCGCGCCTGCGCGGGCCGGTCGGGCTCTACATCGGCTCGAAGACGCCGCCGGAAATCGCCGTCGCGATCCTCGCCGAGATGACCGCGGTGCGCCACGGCGTGAGCGAGCCGTCGTGGGCGGCGAAGCCGGAGCGGCGCTTCGACGCCTCGGCTTGCGAAGTCAAGCAAACCTGAAAATCGTCGGGCTTCTGCTGGCCGCCGGCTCGGGCAGCCGCTTCGGCTCCGACAAGCTGCGCCACGCGCTGCCGCACGGCGTGGCGATCGCCGTGCAGGCGGCGCGGCATCTGAAATCCCAGGTCGATGTCGTCGCGGTCGTCCGTCCCGGCTCGACGGAGCTCGCGCAGGCACTGAGCGGCGAAGGGTGCGAAGTCGTGATCTGCGACAACGCCGCCGAAGGCATGGGCGCGAGCCTCGCCTGCGCCGTGCTCGCGGCCGGCGGCGCCGATGCGTGGCTGGTTGCGCTCGGCGACATGCCGTACGTGCGGCCCTCGTCGATCGCCGCGGTGCGCGCCGCGCTCGAGGGCGGCGCGCCGCTCGCCGCGCCCTATTTCCACGCGCGCCGCGGCCATCCCGTCGGCATCAGCGCAAGGTTCAGGCAAGAGCTGCTTTCCCTCGGCGGCGACGAGGGTGCGAAGGCGGTTGTTTCGCTGCACAGCGCGGATCTGTTAAAAATTCCCGTCGGCGATCCCGGCGTCATTCGCGATATCGACCGTCCGGAGGACCTCGCCCCGCCGCTGCGCGTATGATTGGCGAAAAAAAGGGGCACTGAAAATCGCCGAAACCAGCGCCTGGCGCGCCATCCTGTTCGCCGACGTCTGCGACAGCACCTCGATCTACGAGACGCTGGGCGACGCGCGCGCGCTTGCGGCCATCAACCGCCTGTTCGCCGTGCTCGCCAAGAAGGTCAAGGCGGCGAAGGGCAGCGTCGTCAAGACGCTCGGCGACGGCATGGTTTGCCAGTTCGCCACGCCGGACGCGGCGTTGCGCGCGGCCTGCGACATGCAGGAGGCCGCCGTGGCAATGACCTCGCCCACGCTGCGCCGCGAACTCGCGATCAAGGTCGGCTTTACCTACGGACCGGTGGTGCCCAAGGGCGGCGACGTATTCGGCGACACGGTGAACGTCTGCTCCCGGCTGGTCGGCATCGCCAACCCGCACCAGGTACTGACCACGCAGCAGACCGTCGACGCGCTCTCACCCGGCCTGCGCAAGCGCTGCCGGACCCTGCCGCCGACCCGGGTGCGCGGCCGTGCCGCCGAAGTGGCCGCGTGCGAGGTGCTCTGGCGCGGCGACGCCGACGTCACCGAGGTCAACCTGACGCAGGAGATGCTGGTCAAGGCGGCGCAGTGGGTCCTGAAGCTGAGCTACGGCGAGGAGGTCTTCACCGTCGAGCCGAGCGAAAGCGTCAACATCGGCCGCGACAACGGCAACGGCATCGTCGTGCCGAGCCAGCACGCTTCTCGGCTGCACGCGCGCGTGTTCGGGCGCGACGGCAACTTCGTCATCGCCGACCAGTCGTCGAACGGCACCTTCGTCATGGTCGACGGCAGCACGCGCGAGATCCGCTTGCGGCGCGAGGAAACGCTGCTCGGCGAGCGCGGCGCCATCGGCCTCGGCAGCCCGACGGCGGACGCCGGCGATCACGTGCTGCAGTACCGCGTGCAGCGCCGCGGCGGCGCGAAGTAGCTAGAAGCGCAGCCCGAGCTTGGCGCCGTAGCTGTTCACCGGGCCGGTGCGATCGGCCTCGACGACGAAGTTCAACAGCAGCACCTTGACCCCGATCCCGCCGAAGACCTTGGTTTGCGAGAAGGATTCGCGCGTCAGCCCGGTGGAGCTGTGCGGCGTGCTCGCCGACCAGACCTTGCCGCCGCCGATATAGGGCGTGAACGGCCCGAAGCCCTTGGAGATCGAGGCGTCCAGGCCGGCGGTGTCGAAGTCGAGCTGGTCGACGCCGAACAGCCGGGTGAAGCTCGCGCGCACGCCGAGAGCCGGCCATGCGGTATCGCCGGAAATGACCGCCCATGAGAGGGCGCCGCCCCAGAGCGACATGCCGGTCTTCGGCACCGAGCTGTACAGGACGCTCGCGTCGAAGCTGAACGGCAGGCCCAGGCTGGCGCGAACGCTCGGCACCACCACGGTCGACGGGAAATCGGGATTGCCCGACGCGCGTTCGAACAGCTCCGGGTGCTTGAGGCGCGTGCCGGTGGCCGCGACGCCGATGTCGAAGCCGAACAAGCCCAGCGGCTCGGCCGGCGTGAGCGGCTTGTAGGACAGCGCCGCGCCGAGGTCCTCGGACATCGAGCGGAACTCCTGCTGGGTCAGCGTCTGCAGCTGGTCGATCTCGGCGAGCGCCGGCGCGCTGGCGGCGAGCAGCAACAGGGCGGCGGCGATGCGATTCGGTTTCATGCTCGATTCCCCCAAAGGTCTTTCGTGATCATGCCAGAGTTTTCTTCAAAGGCCCTTCAAGATTTCCGCGCGCTTGGCGTCGTACTCGGCTTGCGTGATCAGGCCGCCGTCGAGCATCGCCTTCAGCTTCTTCATTCGCTCGACCGGATCGCTTTCGCCCGGCGGGGCTGCGCGCGCCACCGATTTCCGCCCCTCCCGCGCTGCGAGCAGGCTGAGCGATTGGCGCAGGTCGGCTCGCACATAGTTCATCCAGCGCTCCGGAACCTTCGCCTTCTGGCCCTTGCGATCGGTCGTGCGGTCGGTGAAGCGCAGCGCTCCGTCGGCGAGGAACACCCGCAATGTCGACTCGGCGTCGTTGCCGCGAATGTGCGCGATGAACGCGCCATCCCTGTCGGCGCTGATTTCCCAGCGGCGAGCAGCGAACGCGTTGCGCGCCGTCTGCATCACCTTCTCCGGCTCGATGCCGGCGGGGATGCCGCCCAGCAGGAGCTCGCTCGGCACCTTCATCGGCTTGCTCCCGGCGAGCGGCAGCTTGCCGGCGAAGGCCGCGAGCAGGTCGGCGCGCAACCCGTCCAGCTCGGCCTGCGGCACCGCCGAGAGCGCCGGGCCTTCGTCGCGGTGCTCGCGCTGTCGCACGCCCCGCCCTCGCAGAGACTGATCGCTGAAGCGCAGCGCCCGGTCGCTGACGAAAATGCGCAGGCCGGCGTGCTCCTTCTCCGCCTCGATCGAGCTCGCATCCGCGGGAACGATGGTCCAGCCATGGGCGACCAGGACCTGGCGCGCAACATCCAGCGCCTGCCGGCGGTCGACGCCCTCGGGTAGCGACGGGACGAACACGCTCCTCTGGGCGCCTGCCGCGGAGGAAGCGGCGAGCAGCAGGGCGAAAAACGCGCCGCGGAGCGCAAGTTTCATAGCCAAAATCCTACAGGATGTTGACTGCTAAAATCAGTCATGCTCGCACCCGATCTTCTCGCCCAGTCCGATCCCGAGCTGTGGGACGCGATCCGGCTGGAGAACCAGCGGCAGGAGGACCACGTCGAGCTGATCGCCTCGGAGAACTACGTCAGCCGGCAGGTGCTGCTCGCGCAGGGCAGCCAGCTCACGAACAAGTACGCCGAGGGCTATCCCGGCAAGCGCTATTACGGCGGCTGCGAGTATGTCGACATCGCCGAGACGATCGCCATCGAGCGGGCGAAGAAGCTGTTCGGCGCGCCCTGGGCGAACGTGCAGCCGCATTCCGGCTCGCAGGCGAACCAGGCGGTCTACACCGCGGCGCTGAAGCCGGGCGACACCATCCTCGGCATGTCGCTCGCGATGGGCGGGCATCTCACGCACGGCTCCCCGGTCAACCTTTCCGGCAAGCTCTACCGCGTCGTCTCCTACGGGCTGAATGCGAGGGAAGAAATCGACTACGACGCCGCCGAGAAGATCGCGCTGGCCGAGAAGCCGAAGATGATCGTCACCGGCGCGTCGGCCTACTCGCGCGTCATCGACTGGCAGCGTTTCCGCGCCATCGCCGACAAAGCGGGCGCGCTGCTGATGGCCGACATCGCGCACTACGCCGGCCTGATCGCGGCCGGTCTCTATCCTTCTCCCATCGGCGTCGCCGATTTCGTCACCACCACCACGCACAAGACGCTGCGCGGGCCGCGCGGCGGCATGATTTTCGGCAAGGAAGAGCAGGAAAAGGCGATCAACTCTTCGATCTTCCCCGGCCTGCAGGGCGGGCCGCTGATGCACGTCATCGCCGCCAAGGCGGTGGCGCTGGGCGAGGCGCTGAAGCCGGAATTCAGGACGTATCAGAAGGCCGTTCTCGAAAACGCCAGGACCATGGCTGTCGTGCTCACCAGGCGCGGCCTGCGCATCGTCTCGGGCGGCACCGACAGCCACCTTTTCCTCGTCGACCTGCGGCCGAAGAACGTCACCGGCAAGGACGCCGAGGCGGCGCTCGGCCGGGCGCACATCACGGTGAACAAGAACGCGATCCCGAACGACCCGGAGAAGCCGATGGTGACCAGCGGCGTGCGCATCGGCTCGCCGGCGATGACGACGCGCGGCTTCCGCAAGCCCGAGGCAGAGCAGCTTGCCAATCTCATCGCCGATGTCCTCGAGCGGCCCGGCGACGCCGCGCACCTCGCGCGCGTGGCCAATGACGTGAAGGCGCTCTGCGCCAGATTCCCGGTGTACGCGTGAAGTGCCCCTTCTGCGCGTCCGAGGACACGCAGGTGGTCGATAC
>Ga0134122_10003660_pt1 | contig 11419 bp, 14 predicted proteins | sample KB302_FD_96461 | JGI IMG/M metagenome (GOLD analysis project Ga0134122, IMG submission 96461) | Terrestrial soil microbial communities without Nitrogen fertilizer from Kellogg Biological Station, Michigan, USA - KB3-0-2 | ecosystem: Environmental > Terrestrial > Soil > Unclassified ...
ATCGCCGCGGTGATCCCCTCGGAAGAGCCGCAGGCGCCGGCCATGCCGACGGAGCGGCCGAAGGTCGACGAGTTCACGCCGGCGCTCGACCTCCGGACCGTCTACTTCGACTTCGACAGCGCCAAGCTCCGGGCCGACGCGCTCGACTCGCTGGTGACGAACGCGCAGTGGCTGAAGGAGCACGACGACATGCAGCTCATGATCGAGGGCCACTGCGACGAGGCCGGCACGCCGGAGTACAACCAGGCGCTGGGCGATCGTCGGGCCGAGTCCGTGAAGACGACGCTGGCCGCCTCGGGCGTGGAAGCTGCGCGCATGGCCACGATCAGCTACGGCAAGGAGCGCCCGGTCTGCGCCGAGAAGACCGAGGAGTGCCACAAGCTGAACCGGCACGTCGAGTTCCGCATCAAGAGCCGGGAAGCGAGCAAGGCGGAGGCCTCGGCCTCCATGGAAGCGCCCTCGACGGACGCTCCCGAAGCACCCACGAGCGAAGGCTCCAAGATCGAGTAAGGCGGAGCCGCCGCCGGCTCCTCGCAGCGAACGCAGTACCAAGCTCCACGGGGCGGGGCCAACGGGCCCCGCCCCGTGTGCGTCAACCGCCCGCCGCGAACCGGCAGACTGTGGCCCCGGTCAGCCGCACCAGGTCCTCCGAGCGCATCGTGATCGATACCGCATTGCTGCCCGCGTTGAAGGCGACCCGGTCGTTGCGGCAGAGTGCTTCGTCCACCAGCACCGGCAGCCCGAAGAGATTGCCGAAGGGCGGCACCGCGCCCGGCGCGCAGCCGGTGAGCGTCTGGAGCTCCTCCGGGGTGGCGAAGCGCAGCTTGCGGGTGCCGACGAGTCCGCGCAGCAGGGCGTTGTCGGCCTTGAGATGCGCGGGCAGCACGCAGTGCACGAAGCGCTCGTCGGCGCGCACCACGAGGGCCTTGGCGCCGGCCTCGAGCGGCGTGCCGCGCACGCGTGCGGCTTCCTCGCTGGTCCGCACCGGGGCGTGCTCCATGATCTCGAAGGCCACGCCGGCCTCGCGCAGCCAGCGCTCGAGCCGGTCGGTGACCGGCGTGCGGCTCATCAGGGCGTGCCCGGCGTGCCCATCCAGAACGGCGTGGTCTTGCCCGCGCGCTCGAGCACGGCGCGGCGCTCGGCCGCGCGCCGGGGATACCAGGCCGACAGGTAATCCGCGTCGAGCATGTGCTGCCGGGACTCCGTGCCGAAGAAGGCGACGAGATCCTCCAGGCGGATGAACCCCAGGCCGTCCTCGGAGGCCGGGTTGAACTGCGGCCAGCGGCGCGCGTGCTCTTCCGACCGGAAGAGGTTCATGCCCGTTCAGAGGAACGGCGGCTTGCCGCGCGAGGGACCGAAGCCCCAGTTGAGGTGCCCGACGATCGAGGCCGGTTCCACCGTCATCAGTCGCCCGTCGCGCATCTCGATGACCACCGGCTCGCCGCAGTCGAGACAGGGCGCCTGCACGCGGACCGTCTCGCCAGGGAACAGCCACGTCACCGACGTCGCCTCGAAGCCGCACTGCGCGAACCACTTCTGCTCGCCGCGCACGCTTACCCGATACTGCGTGGGCAGGTTGTTCAGCGGCGGGAACGACGCGATGTAGTCGGTCTCGGGATGCAGCCAGCCGATGGGGTAGGCCTGCATCACGTCGAGCAGGAGCTGCCGGCCCTCCGGGACGGAGACGTTCAGCGCCCGCGCGAGCTCGGCGTAGTGCGGGGCGCGGCCGGTCTCTACCAGGCCGCGCATGATACGTGTGAACAGCTGGTCCAGCAGCCGGGGGTCGGCCATGGCCGCGCCGCCGCTCAGGCGGAGTGCAGCATGAAGACGCCGATCGCGATGCTGACCACGCCGACGACGATCTGCAGCGCCCTGGCCGCGCGCTCGGCGCCGCCGGCCAGCAGCGCGAACGGCAGGCCGATCAGACCGCTCAGCACCAGCATGCCGGCGGTGGAGCCGATCCCGAACACCAGCAGGTAGAGGAACGCCGCGGTCGGCGAGGGCAGCGTGGTCAGCACGACCAGCACCAGCGCCCCGCCGCCGCCGAGGCCGTGCAGCAGCCCGAGCAGCAGCGGCTTGCGCGCATCGGCGAAGAGATGCACGTGGTCGTGGGCGGCGTTGGGTCCCACGTGGACGTGCACGTGGCGGTGCAGGACGCCGTCGTGCACGTGCTCGTGGCTGTGCAGGCTGAGCGCGCTGAGCGTGCGCAGCAGCACGTGGCCGCCCAGCAGGATCAGCACCAGCGCGATGCACGTCTCCACGCCGCGCTCGAACTCCGGCGGGATGCGCAGCTTGAAGGCGATGACGGCGACGCCGGCCCCGAGCAGGGCCGCGGTGTGGCCGATCCCCCAGAACGTGCCGCGCAGGCAGGAGCGCAGGAGCGTGCGCTCGCGGCTGACGAACGTGGAGATGGCCGCCACGTGGTCGGCTTCCATCGCGTGACGGAGGCCGAGCAGGAAGCCCAGGCCGAGGGCCGCGATCAGCGACGTATCCACGGCACCACCGCCTGGATGGCGATTCCGAACCCGAGCAGCGTCATCACCGCCGAGGAGGTCAGCGGCAGCCAGCGCTGGATCAGCGGTCCCTCTTCCTTGAAGCGCGTCATGAGGCGACCAGCGTAAACCATCAGGATGCCGATGGCGACCAGGACGGCGGCGAGCCCGATGCTGAACGCAACGATCAGCACCAGGCCGAAGCCCACCCGGTGCAACGACAACGCTGTCAGCAGGACGACCAGGGCGGCCGGACACGGGATGATCCCGCCGCTGACGCCGAGCGCGACCAGGGCGCGCAGCGAGACCGGCTGGCTCGCGTGGTTGTGCGCCTCGCCGGGCCCGTGGGTGTGCGCCGGGAGGCCATCGTGGCTGTGGGTGTGCCCGCCCGGGCCATGGTGATGGCCGCCGGGCCCGTGATGGTGGTCCCCGACGCCGCCGAAGCGCCGGATGAACATCATGGCGCCGAGCAGTGCGATGGTGAGCCCCGAGAAGAGGCTGAGCCACGGGTAGAGCTGCTCGGGCACCACGTGCTTGGAGGCATAGAACGTCACCGCGCCGAGCAGGTAGACCCCCGCCGTGTGCGAGATGGTCACCACGACGCCGAGGATCAGGGCGTGCCAGGCGGTGCCCCGCGAGCCGACGAGGTACGCGGCCACGACGGTCTTGCCGTGGCCCGGCTCGAGCGCATGGAAGCCACCGAGCACGGCGGCGGTGGCGAGCGCCAGCGCCAGCAGGCCGAGGCCGGGCTCGGAGTGGGCCACCAGGTCGGCGAAGGCGTTGCCGCCCGAGGTCTGCACGTTGGGCCGCAGCGCCATCGGCGGGGCGGCCGCAGCCGGTGCCGCGGCGACGGTGCTCGTCCCACGCGTGAAGCTGACGCGCGCCTCCACGTCCTGCGGCGGGCTGTTCAGCAGATCGGTGGGATAGTCCGACAGCTCGCGACTCCGGTCGGTTGCGGGCGCCGTGCTGGTGACCAGCGTGACGCCGGGACCGGGTCGCGCGATGATCTCCTTCCAGCCGGCGCGCTCGGCGAAATTCTCGTCGCGATAGCGCAGCTCGAGCGTGCCGTCGGCCTCCTTTGGGTGGGGGAACCCTGGGAGGGTTCCCCCCTTCCCCTCCAACGGCAGCGGCGCGCGATAGACCACGCCCAGCTTCAGCGTGGGAAGTCCCCCGGCGCCGGGCGGGAAGATCGTCTCGTGGCTCACCGCCGTCAGGCTCAGCGGCTGCTCGCCGATGGTCAGGCGTAGCCCGCGCACGAGGGCCGCCACCTTCTTGGCCGACCACGGTGCCACGCTCGCGTGCCCCGCCTCGGCCACCAGCCCGGTGTCCTGCGTTTCCTGGAACGTCGGGATCTCGGCCATGTCGATCACGTAGCGGACGGTGACCTCGGCAGCGCCGATCTCCAGCGCGGTGTAGTGGCTGATCGAGAAGTTGCCGAGCGGATGCGCGTCCGCGCCCGTCACGGCCAGGGCCAGCGCGAGCAGCACTAGCAGCGCCGCCAGCCGCCTCATCGCCGGGCTCGCAGCTCCGCCAGCGCCGAGGCGGCGACGTCGGCGTGCAGCACGTGGAATCGCGGGTTCAGCGCCAGGGCGCGGGCCAGGGCCGTGCGGGCGGCGTCGTCCTCGCCGAGGGCGCGATGGATCATGCCGGCGTGGAAGAACAGGCGCGCGTCCTGGGTGCCGAGCTTGAGCGCTTCCTTCATGGCGGCCTGCGCCTCGCGCGCCTGGCCGTTGCGGTAGAGCGTCCAGGCGAGCACGTCGTACGTGTAGATGTCGCGGCGCGCCTCCAGCTCCTTGCGCGCCAGCTCGAGCGCCTGGGGCAGCTTGCGGTCGTGGTCGGCATAGAAGAGCGCCAGCTCGCGATTGTAGACGGTCTGATTGATGGCGGTCAGCTTACCGATGTACTCGACCAGGGCGTACTGCTTGCCGGCGTCGGTGGTGCGGCCGAGCCGGGTGTAGACGTCGCCGAGCGCCGTGGCGTACTCCGGCAGCGGGATGACCTCCAGCGCCTTGTGGTAGAGCGCGGCCGCGTCCGTCAGCTTACCGCGGGCCGCGTGCACCGCCGCCGAGCCCGCGAGGGCGGGGTGGTAGCCGGGCAGCGCCGTGAGGGCGTCGCGATACGCCGTCTCGGCGCCGCCCAGATCGCCGGTGGCCATCAGCAGATGGCCGAGCTGCGTGCGCGTCCACGCCAGCGGCTCGCCGACCGGCATGGCCGCGGCCCAGCGTGCCACCGCCTCGCGCATGCCGGCGATCGCCCCGGGCGTGTCGCTGCGGAGGAACTTCAGGTAGGCCACGCGGGCGTCGGGCCTGCGCGGGCCGTCGAGTCCGGCCAGCCGCGCGTAGGCACGCCCGGCCTCGTCGTACTCGCCCAGCTCGATGAGCGCATCGCCGGCGATGGCCTGGGGCGTCTGCTCGGAGGGATCCTGGTCGAGCGCGGTCCGCACGCTGACCAGCGCCTCGCGGAACTGATGCCGGGCGAGCTGCACGACAGCCATCAGCGTCGTCGCCCGTGCCGCGACGGCGCCGCGGGGAATGATCTGGAGCGAGCGCTGCGCGGTCTGCTCGGCGAGCGCGTAGTAGGCGATGTCGCCGCTCTCGCGCGCCTTGCGGATATAGGCGCCGGCGAGCCGGTTGTGCGCGAGGGCGTCGTCAGGGTCGGCGACGACCTTGGATTGCAAGAAGCGGAGCGTCTGATCGCTCGGACGCTCCTGGGCTGACGCGGCGCCGCCCACCAGCAGCACCAGGGCGGCGCCGGTCAGTACCCAGTTACGCATTACTCACTACTGCTGGGGCGGGAACCCCACCGTGCCCGCGTTACCCGGGAGCGGATGCGCCACGCCGATGTACGGGAAGTCGGCGCGCAGCGGAGAATCGTCACCGTTCGTGTTGAGGATCAGGAGATCGGTGTCCTTCTTGATGAAGTCCGTGCCCTGGAGGACGGCGAACACGCGCTGGTCGCAGGTCGCGATCGGATCGCAGTTCAGCGCCTTGCGCGTCCCGAGCGGCCCGCTCCCCGGGATGCCACCCAGCAGACCGGCTGGGAATTTCACATCGGCCAGCTGCCGCGAGAGCTGCAGCAGGATATCGATGACGTCGTCGTTGAAGCGGCGGCCGTTCTGGTACCCGTTGTTGGCCACCGCGAAGTCATCCGGCGGCAGCAGCGACAGATCGATCCGCAGGACATCGGGCAGCATCACGTTGCGGATCAGGTCCTTGTCGGTGTTGGGGAAGGCGGGACCGAGCAGGAGCGGTGCGCCGAACGGCGGCGCCGTCACGCCGAGTGCGTTCAGGACGACGGCCCGGCCGGCCGTCGTGTTACCCGTGCCGTCCGTATCGGTCGTCGTCAGCGCGTCCGGCAGGAGACCGCGCAGGGTGTGGTCCTGCGCCGGGATGCTGCGGTTGAAGGCTTCCTTCGCCGCATTGTCCGTGAAGATGAAGACGGTCTTGAAGACCTGCTGCCCCATCCGCTGCACCTGGATGAAGCTGCCGTTCTCACGCGCCTCATGGTGCGACGACAGGTGACGATGGCGGCCGCGGCTCGTGGTGCCCCACACGCCGATCGTCGAGTTGTTGTGCAGGTACGTCGACGTCCGGTTCTTGTTGCCGATTACCATCGAGATCGGGACCTCGACGACGATGGCGGAAGCGTTGAAGCCGCCGAAGCTGTCCACGCCGCTGGTGCCATCGGCGCGGACCGGGCGGCCGGGTAGCGGGCCGAGCGGCGAGGCCGGCACGTTGCGGAAGAGAACCTGCTGGCGAGCGACGATGCGGTTGAACTGGCCGATGTCGACCACGAACGGATCGGCCGCGAGGCCGGCCCACGCGCGGATCCCGCCGCCGGACAGCACGGTGTTGGTGCAGCCCGACACCATCGGGTTGCCCTTCGTGGACACCATCTCCGTGACGTTGCCGACCTTCTTCGGCTTCGCCGGGCCCACCACCTCGATGAACTGGCCGCCCTGGCCGCTCGCGTTGACGGGGCAGCGCGGATCGCGCAGGCCCGAGGACTCGAAGCCCTCGGCGGTGACCTGGACGACGAGCTCCTCGTTGCCGTCACCGGTGTTGTCGATCTTGAACTGGTAGAGCACGTCCGGCCCGAGCGAGTACGTCGCGCGCACGGCCGGCACCGCGAAACCGTTGACGGTCATCGCGATGATCAGCTTGGACGTGTCGTTCGGATTGATAAAGGTGTAGACGTCGGCGATGTCTGCGACCGGGTCCTCGTCGGCCGACGGTGCGTCGCGGTGGTCCGCACCCTGCAGGATGCCGACCGGCACTGTCAGGAGCACGGCAAGAAGAGCCACGAACAATCCCATCACGGTGCCACGACCGAAGCGCTGCGTATACGCCATAACAGCCATCTCCATCCAAGAGGCACTGCAGGCGGAATCGAGAGCCCCGACATTAGCATCGGTGGGGGCGAAGTCAATACGACTTCTTCGTGTAAGTAGCTGTAAAGAAAGCCGACGGTGGTCTTACCTTATTGCAGAGAAGTTTGCTGGAGAGGTCAGTCCAATAACGCGCGAAAGGGAAGCGGCGTACCCTCCTGCCAGCGGTCGGGGACGATGCCGAACGCCTCGATGAATCGCTGCCATCCGCTGGCGAACGTCAGCGTCATGCCGAGGTCGGTGATCTGGTCATCGGTGAAGTGCACCTTGAGCTGGGCATGGAGCTCGTCGTCCACCTTGGGCTGCTCGCCGGCCAGCCGGTCGGCCAGCCGAAGGGCCACCTTCGTGCGCTCGGGCAGGTCGGAGGCCTCGTAGTTCTCCACCTTGGCCACCACGTCTTCCGTCGCGCCCCGGCTCACGGCCGAGGATGACCGTGCGAGGCTTCAGTGGACGCACCGGTTCCGCCAGGCCAGGCGCACGCGGAGTAGCTCGAACAGCTCGGGCTCGATGGAGGAGCCGCCGCCGTAGATGTAGCGGATGAAGCCCCAGGTGGCGTCCAGCAGGCCCGGCCGCCGCGCCATGGTGAGGAAGAGGTTGTCGTCCTTGTACGCGTTGCGGTACCAGCGCTCGAGCATCTTCCGCAGCGGCTCGTCCAGCTCCTCGCGCCGCGCCTTCGGCAGCAGGCCGCGCTGGTTGGCCATGGCTAGCGCTCGATCACCCGGCGAGTGAAGTGGGTGCCGTCGCCGAAGGTCGGCTGCCAGCAGGAGTGCTTGCCGGCGCCGCCCGCCACGATGATGGCGATGTCCTCGGCGTGCTTGACGATCGAGAGCATCGTGTCCGGCGCATCGACGGCGGCGTGGCGCTCGATCTGCTGCGCCTGGTATTCACGGCCCAGCCGCGCCAGCGGAAAGCGCGCGTGCTCGAACAGGAACTCCTTCACCTTGGCCTTGCTGTAGCCGTCGCGGGCAATGGTGGCGGCGTGCTCGGGGCCGAGCGCCAGCAGCGGCCAGCCCCAGCCGAGCAGGTTGTTGCTGCCGGCCTGGGCCATGGCGCCGGCCACCGTGCGCAGCACGCCGAGCCCGGTATTGCTGAAGTGGTCCTGGATGTTGTGCGGTCCCTCGCAGCCGAAGACGGTCACCACGCTGGTGTTGCGCGGGAATCCCGCCTCGACGTGCAGCGGCTCCCACGGGCTCTCGGCCTCGTTCTCCGCCACGCAGTAGGCGATCTTCGCGGGGCTGCCCTGCGTCGCGCGGTCGCCGCTGCCCGGCAGGCCGCCGCCGACGTTCATCAGCACCAGGCGCACCGCGCGGCCGATCGTCACGTTGGCGCGGAAGCCCTGGCCGAAGCAGTTGTAGCCGCCGTTGATCTCGAGCTGCCGCGCGATCGGCCCGTTGACGACGATCAGCGGCGCCACCGGATGCGTGGTGGCCTGCACGGAATCGAGGTTGAAGAGCGGATCGGCCAGCGCCTCGAGCGCGGCGAGGATCACCGGCATGTACTCCGGCTTGCAGCCGGCCATCACGGCGTTGGCCGCGATCTTCTCGACCGTGGCCTCGCCCTGCCGCGGCGGCAGCACGCCGACGATCTCGCGCGGGCCGCGCTTCGTGTGCCGCAGGAATTCGCGCACGCGCGCTTCCGTCGGCGGCACGATCGGCAGCCCGTCGGTCCAGCCGCGCGCCTGGTAATCGCCGTCGATCTCGTCCCAGCCGCCGGCGAATTCCACGATCTTCGCGGCGGGCCCGAGCGTGCTCATGCCCGCGTCACCGCCTTCAGCACGGCCTCGATGACGAGGTCGGCCTTGCGCACCACCTCGTCCTCCTTGATGCCGCCCAGCGGGTGGGGGACGAGCGCCAGCGGCAGGTCAGCGATGCCGCGGTTCTTCGCCTCCAGCCGGGCGAGCTGCTCGAACTCGAACGTGCCCATGACCGCCGTCGGGACGCCGCGCTGCTCCAGCATGATTGAGCCGTGGATACTCCACGACGTGCAGCTCCCTCAGTCAGCGCTTCCGACCAGAATGAGGTCGCACTGCGACAGCGCCTCCAGCGCCTCCGGCGAGGGCGGTCCGGCCACCGGCTTGTCGCGCTTGACGATCTCGCCGGCGCCGTAGCTTTCTTGCAGTCGCTTGGCGACGGCCAGCATCAGCGTGCCGGCGTTGGCCTTGCCGTTGTCCAGGATGCCGATGCGCTTGCCCGAGAGCGTCGTCAGGCGGGGGGCCAGCTGCGCGGCGATGGCGCGCGGCTCGGCGGTGGGATCGTACAGACGGATCATCGGTCTTCTCCTTTGGGTAGGGGCACCCTAGAAGGGTTCCCCTCTTCCCCTCCGTGGGTCGTTATTATGCCGTAAGATCGGCGGCTGTCGGGAGGTAGGGCTATGGCGCGGGTGAGCGGGCTCGGACACGTGGGGATCTACGTGCGCGACCTCGAGCGCATGGTCGCGTTCTATCGCGACACGCTCGGGCTGACGGTGACCAAGCAGAACTGGCGCGCGGGCGTCGTCTTCCTCTCGGCGAATCCGGACGCGGTCGATCACGAGATCGCGCTCATGCGCGGCCGGCCCTCGGCCGACGATCCGCACCTGATCCAGCAGATCTCGCTGGCCGTGCCCGGCCTCGACGACCTGCGCGTCTTCCACAAGAGGCTGGTGGCCGAGGGCTATCGCATCGAGGGCGTGGTCAATCACGCCAGCGCCATCGGCTGCTACTTCTTCGATCCCGAGGGCAATCGCACCGAGGTGTTCTGGGTCACCGGCCGTCCGTGCTGGGTGCCGACCGTGAGCCCTATCGACATCCACCAGCCCGACGCCGCCGTGCTCGCCGAAGTCGATCGCGTATGGAACCAGCTCCGCCACGTGCCCGTTGGCGGAAGGATGGCCGAGGAGTCAGCGACACTCCAGCCGAGTCACTGAGGAGGCTTTCATGTCCCTGAGGACCACCCGCCGCTCCTTTCTCGCCGGCGCCACCGCGGTGGCCGCGGCGCTGCCGTTCCCGGCGATTGCGCAGAACAAGCCCGTCAAGATCGGCCTCCTGACCGTGAAGACGGGGCCGCTGGCCGCCGGCGGCATCCAGATGGAGCAGGGCACGATCTGCTTCCTGAAGGACCGCAACTACACGCTGGCGGGCCGCAAGGTCGAGCTGGTCGTCGCCGACACCGGCGGCAACCCGGCCGGCACCAAGACCAAGACGCAAGAGCTCGTCGAGCGCGACCAGGTGGACATGATCTTCGGCCCGCTGGCCGCCTTCGAGCTGCTGGCCATCACCGACTACACAGCGCAGGCCAAGATGCCGGTGCTCAGCCTGGCCGCGGCCGAGGACATGACCCAGCGCCGTCCCAACCCGTACTTCATCCGTGCCTCGGCCACCTCGTCTCAGAGCATGCACCCCCTGGCCGACTACGCCGTGACCGAGCTGAAGTTCAAGCGCATGATCACCATCGCCGACGACTTCGCGTTCGGACACGAGCAGATGGCCGGCTTCGGCCGCGTGTTCGAGGATGGCGGCGGGCGCATCGCCAAGAAGCTGTGGCCGCCGCTGGTGACGCCGGACTACACGCCCTACATCGCCCAGATCAGCGGCGCCGACGCGGTGGTGCACGGGTTCGCCGGCTCGAACCCGCTGAAGTTCCTGAAGCAGTATGCCGATCAGGGGGTCAAGCTGCCGGTCCTCGGGGGCAGCACGGCCGGCGACGAGGCGCTGCTCAAGTCGCTGGGGGACGAGTCGATCGGCCTGATCTCATGCTCGCCCTACACGGGCGATCTCGACACCCCCAGCAACAAGAAGCTCATCGAGCGGATGGTGAAGGAGTACGGCAACATCCCCGGGCTCTACTCCGCCGGTCTCTACATCAACGGCCAGGTCGCCGAGGCGGCGCTGGAGAAGACGGGCGGCAAGACGGACGATCGCGAGGCGTTCAACAAGGCGCTGCGGGCGGTGTCGCTCACCGACACGCCGCGGGGGCCGTTCAGCTTCGACAAGTTCGGCAACGTCGTGGGGAACTTCTACATCCGGCGCTGCGAAAAGAAGGGCGACAAGCTCGTCAACAGGACGCTCAAGACCTATCCCAAGGTGAGCCAGTTCTGGACGTACGACGAGAAGGCGTTCCTCTCGCAGCCGGTGTACTCGCGGGACTTTCCGCCGCTCAAGAGCTGACCGGGCCGCCGGCGCGATGAGCCTCTGGGTCGTGCTGGCGGTCAACAGCGTGACGTTCGGGGGATTGCTCTTCCTGCTGTCGGCGGGCTTCTCGCTGATCTTCGGGTTGATGCGGATCCCCAACCTGACGCACGGCTCGTTCTTCATGCTGGGCGCCTATTTCGGCGTGAGCCTCCTGCGCGGCGGCGCCAATTTCTGGGTCGCGGCGGCGCTCTCCGGCGTCGCCATGGCGGCGCTCGGCGGCGGGATCGAGCGGCTGCTGCTGCGCCGCCTCGCCGGCCAGGAGCTGGCGCAGGTGCTGGTGACGCTCGGCCTCTCCTTCATGGTCGCCGACGTCTGCCTGATGATCTGGACCGGCGACCCGATCCAGCTCGAGACGCCGGCGGCGGCGCGCGG
>Ga0134122_10003662_pt1 | contig 11418 bp, 11 predicted proteins | sample KB302_FD_96461 | JGI IMG/M metagenome (GOLD analysis project Ga0134122, IMG submission 96461) | Terrestrial soil microbial communities without Nitrogen fertilizer from Kellogg Biological Station, Michigan, USA - KB3-0-2 | ecosystem: Environmental > Terrestrial > Soil > Unclassified ...
GGCCGCTCGTGCAGCGCACGGAACGCCCGCGCCCGCTCCGCTTGATTGCGCATGCTCGACTCCTCTGTGCCCGTTGACACGCTATACAAGTGTTATATAAGATTTGAATATGGTCAAGAAAAAGGCCAAGGTCACCACGTTCTCCGCCACGCTGCGCGACCTCGAAATGCTCGAGGTCGTGGCGCGCTATCACGGCCTCAACAAGAGTGCCACCATCGTCAGCCTGGTCCGCAGGGAGTTCTGGCGCGCCTTCCCTGGCGGCACCGACAGAATCCGCCCCGACCGCGGCGCAAAGGTAGAGGGATAGTAATGAGATTCCTGGCTCTTCTTCTTGCGCTGGCCGCTGCGCCGGCGTTATCTCAGCCCGTCAAGATCGGCGAGCTGAACAGCTACAAGGTGTTCGCCGTCTTCCTGGAGCCCTACAAGAAAGGCATGGAGCTCGCGCTCGAGGAGATCAACGCCGGCGGCGGCGTCAACGGCCGCAAGCTCGAGCTGATCGTGCGCGACGACGGCGGCACGCCGGGCGATGCGGTGCGCGTGGCCGAAGAGCTGATCGCGCGCGACCGCGTGAACGTGCTGATGGGCACTTTCGCTTCCAACGTCGGCCTGGCGGTGGCCAACCTTGCCGCGCAGCGCAAGATCCTGTTCCTCGCCTCCGAGCCCCTCACCGACAAGATCGTCTGGGAGAACGGCAACCGCTACACCTTCCGCCTGCGCCCTTCGACTTACATGCAGACGGCGATGCTGATCCCCGAAGCGGCCAAGCTGCAGAAAAAGCGCTGGGCGATCGTCTATCCGAACTACGAGTACGGCCAGTCGGCAACCGCCTCGTTCAAGCGGCTCCTCACCCAGGCGCAGCCCGGCGTCGAGTTCGTCGCCGAGCAGGCCCCTGCCCTCGGCAAGATCGAGGCCGGTGCCGTAGTCCAGGCGCTTGCCGAGGCGAAGCCCGATGCCATCTTCAGCTCGCTGTTCGCCGCCGACCTGCAGAAATTCGTGCGCGAAGGAAACACGCGCGGGCTGTTCAAGAACACGCCGGTATTCAACTTGCTCGCCGGCGAGCCCGAGTACCTCGATCCGCTGAAGGACGAGACCCCCGATGGCTGGTGGGTGACCGGGTACCCGTGGAGCGAGATCAACACGCCGGAGCACAAGCGCTTCCGCGACGCCTATCAAAAGCGCTGGAAGGATTACCCGCGCCAAGGCTCGGTGGTCGGCTATACCGCCGTGTATTCGGTGGCCAACGCGATCCGCAAGGCGAAGTCCGCCGACACCGAGAAGCTGGTCGAAGCGTTGAAGGGCCTGGAAATGCAGACACCCTTCGGGCCGATCGTATGGCGCGCGCTCGATCACCAGTCGACCATGGGCGCCTACGTCGGCCAGCTCGCGCAACGAGACGGCAAGGGCGCGATGGTGAACTGGCGCTACGCCGACGGCGCCAGGGTGCAGCCTTCCGACCAGGACATCCGCGCGCGGAGGAAGGAGTAAAACGGCAGGATTGAGCGCAGCCGCCCTCCTCCTGCAGTTTCTCAACGGGCTCGCCGCGGCCAGCTCGCTGTTTCTGGTGGCGTCCGGGCTGTCTTTGATCTTCGGCGTCAGCCGCATCGTCAATTTCGCGCACGGCTCGCTGTACATGCTCGGCATGTACCTCGCGGTGTGGCTGTCGGCGAAGGTCGGCTTCTGGCTGAGCGTGCCGCTCGCCGCTGCAGCAGTGGGCGCTTTCGGATTGCTGGTCGAATTTCTGCTGCTGCGAAGGCTGTATCGTGCGCCCGAGCTGCTGCAGCTGCTCGCCACCTTCGCCCTGGTGCTGGTGATCAAGGACTTCGCGCTCTGGGCCTGGGGCGCGGAAGACCTGCTCGGCCCGCGCGCGCCGGGCTTGCGCGACGCGATCGAAATCGCCGGCCGCCAGTTCCCGAAGTACGACCTGTTCCTGATCATGCTCGGCCCCGCGGTGTTCGCGCTGCTGCATTTCCTGCTGACCCGGACGCGCTTCGGTATCCTGATCCGTGCCGCCACCGAGGACCGCGAGATGGCCGGCGCGCTCGGCGTGAATCAGCGCTGGCTGTTCACCGCCGTGTTCGCCCTCGGCGCACTGCTCGCCGGGCTTGGCGGTGCGCTGGCGATTCCGCGCGAGCCGGCGAACCTGGAAATCGACCTTTCCGTAGTCTCCGATGCCTTCGTGATCGTGGTGGTCGGTGGCCTCGGCTCGATCCCCGGGGCGTTCCTGGCCGCCCTGCTGATCGGTGAAATCAAGGCGTTCTGCATCGGGCTGGGCTACTCGAAAATCACACTGGTCGCGGAGTTCATTGTCATGGCGGTCGTGCTGGTGCTGCGGCCCTGGGGTCTCCTCGGGCGGGCGGGCGCGGAGCCGCGCGGCGCAACCGCGGTTCCCTTCACTCTCGAATCGAAGAAGCTCATGCTCGCCGTCGTGGCCGCCCTTGCGCTCGTACCGGTGTTCTCCGGCGGCTATGTGCTCGTGCTGCTCACTGACGTGCTGGTGTTCGCCCTGTTCGCGGTAAGCCTGCATTTCCTGCTCGGCCCCGGCGGCATGGTGTCGTTCGGCCACGCCGCGTATTTCGGGCTCGGCGCCTACGGCGCCGCGCTGCTCGTGCTGCGCGCGGGGTTGCCGATGGAAATCGCGTTGCTGCTGGCGCCGCTGGCGGCACTCGCGGGCGCCGCGCTGTTCGGCTGGTTCTGCGTGCGCCTTTCCGGCATTTACCTCGCCATGCTGACGCTGGCATTCGCGCAGATCGTCTGGTCGATCGCCTTCCAGTGGGACACGGTGACCGGGGGCTCCAATGGCCTGGTCGGGGTCTGGCCTGCGTCGTGGCTCGGCTCGCGCGCCGCGTATTACCTGGCGACCCTGTCGCTCTGCGCCCTAGCCGTCGGCGCGGTCTGGCGCGTCGTCGGTTCTCCATTCGGTCATGCCCTGCGCGCGAGCCGCGACTCGCCGCTGCGTGCGGAGGCCATCGGCATCGATGTACGCGCGCAGCAATGGACCGCCTTCATCATCGCCGGCGCCTTTGCCGGACTGGCGGGAAGCCTGTACGCGTTTTCCAAGGGCTCGATCTCTCCGGAAACGCTGTCGGTGCCGCGCTCGGTCGACGGATTGGTGATGGTTCTACTGGGCGGCGTGCAGACGCTGACCGGGCCGGTGTGGGGCGCGGCGCTTTTCACCTGGCTCGAGGACTCGGTGTCGCGCGACGTGGCTTACTGGCGCGCCGCCATCGGCGCGGTCGTGCTGCTGCTGGTCCTGGCCTTCCCCATCGGCATCGCCGGCGCGGCTGGAAAATGGCGCTCGCGGTAAGCCATCTTTCCAAGGCCTACGGCGGCGTCGAGGCCGTGCGCGGCGTGTCCTTCGAGGTCGGCGCCGGCGAAATGGTCGCGCTCATCGGCCCGAACGGCGCCGGCAAGACCACCTGCTTCAACATCCTGAACGGCCAGCTCGCGCCCGACGCGGGCGAGGTGCGCCTCGACGACGCCAGCCTGCTCGGCCTGCCGCCGCACCGTATCTGGCGGCTCGGCGTCGGCCGCACTTTCCAGGTGACCGCAACCTTCGCGTCGATGAGCGTGCGCGAGAACGTGCAGGCCGCGCTGGTTTCGCATCACCGGCACAACTATTCGATGTGGACGCGGGCCGCGGGCTTTCGCGTCGAGGAGGCCGACGCCCTGCTCGAGCGCGTCGGCATGCGCGAGCAGGCCGCGCGCCCCTGCGCGGAGCTGGCCTATGGCGACCTGAAGCGCGTCGAGCTTGCGGTCGCGCTCGCCAACCGGCCGCGCCTGCTGCTGATGGACGAGCCCACCGCCGGCATGGCGCCGGAAGAGCGCGGCGCGCTGATGCAGCTTGCTGCCGGCCTCGCGCGCGACGAGCGGCTGGCGGTGCTGTTCACCGAGCACGACATGAACGTGGTGTTCGGTTTTGCCACGCGGGTGATCGTCCTTCATCTCGGCGAAGTGATCGCCGCCGGCGTGCCGGAAGCGGTTCGCGTCGATGCACGCGTGCGCGAGGTGTACCTTGGCGACGCTTGAGGTCCGCGGGCTGCGCGCCGGCTACGGCCGCGCGCAGGTGCTGTTCGACGTCGACCTCGAGGTCGAAGCGGGCGAGGTCGTCGCCCTGCTCGGCCGCAACGGCGCCGGCAAATCGACCACGCTAAAGGCGATCATGGGGTTGGTCCGACGCACTGCCGGCGATGTGAAGTTCGACGGTCGCGATCTCGGAGCCCTCGAGCCCTACGAGATCGCACGCCTCGGTCTCGGCTATGTTCCGGAGGACCGCCGCATCTTCACCGAGCTCACCGTGGCGGAAAACCTCGAGGTCGGACGCCAGGCGCCACGCGCCGGCGCACCCGGCTGGAGCGCGGAGAAGCTGTTCCAGCTGTTTCCGGCGCTGCGCGCGTTGCGCGAGCGGCGCGGGGCACACATGTCCGGCGGCGAGCAGCAGATGCTGTGCATCGCGCGCACGCTGGCCGGCAACCCGCGCGCCGTACTGCTGGACGAGCCGTCCGAGGGGCTCGCCCCGGTTGTGGTCGAGCACGTGGCGCGAGCCATCGGCGAGCTGAAACAGGCCGGCGTCGCAGTGTTGCTCGCCGAGCAGAGCCGGCATTTCACCGAGCGAGTCGCCGATCGCGCCGTCCTGCTCGAAACAGGCATCATCCGCAAGCCATGAAGCGCGGCCTCCTTCTCACCCTGACCGAGCCGCCGCCGGCGATGGAAGAGGAGTTCAACGCCTGGTACGAAGACGAGCACCTGCCGGAACGTCTGGCGATCCCCGGCTTTCGCTCGGCGCGACGCTGGGTGTCGGGCCGGACTTACCTGGCCACCTACGAGCTCGACTCGCTCGCGGTGCTGTCGTCACCTGCCTACCTCGCGCGTTACCAGAATCAGACTCCCTGGTCGCGCCGCTGCTTGACCAGGTGCCTGGTCTTCAAGCGCTGGGCCTGCGAGCAGACCGCGCCCGGCGAAGCCGAGCCGCACCCCGCGGCCCGGGGCTTGCTCTTCGCCATGGACGAGCGCCCGGCGCAGGGCGCGCTTCAGGCGAGAACCTTCGCCGCGACTTCCGGAGAGCGCATCACGCTGCACGAGCTCGGGACCTTCGACCACCGCACCGCCGATGCCTACCGCCTCTATCAATCTTGAGCGTTTCGCGTGGCTGTCGGTCGCGGCGGCGATTGCCACCATCGGACTCAAGACGCTCGCCTGGTGGCTGACCGGCTCGGTCGGTCTGCTCTCGGATGCGCTCGAGTCCATCGTCAACCTCGCGGCCGCGCTTCTCGCCCTGACCATGCTGCGGCTGGCGGCCGCGCCGCCGAGCGAAGAGCACCCCTACGGGTTTTCCAAGGCGGAATATTTCGCCGCCGGCATCGAAGGCGCGCTGATCGTGCTGGCCGCGGGCGGCATCCTGGCCACCGCGATTCCGCGGCTGCTGCAGCCCGAGCCGCTGCAGGCGCCGCTTCTGGGGCTGGGCATCAGCGCCGCCGCCTCCCTGATCAACCTCGGCACCGCCATCGTGCTGCTGCGCGTGGGCAAGCGCCAGGACAGCATCACGCTCGAAGCCGACGGCCGCCACCTGATGACGGACGTCTGGACCTCGGCGGGCGTGATCCTCGGCGTCGCGCTCGCGTTCATGACCGGATGGCTGCGCCTGGATCCGCTGGTGGCGCTCGCCGTGGCTGTCCACATCGTCTGGACCGGTGTCGGCCTGGTGCGGCGCTCGGCGGCCGGGCTGCTCGACGCGGCGATCCCGCAGGAAGACCGCGACGCGATCCAGAAGCTGTTCGACGAGTACGCGAAGCAGGGCGTGACCTTCCACGCCTTTCGCACGCGGCGCGCGGCGGCGCGGCGCTTCGTCTCGTTCCACCTTCTGGTCCCCGACCGCTGGAGCGTGTCGCGCGCGCACCGCCTGTCGGAAGAAATCGAGGCGCGCATCCGCGTTGCGGTGCCGAATGCCGCGGTGTTCACGCACATCGAGCCGATCTCGGACCCCGCTTCCTACGAGGACCAGGGGCTCGATCGGTAGTCAGGAGTGGCCGGGCAGGATGATCTCGATGTGGTCGCGGCTGACGTTGATGAACGGCGCCGTCAGCACCTGGCGGCCGCCCACCTGCAGCTCCCACACCTCTGCGTTGGTCACCGCGATGAAGTCGCGCGCCTCGGCCATGAAATCGGTCACGCGCGCCCCCGGCAGCAGGTCGATGTGTCCCTTGATGCGGTAGCTCGAGGTGAGGATGGTGACTCGGGTCTTCGGATCTTCCATGCCTCACATGATCCGGCAGGCTTCGTCGAAAGTGAAGCGCGGATCGCGCGGCGGCAGCCCTTTGCCGGTGCCGTAGCCGATATTCACCAGGAAATTCGACTTCAGGCGTCCATCGGGAAAGAACGCGGCGTCCGCCTTGGCGTTGTCGAAGCCGGACATTGCCCCGCAGTCCAGTCCGACCGCGCGCAGCGCGAGCAGGAAATAGCCGCCCTGCAGCGTGCCGTTTCGAAACGCGGTGATCTCGGTGTGCGCGCCCTTGTCCTTGAACCAGTTGATTGCCTGGGGGTTGTAGAACATGCGCGGCAGGTGCTCCCAGAAGCGCGTGTCGTAGGCGACCAGCGCCACCAGCGGCGCCTGCATCGTCTTCTCCAGGTTGGTCGGTCCCAGCGCCGGGCGCAGTTTTTCGCGCGCTTCCTTCGAGCGCAGGTAGAGAATGCGCATCGGCTGGCTGTTGGCGCTCGTCGGTCCCCACTTCATCAGCTCGTGCGCCGCTCGCAATGCTTCTTCGGGAACCTGGCGCTCGTCGAAATCGCCGTGCGATCGCGCGGCACGCAGGATCAGGTCCAGGGTTTTCTCATCAGCCATAATCACCTCGATGGTGGACCTCGCTAGTGTAGTTCGGCCCGGCGACGCGCTCGTGTGGGGACAGGCGTGCGCGGAGCCGCAGACTTTGGTCGAGGCGCTCGTTTCCCAACGGGCGAGCCTTGGCGGAGTGGGATGCTTCCTCGGCTCGAGCTACTCCGGCATCGTGAAGCCGGAGCATGCCGATCGCCTCGCGCTCACCTCGTACTGCGGCATCGGCACCAACCGCGCGCTCGTCGACGCGGGCGTGCTCGACATCCTGCCGGTGCCCTACTCGCAGCTAGGCCCGTTGATCCGCGACGGAAGAATCAGGTGCGACGTCCTGCTGCTCCAGGTCAGCCCGCCAAATGCACGCGGCGAATACAGCCTGGGGTTGGCCGCGGATTACCTGGTGCCTGCGCTCGACGCGTGCCGCGCGATCGTCGCCGAGGTGAACGACCAGGTGCCGTGGACGCACACCGAGCGACTGCTCACGAAGGACGATTTCGATCTTCTGGTCGAGACTTCGCGCCGTCCGGCGGCACCGGCAGTGCGACCGCCGAGCGAGACCGACCTGGCCATCGCGCGCAACGCCGTGCCCTTCATTCCCGCCGGCGCGGTGCTCGAGTTCGGCATCGGCGCCCTGCCCGATGCGCTCTGCGCCTTGCTGGGGCGCCATGAAGGGCTGCGCGTGCATTCCGGCACCGTCGGCGACGGTGTCATCGAGCTCGTGCGCCGCGGCATCGTCAGCCGCGTCGATTGCGCATTGCTGATCGGATCGCCCGCCCTGTTCGCATTCGCGCGCCACAACGAGCGCGTGCGACTGCGCAGCTCCGAGTACACGCACGATGCGCGGGTGCTGGCCAGGCAGGAGCGCTTCGTCGCGGTGAATTCCGCAGTCGAGATCGATCTCACCGGGCAGGCGAACGGCGAGCTCGCCGAGGCCAGCTACCTCGGCGCCGTTGGCGGTGCGCTCGACTTCGTGCGTGCGGCAAATTCCTCGGTCGGCGGGGTGTCGATTGTCCTGCTGCCCGCGAGACGAATCGTCGAGCGCCTCTCGGGGCCGGTTTCCGTCCCGCGCGGCGAGAGCGGCATCGTAGTCACCGAGCGCGGCGCGGCCGATCTGCGGGGCTGCTCGTTAAAAGAACGTCAGCGCCGCCTACAAGGCATTGCAACCGTGTAGTTGATCCGGCGATAGAATGCCCCGCAGTCAAAGGGGGATCGATGGACGCACTCTCGCTGCTGCTGGACAGGGTCCCGGGGCTGGCGCGTTTCCGCGGCGACATCAGGGGCGGGTTGCTTTCCGCGGCGGTCGCGATTCCGCTCGCCATGGGCTACGGCATGTTCGGATTCGTGGCGCTCGGCAACGATTACTTCCTCGATGGTGCGCTGGCCGGTCTGCTGACCGCGGCCGTGGTTGGAATCGTGTGCGTGGCTCTGGGCGACAAGTCGGCCAATGTTTACGCGCCGCGCGTCATCACGACCTTCTTCATCGGCATCCTGCTCTACGGCCTGGTGCATTCGGACTCGCCGATCCTCAAGTCCGGCGGGCTCGGCCTGATCCTGGCGGTGCTGTTCTCGATCATCCTGCTGGGCGGATTGTTCCAGGCGCTGTTCGGGCTCACGCGCCTGGGTACGGTGATCCGCTTCATACCGCAGCCGGTGATGTCGGGCTTCCAGAACGCGGCGGCGCTGCTGCTGCTGCTGGTGCAGCTCGGCAACCTGTTCGGCTTCGACAAGAGCACCACTTTCGTCCAGGCGCTGAAGGACATCCAGCACGCGCGGCCGCTGAGCCTGCTCCTCGCGGTGCTCACCATCGTCGCCATGCTGCAGGCGCGGCGCTGGCTGCCAAAAGTGCCGGCGTTGCTGGTCGCGCTCGCGACCGGCACGGTGGTCTATTACATCCTCGGGCTGGCCGGGCTCGGCAGCTACCTCGGGCCGACGATCGGTATCGCGCCGTTCACCGCATACAAGCTGCCGAACATCCCGCATTTTGCCGAGCTGGCGCGCGCGCCCGGCGTGCTGGCGCTCGTGCCCACCATCGTGGGCGGGGCGCTCGCGCTCGCCATCATCGCCTCGATCGACGCCCTGCTGTGCAGCAAGCTCCTCGCGCGCCCCGGCGACCCAAAGGTCGACGGCGACCGGCTGCTCCTGCGCCTGGGCGCCGCGAACACGCTCACCGCAGTGCTCGGCGGCATCACCGGCGGCCTGAACATCGGCCCAAGCCGGGAGAACAAGGCCGCCGGGGGACGCACGCCGGTTTCCGCGCTGGTGAATGCCGTCGCGGTGCTGATCACGCTGCTGCTGCTCTTTCCCGCGCTCAGCTACCTGCCCTGCGTCGCGCTGTCGGCTGTGATCGCGGTCATCGCGGTCGAGCACTTCGATCCGTGGACGCTGCGCCTCGCCCGGCGCGCCACCTCGCGCCTCGCCACCCGCAAGGTGGTCATCGACCTGGTGCTGGTCGTGCTGGTCGCGATCCTTGCCGTTGCCGTCGACATCGTGTTCGCGGTCTTCGTCGGCGTGGGGGTCGCCGCGTTGCTGTTCGTCGTGCGCATGGGCCGCTCGGTGGTACGCCGCCTCTATCGCTGCACCGGCGTGCGCTCGCGCAAGCGCAGGACGGTGCCGGAAATCGCGCTGCTCGAGCAGCACGGGGCGGTGATCGTCGCGGCGGAGCTGCAAGGCGCGCTGTTTTTCGGCTCGGGCGAACGGCTCGCCGGACAGCTCGCCGACGAGGCGCGCAGGCAGGAGACCCGGTTCGTAGTCCTCGACCTGCGGCGCGTCAGCGAGATCGACAGCACCGGCGCGCAGATCCTGTTCGATATCCATGCCGAGCTCGAGCAGCAGGGCCGCTACCTGGTCCTCGCGGTCGCGCAATCGTCGGAGCCGGCCGAGCAGCTGGCCGAGTCCGGGGTCATCGATGCGATCGGGAAGGAGCGCGTCTTTCCTGACCTGGATCGCGCGCTTCAATGGGCGGAGGACCACCTGCTGCGCTCGGGTGCCGGCGAGGCGCCGGAGGAGCCGGAATTGCCCCTCGCGCAGACCGACATCGCCCAGGGATTCACCAGCGCCGAGCTGGCGACCGTCGAGACGCACTTCGAGCGCCGCGTGTACGAGCCCGGCCGCGAAGTGTTCCACCAGGGCGCGCCCGGGGACGAAATGTTCGTGATCGCCAAGGGCTCCGCCAGCGCGTTCCTGCGCCAGGCCAGCGGCGGCGAGATGCGGCTGGTGACGTTCGCGCCGGGCACGGCATTCGGCGAGCTCGCGATCCTGGACTCGGGGTCGCGCTCCGCGCGCGTGGCGACGGAAGGCGGCCTGGTGTGCTACGCGTTGAGCAAGGAGAAGTTCGCCGCCCTCGCCGCCAAGGCCCCGGCCACTGCGATCAAGCTCGTGTCCAACCTGGGCAGGCTGCTGAGCCATCGCCTGCGCGAGGCGAACCACACGATCCAGCAGCTGGAGGAGTAGCCGCTAGCGGAAGTTGCGCAGCGCCGGCACGGTCCAGAACGGCAACGAGGCAATGGTGATCAGCACGAGCGACATCGCGAGCGCCGCGCGATAGCCGCCGGTCAGGTCGTGCAGCACCCCGCCGGCGAACGCTCCCAGCGCCGCGCCCACCGCGTTGCTTCCGTAGATCAGCCCGTAGATCGTGGCCACGCGCGGACCGGCGAAGTAGCGCGCCGCCACCGACGAGACGATCGGGCCGCGCACCCCCATGCACAGGCCGAATACCGGCACGAACAGCACGAGGACCAGCGCCGAAGGATAGAAGCTCAACAGCAGCAGCAGGGCCATTCCGGCGAAGGTGCCGGTGAAGCTGAGCGTGACGATCTGCCGGTAACCGAAGCGGTCGGAAGACAGGCCGCTCACCATCACGCTCAATCCGGACAGCAGTCCGATGAGACCGAACGCGCTGGCGGCGGCGAGCGGCGAGAAACCCGCGTCCACCAGGAACGCAACGAGCTGCACAAGGATGGCGAACATCGCCGCGGCAGTGAAGAAGAACACCTGCGAGAGCCCCCAGAAAACCCTGGAGCGCAGGGCGGCAGCGAGCGTCCAGCCCTCGCCCGCGCCGCGCCTCGCCTCGGCACGCGCCGGATGTCCGGCGGCGAAAGTCTTCCACGGCAGCGCGAACATCACCAGCGGCGAAAGCAGCAGCAGCGCGACTCCCATGACGCGGTAGGTATGGCGCCAGTCGTACTCGGCCACCAGGTGCTGGACCAGCGGGACGAACAACAACGTGCCGATGCCGAACGCCGAGTACGCCACGCCCAGCGCGCTCGACAGCCGCTCGCGGTACCAGCGCGCGATCAGCGCCGAGCCCGGCACCATGCCGTTCATGCTGACGCCGACGCCGACCAGCACGCCGATCAGCAGGTAGAACTGCCACAACACCGTCAGGTTGCCGGCCAGGAAGAACGCAATGCCGAGGCTCAGCATGCCGCTGCCATACACCCAGCGCGGGCCGAAACGGTCGAACACCAGGCCGACCAGCGGCGCGGTGCAGCCGTGCACCAGCAGGTAGATCGAGTAGACGCTGGTCAGCTCGGAGCGCGTCCAGCCGAACTCGCGCTCGAGCGGCAGCAGGAACACGGCATAGGTGTCGCCGAGCC
>Ga0134122_10003664_pt1 | contig 11414 bp, 11 predicted proteins | sample KB302_FD_96461 | JGI IMG/M metagenome (GOLD analysis project Ga0134122, IMG submission 96461) | Terrestrial soil microbial communities without Nitrogen fertilizer from Kellogg Biological Station, Michigan, USA - KB3-0-2 | ecosystem: Environmental > Terrestrial > Soil > Unclassified ...
AAGGGGGACGTCACTCTGAGCCGGGACGCCCTTGAGCTGCTGCGGCGGCATCCGTGGCCGGGGAATATCCGCGAGCTGCAGAATGCGATCGAGCGGGGCCTCATCACCTGCGACGGAACGCTTGTCACCGCCGCCCAGCTCGCCATTCCGAAGCTCAGGGAAGAGCCGACTGCACCAGGGCAGCCGGAACCGGCGCGGCCCGCCCCTGAGTCCATGGCCCTTGAGGACTTGGAGCGCAAGGCGATCGTCGACGCACTCCAGCGCACGCATGGTCAGAAGGCCCGCGCCGCCACGCTCCTCGGACTCACCCGGTTTCAGCTCTACACCCGCCTAAAGCGGTATCAAATCGAGGTGCCTCCCGAGTAGCGCCCGCGTGCGTGCACCGCCGCGCGCGCAGCCACTCGAAGAGTGCTCCTTCGGGCTCTCTGTTATTTGCTCTTCGGCGCCTATCTACGACTCGGCGGAGGGATCGAGCGTATCCAGGTAGGCTTGCCACTCCCACACGAGCAGCGATTGCTTCTTGGTGTTGCAGTCCTTGCAGGCGGGCACCATGTTGGCGCGGATCGAGCGGCCGCCGCGCACCAGGGGGACCACGTGATCGAGCGTCAGCGCCTTCGCGCCAACCGCGCGCCGGCAATAGTGGCAGAGGCCCAGGGCGACGCGTCGTCGCCACCACGCGGTCTGACGAAGGGCACGGGCCCGCGCCTTCTCGAGGCGTAGCGTGTCGTCGTCCACCTCGCGCGTGTAGCGATGTTCGCTCACCGGTCCTCCGCGGCCACGGTGGAGAGTCGATGGGACAGCTCCTCCCACTCCTTCATGAGCCAGGCCACGCGCTCCTCCGTCTCCTTGCGCGACTGGGCGATCTCGCGGGCCTTCTGCCCGTCGCGGTAGAGATCCGGATCGGCGAGCGCCAGCCCGATCTCCTGCTGGCGCGCTTCCAGCTCCTGGATCTGCGCTTCGACCGCGCTCAGGCGTATCTTGATCGCCTTGATCTCGCGCTCCAGGGCCTTGCTGCGTTTCTTGCCGTCTGTCGTTTCCTTCTTGGAGCTTGTCTTATGCGGGGGCCCCGGAATGGCCTCCGCACTTCCCCCGGCCGCGGACTCTCGGGACCTGCTGCGGACATCCGCGTGATCCGCGGGCTTTCGCTCCGGCGCGGCCGACCGTTCCGGCGCGAACGACCGTTCCGGCCCCGCGGCCCGCGGTTTCTTCTCCGGTACTACCGACGTCGGCACGGCCGCGGGCGCGGCCTTGCTGTCGAGGTAGTCGTCGTAGCTCCCGAGATGGGTGGTGAGCCGGCCGCGGGCGACCTCGACCACCTGGGTCGCGATGCGATTGATGAAGTAGCGGTCGTGGGAGATGAAGACGATGGTGCCGGTGAAGCCCCCGAGCGCGTCCTCCAGCACCTCCTTCGACGCGAGGTCCAGGTGGTTGGTGGGCTCGTCCATGCACAGCAGCGCGGCCGGGCGCGCGAGCATCTTGGCCAGAGCCAGGCGCGCCTTCTCGCCGCCGGACAGGACCGCCACCTTCTTGCCCACCGCGTCGCCGCTGAAGAGGAAGCTGCCGAGGATCGTGCGCAGCCGCGAGATCTGCGCCTCCGGGGCCGCGTGCTCCAGCTCCTCCAGCACGGTGCGCGACGGATCGAGCGCGTCGAGCTGGTGCTGGGCGTAGTACTGCACCTCCACGTGGGAGCCGAGCAGGCGCTCACCCTGGTCGAACTCGAGCGCGCCCGCCAGCATCTTGAGCAGCGTGGACTTCCCCGCCCCGTTGACGCCCACCAGGGCCACCCGGTCGCCGCGCTCCACCTGGAAGTCCATCCCCGCGTACACCACGTTGTCACCGTAGGCCTTGTGCACGCCGATGAGCCGGCCGACCAGGCGGCCGGTGCGCGGCGGCTGCGGGAACGAGAAATGGATCCGGCGCGCCGCCGCCTCGGTCTCGATCCGGTCCATGCGATCGAGCATCTTCACCCGACTCTGCACCTGTCGGGCCTTGGACGCCTTGTAGCGGAACCGATCGATGAACCGCTCGATCTCGGCCACCCGCTTGGCCTGGTTCCGCGCCTGCGCCTCGAGCAGCGCCTGACGGGCCTCGCGCTCCACCAGGAAGTGATCGTAGTCGCCGTGATAGATCGTCACGCCCCCGCCACCGAGATCCGCGATGGCGGTGACCATCCGGTTCAGGAAGTACCGGTCGTGGGAGACGATGACCACGGTGCCCTCGTAGGCGGCCAGGAAGTTCTCGAGCCACCCGAGCGACTCCAGGTCGAGGTGGTTGGTCGGCTCGTCGAGGAGCAGCAGGTCCGGTCGCAGGAGCAGCAGGCGGGCCAGGGCCGCCCGCATGCGCCAGCCTCCCGAGAACTCGGCGAGCGGGCGATGGATCGCGCCCGATTCGAACCCGAGCCCGTCGAGGATGATCTTGGCTTCCGCCTCGAGCCGGTAACCGCCCATCGCCTCGAAGCGATGCTGGACCTCGCCGTAGGTGTCGGTGAGCCCGGCCGGGGCGTCGGGCCCGGCCATGCGGGCGGCGAGCGACTCGAGCTGCGCCTCGAGCCGCCAGACCTCGTCGAAGCCCGAGAGGGCCTCCGCGAGGACGGTCCGATCCTCGCCGCCCGTGACCTCCTGCGGGAGATAGCCGACGGTGACCCCGGTGTCCTGGTGGACGCGCCCGGCGTCGGGCTCCTCCACGCCGGCCAGGATGCGGCACAGCGTGGTCTTGCCCGCGCCGTTCGGGCCAACGAGCCCGATCCGCTCGCCGCGCCCGATGCGCCACGACATGCCGCGCAGCAGCTCCTGGCCGCCGTAGCCCTTCGATACCGCGTCGAGACTGATCACCGTCGTCCGCTCCGCAAGATCCCGTCCACTACCCCATCGTCTGCACGCGCTCGGGCGCGATCTTGTAGATGACGCGCACCTCGCCCGGCTTGCGGTACGGGTACTTGTCCTGCCCGAGGTACTTCTTCGCGAGCGAGTCGATGTGGGCGTCCGCCCCCGACTCGGTGACGTCGGTGACGCGGCCGCGAACCTGCAGGTACCGGTACGGGTTGTCCGGATCCAGGATCGAGAGCGCCACCACCGGATTGCGCCGCAGGTTCTTGTCCTTCACCCTGCCCTTGGCGGTATTGAAGCGGACGTGGGTGCCGTCGAAATCCACCCACACCGGCGTCACCTGGGGCGTGCCGTCGGTATTCACGGTGGCCAGGTTGGCGAACGCCTTCTTCTGGAGGATGTCCTTGTAGCCGTCGGGAATGCTCGCCATCGTCTTCTCCTTTGTACTCGTTCTCTCGTTCTCGTTCGATCTCAGCCGGTCCCACCGGGCCCGCTGTCCGTCAGGGTCCGCGCGCGCGACTCCGCGAGTCCCCGCACCGCGAGCAGCAGCCGCACCAGGCACTGCTGCACGAGCTGCGAATCCTGGGCGGTCGGGTCCGCCATCCAGTCCTGCGCCCACTCGCGCTTCTCGGCCTGGAAGCCGAGCGTGGGCGACAGGGCCTTCAGGCGGAGCAGCAGATCGTCGGCGGGCAGGCCGGAGGCCCGCAGCCGCGCCACCACCGCTCCCCGCACCGCCGCGTTCCAGATCCCGGTCAGGGCCTCCAGCAGGGCCGCGTAGCAGGTCCCGGCCGGTCGCTCCTTGAGATGCTCGATGACCATCCCGAGTAGGGGATGGGCAGCCGGCTCCCCTTGTTCGTCCACCCCGAGCAGGCCGGCCAGCAGGGGCTCCTTCGAGAGATCGGGGATCGCCTCGAGGAGCCGGATCAGCTCCGACACCGGGACGGCCGGCAGACCGGCGAGCCGATCGAGCAGGGGGACGTCCGCTCCGCCGGTGCCGGTCATATCTGGGTGCCCGATGGCGCGACCGGCTCGCGGCCCGCCGCCAGGTCCCGCACGTGGCCGGGAGGCACGAGGAAGGCGGACAGCAGGGCGGCCACCGCGATCACGAGGCCCACCACGAACACGCCGCCGATCGCGTGGGCCAGCACCGGCCGCATCTGGCCCAATACCGCCTCCCCGAGCGTCCCGCGAGTGATCGGATTCACCGCGAGATCGGGATGAGCGGCCAGCCAGCGCAAGGGCTCCAGCAGCGGGGCGGGCGCGGTCGCGACAAGGCCGTCGAGGGCCCGCTCGAGCCGATAGGTCATCGCGGCTCCCATGACCGCCACACCCACCGCACCGCCCACCGTCCGGAAGAAGCCGGTGAGCGAAGTGGCGGAGCCGAGGAGCGCATGCGGCACCGAGTTCTGTACCGCGATCAGCATCGGCACGAAGACGAGCCCCATGCCGACCCCGGCGAGCGCGATGTCACGGGCCGCAATGAGCCGCGTGAGCGACTCGTCCCACCCCGCGAGCAGGACGAAGGCGAGCACCAGCGCGGTCATCCCCGCGAGGACGATGCGACGGCACCCCACGCGCAGGACGAGGCGGGCGCCGACTATCGAGAACAGCACCCAGCCCAGCACGAACGGCATGAGCACCCAGCCGGCCTGGGTCGCGGTGCTGCCGGTGACCGCCTGCAGGTAGAGAGGCACGTAGGTGATGGCGCCGAACATGGCCATCCCGGACAGCAGGCCGGTCGCCGCGGCCGCGCGGAGGATCGGATTGGCGAAGAGACGGAGCGGGATCACCGGGTCGGCCACCCAGCGCTCCACGAGCACGAAGAGCGCGAGCAGCACCGCCGAGATCGCGAGCAGCCCGAGGCCGGCCGACTGGCGGCCCTCGCCGGCTCCGATCTCGACCAGCCCCACCAGCAACGCCGAGATCGCGGCCGCGAACACGCCCATGCCGAGCAGGTCGAACGAACCGCGCGATCGGGCCCGGGTCTCGTCGCGCAGGCCGATCGCGATCGCCGCCGCGGCGAGCAGGCCGAACGGCAGGTTGATGTAGAAGACCCAGCGCCAGGACACGCGATCGGTCAGCAGCCCGCCCACGAGCGGCCCGACCAGGGAGGCCACGCCCCAGACGCCCGAGAAGTAACCCTGCATCTTCGCCCGCCGCTCGACTCCGTAGAGATCGCCCACGATGGTCATGCCGATCGAGATGAGGGAGCCCGCGCCCAGTCCCTGCAGCGCGCGGAAGACGATGAGCTGCTCCATGCTCCGCGACAGCCCCGCGAGCGCCGAGCCCAGGAGGAAGAACCCGAGCCCGGCCAGATAGGCGGGCCGGCGGCCGAGCTGGTCGGCGAGTCGGCCCCAGATCGGCATCGTCACGGTGGAGGTCAGGAGAAAAGCGGAGAAGGTCCACGAGTAGATCCGGATGCCCCCGAGGCTCGCGATCACCGTGGGCATCGCGGTGGCCACCACCGTGGACTCCATCGCGGCCAGGAAGACGGCGGCCATCACCCCGCTCAGCACCAGCCCGCGGCGCGCCCCGGCGTCCAGCTCCCGGCCCATCAATGGCCGCCCGTACAGCCCGCGCACCGGCAGAGCGCGCGGAGCGTCGAGTATGGATAGAGGCTCTCGTGACCGTCGAGCCACAGGATCCGTAGCGTGTCCGGCAGCTTCTTGATCTCCTTCGGCCACGTCATCTCCTGCGTGAGCGCGGTGTGGTCCGTTTCCCCGGCCGCGGAATCGTCCAGCCGGAGTCGGTCGAACGGATAGATGCTGCCGTGATCATCGGCCCAGGTCACGCCGACGGCGTAGCGACCGACCAGGTGCACGTCCTTGGGCTGAGCCGGATCGGGCTGGCCCACGATCGGAAGGAACTTCCCGAGCGGCGTCACACCCCGCCCCTCGCCGGGCAGACGTCACCCCGCCCGGGAGCGGGCGCTCCCGAGGCGACCCGCCGAACCGGTCCGCCGACGTCTTCCGCATTCATCGTGGTGAGCCACTTCGCGAGACACACCGTCGCCGAAGCGATTGGCCGGGTCTTCACCCCAGAGGTGGAGCCGGGAGAGCGTCCCGGCCACGTCCAGGGACCGGGGACGACGGAGCTTGCTTCCATGACGGCGCCTCAGTGTAGCAGAGGCGCCCAGGGAGAGGAACGCGGCCCTGGGCGGACAGGGCCGCGGCTCAGTGCCTGATGTCGAAGTAGAGGGGGCCCGGGGGTAACGGCCCCGCGCCGTTGAGCCGCTTGACGACGAAGTTGAACTCCACGATCTCCGCGGCGTAGGGCTCCAGCACCGCCCGCATCGCCGGGTCGTGCGGCAGGGGCATCAGGATGTGGTCCAGACCCGCCTCCCGGAGCGTGTTGGCGATGCCCGCGAAGGCCCGAAAGCCCCCCTGCCCCTTGAGGGTCACGTCGTACGCCTTGACCGCCCGGACGACCTCGGGGTCCAGGCCTCGCCGGACCCGGTCATCCCAGAGGGAGACCCAGGCACTGCCCCCGGGGCCGAAGGCGGTCAGGCTCCCCATGTAGGGGCCCCTCGGGTAAGGCGTGAACAGCTCGGACACGAGATACCGCGGCACGAAGTTGTGAAGTGAGACCTCGCCGAAGCGCCACGCGGCGTGGGCGGGATCACCCAGCGCGTCCACCTTCCGGATCCGGACCGCGGGGTCGGGCTCGAACCGGATCAGATCCAGGATCAGGTAGTCGAAGCGGCCGACCACCTCCCAGCCCAGGGCTCCGACCATCTTCATGGACGCGTCGTTGGAGACCCCGATCAGCCCGGTGGCGTACCGGCAGCCCTCGCCGCCGAGCCACTCGGCCCCCGCCTTCATGAGGCGGGTGCCCACGCCCCGGGTCTGCTGGCCGGGCTCGACCCGGATGTTGAACATGTAGCCGGCCGAGCACGGGTGACCGGCCACCCGCACCGGTGTCAGCGCCAGACACAGCACCCCGACCACCCGCTGCCCCTGCTCGGCGACCAGGACCCGGGTCCGGTCGTAGGCGGCCAGGCGGGAGAAGAAGTTCCGGCGGGCCTGGATCAGGCGGGCACCGGTGTCCGGGGCGGCACCCTCGAGGGCCTGCAGGGCATCGTCATCGGCAGGCGTCGCCATCCGGATCGTGACGAGGGGTGCCCGCAGCGCCGGGAACGAGCTCATCTCCGCCCAAGAATACTCGTCTTCGGATCCTCGGCAAGCCCGACCGGCGGGGCCCGCTCGCTACCGCCTCAGGTGATACGGCACGTCGGTCACCACCACGTTCCGCCGGAAGAGCAGCGCCCCCTTGATGAGCAGCGCGGTCTGGTTGTGGAGGAGCTGCTGCCACCATTTCGCCGGGATGAACTCCGGGATGACGATGGTCACCATGTGGTTCTCCCCGAGCGCGAGCAAGTGGTCCACGTACTCGAGCAGCGGCGTCAACAGCAGCCGGTAGGGCGAGGTCAGCACCACGAGCGGCACCCCGAAGCCCCACTTGCCCCACTTCTCCTCGAGGCGCCGCGTCTTCTCCGGGTCCATCTCCACGTAGACCGCCTTGGCCGACGGCGAGAGCGTGCGGGCGTACTGGAGGGCCTGCACGACCCCCTTGTGCAGATCGCCCACCAGGACGAGCACGGTGTGCTGCATGGGCGGCGGCCCCGCGTACCCCTCGAGCGAAAGCTGGCCGGCGACCTCGCGATAGTGGCGGTTGATGCTCACGAAGCCCGCGATGAGGGCGACCGCGATCACCACCACGATCCACGCGCCGTCCGAGAACTTGGCGAGCGCGGTGACCACCATCACGAGCCCGGTGGTGGTCGCGCCCAGCCCGCTGATCAGCGCCTTCGGCCGCCATCCCACGGGCCGTCGGGTGAGCCAGCGCCGCACCATGCCCACCTGCGACAGGGTGAACGAGGTGAAGACACCGAGGGCATAGAGCGGGATCAGGAGATGCGTGCTGCCGTGGAAGAGGGCGATCAGGCTGGAGGCGGCGAGCCCGAGGATGATGACCCCGTTGGAGAAGACGAGCCGGTCGCCGCGGCTGGCGAACTGCCGGGGCAGGTAGCCGTCGCGCGCCATGAAGGACGCCAGCCGCGGAAAGTCCGCGAATGCGGTGTTGGCCGCGAGGGCCAGGATCACCATCGAGACGCCCTGGATGAAGTAGTAGAGGAGGCCCCCGCCGAAGACCTCGCGCGCGAGCTGGGAGACCACCGTCTCCTCGTCGTGCGGCACGATGTGGTGGCCAGCCGCCAGCACCGTGATTCCCACGAAGAGGGTGACCATGATCACCCCGAGGACCGCGAGCACGGTCTGGGCGTTGCGCACCTCCGGGGGCCGGAAGGCGGGGGTGCCGTCCGAGACCGCCTCGATCCCGGTGAGGGCCACCGCCCCGGAGGCGAAGGCGCGCAGGAGCAGGAACACCCCGAGCTCGGCCAGGGGCGGAGGCGGGGGCACCGCGGCCGCCTGGGCCGGGGGGCGGCCCCAGATCGCGAGCGAGGTGAATCCGTAGACCATCAGGAGGGCGTAGCCGGCGATGAACAGGTAGCTCCACACCGCGAACACCCGCCCGGACTCGCGGATTCCGCGCAGGTTCGCCACCGCGACGAGGACCACGAGGCCGACCCCGAGCACGACCCGGTATGGGTAGAGGACGGGAACCGCGGAGGTCAGGGCGGCGACGCCCGCGGATACGCTGACCGCCACCGTCAGGGTGTAATCGATGAGCAGGGCCGCGCCCGCGGTCAGCCCCGAGAACACGCCGAGGTTGTCCTTGGCCACGATGTAGTCGCTGGCGCCCTGGGGGTACGCCGCGATGTTCTGGCGGTACGACAGGATCACGATCCCGATCACCCCGCCGATGCAGAGGCCGATGGGCACCGAGAACGCGAGCGCCCCCACCCCGGCGAGGAGGAGCACACGAAGAATCTCCTCGGTGGCGTACGCGACCGAGGAGAGGTTGTCCGAGGCGAAGACGGCGAGACCGGTGATGGGGCCGAGCCGTTCGTGGTGGGCCTGGGCCGTCGCGATCGGCGTGCCCACGAACCATCGTTTGAGCTTGGAGAGGTTCATCGGAGGTGGAAGGGGACGTCCACGACCACCACGCCCTTGCGGAACAGCAGCGCGCCCTTGATCAGGAGGGCGGTCTGATTGTGGAGGAGATGCTGCCACCACCGGGCCGGCACGAACTCGGGGATCACGATGGTGACCACCTGACGTTCGCTCAGCGCGAGGAGGTGATTGATGTAGTCGAGGAACGGGGTGAGCAGCGACCGGTAGGGCGAGGTGAGCACCACGAGGGGGATGCCGAGCCCCCACTTGCCCCACTTCTCCTCGAGCTTCTGCGTCCGCTCCGGGTCCATCTCGACGTAGACCGCCTTCACCGACGCGGAGAGGGTCTGGGCGTAGCGCAGGGCCGCGGCCACCCCCCGGTGCAGGTCGCCCACCAGCACGAGCACGGTGTGGTCGATGGGAGGCGGCCCGCCGTAGGCGTCGAGCGAGAGCTGGCCGGCCACGTCCGCGTAGTGGCGGTGAATCATCATGAAGAGGCCCACCAGCAGGGGGATCAGCAGCACGACCATCCACGCGCCGTGGCTGAACTTGGTGACCGCGATCACCAGCATGACGAGGCCGGTGGTGGCCGCTCCCACCGCGTTGAGGATCCAGCGCCAGCGCCAGCCCGCCTCGCGCCGGGTGAGCCACCGCCGCACCATGCTCGCCTGCGAGAGCGTGAAGGAGAGGAAGACGCCCACCGCGTAGAGCGGGATGAGGGCGTGGGTGGCTCCGCCGAACAGCGCGATGAGGAGCGCGGCGACGCCCCCCAGGATCAGGATCCCGTTGGAGAACACGAGCCGGTCCCCGCGGGTGGCGAACTGGCGGGGGATGAAGCCGTCGCGGGCCAGGAAGTAGGCCAGCCGCGGGAAGTCCGCGAAGGCGGTGTTGGCCGCGAAAACCAGGATGAACATGGTGACGACCTGGATCTCGTAGTACAGGAGCCCGTTCCCGAAGATGAGGCGGGCGAGCTGCGAGACCACCGTCTCCTCCGCGCGCGGCATCACGTGAAGGTGGCGGGCCAGGAACGTGATGCCCACGAACAGGGTGATCAGGATGATGCCGAGCCAGGTCAGGACGATGCGGGCGTTCCGCGCCTCCGGGGGCCGGAAGGCGGGCACGCCGTCGGACACCGCCTCGACCCCGGTGAGCGCGGCGCAGCCGGAGGAGAACGCGCGCAGCACCAGGAAGAGGGTCAGGTCCTGGGTCCCCGCGATGTCGGCGGTGGGCGGCGGCGGGGTCTCCCATCCCGCGGCCCAGCCCACGAATCCGTAGGCGAGCATGCCCGCGAAGCTCACCACGAAGAGATAGGTCGGGACCGCGAAGAGGTTGCTCGACTCGCGCAGGCCGCGCAGGTTCATGGTGGCGATGCCCGCGATGAACAGCACGCCGAGCGGGATGCGATAGTCGTAGAGCGCGGGGAACGCGGAGGTGATCGCGGCCACCCCCGCGGCCACGCTCACCGCCACCGTCAGCACGTAGTCGATGAGGAGCGCCCCCGCCGAGATGAGGCCCGCGGTCTGGCCGAGGTTGTCCTTGGTGACGATGTAGGAGCCGCCGCCCATCGGATAGGCCAGGATGGTCTGCCGGTACGAGCTCACCACCACCGCGATCAGGGCCGCGATCGCGAATCCGATGGGAATCGAGTAGGCGAACGCGGCGGCGCCCGCGACCGCCAGGACGAGCAGGATCTCCTCGGTGGCGTAGGCGACGGACGAGAGCGCGTCGGACGAGAACACCGCGAGCGCGGACGACTTCGACAGCCGCTCGTGCCGGGCCTGCGCCGTAGCGAGCGGTGATCCCACGAACAGCCTCTTTACGGCGCTGATCTTCATCGTCGGGCGGCCTCTGACGCACCTACGCTAGAGGCGGGGGCGCCCGGGTGTCAAGCATTCGCGGTCTCCCGAGAGGACCCGCGTCAGGCCGACTTCGGGCCGTCCGGGCCGTGGCCGGCGTCCGGCTTGGGCTCGGGGGTCGCGTCCGGCGTCTCGACGCCACGCTTGAACTCGCGGATCGCCTGCCCCAGCGAGCGGCCCAGCTCCGGAATCTTCGCTCCTCCGAACAGCACCAGCGCGATCACCAGGATCAGCATCAGCTCTTGAGCACCCAGACCGAACATGCGCATCCTCCTCGACGGTGGAGATTCGACCACGATGCGGGCGAGAGGCGCCCGCGAGCCCAGCGGGGAGCGGGCTAGGCGAGAGGAGGAGCGCGGAAGCGGACCCGCGCGGGCGCGACCCGGCGCGGGCCCGCGGGCGGCGGGGCGGCGACGACGGCGAGCGCGGCGAGGAGCGGGATCAACCCGCCCGCGGGGCTGGCCAGCGCGGGCAGCCGCTCGGAGAGCGCGAAGGGAGCGGAGTCGCCGTCGTCGCCGTCGAAGTAACTCGGCGCCCACGCGACGTCGGCGGTGTCGATGGTGACCGCGGCGGCGAGAATCAGCTGCAGCAGCGCCAGGCCGACCAGCACGAGCGTCCGCGGCCGCTCCGTCATGCCGCCGAGCCTACGGCCGCGCGGACCGGGTGTCAAATTCGGCCCCGATCCGTCACGACGGGTGCGATGCTGAGGGCGGGATCCTCAT
>Ga0134122_10003665_pt1 | contig 11413 bp, 6 predicted proteins | sample KB302_FD_96461 | JGI IMG/M metagenome (GOLD analysis project Ga0134122, IMG submission 96461) | Terrestrial soil microbial communities without Nitrogen fertilizer from Kellogg Biological Station, Michigan, USA - KB3-0-2 | ecosystem: Environmental > Terrestrial > Soil > Unclassified ...
CACGATCCGCGCGAAGCGGCGCACCTGGTCGACCGGCTGCAGATGGGCGGCATCGAAGTGCACCGCGCGGACGCCTCGTTCGAAGCCGATGGCCGTTTGTACGCCGCCGGCACCTACGTGATCCCGATGGCGCAGGTGTTCTCCCGCTACGCCAAGGACATGCTCGAGAAGCAGACCTATCCCGAAGTGCGCCGCGGCCCGAACTCGCCGCCCGAGCCGCCGTACGACGTCACCGCGTGGTCGCTCGGCATGCTGCTCGGCGTCGAGACCGTGTTCGTCAACAACCCGCTGCCGGCGGTGAAGCTGACGAAGCTCGAAGGGCTGCCGAAGCCGCAGGGCGAGATCGTTGGCAGCGGCGCGCGCTTCGCGTTCGATTACAAGGGCCCCGACACCGCCATCGCGATCAACCGGCTGCTGAAGGAGGGGGCGCGACTCGCGTTCGAAGCGCCGTCGCGGGTCAGCGTCGCCGGCCTCTCGCGCGGCAAGGTCGAGCAGATTGCCAAGGACTTCGGCCTGGCGGTCAAGGCATTTCAGGAACCTCGAAGCCGGAACCCCGAACCCCGAACCAGGAACGCCGAACCAAGAACCCGGAACCCCGAACCTCGAACCCCGAACCAGGAAGGCCGGGCGAACCCCGAACCCCGAACCGAGAACCCCGAACCGCTGGCGAGCAGCCCGGGCCCGTTCCACGCGCCGCGCGTCGCGATGTATCAACCCTGGACCGGCGGCAACATGGACGAAGGGTGGACCCGCTGGGTGCTCGAGCAGTACGAGTTCAACCTGACGTCGATTCACAACGAGCACGTGCGCGCCGGCGGTCTGCGGCAGAAGTTCGACGCCATCATCCTCGCCGACCAGAACGCCCGCGACATCGTCGACGGCTACGAGGCGCCGACCATCCGGCCCGAGTATCGCGGCGGCATCGGCGAGGTGGGCGTCGAGCAGCTGAAGCAGTTCGTGGCCGAGGGCGGCACGCTCATCACCATGGGCAACGCCTGCGACCTGGCGATCGAGCGGCTGCCGATCGCGGTGCGCAACCTGAAGCGGGGGCTGACGCGCGATCAGCACTTCGCGCCCGGCACGATCCTCAAGATCGAGGTCGACACGCAGCATCCGCTCGGCTACGGCACGGCGGCCGAGACCTACGGCTTCTACGTCAACAGCCCGTTCTTCTCGGTGGTCGAAGGCTTCGCCTCGCATCGCACCAGCGTCATCGCCCGTTATCCGAATACCGATGTCGTGGCGTCGGGCTGGCTGCGCGGCGAAGAGCTGATGGCCGGGCGCGCGGCGATCGTGTCGATCGATCTCAACCCCGGGCGCGTGATCCTGTTCGGCCTGCGCCCCCAGCACCGCGCGCAGACGCACGCGACGTTTCCGCTGCTGTTCAACGCGCTGTGGGCGTCGGCGCCCGGCGACGCACCAGTGAAAACGTCGAATTAGGGGCTGGGGTGGCGACTTCGCTTCAGGGGCTGGGGGCTGGCTACGGTTAGAGCGACGCTTCAGATTCTTCGCGCGACCGGGATCAGCCAGCCCCCAGCCCCTAGCCCCTGCTGCGAATCGCCGTTCGCGCATAATGCAGGCGAATGGCGATTCGAATCCTCGTAACGGGCGGCACGTTCGACAAGGAATACAACGAGCTGAACGGATCGCTCTACTTCCAGGACACGCACCTGCCGGAAATGCTGCGCCTCGGCCGCAGCCGCCTCGACGTGTCGGTCCGCACGCTGATGATGATCGACAGCCTCGAGATGACCGACGCCGACCGGGCGCTGATCGTCGAGCAGTGCCGCCAGGCGAGCGAATCGCGGCTGCTGATCACGCACGGCACCGACACGATGGTCGAGACGGCGCGGGCGCTGGCGACGGCGCAGATCCCCGAGTCGGGCAAGACGATCGTCCTCACCGGCGCGATGATCCCCTACGCCTTCGGCAGCTCCGATGGACTCTTCAACCTGGGGAGCGCGCTGTCGTTCGTGCAGGTGCTGCCGCCGGGCGTGTACATCGCGATGAACGGGCGATACTTCCCGTGGGATTGCGTGAGAAAGAACAAGGAGACAGGCGTGTTCGAGGCCACCTGAACACGCCACAGAGGGGCACAGAGGAAACAGAGGGGCACAGAGGCAGAGGGGCACAGAGGCAGAGGGGCACAGAGGCAGAGGGGCACAGAGGCAGAGGGACGCACGGCATGAATCAGGGCGGCCACAAATCGCGGAATAGAATCCCGTTCGTCGCAACATTTCTCCTTGTTGCGCTGTCGCGGCCATCGGCAATTTCGCCGCACTGCGCCGCTTACCTGGCCGACGTGCTTTCTGCGCCCTCCCGGCCGCCGCTACCCTCTGTGCCTCTGTGCTCCTCAGTACCCTCTGTGTCCTCTGTGCGTGTCGACGGTGACGCGCTCGTTCAGGCGGAGGACGAAGTCGTCCGCCTTCTGCGAGCTTACGTCTCGATCGACACGAGCAACCCTCCAGGAGATACGAGGAGGGCCGCCGACTTCCTCGCCGGCATCCTCGAGAAAGAGGGGATCCCGGTCACGCGCTACGAATCGGCGCCGGGCAAGGCGATCGTCTACGCGCGGCTGAAGGCGACGATCTCGCCGCCGGCGGGCAAGGCGATCGTGCTGCTGCATCACATGGACGTCGTGCCCGCCGACAGGGCGCAGTGGAAGCTCGACCCGTTTGCCGCCTCCATCGAGGGCAACGAGCTCTGGGGCCGCGGGGCGATGGATATGAAGGGCCAGGGCGTCGCGCAGCTGCTCGCCTTCCTGCGGCTGAAGCGCGAGCGCGTGCCGCTGTCGCGCGACGTCATCCTGCTCGCCGAGCCCGACGAGGAAGTCGGCGGCGCGCTCGGGGCGCGCTGGATGATCGCCAACCACTACGCCGAGCTCGACCCCGAGTACGTGATCGACGAGGGCGGCTTCGGCAGCCGCGATCTCTTCGCACCGCAGAAGCTCGTCTACGGCATCTCGGTCGCCGAGAAGAAAATTGTCTGGCTGAAGCTGCGCGCGGAAGGGATTGCCGGCCACGGCAGCCAGCCGAACGAGCAGAATCCGAACGACCGCCTGGTGCGCGCGCTGGCTCGCCTGCTCGGCAGCCCCGGCGGCAGCGCGGCGCCGGCGTCAGGCCAGCGGCGCGAGCCGTCGGTGCTCGAGATCATGAAGGCGCGCGTCGGCACGTTCGCGCCCAACAAGTTCACCAACGCCATCCAGCAGTCGACGATCGCCCTCACCTGGTTCCGTTCGGGCGTCGGCGAGCCGCCGAAGATCAACGTCATCCCGTCGGTCGCCGAGGCCGGCCTCGACTGCCGCGTCTTGCCCGGGACGACAAAAGACCAGTGGATCGCCGAGGTGCGGCGCCGGCTCGGCGATCCGGCGATCGCCATCGAGCTGATCAACGAGTCGGACGATCCGGTCGTCACCTCGCACGACACGCCGCTCTACCGCAGCCTCGAGGCGGCGATCACGCGTCGTCATCCCGAGGCGGTAGTCACCCCGATGTTGATCCCGTACGGCACCGACTCGAACGCCTTCCGCCCGAAGGGCGTGAAGAGCTACGGCCTCTTTCCCGCGATCCTCTCGGCCGAGACCGTCACCTCGATGCACGGCGATGGCGAGCGGGTGCCGCTCGACGGCGTGCGCGAGGCGGCGGAGGTCTTCTTCGAGGCGCTGCGCGACACGCTCACGAACGCTGTTCGTTGATCCGCAGGAAGCCCTGGCGCGCGATCAGGAAGCGATCGCGAAAATGCAGGTGGCCCAGCTCCTCGGGCGGCGGCGCGATCTGCGGATCTTCCAGCGGCATCGGGCGGATGCTGTCGACCCCTCTCGCCGCTCGTCTGGTGTCGATCTCCCAGCGCACCCATCGCGATCGCATCGCGTTCGCCGACCAGAAGAGCAGAAAAGCGTCTTGCTCCGGGATGACGCGCGACAGCTCGCCCTGCCAGCGCTCGTTCGGCGTCAGGTCGAGGCAGTCCATGAACACCTTCAGGCCCGGATCCCACCGCTGCAGCGCCGACAGGCACAAGGCCACGAGCGCGGCGTCCTGCGAGGCGTAGGAGGCGAAGGCGGTCGACGGCGCGCGCCCGGTGGCGGTGGCCGGTGCGCCAGCCACGGCCGCGCTTCCAACGCGGACGTCGATCGCCACCGTCGCAATCGAGATCCCTTCGATGAACACCTCGAACTGCAGCGACGCGTCGCCGTCGCGCGCCTCTGCATTGGCGCGGACGTTGAACGAGACGATGTTCTCGGCGCCGTTCCACTCGAACGATTGCTCCGGCGGTTCGGCGCTGAACGCGCCGCCCGACAGGCGCACGGTGACCGGCGTGCCGGTTTTCCAGCGCCCGCCGCGCGCCGGCCGCAGGCCGACGATGGTGTTGGCCGAGGCGGCGCTGAGCGCGCGCAGCCGCGCGGCGACGTGCTCTTCGCGACTCTCAGCGTACGCAGCAAACCGCGCAATGAACGCCGCGCCCGCCGCCACCGATCGCGGCGCCGACGCGCCGAACAGCACCGGCTCGGGCTCGGTTTGTCTTTCGACCGGACGCTCGGAGATTCGCAGCCGGCCGGCAATCGCGCGCAGCGCGCCGCCGATGCGTCCGGCGAGCGACGGCGCTGATTTCGGGCGCACGGGCGCCGGCGCGGACGCAACCGGCGGCGGTGCCGGCAACGCCGGCGGTGACGACGGCAATTTGAAAGAGCCTGATGGCGGCGGCGACGGCGCCGCGACCTTGGGCAGCGCCACCACACCAGTGGACGGCGGGCCCGTGATCATCGCCTGGTCGCCACGCGACGAGGCATCGCGACGCGAGCGGATGCGCGCGAGCTCCTCGGCCATGCCCGCCGCGGTCGGATAGCGATCCTCGGGTTTCTTGCTCAGCGCTCGATCGACCGCCCGCTCGACGTCGGCACCGACAGCCGGCACCAGGGATCGGAGCGCGGGCGGCTGCTGCTTGAGAATCGCGAACATCACCTGCGCCCATTGATCGCCCGGAAACGCAGGCGTTCCCCCAATCAGCTCGTAGAGAATGGCGCCGGCCGCGAAGACGTCTGCGCGATTGTCCGCGGCGCTGCCCATGACGAGCTCGGGCGCGAGGTAGTTCGGCCGTCCCGTCACCGTCCCCGCCCGTGTTTTCGCGGTGTCGTCGGGGGCCGCAATCGTGGAGAAGCCCCCGATCTTCGCGGTGCCGTCGCCGAGCACGAACACGTTCGCCGGCGAGAGGTGCTGGTGCACGATCCCCAGCGAATGCGCGAACTCGAGACCGCGGCACACACCCTCGACCAGCGCGAGTTTCGCTTCAACCGGCATCGGCGCCCGCCGGCGAATCATGTCGGCCAGCGTCTCGCCGCGGATCAGCTCCATCGCCACGAACAGCCGGCCGTCGTCTTCGCCAGCGTCGTAGATGGTGACGATGTTCGGGTGCTGCAGCCCACCGACCGCCCGCAATGCCCGCAACGCGCGCGTCCGCTCGCCGGCATCGAGCTCGATATCCAGCCGCTTGATCGCAACGTCGCGGTCGAGGACCGGATCGCGGCCCCGGTACACGGTGCCGTGCCCGCCCTCGGCGATGACGCCGAGAATCTCGTACCGGCCGATGCGTGGGGGCACCATGCGCCGCGATTATAGCGACCCACGCGACAGCCAGACCTCATCAACGCCCCGACTTCAGACTTTCGACCTTCGACTTTCGACTGCGGACCTTCGACTTCTGACTTTTGACCTTCGACTTTCGACTTAAGACTTCCGACTTACGTCGAGGCTCGATGTATTGAGGTAAGATGCAGCAAATGGACGACCCGCGTTCCTTCCTGCCCCTGACGCCGCAACAGTTCCACATCCTGCTGTCGCTGACCGGCGCCCATCTCCACGGCTACGCGATCATCCGCGACGTCGAGCAGCGCACGAGCGGCGCGCTCCGCCTCGGCACCGGCACCCTCTACACCGCCCTGGCCCGGCTCGAGGCGCTGGCCCTGGTGGACGAGTCGACCCGCCGCGCCCCCGCCGCCGAAGACGACGACCGCCGGCGCTACTACCGCATCACGCCGCTCGGCCGCGCCGTCCTGACGGCCGAAACCGAACGGCTCGAATCGCTGCTGCGGCACGCCCGCGCCAAGGGCATCGCCGCCGCCGGGCGGCCGGCTTTGTCCCGCGGTCGGTCATGATGCACGCGCGCCTGCTCGCGGTTCTCGTGCGGATCTACGGCACGGCCCTGCTGATCTGCCCGCGGCCGCTGCGTGATCGCTACGGCACGGAGATGCGCGCGGCGTTCGCCGATCGGTGCGACGATGCCGCATCCCAGAGCATCGGCGCATTGCTGCGCGCGTTTGCCCGCGAGCTCGCCGACCTGGTTGTCGCCTCCATCGCCGCGCGCCGCGCGCCGGCAGCCACCCCACCGGTTCCATCACCACGGAGGTCTGTCGTGCGCTCGATCTGGCAGGACGTCGCCTATGCCGCGCGCATGCTGCGGCGGCAACCGGGGTTCACCTTCGTCGCCGTGCTCACGCTGGCGCTCGGCATCGGCGCCAACACCGCCGTCTTCACCGTCGTCAACGGCGTGCTGCTGCGGCCGCTGCCCTACGACGATCCCGATCGCCTCGTGCTGCTGCTCTACGGCCGGCCGGGGCGGATCACGCAGTGGCTCTCGCCGCTGAACTATCGCGACCTCGTCGGGCAGAGCGCTGCCTTTCAGGACGCGGCGGCGTTCACGCCGGTGACCGGCAACCTCACCGGCGAAGGCGATCCGGAGCGGATCGACGGCGCCAGCGTGTCGTGGAACTTCTTCAGCGTCCTCGGCGTGGCGATGCGCGAAGGGCGCGGGTTCATCGAGGCTGAAGGCGCTGGCGACGGCGACGTGGTCGTGATCGGCGACGGGCTGTGGCGGCGCCGGTTCGGCGGCCAGGCGGGTTTGATTGGGACGACGATCCGCCTCGACGGCCGCCCGCGCACCCTCGTCGGCATCGCGCCGGCAGGCGTCGCCCTGCCGGCGAAAGCGGAGTTCTGGCGGCCGCTGATCTTCACGCCGCGCGATCTCGCGCCGCGCTCGCGCGGTGCGCAGTGGATCTCGGCGGTCGCGCGGATCGCCGGCGGCGGCGATGTGGCGCGCGCCACCGCGGCGGTGCAGACCGTCGCCGCCCGCCTCGCGGTCGAGCACGAAGCGATCAACGGCGGCACCACCGCGCTGGCGATGCCGCTCCATCAGCGGATGGTGCAGAACGTCCGGCAGACGCTGCTCGTCCTGCTCGGCGCCGTCGGGCTGGTGCTGCTGATCGCGTGCGTCAACGTCGCCAACCTGCTGCTCGCGCGCGCGCAGTCGCGGACGCGCGAGGTGGCGGTGCGCGCCGCGCTCGGCGCCGGCCGCGGGCGTCTCGTCGCGCAGTTCCTCTCGGAGGCCATCCTCCTCGGTCTGCTCGGCGGCGCCGCCGGCCTGGCGGCGGCCTACTGGTGCACCCGCGCGCTCGTCGCGCTTGCGCCGGCCAGCATCCCGCGCCTCGGCGAAGTGGCCATCGACCTGCGTGTGCTTGCGTTCACGTTCGCCGTCGCGTGCGGCACCAGCGTGCTCTTCGGGCTGATGCCGGCGCTCAGCGCCAGCGGCGGCGCGCTGGCGCGCGTCATCGGCGCCGCCGGCCGCGGCGCGGTCGGCGCGGGCGCCTCTCGTCCGCGTCGCGCCCTGGTCGTCTGCGAGATGGCGCTCGCGGTGATGCTGCTGGTCGGGGCTGGTCTCCTGATTCGCAGCTACGCGCGGCTGCAGCAGGTGAGCCCGGGATTCGACCCGGAGGGCATCATCACCTTCAACCTGTCGCTGCCCGAGGCGAAATACTCCAGCTCGTCGAGCATTGCCGGCTTTACCGCGACGCTGCTCGCGCGGCTGCACCGCGAGCCGGGCGTGGAAACGGCCGCGGCCGTCTTCGGGCTGCCGTTCGGCGACCTCAGCGCGTCGACCAGCTTCAGAAACCCGTCGAAGCCGGATACGCCCGACGGCCCGCTGGCTGGCATGCGCATCGTCAGCCCGGAATATTTCAAAACGATGCGGATTCCGCTGGTCGCCGGCCGCCTCCTCGACGAGCGCGACGACGACTCGGCGCCGGAGGTGGTGCTGATCAACCAGCAGACCGCGCGGCGGTACTTTGCCGGCGAGAATCCGCTCGGCCAGCAGATTCGCGTCGGCGTCACGCTGGCGCGCGAGGCGCGCAGCAACAACAAGACGATTGTCGGCATCGTCGGCGACGTGAAGTACGGCCGCCTCGACGCCGACACGCCGCCCGAGATCTACCTGCCGTATGCGCAGCACGCGGTCGACGAGTTCACGATCGCGGTGCGCACGACGGGCGACCCGATGGCCTTCGCGCCGGCGCTGCGACGCGACGTCGCCGCGATCGACCGCGAGCTGCCGATCGCGCGAATCGAGCCGATGACCGCCGTCGTCGGCGCGTCGATTGCCGAGCGACGCTTCACGATGCTGCTGCTGAGCGCGTTCGCGGCGGTGGCCGCCCTGCTGGCGGCAATCGGCGTCTACGGTGTGCTCGCCTACCTCGTCTCGCAGCGGACGCAGGAAATTGGCGTCCGGCTGGCGATCGGCGCCGCGCCCGGCGACGTCGCCCGCCTCTTCCTGCGCGAGGGCGCGCGGCTGACCGTGATTGGCCTGGTCGCCGGCTTTGCCGGCGCCGCGGCGGCGGCGCGTGCCTTGTCGGCGCTGCTCTTCGGCGTGACCGCCACCGATCCAGCCACATTCGGCGCGGTTGCCGGCGCGCTCGCCCTGGTTGCGCTGGCGGCGGCCTATTTCCCAGCACGGCGCGCATCGCGCGTCGATCCGATGACGGCGCTGAGAACCGATTAGATCTCTTCGTGAAGGCTGCCGCCCACCGGTGTTCGTGAGGAATTGCGGGCGAGCGAGGTCAGTGGAACGCAGAGCGCGCGGAGAGCGCAGAGCAATTCTTTGTCAGGAAGACCAAAGACTCTGCGATCTCTGCGTGCTCCCCGGTTTCCCGCTGTCGCTAGCCTGCAACCCGCTGGGGTTCGCAGTGAAATGGACGCCGCGGATCTCGCATTTATGAGACACTCAGCGCCGGCAAGGAGCGGTCATGAGAATGCTTGCGGGTGGCTTGTTCGCGCTCGCCCTGACGTGGCTGGCTCTGCCGGCCGCCGTTGTCGCCGACGCCGGCTCGTGCGGCGACCTCGCGAAGATGGCGCTGCCCAGGGCGTCCATCACGCTGGCTGCGCCGGTGCAGGCCGGGGCCTTCACGCCGGACGCACCAGGCGAGGCGGGAGACTTCAAGACGCTGCCGGCGTTCTGCCGCGTCGCCGCGACGCTGAAGCCGACCAGCGACTCCGACATCAAGATCGAAGTGTGGCTGCCGGCATCGGGATGGAACGGCAAGTTCCAGGCGGTCGGCAACGGCGCGTTCAGCGGCGCGATTGCGTATCCCGCGATGGCGCGGGCGCTCGCGCGCGGCTACGCCGCCGCCTCCACCGATACCGGCCACGCCGGCAACACCGGGAGCTTCGCGCTCGGGCATCCTGAAAAACTGATCGACTTCGGCTGGCGCGCGGTCCACGAGATGACCGTCGCCTCGAAGAAGATCGTGGCCGAGCACTTCGGCAGCGCGCCGAAGCTCTCGTACTGGAACGGCTGTTCCGCCGGCGGCCGGCAGGCGATGGCCGAGGCGCAGCGCTTCCCCGCCGACTTCGACGGCATTGTCGCCGGCGCGCCCGGCCTCGACTGGACGGGGCGCGCGGTCCAGGCGGTCCGCATCGCGCAGGCGCTCGAGAAGAGCGAAGCGGCCCGCCTGCTGCAGCCGCAGCGGCAGCTGCTGCATCGCGCCGTGGTTGACGCCTGCGACACGCTCGACGGCGTGAAGGACGGCCTGCTCGAGAATCCAACGCGCTGCAAATTCGATCCGGCGGTGCTGCAGTGCAAGAGCGCCGGCGAAGCCGACTGCCTCAGCGCGCCGCAGGTGGAAACGGCGCGGCTGATCTACTCGCCGGTGAAGAACCAGAAGACGGGACGCGAGATCCCCGGCCTCCTTCCGGGCAGCGAACTTGGCTGGACCGACCTCGGATGGACCGCGTCGGCGCGGGCGACCGGGCTCGATCAATTCCGCTTCATCGTCTTCGCCAACCCGGCGTGGACGGTGCAGCAGTTCAACGCCAGCGCCGACGTCGCGCGCGCCGATGAAGTGGGCGGCAGCACCGTCGACGCGCTCGATCCGAACCTGAAGCCGTTCATCGATCGCGGCGGCAAGCTGATTCAGTACCACGGCTGGAGCGATCCGCAGATCTCGCCGGCGAACAGCGCGCAGTACTACGCGCGCGCGCTCGAGGCGAGCGGCGGCGCCGGCAAGGTGAGAGGCGCGTACCGCCTCTTCCTCGCGCCGGGGATGGGCCACTGCGGCGGCGGCGAAGGGCCGAGCACGTTCGACATGGTCGCCGCGCTCGAGCAATGGGTCGAAGCCGGCAAGACGCCGGATCAGATCGTTGCCTCACGCGCGACCGGTGGACGCGTGGATCGCACGCGCCCGCTGTGTCCGTATCCGCAGGTGGCGGTCTACAACGGCAGCGGCAGCATCGACGAAGCGACGAGCTTTTCGTGCCGGCAGCAGTAGGAGCCAGCCGTGAAACGCATGCTCTTTGTCGTCGCGGTGATTGCGGCAACGGTTTGCGCGAGCGCGCAGGACGCTCAGAAGGAGACCGCTGCCTGGAAGGTCCCGCGCACCCCTGACGGCCATCCGGATCTGCAGGGCATCTGGACGACGCACACGTTCACGCCGCTGGTGCGGCCGGCGCGATACGCGAACCAGGAGTTTCTCACCGAGCAGGAGGAGAAGGAGCTATCGGCGCTGCTCGCCGAGGACGATGTCGATCCGCTGGCGGCGGGCATCTTCGGTCTCACCGACGAAGAGCGGCGCAAGAAAGTCGTGCAGAACGATCCGACGCATTACGACAATGCGCTCTGGCTCACCACCGGTCTCGCCCCGCTGTCGAGCCGGAGAACATCGCTCATCTACGATCCGCCTGACGGAAAGATTCCGCCGCTGACGCCGCAGGCGACCGAGCGCGCCGCGGCGCGAAGGGCCGCGATCAACTTCGACAGCCACGAGAACCGCCCGTTGCAGGAGCGCTGCATCATCTGGACCCACGAGGGTCCGCCGATGCTGCCGCCGCCTTACAACGATGTGCTGCAGATTCTCCAGACGCCGGGCCACGTCCTGATCGTGCGCGAGCTGGAAACGGCGCCGCGGGTGATCCCGACCGACGGCCGACCCCACGTTGCCGAGAACGTCCGGCGCTGGACCGGCGACTCGCGCGGCCGGTGGGAGGGCGACACGCTGGTCGTCGACACGACCAATTTCACGCCGCGGACCGCGTTCCAGGGCTCGAGCGCCAACCTGCACGTCGTCGAGCGCTTCACGCGCGTGAGCGCCGACCGGATC
>Ga0134122_10003667_pt1 | contig 11412 bp, 4 predicted proteins | sample KB302_FD_96461 | JGI IMG/M metagenome (GOLD analysis project Ga0134122, IMG submission 96461) | Terrestrial soil microbial communities without Nitrogen fertilizer from Kellogg Biological Station, Michigan, USA - KB3-0-2 | ecosystem: Environmental > Terrestrial > Soil > Unclassified ...
CCGGCGAGATAGCCCGACATCGAAATCGCGGCGCCGGCCAGCAGCAGCTGCGACAGAAGCGGCGACAGCGGCGCGAGCGTGTCGGCGAGCGGTGCGGAGGAGCGCGACAGCGCCTCGCCGAGCACGCTCTGGGCGACGAGCTGCACGGCGATGTAGATCACGGTCACGGCGGCCATGGCGCCGAGCAACGCGCGCGGCACCGAGCGCGCAGGCGAGCGCACTTCACCGCTGACCCCGAGCGCTGTTTCCATGCCGGAGAAGGCGAAGATCGCGAGGATCATGGCGCGGCCGAAGCCGCCGGCCGATGACGGCGTGTCGACGACGACGTTTTGCACCAGCGTTGCGCCGGCGAGCAGAAAGACGAACAGCGGAAGCAATTTTGCGATGGTGAAAAAGCCAACGAGACGCGCACCGGGCGCGGCACCGCGGCTGTTGATCACGACGAGCACAAAATAGCCGCCGATGATCAGCGTGCCACGCGTGAAGGAGTCACGCAGGGCGGGCACGAGAGTCCCAAGCGTCTCGGCCGCTGCTGAGGCGATGCCGGCGGACGCGAGGACGGCGGAGAGCCAGATCAGCGCGCCCATGACGAACCCCGCGAACGGACCGAAGGCGGCTTCGGCGTAACCGTAGGGACCCCCGCTGGTCGGAACGCGGCTGCCGGCCTCGGCGAAGCAGAGCGCGACCGCGCCCATGATGACCGCGCAGGCGACATAGACGAGCGGTGCCGAGGAGCCCGCTTCACGCGCGATGGCGGCAGGCAGGACAAAGATGCCGGCGCCGATGACGATGTTGATAATATTGGCGGCGAGGCCGAGCGGGCCGACGACGCGCTTCAAGTCGCGATCGCGGGATTGGGTTGCGGGTGTGTGGTCTTCGTTCATAGACTGTGATTGTGTAGCAAGAATGCTTGTTCCAAACCGCGATTATTTTGCGCGCGCGGATGGCCGGGTTAAACCCGGCCATGGACGCGCGCGCATGGGTGATCGACATTGACAATGCAGCGTGATGCGTTTTTGAGCGCGGCAGGCGACCAGCGGGCCGCCGAAGCGATCGTGCACGCGGCGCATCACGATCCCTTCGGCTATCTCGGCATGCACGAGGACGGCGATGCCGTCGTGGTGCGCGCGTTCCTGCCCCAGGCGCACGCGGTCGAGCTGATCGATGCGGGTGCCGGCGCGACAATCGCTCCGCTCTCGCGCATCCACCGCGACGGGCTGTTTGCCGTGCGCGTCGAGCAGCGCAAGCGGTTTGCCTATCGCCTGCGTGTCGAGGCCGGTGGCAAGAACGAAGAGATCGAGGATCCCTATCGGTTTCCGCCGGTGTTGGGCTCGCTCGATCTGCATCTGATCGCCGAGGGCAACCACTTCGAGCTGTACCGCAAGCTCGGCGCGCATGAAACGACGCTCGACGGCGTTGCCGGAGTGGTGTTTGCGGTATGGGCACCGAACGCGCGCCGCGTCAGCGTGGTGGGGCCGTTCAACGACTGGGACGGCCGCCGTCATCCGCTGCGCTGCCATTACGGTGCCGGCATTTGGGAGATTTTCCTCCCCGGCCTTGCCGCGGGCACGCTCTACAAATACGAAATCAAAGGCGCGAACGGCGACGTGCTGCCGCTGAAAGCGGATCCGCTCGCGCTCCGGGCGGAGCATCCGCCCTCGACGGCATCGATTGTCGGCCGGCTGTCCGCCGGACCAAACAACACGGTTTGGACCGAGCGGCGTGGGGCGCAGAACGCGCGCGATGCCGCGATCTCGATTTACGAGGTGCATCTCGGCTCGTGGCGACGCGACGAAGGCGGACGGGTGCTGTCCTATCGGGAGCTTGGCGAGAAGCTCGTCGCTTACGTCAAGGAGATGGGATTCACCCACGTCGAACTCCTGCCGGTGATGGAGCATCCGTTCGACGGCTCCTGGGGCTATCAGCCGCTTGGGCTGTTCGCGCCGACGTCGCGCCACGGCACGCCGGATGAATTCCGCGCGCTGATCCGCGCGCTGCACGACGCCGGCATTGGGGTGATCCTCGACTGGGTGCCCGCACATTTCCCGGAAGATGCGCATGGGCTCGCGCTGTTCGACGGCACGCACCTCTACGAGCATGCGGACGAAAGACTCGGCCGACATCAGGACTGGGGCTCGCTGATTTACAATCTGAGCCGGCCGGAAGTGGCGAATTTCCTGATCGCGAACGCGCTTTATTGGTTCGACCAGTTCGAGATCGACGGTATGCGCGTCGATGCGGTGGCGTCGATGCTGTATCGCGACTATTCGCGCGCCGCCGGCGAATGGTTGCCGAACAAATATGGCGGACGCGAGAACCTGGAGGCGATCGATTTCCTGCGCCGTTTGAATCACGCGGTGCTGACGCGTTTCCCCGGCGCCATCATGGTGGCAGAGGAGTCGACGGCATGGCCGATGGTGACACGGCCGCCGGACATCGGCGGTCTCGGCTTCAGCTACAAATGGAACCTCGGCTGGATGAACGACACGCTCTCTTACATGGCGCGCGAGGGCGTGCACCGGAAATTCCACCACAATGAGCTGACCTTTGGATTGATCTATGCGTTCCATGAAAATTTTATCCTGCCGCTCAGTCATGACGAGGTGGTGCACGGCAAAGGCTCGCTGATCGCCAAGATGGCGGGCGATGGCTGGCAGAAATTCGCAACGTTGCGCGCCTATTACGCCTTCATGTTCACCCAGCCGGGCAAAAAGCTCCTGTTCATGGGCGACGAGTTCGCCCAAGGCGTCGAGTGGGCGCATGATCGGGCGCTCGATTGGTGGCTTTTGGAACGCGCCGAGCATCGCGCCATTCAGGCGCTGGTGAAGGAGCTGAACGCGCTCTATCGCGGGCGCGACGAGCTGCATGAGCGCGACTGCGAAAGCGACGGTTTTCAGTGGATCGATTGCACCGACGCGGAGGCCAGCGTGATCGCCTATGTGCGGCGGGCGGCCGATCCGAGCCGGTTTGTCGTCACGGTGTGCAACTTCACGCCGGTGCCGCGCTACGGCTACCGGATCGGCGTTCCGGCGGCCGGTGTCTATCGCGAATTGCTGAACACAGATTCGTCGATTTATGGCGGCGGCAATATCGGCAACCTCGGCGCCCTCGCGAGTGAAGCCATACCGGCGCACGGTCATGGTCAATCGCTGTCGCTGACGTTGCCGCCTTTGGCGACGATCGTGCTCGCACCAGAATGAAGCCGCTCGGCATCGAGGCGGGACCGCTTGGACCGCAGGGTGTTTCGTGTGATCAAGACGGCGCGAATTTCGTGCTGTTCTCGACGCATGCCGACAAGGTCGAGCTGTGCTTGTTCGACGAAGAGGACAACGAGACGCGGCTCGAGATGCCCTCACGCAGCGGCGATCTTTGGCACGGCTATGTGCCGCGCGCGCGCACCGGCCAGCGTTACGGCTATCGCGTGCATGGGCCCTACGCGCCGGATAGAGGCCATCGCTTCAATCCACACAAGCTGCTGATCGACCCGTACGCGAAAGCGCTGGATTCGAGTCTATCGCTGAAGGCGGCACATTTCGGCTACCGGCGCGCGGACACAGCCAACGATGTGACCTTCGATCACAGCGATAGTGCGGCGGTTACGCCGAAATGTGTCGTTTTAGGCGAGCAAGAAAGCGCCGAACCACCGCTGGGCACGCCTTGGCGCGACACGATCATCTACGAGGCGCATGTGCGCGGGCTTACGATTCTGCATCCGGGGGTTCCCGCGCCTCTGCGCGGCACGCTGGCAGGGCTCTCGACACCGGCGGTGATTGCGCATCTGCACGAGGTCGGTATCACCGCGATCGAGCTGATGCCGATCACGCCGATCGCCGATGAGGCGCGGCTCGTCGAACGCGGATTGCGCAATTATTGGGGCTACAACCCGATCAATTTTTTCGCCGTCGAGCCGCGTTATGCAGCGGCGGACGCGCGGGGCGAATTCCGCGCCGCGGTGCGCGCGCTGCATGAGGCGGGAATCGAGGTCATCCTGGATGTCGTGTTCAACCATTCCGGCGAAGGAGACGAGCTCGGCCCGACGCTGTCGTTTCGCGGCATCGACAACGCGTCCTACTATCAGCTTATTCCCGACGATCGGCGCCGCTATGTGAATTACGCCGGTACCGGCAACACACTGAATACAGAGCATGGGCAGGTGCGGGGGTTGATCATCGATGCGCTGAAGCATTGGGCGCGGTTGGGAGTCGACGGCTTCCGCTTCGATCTTGCCAGCACGCTGGCGCGCGAGAACGGCGAGTTCAAAAACGATGCCGCGCTGATCGCTGCGATCAGTGCCGATCCCGCGCTGTCGCGCTTGAAGCTGATCGCCGAGCCATGGGACGCGGCAGCGGGGGGCTATGCGCTCGGGCGTTTCCCCGCGCCTTGGCGCGAGTGGAACGACCGCTTCCGCGACGATGTGCGCCGGTTCTGGCGCGGCGACGAGGCGGCCGCGGCGCTGGCTTTCCGCCTGACCGGCTCAAGCGACGTCATGGCCGCGCGCACGCCGTCGGCCAATGTCAACTTCGTCGCCGCGCATGACGGATTTACGCTCGAGGACGTGGCGAGCTACGCGCGCAAGCACAACGAGGCGAACGCTGAAAACAACCGCGACGGGACGGACGAAAATTTCAGCCGCAATTACGGCGTCGAGGGCCCAAGCGACGATCCAGTGGTGCGCGGCTTGCGCTTCAGGCAGAAGCGCAATCTGATGGCGACGCTGCTGCTTTCCTTGGGCGTTCCGATGATTCTTTCCGGCGACGAGCTGGGCCACAGCCAGAACGGCAACAACAACGCCTATTGCCAGGACAATGAAACGAGCTGGATCAATTGGACGCCGCGCACGCCGGACGACATCGCGTACTTCCGTTTCGTGAAGCGGGCGATTGCGCTGCGCAAGACCCATCCGGCTTTCCGCCGCGATGAGTTCTTCTTAGGCCAGCCCGGCGGTAACGGCTTGCGTGATATTGACTGGCTGCACGCCGATGGGCGTGAGCTTTCCGAGCGGGATTGGGGCAACCCCTCACTGAACGTGTTCGGCTGCGCGTTCAGCGAAACGCCGCGACATGCGCTGCTGCTCAATGCCAGACCAAAGCCGGTGACATTTCGCCTTCCCGCCGGCGAACCGCGGCACTGGCATTGCTTGCTCGACACAGCAAGTGAAGATGGGGTGCCGGCTACGGCACGCGCCCAAGACACGTGGTTGCTCGAGGCACATAGTTTGATGCTGCTGACGGAATCGGCGCCATGAATTGGAGCGAGCTGATCGACCGACTCGCTGCGCTCGCCGGGCTCGAGCCGTGGTATTTCGACATTCAAGGGCGCCGGCACGAGACCACGCTCGCAGCGAAGGTGCTGGTGTTGAATGCGGTCGGTCTGGATGTTTCCTCCATCGCGGCGGCGCGCTCATCCATCGCAGCCATGGAGGAGGAAAATTGGCGGAGCGTAATTCCGCCTTTCATTATTCGCGACGAAGTCAGTGGCGCGATCGATCTGTTTCTGCCTGCGTCGGGAAGCGGCGGCACCTGGACATGCGAGATCACACTCGAAAGCGGTGAAGAAAAACGCAGCGAATTCAGGCCGCAACAGCTTGCGCTTCTTGGCGTGCGCGAAATCGACGGCGTGAAGGTCGAGCATCGGCGGCTCGAGAGCACGCCGCTTCCGCCCGGATACCATCGTGTGCGCATCGCGTCCAACGAGAGCACGGAAACAAGTCTCGCGAGCGTGCCGACGCGCTGTTACTTGCCTGATGCGTTTGCATCCCCCGGGGCGCGGCAATGGGGAGTTTCGACGCATCTGTACACGTTGAGGAGCGAACGCAATTGGGGCAGCGGCGATTTTGGCGACCTCGCGACGCTGGCACAGCTCGCCGGAGAAGCCGGCGCATCCGCGCTCGCGCTCAATCCGTTTCATGCACTGTTTCCGGCATTTCCCGATGAGGCGAGCCCCTACTCGCCGTCGAGCCGGCTGTTCCTCAATCCGCTTTATATCGACGCGGCATCCGCGCCGTTCGCTGGTGCGTGTCCGGAAATCGCCGAGAGCAAGGCATCATTGGCGCAGACGCGTGAAGCGCGTTTCGTGGATTACCCGGGGGTCTGGCACGCAAAGCGCGCGGCGTTTGAAGCGCTGTTCCTTGCTTTTCAGGATGAGGCACCGCAAAGCCCACTTGCGGACGAATACGCGGCTTTTCTCAAGGAGCGCGGAGCGGAGCTGGATTCGTTCGCGGCGTTCGCGGCGCTGGAGGAACGCCATGGCCGTCCCTGGATGCAATGGCCGAAAGAATTTCGTTCGCCGAAATCGCAGGCGGTCAAAACATTTGCGCGAGAGAATGCACAGCGGATCAACTTGCACCGCTACTTGCAGTTTCTGGCTGACCGCCAATTGCATAGTGCCGCGAAGTCGGCCCACCGCAGCGGAATGAACATCGGCCTCGTGCGCGATCTCGCCATCGGCATCAGTCCGGATGGCGCCGATGCCTGGGCGCAGCAAGATGCGTTCGTCTTCGGGCTCCGCTGCGGAGCGCCGCCCGACGAATTCCAACCGCGCGGACAGGAGTGGGGCGTGCTGCCGCTCAATCCGCTCACGCTCAAGCGCGATTTCGCACCGTTCGTGAGTCTGCTGCGCGCCAACATGCGGCACGCGGGCGGCCTGCGCATCGATCACGTCATCGGGCTGCAGCGAATGTTCCTGGTGCCGCTGGGCGGCGATGCTACGGGCGGATGTTACGTGCGCTACCCGTTCGAAGAGCTGTTGGGACTGCTTGCGCTCGAGAGCCACCGAAATGAGGCGCTGATCGTCGGCGAGGATCTCGGCACGGTTCCGGAAGGCTTCCGCGGCCGGATGCACGAGAAAAATATCCTCGGCTGCGCGATTCTCTATTTCGAGCGCAATCGCGACGGCAACTTCAAGGCGCCGCGCGATTATCGCAGCGCAGCGGCAGTCAGTGCCGCAACGCATGATCTGCCGACGCTGGCGGGCTATTGGGAAGGCCGCGACATCAAGGAGCGCAGACGGATCGGCATCTACGACGATGCGGAAGCCGATGCAGCATGGAAGGAGCGGCGGCGAGATTGCGCACTCCTGTGCGACGCGCTGCGTGAGGCCGGGTTCGGCATCGATGAGTGTCCCGACGAACTGACATCGGCACTACGCGACGCGATCCACGGCTTTCTTGCCTCTTCCACGGCGCAGCTATTTTTGGCCCAGCTCGACGATCTCGCGGGCGAAAAGGACGCGATCAACATTCCGGGCACGGTAGCGGAGTATCCCAATTGGCGGCGCAAGCTCGCGCGAGCGCTCGAAGATCCGGCGCTTGGCGAGGCCTTGCGCGAATTGGGACGCATCGCGGCCGAGCGCGGCCGCGGCTAGCTGTCGCCGTTGGGAACCGGCGTCACGTTCCAAACCAGAGTCGCGTAGTCGCGCACGACACGGTCGATGGAGAACGGCCCGACGCGCGCGACATTGAGGATTGCCTTACGCAGCCAGGCTTCACGGTCGCGATATGCATCATCGACGGTCGACTGGCGGGCGAGATAAGATTCGAAATCCGCCAGCACCATGTAGTAGTCGCCGTGCCGCACGAGCGAGTCGAAGATCGGCGCGAAGAGGAGCGGATGCTCCAGCGAAAAATAGCCGCTGCGGATCATGTCGAGCACGAGCTTCAACTCCGCATTGGATTCGTACAGCGCCTCCGGGTCGTAGCCGGCGCCTTTGAGCACACCCAACTCGTCGACGGTGCGGCCGAACATGAAGATGTTTTCGGTTCCTACCGCTTGGGCAATCTCGTCATTGGCGCCGTCATGCGTGGCGAGCGTGAGGGCGCCGTTAAGCGCGAGCTTCATGTTGCCGGTGCCCGACGCCTCGGTGCCGGCGGTGGAGATCTGTTCCGATAGATCGGCAGCCGGGATCAGATCCTCTGCCGTCTGCACGTCGTAATTCGGCACGAACACGATCTTGAGCGCGCCTTCGACGGCCGGGTCGTTGTTGATGACGTCGGCAGCATAATTGATCAATTGGATGATGCGTTTTGCCATCACGTAGCCGGGCGCCGCCTTGCCGGAAAAGATCACCGTGCGCTTCTGGACGTTCTTCGCGCCTGTCATGCGTATCCGGTTGTAGCGCGCGATCACCTGAAGGATGTTGAGCAATTGACGCTTGTATTCGTGAATACGCTTGATCTGAACGTCGAACAGGGACTCAGGATCGACGGTTAAGTTCAAGCGCTCGCGCAGGAGACGCGCGAGACGCTGCTTGTTGGCGGTCTTGACCGCGGCGAAACCGGCGCGAAACTCAGCGTCCTCCGCGAAGGACTCCAGACGCTCCAGTTGCTTCAGGTCGCGCAGCCAGGAATTGGAGATGCGGCTGCCGATCAAAGCCGCGAGCTTGGGATTGGCTTCCTGGAGCCAGCGGCGCTGCGAGATGCCGTTGGTCAAACTCAACAGCCGGCCGGGAAAGAACACGTCGAAGTCCTTGAACAGCGAGTGGCGCATCAGCTCGGTGTGCATGCGTGAGACGCCGTTCACCTTGTGGCTGCCGACGATGGCGAGATGAGCCATGCGCACCGAGCGCGGGTGCGATTCTTCGATCAGCGACATGCGGCGCATGGCCTCGATGTCGCCCGGCCGGCGATGCGTGACTTCCTTCAAGAAGCGGTGGTTGATCTCGTAGATGATCTGCATGTGCCGCGGCAGCAGGGACTGGATGAGATCGATCGGCCACGACTCCAACGCCTCGGACAGCAGCGTGTGATTGGTGAAGGCGAAAGTCCTGACCGTGATGCTCCAGGCGCGGTCCCAATCGATGCGGTAGATGTCCACCAGGAGACGCATCAATTCCGGAACGGCCAGAACGGGATGCGTGTCGTTGAGTTGAATGGCCACCTTTTCCGGCAGCATGTCGAAGGAATCGTATTTGCGCAGAAAGCGCGACAGGATGTCCTGAATGGAGGCGCTGACGAGGAAATATTCCTGCTTCAAGCGAAGCTCGCGCCCCATGGACGTGGTGTCGCTCGGATAAAGGACCTTCGACAGCGTCTCGGTCTCGCTCTTCTCCTTCACCGCTTCGATGTAATTGCCGCGGTTGAAATAGGTGAGATTGAAGTCCTCGGTCGCCTTGGCTGACCACAGGCGCACGGAACTTACGGTCTCGCCGTCCAGGCCGATGACCGGGAGGTCGTACCCCATGGCGGTGACGTCTTCAGTGTCGGACCAGTGGCAGAGAATCTCGTTGCGCCAATTGTTCATCTGGGTGACGCGGCCGGAAAACTGGATCGGATAGCTGACATTGGGACGCGAGAACTCCCACGGATTGGCGTTCTTCAGCCAGTTCTCAGGATGCTCCACCTGTTCGCCGTTTTCGATTTTTTGACGGAACATGCCGTACTCGTAGCGGATGCTGTAACCGAAGCCGGCGTAGTTCTGCGTCGTCAGGGATTCCAGCATGCACGCGGCCAAGCGGCCCAATCCGCCATTGCCCAGCGCGGGCTCGAGCTCGAAGTCCCAGAGATCGTCGAGACGGACGCCCAAATCCGCCAGGGCATCGCGGCAGGAATCGTAGAGGCCTTGCGAGATCAGACAGGTCTTCAAGAGGCGCCCTGGCAAAAGCTCGAGCGAGAGGTAGTAGACCCACTTCGCATCGTGCTCGAAATTGCGCCGCCACGTGTGAACGCGCGCCGAACTCAAGCGTCCGCGCAGGAAATAAGCGAGCGCATAGAACCAATCCTGCGGCGTGGCATAAGAAGGATCGCGGCCCAATTGCTGGATCATGTGGCGCGCGAGCTCGCGCTTGACTTCCTCGCGCTCCGCCGAAGGAGTGCCGGCACCCGACGGTGCAACAGGGTTGAAATTCATTCCGTCCACTCCCCCAAAATCGCCGGTTCCCGTTCCGGCGATTGAAGTCCATAGCCCCCCGGTCCACGCTCTGCGCGGCTCGAGGGTAAACTCATTTAGCGCACCAGTTTTTGCCTGTTATGCTGACAGCTTCGCGCGCCGCTCGAGCGAATCGCGTTCGGCCGAAACGGAAGTGAGCGAGCGGTACAGCTCGGCGTAGATTTCCGCGGACCGGCGCCAGCTGAAGTCCTGGCTCATGGCGGTGGCTTCGATTTTGCGCCACGCCAGGGGCTGACGATAATAGGACACCGCGCGCCGCGCGCAGGCCACGAAATCCGCTGCAGTCGGATGATCAAAGGCAAAGCCGGTCGCGGTTCCCTTGTGAACCGTTTCCGCCGTCGCGTCGACGACGCTGTCCGCCATGCCGCCGCTGTTGCGCACGATTGGAATGGCGCCATAGCGGAGCGCATAGATCGGCACGAGTCCGCAGGGCTCGAAGCGCGCGGGATGCGCCAGCATATCGGCGCCCGCAAGCACGCGATGGGCCAATTCTTCCTCGTAGCCGATGCGAACTGCGACGCGCGAGGGATAGCGCACAGCGAGTTCCTCAAAGGCGAGTTGGTATTCGCGGTCGCCTTCCGCGACCAGCGCGAACTGCATGCCGCTCTCAATGAGAACCGGCAACGCATCGAGCACGACGTCGGGCATCTTTTGGTGCACCAGACGGCTCATGAACGCCATCAGAGGCGCGTCGGGGGCGATGTCCAATCCGAGCTCCTGCTGAACGGCACGCTTGCAGATCACCTTGGGGGCGATGGATTTGGCCGAGAAATGCGCTTCAATGTACGGGTCGGTCTTAGGGTCCCAGATGCCGTAATCGGCGCCGTTCAAGATACCCTGAAGCCGCGACGCGTTCTGGCGCAACAATCCATCAAAGCCGCAACCATAGTCCGGCGTTAGGATCTCCGCCGCGTAGGTCGGGCTCACCGTGGTGAGCGCATCGGCACCCTTGATGCCTGCCTTCAAGAAGGAGATCCGGCCATAGAATTCAAGATCGTGATAGGCGTGCGCCATGCCGACGCTGTCGAGCTCTTCCCGGTCGAACAAGCCCTGATAGGCGAGATTGTGGATGGTAAAAACGGTTGCGGGGCGCGGCTCCTCGCGCGCCGCGAGCATTAGCGGCAGCAGTCCGGCATGCCAATCATTGGCATGCACCACATTGGGCCGCCAAGTATCAACGATTCCGCTGCTTATCGCCGCGGCGGCATGATTGAGCAGGCCAAAGCGCTGGGCGTTGTCTGGCCAGTCTTCGCCGTCTTGGGATTGGTAGAGCCCGCCGCCGCGATTGTAGAGCGCCGGACAATCAACCAGCCAAACCGGAACATGCGTGCCGGGAAGCGACGTCTCTAGAAGACGCGTGTCGCCATAGCCAATCAGGTTTCCGAGGCGCGCAACCCCTTTTAAGTGCGGCGCGCGTTCGAGGGCTTGGGGATAGGCTGGCAAAAGAATGCGCGCATCGACATCGAGGTCCCTCAGCGCTGCCGGCAACGCAGCGGAAACATCCGCCAATCCGCCAGTCTTAACGAGAGGA
>Ga0134122_10003668_pt1 | contig 11408 bp, 12 predicted proteins | sample KB302_FD_96461 | JGI IMG/M metagenome (GOLD analysis project Ga0134122, IMG submission 96461) | Terrestrial soil microbial communities without Nitrogen fertilizer from Kellogg Biological Station, Michigan, USA - KB3-0-2 | ecosystem: Environmental > Terrestrial > Soil > Unclassified ...
GGCGTGGGGACGCGTGAGAAGGCGCCGATCATGGACACGATCTCGTCGATCGTCCGCTCCGAGCGGATCTCGGCGGCGATCATCGAGCACGACATGGACGTGGTCTTCTCCTACGCGGATCGCATCGTGGCCATGCACCAGGGCACGATCCTCGCTGACGGCACGCCCGATCAGATCCGCCGCGACGCGCGTGTGCTGACGACGCTCATCGGCACGCCGGAGGCGAGCGCGTGAGCCAGCCCGGCCCGATGCTCGAGCTCGACCAGGTCGAGACCTATCGCGGCCCGGCCCAGATCCTCCGCTCGGTCTCGCTCACGGTGGGCGCCGGCGAGGCGGTGTGCCTGGTGGGGCGCAACGGGGCCGGCAAGACGACGACGATCGACACCATCATGGGGCTCTTGCCGTCGCGCAGCGGGCGTGTGCGCTTCAAGGGCCAGGACGTGACGCGGCTGGCGGCGCATCAGCGGGCGCGCCTGGGCATCGGCTACGCCCCGGAGGACTGCGGCATCTTCCCCGACCTGAGCGTCGAGGAGAACTTCCAGATCACGGCCTGGCTCGGCTCCAGCGCGGCGGTGACCGCCGACGATCAGATCTTCTCGATCTTCCCCGAGATCAAGGCCTTCCTCACCCGTCGTGGCCTGCACCTCTCCGGCGGCCAGAAGAAGATGCTCGCCATCACGCGGGCCCTGACGCTGAAGCCGTCGGTGCTGCTGCTCGACGAGCCGTTCGAGGGGCTGGCGCCGGTCGTCGTCACCCGCTTCATCGAGGCGGTGCGGGCTATCAAGGCGCTCGGTGTCTCGGTGCTCATCGCCGAGTCGCACGTGCAGAACGCCGGCCGCATCGCCGATCGTCTCTACGCCATCGACCGCGGCGAGATCATCTTCGCCGGCCGCCCGGCCGAGCTGCTCGGCCATGCCGAGGTGATGAAGACGCTGCACGGCTGAGCCCGGCGCGCCCGCCTAGCCGTGGTAGTCGCCCCCGTTCACGTGGATGAGCTGGCCGACCACGTAGCGGGCGGCGTCGGTGGCGAGGAAGACGACGACGTCGGCGATGTCGTCGGGCTCGCCGAGGCGGCCGGTCGGATTCGCGCGGCCGAGCGCGGCCAGGCTCTCCTCCGTGTTGCCTAGGCGCGGCATCGCGGTGTTCGTGATGCCGGGGGCGACGGCGTTCACGCGGATGCCGTGCGGCGCGAGCTCGCGGGCCATCCCGCGCGTGAGCCCGACGATGCCGAGCTTGCTGGCCATGTACGCCGTCGCGCGCAGTGAGCCGCGGTAGGGCGCGCCCGACGAGAGGTTGATGATCACCCCCGGCCGCTTTGCCGCCACCATCCGGCGCGCCGCTTCCTGCGCGCAGACGAACGTGGCCTTCAGGTTGGTGTCGAGCACGGCGTCCCACGTGTCCTCGGTGAGCTCCAGGAACGGCGCCCGGGGGAAGATTGCCGCGTTGTTCACGAGGACGTCGATCGGCCCGAGCGCGCCTTCGGCCTCGGCCACCAGGCGGCGCGCCTCCTCAGGCTTCGAGATGTCAGCCGCGAGCGTCACGGCGCGGCGGCCGAGCGCGATGATCTCCGACGCCGCCGACTTGGCTCCCGCCTCGTCGTCGAGGAAGTTCAGCGCCACGTCGGCTCCCGCTCGGCCGAAGCGGAGGGCCACCGCGCGGCCGATGCCCCGCTGGGCCCCGGTCACCAGCACCGTCTTGCCGCCGCCCGGCCGATCGGATATCACGGCACGGTTGTATCACACGCCCGACGACGCGCCTGGCCGACTCGGCGACGTCAGGCGTGACGTCGGCGCGACAAGGCCCGGCAGGCCGCGAGCGTGCCGAGCCCGGCGAGGGTCAGGAGGCCGCTCACGGGCTCGGGGACGGCCGAGACCCTGCCGAACTGAATGTCGTAGACGCCGCACTTCTTATCGGAATTGAAATCACACGTGAATTGGACGGAGGCGATGACGTCCGAGGTCAGGATGAGGCCCCCGAAGCCTCCGTTCGCAAACGTCGTCTGCCCGAGAAGCGTGCCCGTCCCGCCGGGTCCGCTGTAGGCGAGGATCCTTCCTCCGTCTCCGACATTGGAGAACCCGCCGACGCCGTTCACGGAGCCAAGCAAATTGATGACGATCTCGCCATTGTTGACGAGCGTGCCGTTGAAGCCCGAGCCATTGAGGATCAGCCGATCCCGGCCCGGTGTCGTGATCTGGCCGTTCTGCCCGGCGAGGACCGTCGCGTTGACGCCGACGAAGTCTATGCCGAGCGCCGAGAAGGTCGCAGCGGGGAGGGCATCCTCGACGTGGTAACCGGACGCGAACGCGTTCAGCGGCGGCGCATCCAGGTTGACGAGCGTGAAGCCGCCGCTCACTTGCGCTGCGAAGGCCACCGGGTCGGTGGTGGTGATGAGCGTTGCGGCGGCTGGCCGCGGAATCGACACGACCGCGAGACAGACGAGGACAATCGCGTGGAGCAGAAGTCGCATGTGTCGGCCTCCTTTACAGATCGTGAGATTCCGACAACAAACCGCAACTGTCGTGCGCGTTCCGTGCCAGACGCCGTAGACTGGCGCCCCATGCCCAACGCGGTCAGCGCGTTTCTCGACGACACCGTAGCCGGCGGCACGGGCGACCGGCCCGCCATCGTCACGCCCGCCGGCGCCACCACGTACCGCGAGCTGCTGCGGCTGGCCGGTCGCTGCGGAAACGTCCTGCGTGGGCTGGGCCTCGAGGCCGAGCAGCGGGTGGCGCTCCTGCTGCCCGATGGCGTCGAGTGGGCCGCCGCCTTCTACGGCGCGCTGCGAATCGGCGCCGTCGCCGTGCCGCTCAACACGCGGCTGGACCCACCGCAGTGGGTCGCGCTGCTCCGCGACAGTCGCGCCCGCGTACTGATCGCCGACGGCGGGCTGCTGGCCGGAGCGAAGGGCGCGCTCACCGAGCTGCCGCACCTGCGCGCGGTGATCACCACGGGCGAGGGGCCGGGCACATTCGGCGCGTTGCTCGCGGCGGCGGCGCCGGAGTGCGCGCTGGAGCCGGTGAGCGGCGACGACATGGCGTTCTGGCTCTACACCTCCGGCACCACGGGGGGGCCGAAGGCGGCCGTGCACTTGCACCGCGATCTGCTGGCCTGCCGTCATTACGGGCTCGACGTCCTCAACGTCGGCGACAGCGATCGCGTGCTGGCGACCTCCAAGCTCTTCTTCGCGTACGCGCTCGGCAACGCGCTGCTGATCTCGTGCTATGCCGGCGCCACCACGTGGCTCGATCCCGCCTGGCCCGAACCGGACACCGTGCGGGCCGCACTGTCGGCGTTCCAGCCGACGCTCTTCTTTTCCGTCCCGACCTTCTACGGCCGGCTGCTGCGCGCCGGCCTGCCCGCCGATGCGTTTCGCTCCGTGCGAGCGTGCGTGTCGGCGGGAGAGCGGCTGCCGGCCGAGCTCTACGAGGCGTGGCGCGCGCGCTTCGGCGTGGAGATTCTCGACGGGCTCGGCGCCAGCGAGACGATCTTCATGGTGCTGTCCAATCGGCCCGGCAAGAGCCGCGCGGGCTCGGCGGGTGTGCCGGTGCCGGGCACCGAGGCGCGTCTGCTGGACGCCGACGGGCGCCCGGTGGCCGACGGCGAGCCCGGCGTGCTGCACCTGCGCACGCCATCGGCGAGCCCCGGCTACTGGAACCGTCTTGACCTCTCGCGCCGCGCGTTCCTGGGCGAGTGGTTCCGGACCGGCGACGTCATGACCCGCGACGCCGACGGCTTCTATCACCACGCCGGCCGCGACGACGAGATGTTCAAGGTGGCCGGGCAGTGGGTGGCGCCAGGCGACGTCGAGGCGGCCCTGCTGGCGCACCCCGACGTCGCCGAGGCGGGCGTGGTCGGGGCGCCGGCCGAGGCGGGACTGGTGAAGCCGGTGGCCTTCGTGGTGTCGCGAGGCGGGGAGGAGCCCGAGGCGCTGGTGAGCGCGCTCGAGCAGCGGCTGGCCGCGTCGCTGCCGTCGCACCAGCGCCCGCGCCGCATCGCCGTCGTGGAGGAGCTGCCGCGCACGGTGACCGGCAAGCTGCAGCGCTATGTGCTCCGCGAGTGGGCGGAGCGCACGCTCTAGCCCATGGCGAGCCATACGATCGACGTGAAGGTGCGCTGGGGCGACGTCGACTGGGCCGGCATCGTCTTTTATCCCCGGTTCTACGAGTGGTTCGACCTGGCGTGCGACTCGCTGTTCGACGCGCGGGGGCTGCCGTGGACGACGCTGTTCCCGCAGCACGGCATCGTCGGTGTCCCCATCGTGGAGTCCGGCGCACGCTTCGTGTCGCCCGTGCGCTGGGGCGACGTCGTGCGGATCCGTGCGACGGTGGCCTGGGTTAAAGACAAGACGTTCCGCATGGACTACGAGCTGACGGTGGACGGCCGCGCCTGCGCCACCGGTTTCGAGGTCCGCGCGTGGGTGCGGCAACCGTCGGCGCCGAGCGAGCCGCTCGAGGCCAGGCCGATTCCGGGCGAGGTCGCTCGACTCCTGAGGGGAGATCCCGCATGAAGCCAGAAGTCGTCTACACGAAAGCGGCGCCCACCACCGGCTTCTCGGCCGGCATGGACTCGCCCATCGCGCAGGGCGTGAAGTGCGGAGACTTCGTCTTCGTCTCCGGGCAGGGACCGCTCGACCCCGTGACCAAGCAGGTGGTGTCCACGGACATCGCCGAGCAGACGCGGGTGACGCTCGACAACGTCGCCAAGGTGCTGGAGGCGGCGGGCACGTCGCTGCAGCACGTGGTGAAGGTGGGCGTGTTCCTGCGCGACATGAAGGACTTCGACGCGTTCAACCGCGTGTTCCGCGACTACTTCAAGGGCGTGCAGCCCGCGCGCACCACGGTGGAAGCCAGCGCGCCGCGCGCCGGTGTGAACGTGGAGATCGACGCCATCGCCTGGATCCCGCGCTAACGTGCTAGAATCCCGCGCCAAACAAGGAGGCCACCCCGTGCGCACACTCCGAGGCGTTCTCGTCCTCGCGCTCGTCGCCGCGTTCTTCGCGGCGCAGGCCCGCGCCGCCGAGCCCGTGAAGATCGGCTTCATCACGACGCTGTCCGGGCCGGCCGGCGTCATCGGCAAGCACATGAAGGACTCGGTCGAGCTCGCACTGGACCACCTCGGCCGCAAGGTCGGCGGGGTCGAGACCGAGGTCATCTACGGTGACGACCAGCGCAAGCCCGACGTCGGCAAGCAGCTCGCCGACGAGATGCTCAAGAAGCACAAGGTCAACTTCGTCAGCGGCATCATCTGGTCCAACGTGATGCTCGCGGTGGCGCCGACCGTCACCGGGGCCGGCACGCTGATGGTGGGCACCAACGCCGGACCGCACGAGCTGGCCGGCAAGATGTGCAACGAGCTGTACTTCACGACGTCGTGGCAGAACGATCAGACGCCCGAGGCCATGGGCAAGCACATGCAGGACCAGAAGATCAGCGACGTCTACGTGATGGCGCCGAACTACGCGGCCGGCAAGGACATGGTCAACGGCTTCAAGCGCTACTTCAAGGGCAAGATCGTCGACGAGGTCTACACGAAGCTCGGCCAGCAGGACTACCAGGCCGAGATCACCGCGCTGCGCGCCGCCACGCCGAAGGCGGTGTTCGTATTCTACCCGGGCGACATGGGCATCCAGTTCCTCAAGCAGTACGCCCAGGCCGGCCTGCGCGATCAGGTGCCGCTCTTCTCGGTCTACACGGTCGACGAGACGACGTTGCCCGCCGTCGGCGACGCCGCCGTCGGCAACTTCGAGGCGCGCTACTGGAGCCCCGACCTCAAGAACGAGGCGAGCCAGAAGTACGTGGCCGACTTCAAGAAGAAGTTCGGCTACACGCCGTCCTACTACGGGGCCCAGAGCTACGACGGCATCCTGCTGATCGACTCCGCCGTGCGCGCGGTGAAGGGCGACCTCTCGAACAAGAAGGGCATGGTCGCGGCCATGCGCAAGGCCGACTTCAAGTCGACGCGGGGCAAGTTCACCTACAACGTCAACCACCACCCGATCGAGAACTTCTACCTGCTGAAGGCGGTGAAGGGCGCGAGCGAGGTGGAGATGCAGATCCAGAAGACGGTCTTCGAGAATCACAAGGACGCGTACTACCCAGAGTGCCCGATGAAGTGGTAGCGCCGACGCGCTCGTGAGCGGGCTGCTCGTTCTCGAGCAGTGTCTCAACGGCCTGCAGTTCGGCGTGATGCTGTTCCTGATGGCCGCGGGGTTGACGCTGGTGTTCGGCATCATGAACCTCGTCAACCTCGCCCACGGGTCGCTCTACATGGTGGGGGCCTACTTCGCGACGGCGGCCTACACGCGGACGGGCTCCTTCCTGCTGGGCGTGCTCTTCGGGCTGATCGCCACGCTGGCCGTCGGCATGCTCGTCGAGGTGATCGCGCTGCGCACGCTCTACGAGCGTGACCACCTGGACCAGGTGCTCGCGACCTTCGGCCTGATCCTGTTCTTCAACGAGGCGGTGGCCATCGTGTGGGGCCGGACCGCGCTCTTCACGACCGTGCCGCCCGCGCTGGCCGGTCATCTCACGCTGCTCCCCGGCCTGCGGTATCCCGCCTACCGCGCGGTCATCATTCTCGTCGGGCTCGCCGTCGCGCTGCTGCTCTACGTGATCGTGAGCCGCACGCGCCTCGGCATGCTGATCCGCGCGGGGGCGAGCAACCGCACGATGGTGGCCGCGCTCGGCGTCAACGTGCGCCTGCTCTACACCCTGGTGTTCGGCTTCGGCGCCGCGCTGGCTGCGCTCGGCGGGCTCATGGCCGGCCCGATCTACACCGTGCAGCCGGGGATGGGCGACGACATCCTCATCCAGGTGCTGGTGGTCATCGTCATCGGCGGCATCGGGTCCATCCGCGGGGCACTGGTGGGGGCCGTGGTCGTCGGCATGGTGGACACGCTGGGCCGCGCGTTCCTCAAGCCGATGCTGAGCGGCGTGCTCGGCCCCGTCGCCGCCAACGATGCCGGCCCCGCGCTGGCCTCGATGCTCATCTACATCCTCATGGCGGCGGTGCTGTGCTTCCGTCCCCAGGGATTGTTTCCCGCCGCGCGCGGCTGATGTCGACCGCGCGCGTGCTCACGCTGGCCGCCGGCTTCGTCGTCCTGGCGCTGGTGCCTGCGGCGGCGGGCCTGCTCAACCAGCCCTTCTACCTCGACCTCGTGCGCCGCATCATGATCTTCGCCATCGCCGCGGTGAGCCTGGACCTGATCCTCGGCTTCGGCGGCATGGTGAGCTTCGGCCATGCGGCGTACCTCGGCATCGGCGCCTACGCGGTGGCCATCCCGGCTTTCTATGGCATCCACAGCGGGCTCGTGCAGTGGCCGCTGGCCGTCGGGCTCTCGGCGCTGGTGGCGCTCGTGATCGGCGCCGTCTCGCTGCGCACGAGCGGCGTGTACTTCATTATGATCACGCTGGCCTTCACGCAGATGCTCTACTACCTCGGGATCTCCATCAACGCCTGGGGCGCGGACGACGGCATGCGCCTGGCGCGGCGCAGCCAGTTCGGCGGCGCGCTGGACCTCGGCAACGCGGTCGTCTTCTACTACGTCGTCCTCGCGCTCCTCATCGGGCTGCTCTGGGCCGGCCACCGGCTCGTCCATGCGCGCTTCGGCCTGGTCATCCGCGCGGCGAAGTCGAACGAGCCGCGCATGCGCGCCGTCGGCTTCGCGACCTACCGCTACAAGCTGGCGGCGTTCGTGCTGGCCGGGGCGGCGTGTGGCCTGGCCGGCGCGCTGCTGACGAACCAGACGGAGTACCTGACGCCGAGCTACATGCACTGGACGCGCTCGGGCGACATCATGGTGATGGTCATCCTCGGCGGCATGGGCACGCTGTTCGGGCCCGTGCTGGGCGCCTTCGTGTTCCTGCTGCTGGAGGACGTGCTGGCCGCGTGGACGGTGCACTGGCAGGTGGTGCTGGGGCCGCTGCTGGTGCTCATCGTGCTCTACGCGCGCCGCGGGCTCTGGGGCCTGCTGCCGGGCGCGCGCCATGACTGAAGGCCTGCTGTCCGTGCGCGGCCTGCGCAAACGCTTCGGCGGCCTCGTCGCCACCGACGGCCTGGATCTCGACGTCGGCGACGGCGAGACGCTCGCGGTCATCGGCCCCAACGGCGCCGGCAAGACGACGCTCATCGCCCAGCTCTCCGGCGACCTGGCTCCGGACGCCGGCGCCATCCACTTCGCCGGCCAGGACGTCACCGCGCTCGGCGCCCCGGCACGCTCGCACCGCGGGCTGGCGCGCTCCTTCCAGATCACCAGCATCTTTGGCGAGTTCACCGCGCTCGACAACGTCGCGCTGGCCGTGCAGGCGCACGCCGGGCACAGCTTCCGCTTCTGGCGCCCCGCGCGTGCGGAGCGCGCGCTGCGCGAGCCCGCGCGCGAGATGCTCGCGCGGGTCGGCCTGGCCGAGCGCGCGGAGGTGATGGCCGGCGCGCTCGCGCACGGCGAGCAGCGCCAGCTCGAGATCGCCATGGCGCTGGCCACGCGGCCACGGCTGCTGCTGCTCGACGAGCCGGTGGCCGGCATGGGCATCGACGAATCCCAGCGCATGGTGCAGCTGCTCCGCACCCTGCGCGGCACGCACACGATGGTGCTGGTCGAGCACGACATGGACGTGGTCTTCGCGCTCGCCGACCGCATCTGCGTGATGGTCTACGGCCGCGTCATCGCCACCGGCGCGCCCGAGGTCATCCGCGCCAATCCCGAGGTCCGCCGCGCGTATCTCGGCGAGGAGCCGGCGCGCTGATGCTGGCCATCGAGGGCCTGGAGGCCTCGTACGGCGTCAGCCAGGTTCTCTTCGGCATCGACCTGCGCGTGGAGCCGGGCCGCCTGGTGACCCTGCTCGGCCGCAACGGCATGGGCAAGACGACGACGGTGCGCGCGACGATGGGCCTGTTGCCGGTGCGCGCCGGCCGCGTCCGCTTCGAGGGCCGCGCGCTCGAGCGTCTGCCGCCGCACCGCATCGCCCGCGCGGGCCTGGGCCTCGTGCCGGAGGGCCGCCAGATCTTCCCGAATCTCAGCGTCCGCGAGAACCTCGTCGCCACCGCGGCCAACCGGCGCGCGGCGGCGACGCCGTGGAGCGTCGAGCGCGTCTACGAGCTGTTCCCGTCGCTGGCCGCCCGCGCCCGCAGCATGGGCGGCACGCTCTCCGGCGGCGAGCAGCAGATGCTGGCGGTGGGCCGCGCGCTCATGACGAATCCCCGGCTGCTGATCCTCGACGAGGCCACCGAGGGGCTGGCCCCCCTGGTCCGCGACGAGATCTGGCGCTGCCTCGAGCGGCTCAAGGCCGACGGGCTGTCCATTCTGGTCATCGACAAGAACGTGGAGATGCTCACGCGGCTGGCCGATCACCACTACGTGCTCGAGAAGGGCCGCGTGGTGTGGAGCGGCACCTCGGCCGAGCTGCGCGCCCGCGCCGACGTGCAGCACAAGTACCTCGGAATCTAGCGGCCTCCCTAGAAAGGGCTTGCGCCGGCGCGGCCGGCGCTCGAAAGTGGTGATGCCATGAGCTGGATCGATTCAGGATTCCCGCGGACCGCGACGCCGACGTCCCTGGTCGGGCGCGTGCTGGGGCTGAACCCGGGGATGATGACGGGCCCGGGGACGAACACGTACCTGATCGGGCGGCGCGACCCCATCCTCCTCGATACCGGCGCCGGCGTGCCCGACTACCTGCCGCTGTTCGAGCGCTACATGGACGAGCGGGGCTGGTCACAGCCCTCGCGCGTCGTACTGACGCACCGCCATCGCGATCACCTGGGCGGCGTCGAACAGCTTCGCTCGCGTTATCGCGGGCTGCGCGTGGGCAAGATGATCTACAAGGACGCCGGGCTGCCCGAGGACGTCGAGAACCTGCGCGACGGTGACACGATCGAGGGCGACGGCGTCACGCTGGTGGCGATCCACACGCCGGGCCACGCGTCCGATCACCTCTGCTATTACCTGCCGCAGGAAAAGGCCGTCTTCACGGGTGACGTCGTGCTGGGCGGCTCCACGACCGTGATCCCTGCCGAGGACGGCGCCCTGCTGGACTACCTGAACTCGCTCAAGCGGCTGCAGGGGCTCGACGTGGACAAGATCTATCCCGCGCACGGCCCCGTCATCGAGAACGCGCAGGACAAGCTGGCCGAGTACATCGAGCACCGCCTGCTGCGCGAGCGCCAGATCCTCGACGCGCTCGGCGACGGCCTGCGCACGATTCCCGTGATGGTCGAGCGCATCTACAAGGACGTGCCGACCAACCTGCACCCGGTGGCCGCGCAGTCGGTCGCGTCCCACCTCAAGAAGCTGGCGCGGGAGAACCGCGTGCGCGAGCACACGCAGGGCGCGGCGCCGTCGCGCTGGGAGCTCGTATAGCGCGCGCCCCGCGCGGCTGGCTCTCACGCTGGTTCTCGGGCGACGATCCCGTCTCCCCCACCGAGTACTTCGCCACCGGCATCGGCCTCATGGCCGCCAAGTACGCGCTCGACGCGGGCGCCGTCTGGCTCGTCACCCGGCAGTTCTGGTCGCCGCTCGACTACTTCGTGCCGTCGCTCGGCCTGCGCGAGACGAAAGGCAAGCTGTTCCCGGCGTGGCTGATCGTTGCCATGGTGGTGTGGACGCTGCCGTTCCTGTGGATCGGGGCGACCATTACGCTGCGAAGGGCGCTCGACGCCGGCCGCTCGCCGTGGCTCGTCGTGCTGTTCTTCGTGCCGCTGGTGAACTACGCCCTCATGCTCTGGCTGAGCGCGCTGCCCTCGCGTCCGGCCGCGGCCGCCCCGCCGCCGGAGGAGATCAGTCCCGCCTCGTTGCGGGCGGCCGGCGCCGCGATCGTCATCGCGGGCGCGCTGGGCGTGGCGCTGATCGCGTTCTGCACGCTCGTGCTCCAGGGCTACGGGGCCTCGCTGTTCCTGGGCACGCCGTTCGTCATGGGCATGCTGAGCGCGTTCGTCCTCAACCGCCGCGATCCGACCACGACCGGCGCCACGCTGCGCGTGGCCTCTCTGACGGTCACGCTCGGCGGCCTCGCCATCCTGCTCTTCGCGCTGGAGGGGGTGCTGTGCATCGCCATGGCGGTGCCGGTCGCGATCCCCGCCGCGATGCTGGGCGCGGTGCTCGGCCGCTCCATCGCGCTGCACGCGCCGGGCACCGCGCTGCACGCCGTGCTCGTGGTGCTGGCCCTGCCCGGGCTGGCCGCGGTGGAGCGCGCCGCGCCGCTGCCGGAGCTGCGCGAGGTGGTCTCGGTGGTGGAGGTGGACGCGCCGCCCGAGACCGTGTGGCGCCACGTGGCCACGTTCCGCGAGATTCCGGAGCCACCGGCGTGGTTCTTCCGGATGGGCATCGCCTATCCGCTGCGAGCGGTAGTCGCCGGCGAGGGGGTGGGCGCGCTGCGGCGCTGCGAGTTCTCGACGGGCGCGTTCGTCGAGCCGATCAC
>Ga0134122_10003669_pt1 | contig 11408 bp, 11 predicted proteins | sample KB302_FD_96461 | JGI IMG/M metagenome (GOLD analysis project Ga0134122, IMG submission 96461) | Terrestrial soil microbial communities without Nitrogen fertilizer from Kellogg Biological Station, Michigan, USA - KB3-0-2 | ecosystem: Environmental > Terrestrial > Soil > Unclassified ...
AGTCCATTTGGAAGCGGTGTCGCCTCCATTACCGTCGACTCCTCTGGCAAGTTCGTTTACGCGCTGGTGGAAAATGCCATCGCTGGTTTCGCCATTGATCCTTCGACCGGAGCGCTGACGCAGATTGCTGGCAGTCCACTTGCGTCGCCGACTGGTTCATCTATCACCACGACCGGCGCGATCCAGTAACGCCTCATCAACTTAATTAACCCGCCTTGACTTTCCCCACGGCAAGTTCGTTTATGTGGTCAACGACTTTGCGCGTAGCCTGTCCACGTATCCTTGCATCGTATGGCCGGCCGCGGGGTACCTACTTGCGTTCGCGGACTTTCGAATAGAACGCATAGTTATCGTAAGTCGATTCGGCCACGCGGAACCACAGGAACTGTTCGTCACGGAATTTTTTCCAGGCCGGATACATGCGTTTCCAATGCGCGCTCTTTGCGCCGAGTTCATCGTACAGTTCATAGGCGGCTTTCTCGGAGGCTTCCAGCACGGATTTCGGAAACGGGCGCAGCTTGGTGCCGCCTGCGATGAGACGGCGCAGCGCGGCTGGATTCTGCGCATCATATTTGGCCGGCATCCACGCAATGCCTTCCCCGCACGCCGTGGCCAGTGCGGCCTGGTAAGACTTCGGCAGCTCGGCCCATTTGTTGGCGTTGACCAGGGTATGCAGCAGCGGGCCGCCTTCCCAGAAGCCGGGATAGTAGTAGTACTTGGCCACCTTGTTGAACCCCAATTTTTCGTCATCGTACGGCCCCACCCACTCTGCCCCGTCGATGGTTCCTTTCTCCAGCGCCGGATAGATATCCGGTCCGCCGATCATCTGAGGCACCGCGCCCAGCTTCGCCAGCACCAGTCCGGCCATGCCGCCAATGCGGAATTTCAGCCCCTTGAAATCCTCGACCGATTTAATTTCCTTGCGGAACCAGCCGCCCATCTGGCAGCCGGTACTGCCGGCAAGGATTGCCTTGAGTCCGTACTCCTGCAGCAAAGGCTCAGCGGCCTGTTCGCCGCCTCCATGCAACCACCACGCAATCGCCTGGCGGGTATTGGGTCCAAAGCATACCGAGCAAGCGAGCGCGAACGCGGGATCCTTGCCGAAGTAGTAATACAGCGCGGTGTGTCCGAGTTCCACTGTCCCCGCCTGCACGGCATCGAGCACCTGTGCGGCTGGCACGATCTCTCCCGCAGCGAAGGGGCGAATCTGGAATTTGCCGTCGGTGAGTTCGGCGACGCGCTTTGCGATCAATTCGGCGCCGCCGTAAATGGTGTCGAGGCTCTTCGGCCAGCTTGCCGCCATGCGCCACTGGATAGCCGGCTGCGACTGGGCAATTGCCGGCGCTGCGATCGCACCCGCCGCTACGCCTGCTACGGCCTTGCCGAGAAACGATCTGCGCTGCATGAGTGCCTCCGCCCGTGAATTGAGTGAACCTCGATTCTAGTGGCAGCACGCGCTCAAGGCCACCGCAATGACAAAGAAATAGTGGTTCAGCTGGCGGGCTGTGCGCTCTGCTGTTATCGAGCCACGAGAGAAAACGTCAGCATCGCGTGAAGCAGGTTGTCTTCGGCCGTCAGTTCAGTCACCGTAAGCTGGCTCACCGTAACCTCAACTTTCGCCTGGCGGTCGGCGAGGACGCGCTGCAAGCCTTCGCGCACATCAACGCTTACTGCGCGCGGCACGGCACTTTCCAGGAATTGTTGCAGCAAAAACCGGTAAGCTTCGTTCGAAACTTCGTCGAGCCGGATATCGGTCAGGCCAATCTTTTCTGCGGCATAAGTAGGCTTGCCTGATACCGTGAGCCGTACCACATCGCTTCCTGCGCCGACGCACTTTTCACCGACCTCCATTCCAAGCTTGCCGCTCAACCGGACCTTGATGCGAACTCTGCCGTCCGATATCGAAACCGCGGGTGAATCGAGGTACGCATACTGACAGCGCGTTTCCTGCACCAGGTTGTAGCGGCCGCGATCGATGAACAATTCCTGCTTCAGCATCTTTTCAATCGCGGTGTTCTGGATGGCAATCTCGCTGGAAGCAGCCAGCAACACGTTGGGTAATAGCACAACGAGCGCTGGCAGCAAGCGCAGCGCTCTGATAGTCGTACTCATGTATTTGCCTCAATGCCCTGTGCAGGGCTTGTTTGAACTCAGACAGGGCCAGCGTATCGTGCCCCGGAGCCGGATGGAAGCGTAAAAACGCGCCGCGACCGGCCGACGCGGCGTTGCCCTCAGCGTTCCAGCTTCGCGTACGTGATCGGCGTTACGGCACCGATAAAGATCGCCAGGATGGCGAAACTCAACCAGGTCGCGGAGAGCAATGCCAGCGGCACCACGACAAACAAAGTTGCCAGCAGCCAAGGCACCGGCGGAAACGGCCCCATGTCCAGGCCGAACTTGCGCATCAACCATTTCGCCGAAGGCCCCGGCGCGGGCCGGTGTCGCATCCGCAATTCAAGCGCCAGCGCCCGGCCCTCGATCCAGGAAAAGAAGACGTAGGCCTGCACGAGAAAACTTCCGGCCAAGACGACCGGCAACAACAGAATGCCGACCAGCGCAAGGAGCGAATGATGGTCGGCAAGGAACACAACCACGCCGATGGCGCATGCAATGCTGATCAGCGCAATGGCGAGAACGGCCGGAAGCAGCAGTGTCATCCGTTCGTGGACATAAAAACGGAATCCGTCCACTTCACGATACCGGTGCGCGAGATTTTGCGCTTTTGCCAGGGTGCGCAAAGGGAGGAACCAGGCGATCCAGTGCTGTTGGGAAACTTTGGAGGTAGACGCAGTCATGGCCAGATACTCGTATGAATGACCAAACCAATATACGAGACTTCCCGGCCGCCTGCCGTACCAAATATGTCGCCTCTACGCGACGTTTTTCCGGCTTGTTTTGCGGCTGCTTTGCGCGTCTAGTGTCGTGCCAGCCCGAGCACCGTAAAGTGCTCATCGCGCAGCCCCGTCAGGATCGATTCGCCGTCGTCGCCGACGCGAAACTCGCCGTAACGCGCGTTGCTGTACAAATGAGCATCGCCTTCCTGAAAGAAAAAGGCATTGGTGCCGAACTTTATTTGCTGGTTGCGCATGCGGTAGCGCAAGCGGGCCTCATTCGCGGCCAGGGGCGACCCCGCGTCCAGTCTGGCAAAAGTACCCAGGCGGCGGTCATCGAGCTTCACAACGACATAGCCATCGTGCGCAGTTTCCTGGGCAACATGGGACCGGAGATCGTTTGTTACCTGGAAACGCAGCGCCATGTAGTCTCCTTGCATCAGCGAGCGCGGATCCACCGGTGCGAGTTGCAGCAAAACCACGCTGCCTTCTGTCACCAGGCGCTCGCGGCTGTAGATGGAATAGTTCACTAGCGCCAGTGTCGCCAGCCCGGTGAGTAGAACGATCGCCTTACGCATTGCGGCTACCGGCATCGTCGATCGGCCATCTTCGCTTCATCGCCAGACGCGCCGCAATCAACACCGCTCCCGCGCAAACCAGCAACGCGGATTTTTGCAGCAGCGTGATTTCCAGCGAATAGTAGTAGTACGACCAATAAGCCAGCAAGGACAGGATGCCGACGCCGGCCAGAACGCGATTTCCATTTGCAAAGCCGAGCAATAGCACGGTTACGGTAATGCTGAAGCCCGGCGCCTTGACGGAGATCAGCGCGATCAGGACCGCGCCAGCCAGGGCGGCGAGTCCAGGACCCTGGCCGACGGCGATCCCCTGCCGCATCAGCAATTTCCAGACAACCCACAGCATGACCGCACCGGAGAGGCTCGCGCCAATCCAGAAAGCGTACGGCCCACCGATCAACGGCAAACCACCCTTGCCACTCCATGCGGCGCTCCAGAATTGCATGCTTCGTTCCATCACCAGCCCGGTGAGCACCAGCAAGCTCAGGCCGTAGCCGAGTGCGCGCAGTTCAGCGCTGCGCGTGGGAAATCTGAATTCGTTCAACCATGCCCAACTGAATGCAGCGAATACGAGTGCCTGCGTATAGGGATAAAACCCCCATACCGCTAGCGCGACGATTAGCCCGCCCGCCGCACCGCACGATGCCAACACGCGATGCAGGAAATTCGGAATGACCAGGAACAAAGCAATCTCAAACACCGCGAACAGGATCGCGATAAGCGCGGTCTCGGACGGCAGCAATTGGGCCAGGCCAACGCACATCAGGCTCTGTCCCGCGATGCTGACAGCCAGGGCGAACTGGCAGATGAAATCTCCATTTGGCCGGCCGCGAAACATGATCGTGGCGGCAGCACACAACAGCGCACCGACCAACAGGCCTGATGCGGCCGACTTCATTACGATGCTGAAAGCAGCGCCGACAAATCCCAACAGGAACATCGCGCCAATCCACCCCGCAATGCCGAGCATGGTGCGTATGTACCATGGTGTCACGGACACCGAGTCGGCCGGCGTGTCGCCTTCAACCAGGCCGGCCTGACTGAGCTGCGCCCACAAGGAAACGGAATCGGAACCGTTCACGACCGCGCCCCGTTGACGACTTGCTTGAGCCACCAGCCGCCCGCGGCGGACAGCCCGATCACGATCAGGCCGATCAGAAGCATCGCACCCGCCGCATCACCCGATTTCAGCAAATTGGTCGCCAGCCAGGTAATTACTACGGCGATGACTGACAGCACGCCGCCGGCCAAAACAAAAACATCCACTACCATGATGCGATAGACCACATACAGCGCTGCGAAATAGACGGCCCACGCCAGAAGTCCGAGTGCGCCGGCGTGACGAAACTCGGCCACGGAATAGATTGCGAGAATGGTCACCGCGGTGCCGCTTGCCGTGGCCAGGATGCGGATCGCCCAGCGGTCAGGAGTATCGCGCGCCGCCCGCAATTCCCAGATCACCAGCGCGATCGTGTTCAGCGCGAATAAGACCCACAGCAACTGGTCCGGCGCAAAAATGAAACCAAACAGACCGCCGAAGACCAGGTAGTAGAACACGGCGGCAAGATTGAGCAACGCAATCCAGACCAGCCAGAGCGCGGCCAGGTGTCCGACTAGTACCCACGGCAGAATTAACACGGCCCAGGCCGCAAACAGCTCGAAGGTATCCGCGCCGGTTTGATAGGTTTGCCCGACCAGCGCAAGCAAGGCGCCAACGAACAAGGACGCGGCGAGCAGCGTGATTTTGCCGGAAATGGATTCGAGGCCGATGCGCCAGAGCACGATCAGTGCGCCGATGATTGGAACCTCGACCAGGGCGAACTTGGCAAATCGCCCCAAGTCGTTCCAATTGTAGGCGAAAAAGAAAATTACACCGGCCGCGAGCAACAGCGCGCCAAGCCAGAGCAGCAGTTGATCCAGAAAGCGCTGCCAGTTCGCCTTGGACGGAAAAACGCTTGAAAGGGAAAGTGCGCTCTGCAGATTGCCGGGAGCAATCCGGTCCTGCTCGATCCAATCGATCAGGATTTGGCGCCTGGATCTCAACTGCTGGAGCTACCGGTCAAAAGGATATCGCCCCCGGAAACGGCGGTCTGGTTACTCGCGTGGACCGCCCGTGCATGATGTCCTGTTTGCCGGAAATTTTCAATGCTGGCGTTGCAATGACGACGGGATGCGATCTTGCTCGGCCACCCGGTGCCCTGTTATGGTCGATGCTTGGCAAAGACGCTGGCTCGACGCCGTAACATGCAAGCCAATTCCAGGGAGCAACCCACATGAATCCATTCGACTTGAGTAGCAAGGTAGCGCTGGTAACCGGCGGCAACGGCGGCATCGGGCTGGGCATGGCGCGGGGGCTGGCGGGCGCCGGGGCAGCGATTGTCGTGGCCGGGCGCGACGCAAAGAAGAATGCGGTTGCAGCAGAAGCATTGAGCAAGCAAGGCGCGCGCGTGGTCGCTGTGCAGGTAGACGTGCGCGACAAGGTGTCATGCCAGACGATGTTCGATGCCGCGATCAAGGCATTCGGCCGGCTGGACATCCTGGTCAACAATGCCGGCACCAATATCCGCAAGCAGCCGCAGGATTACACGCTGGAGGAATGGCATACGGTCATCGATACCAACCTGACCAGCGCCTTCATCTGCTGTCAAATGGCTTATCCGCTAATGGCAAAAGCAGGCGGGGGCAAGGTCATCAACATCGGCTCGATGATGTCGACGCTCGGGGCAGCGTTCGCCGGTCCCTACGGTTCCAGCAAAGGCGGCATCGTGCAACTGACCCGATCACTGGCCACCGCGTGGGGCAAGGACAACATCCAGCTTAACGCAGTGCTTCCCGGTTTCATCGACACCGATCTTACGCGCACCGCGCGCAAGCAGGTGTCGGGGCTCGACGAGCGCGTGACCGCGCGCACCCCGGCAGGACGTTGGGGCACCCCTGATGATCTGGCCGGAATCGCCGTGTTTCTCGCGAGCAGCGCATCCGACTTCGTCACCGGCGCGGCGATTCCCGTGGACGGTGGCTATTCCGTTCAAGCTGGCTGATGCGTTTTCCTGTTTGCTTCAAGTTTCCTGTTGTTTCTGCCGCAGTCGCAGCCGTGAGTGCGCCCGTTGCGCGCTGCCCTGCGGTCGCTGGACAAGCGCCCTCTTTCGGTATTTGATATGCGTGCGCTCTGGGAGGAGCGCGCATGTCGCCCAGGAACTGGATTCGGGGATGTGCGGCATCGTCCGATAAAAAACAATCAAGGGGGATTTCAGATGAACAACAACAATCGCATCGTCGCGATTTTCGCGGCGGCAGGGTTGCTGTGCTTGAGCGCGGGAAGCGGCATGGCCGACGAGTGGAAGTGCGAGTCGAAGTTCGGCCCGGACGACCAGATCGGCAATGCCAACTACATTACGCCCCAGAAGACGCTCGCGGCGACGAAGCTGGTCACCAAGGGCAAGGCCTACGCCCTCGGGATCGAAGTCAATTCGAAGACGCCTGCCTATCCGCCGCGATATGTAACCATCACGGTGGTCCAGCCCAGCCAGCAAGCCGGCCAGACGATCGGACCGCACAAGCTCACCTACAACGACGACATGATCAACGGCTGGAACGGCGTCGGCCCACAGCTCGATGGTTTCGGCCACATCGGCATAGATAATGTGCTCTACAACTGCCTCAAGGAAGCGGACATTGGCAAAATCACCGGCCTGACGAAGCTCGGCATCGAAACCGTTCCGCCGATCGCCACACGGGGTATCGTGCTCGATATGGCTGGCTTGATGGGCATGGAAACCATCAAAGAAGGCACAGCCTTCAACGTCGCGGAGATCGAGGCCGCAATGAAGCGACAGGGCCTGACGAGCATCGTAAAAGGCGATGTGGTGCTGTTCTACACCGGCTGGCTCAAGCTGCTCGGCAAGGACGACAAGCGCTATGCAAGCGTAGAGCCCGGACTGGGACTCGAAGGCGCAAGATACCTGGCCGGCAAAGGCGTTGCTGCCATTGGCGCCGACACTTGGGCCGTTGAAGTCATCCCGTTCGAGAAAGACGCAGCGCCGTTCGAGGTCCATGAGATCCTGCTCCCGCGCAACGGCGTATACATCCTCGAAAACATGAACACAGAAGAGCTTGTCAAAGACAAGGCTTGGGAGTTCCTCTTCACTCTCGGCCCAGCGCGCTTTACCGGCGCGGTCCAGGCCATCATCAATCCGATCGCGATCAAGTAACCAACCACCCGAGCGGGTAGCGTGAGCTGCTCGCACGACCTTTTTTGCTTTCATTGCGAAACAATGCAAGAGCGCTTCAAGTTGCCGAACCCTTCCCCCGCCTTCGCCAAGGAGATTTCCATGTCCGTCGCACGTCGTCTTGCAGCCGGCTTCACCATTGCATTGTTTGCTGTTTCGGTATTCGCAGCCGAGTTGCCACGCGCAAAGCCGGAATCAGTCGGGCTTTCCTCGAGCCGGCTTGAGCATGTCAACCAGGTACTGCGCGCGAAGGTCGATGCTGGCGAGATTCCGGGGTATGTCGCGCTCGTCGCTCGACACGGAAAAGTGGCGTACTACGAAGCCTACGGCATGCAGGACCCGACCACGAAAAAGCCGATGGCAAAGGATTCCATCTTCCGCGTGTACTCGATGACCAAGCCGCTCACCAGCGTCGCTGCGATGATCCTGGTCGAAGAGGGCAAGATGAAACTGTCGGACCCGGTGTCGATGTATCTGCCCGAACTCGCGAACCTCAAAGTCGCCACCAACGCCGACACGGCGAAAACTCCTGCCGAACTGGAGACCAAACCCGCAACGAATCCTATCCGTGTGCTGGATCTGTTGATGCATACCTCCGGCCTGACCTATGGATTTTTCAAGGGCGTGCCGGGTGGAGGCGTGGTCGAACAGGCCTATATCGACGGCGGCGAGGGTGATCTGGACATCAGCAATGCCGAACTCGTCACGCGTCTGAGCAAATTGCCGCTGAAGTACGAACCCGGAACAACGTGGTGGTACAGCCGCTCCACCGATGTGCTCGGCCGCGTGATCGAAGTTGTCTCGGGCATGACACTCGGCGAATTCATCGACAAGCGCATTTCCAAACCGCTCGGCATGCCGGACACCGCTTTCAGTGTCGCACCCGGCAAGACGTCGCGCTTCGCCGAGCCTTTCCCCGCCGACAAGGAAGGCTTGATTTTGACATACACCGATCCCACCAAGCCGGTGAAATTCGAAGCGGGAGGCCAAGGCCTCACATCGACGGTAATGGACTACGCGCGTTTCGCGCACATGCTGCTGAACGGTGGCGCACTGGACGGTAACCGTGTTCTAGGCAAAAAAACCGTCGCACTGATAACCAATGATCAACTCGCTCCGTCAGTCAACCGCGGGGCATTTTTCATCCCCGGCCAGAGCCACGGGTTCGGCTTGCTGGGCGGTGTACGCACCGAAGGCCCGCGCGCCCCCGGCGTGCTGAATTCGATGGACGGGTCGGTCGGAGAATTCTTCTGGGCGGGCTACGCCGGAACCTACTTCTGGGTAGACCCAAAAGAAGAACTGGTCGGCGTGTACATGATGCAGTCGGTCAAGCATCTGCTGTGGTACGCCACGATGTTCAAGCAATTGGTGGTGCAGTCGGTGGTTGAATGAACGTTGGATGGTGAGGCAAAAGCTCAAAGCCTGAGCCGACTATTGCCCCGACCCCTTTTACTAAACTTTTGTCGTGATGTTCTGGTCATGCCTAATGCCTTTCTTAGCGGCCAGGCCGCGGTACGGTGCAGCGCACGCTACCTGCCGGAGTTGAACGACCTTGCAGGTCGCGCGTTTTCTTCTTCGGCCATGTTCCAAAACTGCACAGACCGGTTTTTTTAGTCCATCGACCGCGTTCGTCCTTGGTAGCATTCCGCGATGCCGCCTTCACCCTGGCACGGCGGCGCTTCCCGAGGACATTAAATGCTCTCCGATGGACAACTGCAGGAGTGGCACGATCGCGCCCTGAAGGTCGAGGCGGAAGTGCGCAAGGCGATCATAGGTCAGGCCGCCACGGTGCGATTGATCAACGTCGCGCTGTTCGCGCGCGGTCATGTGCTGCTTGAAGGCGACGTCGGCGTTGGCAAGACGACAGTGCTGCGCGCGTTTGCGCGCGCCGTGGGCGGCGAGTTCGAGCGGGTCGAAGGCACGGTCGACCTGATGCCAGGCGACCTCGTCTACCACACCTACGTCGATGCCGAAGGCCGGCCGCGCATCGAACCGGGTCCGCTGCTTCGCCATGGAGAGAAGCTCTCGACGTTTTTCTTCAACGAGATTAACCGCGCCCGGCCGCAAGTCCAGTCGCTGCTGTTGCGGGCGATGGCCGAGCGCAGTATGACCGCGTTCGACCGCGAATACCGTTTTCCGCACATGACGGTGTATGCCGATCGCAACCGCATCGAGAAAGAAGAAACTTTCGAGCTGGCGTCGGCAGCGCGCGACCGCTTCATGTTCGAGTTGCGCATGCCGACGCCGGTGGACGCGGCGATTCGCCGGGCCCTCGTTTTCGATCCGGCTTTTCATGACGCCGACACGCTGCTCGAGGGTGTTTCGCCCGGCATCCTGCCGTGGCAGGAATTGAATCACATTGCCGCTGCGATCCAGCGTCATGTCACTACCAGCGAAGCGCTCGAGCGCTATGTGTTAGACCTTTGGGACGCAAGTCAGTCGCCGCAACGGTTCGGCGTGCAACTGGAGGGCATCGACATGAACCGACTGATCCTCGCTGGAGCCAGCCCGCGCGGCATGATGGCGCTGGCGCGTGCGGCCCGGGTTGTCGCCTGGCTCGCCGGTCGCGACCACGTGTTGCCCGACGACATCCGCGACATCGTTGCGCCGGCACTGCGCCACCGCATTTTCTTCACGCCGGTCTACGAGCTGCGCCGCGCGGAGCTCGCGGATGCGCTGGTAGCGCAGATTCTCGACAAAGTCCCGACCCCCCGCTAGCAATGGGCGAGCCCCGCGCATTCCATTATCGCCTGCCGCATCGTGCCGGCGGTCAGCGCCCTGGATCGCATCCGGGGATCAGCCTCGGCGCCGGCCAGGAATTCGTCTCGCACGCGCGCCTCTTCGACCGTCCGGACCCGCGCCGGCTGGACCTGCGCGCGAGCGTGCGCAATCTCGGCGGCGATTGGCTGGTGCGCGTCAGTCGGCAGCGCACCAGCATACCGGTGCAGGTCATCGCCGATGTCTCGTCCTCCATGCGTTTCGGTTCGCACCGGACCAAGCTCGAGGTCGCGGCAGATTTCGTGGAGTCGCTCGGACAGAGCGCGTTTCGCATGGGCGACGCGCTGGGCATGCGCGCCTTTGATTCTCAAGAGCGCGCCGACCTGTTCATGCCGGCGCTGCTGAGCCGCGGTATGGGCAGTGTCCTCGCCGCGATGCTAAGGCGCTGCGGCTCTCGGCCCGGCGGCATCGAAGGCCTCCTCGAAGCGGCGACACCGCTGGCCGGACGCCGGGGCCTGGTTTTCCTGGTGTCCGATTTTCACTGGCCGCTTGATCGCCTGAACGAAGCGCTGGATCTTCTGGGCAGCGCCTGGCTGGTGCCGATGATCGTATGGGATCCAGCGGAAATTGAACCGCCGGCGCACGACGCCCTCGCCGCATTGACGGACGCCGAGTCTGGTGTACGTCGTACGCTCTGGCTGGGCGCGAAAGCGCGCGGACAATGGCGCGAAGCCGTGGCACGGCGCAAGGCGCAACTCGAACGTGCATTCATGGTGCGCACCATCCGGCCGTTCTACGCGCAGGGCACGTTCGATGGCGAAGCGATGTCGCAGTATTTCTTCGAGGCAACAGCATGAAAACCGCGATCGCATGGATCGCCGTTGCGCTGATGCCTTTCATTTCGGCCGGGCCGGTCGCCGCGCAGGAATTTCCGGACATGTCCGTCGCCCCGCCCCGGCCAGCCGGGCTGCCGCCCAATGCCACGGTCGAACAACCTCGGTCGTTCGGCCATTTCATCGGCGATGTGCTCACGCAACGCATCCTGTTGCAAC
>Ga0134122_10003670_pt1 | contig 11408 bp, 11 predicted proteins | sample KB302_FD_96461 | JGI IMG/M metagenome (GOLD analysis project Ga0134122, IMG submission 96461) | Terrestrial soil microbial communities without Nitrogen fertilizer from Kellogg Biological Station, Michigan, USA - KB3-0-2 | ecosystem: Environmental > Terrestrial > Soil > Unclassified ...
CTCGGCGGCTGGCTGATCGCCGAGCGCCTCAGCCTCGTATCGCCCACCTTCTGGCCGGCCGCGGAGACGGGTGGGCACACGCTCCGGTGGCTCCTCGTCTTCACCGCCGCCGCGGCGGCGTTCGCCGCGGCGCGCGCCGCGCGAGACGGGCGTCCCGCGGGCTCGGCGGCGCTGGTGGCCGCGGCCGCGCTCTACGCGCTGCTGGGCGTGGTCCGGCTCGCGCCCGGGTATCTCGAGCCGCACTACTCGATGCGGGACGCCTCCCGCGATCTGGGCGCATTGCTTGCCGGCACGCCCGGACCCATCGGCGCGCTGGGGGGCGAGGCCTTGTTCAGCGAGAACGGCCTCCAGTACCGGAGCGTGCTGGGAGGGTCCTGGCCGGCCCCTCCGCCCGATGTCCTCCTGCTGGCCGGGCAGATCAAGGATCCAGACGGACGGCTCGGCCGCGAGTACCGACTGGTTCGTCAGTATGCGATCGAAATTTCGCCGGAGCTCGTTGTCAATGAGTCCTCGTGGAAGGTGTCCGAGGGACCGTTCCTGCGCACGAACATCCGCGTCTACCGCCGGATCAAGGACGGCTGAGCCGCTCAGCTCCTGACGATCTCGTGCACGGCGTAGCCCGCCCCGGTGAGGTGCCGCTTCACCGCCTCGATCTGCTCCCGGCCCGACGTCTCCAGCGTCAGCTCCACCTCGGTCTCTCCCAGTCGGGCCCGGGAAAAGGCCCGGTCGTGGAGGATGTGGAGCACGTTCGCCCGCATCTCGGCGACCAGCGCGGTGAGGCGCGCGAGCTGTCCGGGCCGATCGCGCAGCATCACGGCGAGGCGGACCAGGCGGCCGTCCTTGACCAGGCCGCGCTCGATGATGCGGGACACGAGGTTGACGTCGATATTGCCGCCGGTGAGGACGAGGGCCACCGTCTTGCCGGCCAGCGCGACCTTCTTGTTGACCAGCGCGGCCAGCGGCACCGCTCCCGCCCCCTCCACCACCGTCTTCTCGATCTCGAGCAGGAGGAGGATGGCGTTGGCGATCTCCTCCTCGCTGACGCTGACAATCTGGTCCACCCACCGGCGGCAGAGGGCGAGGGTATGCTCGCCCGCCCGCCGCACCGCGATGCCGTCGGCGATGGTGGGGCCCGGCGGCACCGTCAGGCGCTCGCCGGTGGCCCAGGCCGCCTTCATCGCGGCGATCTCGTCCGCCTGCACGCCGATCACTTCCGCGCCGGGCTTGCCGGCCTTCACCGCCACTCCGATTCCGGCGGCGAGCCCGCCGCCGCCCACCGGGACCAGCACCGCCTCGAGGTCGGGAACCTGCGCGACCAGCTCGAGGCCGATGGTGCCCTGACCCGCGATGACACGCGGGTCGTCGAAGGGGTGCACGAAGACGAGGCCGCGCTCGGCCTCGACCTCGCGGGCGCGCGCATAGGCCTCGTCATAGTTTTCCCCGTGGAGCACCACCTCCGCGCCGTGGCGTCGGGCCGCCGTCACCTTGGTGAGCGGCGCCCACTCCGGCATGACGATCACGGCGCCGACGCCGAGCCGCGCGGCGTGAAAGGCCACCGCGAGGCCGTGATTGCCCGCGCTGGCCGTCACCACCCCCCGCTTCCGCTCGGCGGGGGGGAGCTGGAGGAGCACATTGGCGGCGCCGCGCTCCTTGAAGGAGCCCGTCATCTGCAGATTCTCGAGCTTGACGAAGACCCGGGCGCCGGTGAGGTCGGAGAGGCTCTGCGAGAAGGCGCAGGGCGTCTCGTGAATCACGCCGCGCAGGCGCGCCCGGGCCGCCTCCACGTCGGCGAGCGTGACGGACATCAGGCGCCCTCGCGGGAGGTCAGAAGCCGACCACGAGGCCCTGGGACGGGCTCGCCCAGCCCACCGGCATGAGCGGGGTGGAGTGAGCCCAGCCGAGCCGGCCCTTCCAGTCCACGCAGATCAGTCCCCCGCCGCCGCGGCCTTCCTCCGAGAGCACGTCCAGCGCGATCCGGCAGGCGAGCATGGGCTCGTCGGCGGACTTGAGGATGTCCAGGGTGCGCCGGGCGAGCACCACGCGGATGATGGCCTCGCCGTCTCCGGTGCAGGAGACGCCCCCCAGCGTGCTCTCCGCGTAGGTGCCGCACCCGATGAGCGGCGAGTCGCCCACGCGGCCCGGCGCCTTGCCCGAGGTGCCGCCGGTGGAGGTGGCGGCGGCGATGACACCCGCGCGGTCCAGGGCCACCGCGCCCACCGTGCCCGCCTGCACGACCCGCAGGCGCTCCTTCTGGCGCGCGGTGATCAGCTCGGCGGGGTCGCACAGCGGCACGCCCAGCGCCCGGGCCTGAGCGAGCGCGCCCTCGGCCACGAAGAACGAGTGCCGTCCTGCCTCGAGGATCTTCCGGGCGAGGGTGACGGGATGGCGGAGCCCGCTGACGCATGCCACCGCGCCGTTGGTGAGGTCGTCGCCCTCCATGATGGAGGCGTCCATCTCCACGGTCTCCGCGCTGGTGAGCACGGAGCCGCGGCCGGCATTGAAGCGCGGGTGATCCTCCAGCGCGCGGACCGCGGCCTCCACCGCGTCGAGCGACGAGCCGCTCGCGGTGAGCCGATCCCAGCCCGCGCGCAGCGCCTCCGCGATGCCCTCGCGCAATTCCTCGCGGCCGTCGTGCGGGTCGGCGCCCGCGCCGCCGTGGACGATCAGGGTGGGGACGCGGCTTGTCACCGTTGGCTTCCGTTCGCTATCATCGCTCCGTGATTGTCCCCGAAGTCGACGGCGAGGACAATGTCTCGCTCGACGCCATCGCCGCGCGCATCACCGCCTGCCGCCTCTGCCCCCGGCTGGTGCGCCATCGCGAGACGGTGGCGGCGCGGCCCCCGCGTCGCTATCAGGGCCAGACCTACTGGGCCCGGCCCTTGCCCGGGTTCGGCGATCCGCGGGCGCGCGTGCTGGTGATGGGGCTCGCGCCCGCCGCGCACGGCGGCAACCGCACCGGCCGCATGTTCACCGGGGACCGGAGCGGAGACTGGCTCTTCCGCGCGCTGCACGCCGCGGGCTTCGCGAGCCAGCCGACGTCCGCGCACCGGGACGACGGGCTCACGCTCACCGACGCCTACATCACCGCCGCCGCGCGGTGCGCGCCGCCCGCCAACAAGCCCACCCCCGCCGAGCAGGCCCGCTGCCAGCCCTATCTCCTGGGCGAGATGCGGAGCCTCACGCGTCTCCGGGTGGTGGTGGCGCTGGGCAAGATCGGCTGGGATGCCTATCTCCGCGCGCGCCGTGCCACGGCGGCGGCGGTGCCCCGGCCGCTTCCCCGCTTCGGCCACGGCGTGGAGGCGCGCATGCCCGACGGCATCACCCTCCTGGGATGCTTTCACCCCAGCCAGCAGAACACCTTCACCGGCCGCCTCACGCGACCCATGCTCCATGCCGTCTTCGCGCGCGCCCGCCGGCTCGCGCGCGCGCCGCGCTGAAGCGCCTCCCGGCGCGCGTGCTACGATGACCGCCGGCAATGGCGCTCCCTTCCTATGCGGTGGTGTGGGCGGTCTTCGTCTATGTCTGGATCGCGAACTATCTCATCCGCATGGCGCTGTCCGCGCTGCTCCCGCCCGTCATGCAGGAGTTCCAGCTCAGCTATGCGGAAGCGGGGCTGCTTTCTTCCGCATTCTTCTACGCCTACACGAGCATGCAGCTGCCCGCGGGCGTGCTCGGCGACCGGCTGGGGCGCAAGCGCATGCTCATCTCGGGCGTGCTGCTGGGCGTCGCCGCCTCGGTGCTGACCGGGCTCGCCGGCTCGCTCACCTTGCTCTTCGCCGCGCGGCTCCTCACCGGGCTCTCGCAGGGCTTTCTCTTCTCCAATGACCGCGTGATCATCGCCGCCACCACGCCGCGCGAGAAGATGGCGCTGGGGCAGGGCATCTCCTTCTCGGGAGCGGGGCTCGGCACCACCCTCGGCCTCGTCCTTGCCGGAGCGCTGGGCGCCCTCTTGCCGTGGCGCGCGGTGTTCTTGATCTTCGCGCTCCCCCCACTCTTGTCCGCCGTGCTCCTGTGGCGATTGGTTCCCGAGCCTCCGCTGGCCACCGCGCCCGCCGATCCCGCCTGGCCCTTCCGCCGGGTGCTGCGCGCGCGGGAGTTCTGGCTGCTGGGCCTCACCGGGGTGATGCCGGTCTACGTGCAGTTCCTCCTCGCCACCTGGGGCCCGGCCTTCTTCGTCGAGGTGGGCGTGCACGACCTCGCCCGGTCGGCGTCACTGGCGAGTCTCCAGGGACTCGCGGCGCCCATCGGGCTGCTCGTCTCCGGCCTGGTGGCGGACCGGCTTCACGAGCACGGGCTGCACCGGAAGGTCAACATCGCGGCGGCGATGATCCTCACCGCGCTGTCGCTGACGGGCCTCGGCCTCACCATCGAGCGGCAGGGGCCGCCGTGGCTGGTCACCGCCCTCATTCTCACCACCAGCTTCGCCGTGTGGTGCTGCTGGGGCCCGGCCTATGCCATCTTCGGGCCGCTGTTCCCGCCCTCCGTGCTGGGCAAGGCCTTCGGCGCCTACAACACCATCTGCTTCACCGGCGCGGTGGCGGCCCCCGTGGTCACGGGCTGGCTGCGCGATCTCACCGGCTCCTTCGTGGCCGGTATCTACGGCGCTGCCGCGCTGTCCCTCGTCAGCGTGATCACCGTGATGGCGCTGCGCCCCGCGTTCCGCCTCGCCGACACGCCGCCGCCGGTTGCCGCGCCCACGCGCCCGTAGGATAATCCGCGCATGCCGCTCCCCTCGCGCCGCCGGGCTGTCGTCGCGACGTGGGCGCTCCTCCTCGCCGCCTTCCTCCTCCGGGCCGCGCCCGTCGCCGCGGCCACGCCGGTCCTCGAGGCCACGCTCGACAACGGGCTCCGCGTGCTGCTCCTGGAGGATCGGCGCAGCCCCATCGTGTCGGTGCAGGTGTGGTATCGCGTGGGCTCGCGCAACGAGCAACCGGGCGCCACCGGGCTCGCCCACTTCCTCGAGCACATGATGTTCAAGGGGACGCTCACCTACGGGAAGGGGGAGTTCGCGCGCCTCGTGGAAGGCAATGGCGGCCGCGACAATGCCTTCACCACCCAGGATTCGACCACCTACTTCGTGAACATCGCCGCCGACAAGGTGGAGGATATCCTTCGCCTGGAAGTCGACCGCATGCGCAATCTCCTCCTCGACCCGGCGGAGATCGACTCCGAGCGCCAAGTGGTGATGGAGGAGCGCCGGATGCGCACCGAGGACAGCCCGGACGGGCTCCTCGCCGAGGAGCTCATGGCCACCGCGTTCTCCGCCCATCCCTACCAGTGGCCGGTCATCGGCTGGATGACGGATATCGCGCGGATCAACCCGGTCGAGCTGCGCGCCTTCTACGATCTCTACTACCGGCCCAACAACGCGATCCTGGTGATCGTGGGCGACTTCGCCGCGCCCGCCCTGCTCGAGCGAGTGCGCGCCCTGTTCGGCCCCGTCCCGCGCGGGCCCGAGCCGCCCCCGATGACGGCGATCGAGCCGCCGGCGCGCGGGGAGCGGCGGGTCACCTTGCGCAGCGCGTCGGCGCCGATACCCGGGCTGGCGCTGACCTGGGTGGTGCCCAACCACCGATCACCGGACGCGCCCGCGCTCGAGGTCCTCGAGACGGTCTTGTCGGGCGGCCGCGCCGCGCGGCTGCACCGCCGGCTCGTCCAGGAGCAGCGGCTGGCCCTGGACGCGGACGCCGACTATTCCTACGGCTCGCGAGATCCGAACCTGTTCTGGCTCTCCGGCCGGCCCGCGAACGGGGTGACCGTCGAGGCGCTGGAGCGCGCCTTGCTGGCCGAGCTCGAGCGGGTGAAGACGGAGCCGGTGACGGACGAGGAGCTCGAGCGGGCCAAGAATCAGATCGAGGCGGCGTTCGTCTGGGGGCAGGACTCGATCTACTCCCGCGCCTCCGCGCTGGGCCGCTTCGAGCTGATGGGCTCGTGGCGGCTCCTCGACCAGTTCGTGCCGCTCGTCCGCGCCGTCACCGCCGCCGACGTCCAGCGCGCGGCCCGCGCCCACCTCCCTGCCGATCGGAAGACCACCGGCGTCCTGCTGCCCGAGTCCGGCGCGCCCGCCCCCGGGAAGTAAGACGCTCGCATGCCGACCCTCACCATCGGATCGCGCGACGCGATCGCCTACGACGAGTACGGGTCCGGGCCCCTGGTGGTGCTCCTCCACGGCTCGCCGGGCACGTCGAAGGCCTGGTCGCGAGTGGCGGAGCGGCTGGCGGACCGCTTTCGCGTGATCGCGCCGAACTTGCCGGGCTATGGCGCCACCAGCGCGGCGCCGGCGGAAGCGCCGCCCGGCAGCGCCTACGCGGCGCGCCTCATCGAGGCCCTCCTCGGCGAGACGGGCGCGCCGCGTGTGCTCGCGGGGCACTCCTACGGCGGGGTGGTCGCGCTCCGCGTGGCGCTGGCGGGGGCGGTGGCGCCGCGGGCGCTCGCGCTCTTCGAGCCGGTGGCGGTCCCGGTGCTGGCGGCGCTCGGCGAGGCCGAGGCTTATGCCGCGAGCAAGGCGGTGTTCGACGCCTACATTGCCGCCTTCGAGCGGGGCGACGGGGACGTGGTGGGCATCATGGTGGACTACTGGTTCGGCGCCGGCGCCTACGAGCGCATGCCGCCCCCGATGAAGGAGTTCCTGGTCGCCCACACCGCGCACAATGTCCGCGACGTTCGGGCGACGTTCCAGGAGCACTACACGCCGGACGCGCTCGGTGGGCTCTCCATGCCGGTGCTGGTGGTGTGCGGGACGCGCGGCCCCGAGGCCATGCCCCGGATCTGCCGCGGCATCGCGACCCGTGCCGCGCAGGGCTCCCTGGTCACCCTGGACAAGGCCACCCACGCGCTCACCGTCACCCACGTGGAGGCGGTGGCGGACTTGATCGCCGCCCTGGCCGATCGTGTCGGCGCCTGATGGACGCGCCTTCCGCCGCGATCCGGCGCACCGACAAGGTGATGCCGGAGGCGGTCGCCCACGAGGTGCTCGAGCGCGGGTTCTGCGGCCGCCTGTCCACGGTGGGCCCCGACGGCTGGCCGTATATCGTGCCGCTTCTCTACATCGTCCGGGACGGCGCGATCTGGGTCCACAACACCGCGGCCCGAGGCCACCTGCGGGTCAACGTGGACCACGAGCCGCGCGTCTGCTTCGAGGTGGACGAGCCCGGGCAGGTCTTCCCCTACGGGCGCTTCGAGTGCGACACCACCGTGGAATACCGGAGCGTGGTGATCTTCGGCCGCATCCGTGTGGTGGAGGAGCGGGACGCCAAGGTGCGATTCTTCGACGCGTTGATGGCAAAGTATGGCGATCCCGCCTGGCGGCGTCCGGCCGGCGTCTATCCGCGCCTGGACCAGATCACGCTGTACGTGATCGCGGTGGAGCGCATGACGGGCAAGGAGACGGCCTTGCCCGCGGCGTCCCAGCGCTGGCCGGCCCAGGATCGCACCAAGAGCCCGGACGCCCGGCCATGAGCGCGCTGGCGATCCGCGACGCCCGCCCGGCCGATGCTCCCGCCATCGAGGCCGTCACGCTGGCGGCGTACGGGCAATACGCGGCCGAGCTGCCGCCGCCCTACTGGGAGGCCTATCGCGCCAATATTCTCGGCACGCTCGCGGACGTCACGCCCGCCGCGCAGCTCGTGGCCGAGCGCGACGGCCGCCTGCTGGGCGCGGTGCTGCTCTATCCTACGGGCGCCTTTCCCCGCGACGGCGCCGGCGCGATCGTGAAATGGCCGGAGGTTCGACTGCTCGCGGTGGAGCCCGCCGCGCGCGGGCAGGGGGTGGGTGCCGCGCTCATGAAGGCCTGCATCCGGCGGGCGCGGGCGGCCGGGGCGGAGGCGCTCACGCTCCACACCACGCCCATGATGGCCGCGGCGGTGCGCCTCTACAGGCGCCTGGGGTTCCGGCCCGCGCCCGAGCTGGACTTCGAGCCGGCGCCCGGGTTGACGGTGCGAGGATTCCGCCTCACCTTGGAGCCATGAGCATGCGGGTCGTGCGGGCCGCCTTCGTGCTGCTGCTCCTCGCCGGAAGCGCTTCGGCCGCGCCGCCGCTGGCGGAGCGCGAGGTCCTCCCCAATGGCATCGTGCTCCTGGTGAGCGAGCGGCACGCCTTGCCCATCGTGGCGGTGAATGCCTATGTCCGCGCGGGTGCCGCGCTGGATCCTCCCGAGTCTCTGGGTCTTGCCAACCTCACCGCGGAGCTGCTCACGCGCGGCGCCGGGCGCCGGACGGGGCCGGATATCGACCGGGCCATCGAGTCCGTGGGAGGATCGCTGGGAAGCGGGGGCGGGCGCGACGGCGCGTCGATATCCCTGGGCGTGCTCAAGCGGGATCTCGCGCTGGGGCTCGATCTCCTGGCCGAGGCGCTGATCCAGCCCACTTTTGCGCAGGGCGAGCTCACGCGCAAAGTCGCGGAGATCCAGGCCGGCCTTCAGAGCGCCGAGACGGACCCGAGCTCGCTGGCCTGGCGGGCGCTGGCCCCGTTGCTCTACCCGGGTCATCCTTACGCGCGTCCGGTATCCGGCACGCTGGCCACGGTGGCGACGCTGGACCGCGACCAGGTGGTCCGCTTCCACCGGGAGCGCTACCGTCCCGACGCGACGGTGATCTCGGTGGTGGGCGATGTCAGCACGGCGGAGGTGCGCGCCGCGCTCGTCGCCCGGCTCGGGACATGGCGGCGGCCGGCCACGCCCCCGCCGGTGACCCCGATCGCGCCGCCCGTCGCGCCGGCCGAGTCCCGCGTGATCGCGCGGCCGCTGACGCAGACCACGGTGTTGCTGGGTCGTCCCGCCATCCGGCAGGATTCACCCGACTACGCCGCCCTCGTGGTGGCGAACTACATCCTCGGCGGCGGCTCGGCGTCACGACTCTATTCCCGCGTGCGTGAGGAGCGGGGCCTCGCGTACGGCGTGGACTCGAGCATCTCCGCCGCGCGCCACGGGGCGTCGCAGACCATCTCCCTCCAGACGCGCAACGAGGCCGCGGACGAGGCGGCGCGGCTGGTGAAGGAGGAGATGCGAACGCTCGTGCGCGACGAGGTGGCGCCGCGGGAGCTGGAGCTCGCCAAGGCCTATCTCATCGGGAGCTATCCGCTCCGGGTGGACACGTCCTCCAAGGTGGCGAGCCTGGTCATCACGCTGGAAGAAGCGGGGCTGGGTCTCGACTATCCCGAGCGCTACCGGGAGCGCATCGCGCGCGTCACCGCCGCCGACGTGCGACGCGTGGCCGCGGTCTACCTGGATCCGGACACGTTCTCGACGGTGATGGTCACCGGCAAGCGCCCCTGACGCTCACCACCAGTAGGGGTGGTACCCCGGATAGCGGCGACCCCAGTACCCGCCCACGTAGAAACCCGGCGGCCCGTACATGAAGGGATAGCCGTAGTAGGGATAGCCTCCCAGCCCCAAATCCTCCGCCCAGAGATACATGCGCTCGGCCCGGATCACGGGATAGAGGTAGGGCAGCTCGCCGAGCTTGCGCTCCTCGCCGCCAATCACCGATCCCAGCACCGACAGTCGGCGCCCGGTGGCATAGACCGCCGGGTCGAGGAAGTCCGGCGTCGTCACGAGAAAGCGCCCCTCGGAGCGATCGGTGCGGCGGGGCGCGTCGCTCTCCCCGAGCGGCCGCGAGAGCACCTCGATCTCGGTCTGGCCGACCTTCGGCCGGGTGGACAGGATCACGCCGCCCAGCACCACGCGCTCGTTGCGATGGGCGTCGGGATCGCGCCGTAGCTCCGAGGGGGTCAGCTCGCGGTTCACGCCGACCAGGCTGGCCTTCGGAAAGACAGAGCCGCATCCGGCCAGGAGGAGGCCGACGAGCAGGAGCAGGAATCGCGTCGCCATGGTCTCACGGTAGCCCGGGCTCCCACCCGCCGCAACCACTTGCGCCGCCGGCGACGGGGGTGCGACCCTCAACGCGGAGGTGCTTCCATGGAACGGCTCCGTACGGCACTGTGCGGGTTGCTCGAGATCGAGTATCCGATCGTCCAGTCGGGGATGGGGGCGGTGGCGGGCCCCGAGCTGGTGGCCGAGGTATGCGAGGCGGGCGGGCTCGGGATTCTCGCCCTGCTCAATCAGCCCGTCGACTCCGTGCGGGAGGGAATCCGAAAGGTGCGCGCCCTCACGCGACGGCCGTTCGGGGTGAATCTCTGGCTGCACCAGGACATCCGCCCGCCCGCCGATCCCGCGGGGATTCCCGCGGCCACCGTGCGGGCGGTGCAGGAGACGCTCGGCCGGTTCCGGGCGGAGCTCGGTCTCCCCGCGCCGCCGCCGCCGCTCACCCGGCCCCCCGATCTCGTGGACGCCGCCATCGAGGTGATCCTGGAGGAGCGCGTGCCCGTGTGGAGCATCGGGCTCGGCGATCCCGGCGCCGCCCTGGTTCGCCGATGCCACGAGCGGGGTATCAAGGTCATCGCCATGGTCGCCACCGTGGACGATGCGCGGGTGGTGGCGGCGGCGGGCGTGGACGCGGTGGTGGCTCAGGGCAGCGAGGCGGGCGGCCACCGGTCCACGTGGGTGAAGCGCGAGAGCCGCGAGGCCGCCGCCATCGGCACCATGGCGCTGGTGCCGCAGATCGCGGAGGCGGTGACGATGCCGGTGATCGCCGCGGGCGGCATCGCCGACGGGCGCGGCCTGGTGGCGGCCCTCGCGCTGGGCGCGTGCGGGGTGCTCCTCGGCACCCGCTTCGTCGCCACGCGAGAGTCGGGCGCGCCCGAGTTCTGGAAGAAGGCCCTGCTGGAGCGGGGGAGCGACAGCACCACCGTGACCGACGCGTTCACCGGCCTCTACGCGCGGACGCTCGTGAACCGGTTCAACACGGAGTACGCGGCCTCGGGAGCGCCGGTGCTCCCGGCGCTGGTGCAGGCGCGGGCGGCGATGGATGTCTACGCCGCCTCGCTGAGCCAGCAAACCGGCGAGTACTTCGCCATGCACGCCGGCCAGAGCGTGGGGCTCATCCACGATCTTCCCGGCGCCGGTGACGTGGTGCGCGAGATCGTCCGGGAGGCGAGGGCGGTGCTGGCGGCGCTGCCGTCGCGCGTGCAGACGGACTAAGGGGGGCGGCCGCGGGGGGCCGCGGCGGCGTGCTACAATGAGTCCTCCTGAGCTGCCCCATGCGTCGCTACGCCATCCTCCTCGGCATCGGCATCATCTTCTGGCCCACCATTGGCCAGCCCGCCGCCGCTGCGTCCTTCAGCCTCGGGGAGCGCGAGCGGCAGGACGCCATCGCCGCCGGCCGGCGCAGCGTGGTGAGCGAGGAATTCGGCGGCGAGTGGCGGGCCCGGAACGCCGCCGGCGAGACCCTCACCGTCCGCTGGCCCGACGAACAATCCCGCACCTGGACCGCCGAGTTCTCCCTCAACCCCACCCGCCCCCTCCTCACCGCCATCCCCCCCGGCCGCCGCACCATCCTCGAGGAGGCCCCCCC
>Ga0134122_10003672_pt1 | contig 11405 bp, 10 predicted proteins | sample KB302_FD_96461 | JGI IMG/M metagenome (GOLD analysis project Ga0134122, IMG submission 96461) | Terrestrial soil microbial communities without Nitrogen fertilizer from Kellogg Biological Station, Michigan, USA - KB3-0-2 | ecosystem: Environmental > Terrestrial > Soil > Unclassified ...
CCTCGCGGCACTTCGCCGCCTCCTCGCCCAGCTCCTGGGCGGTGATGGGGAGGTACGGCGTCTGCTCGCGGGTCGTCTCCGCGCCCACGATGGCCGCGGTGATCACGTACGGAGGGGTCATCGCTTGATCCTCTGCTTCTCCTTGGGGACCACGCAGGTGCCGGAGGCGCGGCATACCACCACCGCCTCCTCCAGCTTCTCCGCCGCGGAGTCGCTCACGTCGGGCCGGGGGCGGATGACCTTCCGGGCCTCGAACTTCATCTTCCGGCTGGTGTTCCCGGCGGAGACGATCTCCCCCTCCGCCTCGATGAAGTCGCCCGCGTGGACCGGCGCCAGGAACTCCACCGAGTCGTAGGCGCGGAACAGGCCCTCGTCCCCGTCGTGGAGGACGCACAGCTCGGTCGCCACGTCGCCGAACAGCGCCAGCATCCGCGCCCCGTCCACCAGGTTCCCGCCGTAGTGGGCGTCGTGCGACGACATCCGCAGCCTCAGCAGCGACTTCACGTGGGCTCACCTTCGTAGTGGAGCGAGGTCGGCTCCTTCCCCAGCTTCTTCAGCACCGCGTGAGCGATGTAGTTCGCCACGTCGGACGGCTTGGTGCCGGGACCGAAGCCGGCGTCGAAGCCCAGGTCCAGCGCCAGCTTGTGGTCCACCCGCGGCCCACCCAGCAGCAGGATGGTCTTGCCGTGGATGCCGTGCTTCCTGGCGGCCTCGATGAAGTGGGCGGAGTTGTCCTTGTGCACGTCCCGCTGGGTGACCACCTGGCTCACCAGGACGGCGTCGGCGCTCTTCGCCAGCGCCTTCAGGATCAGCTCCTCGTTGGGGACCTGCGAGCCCAGGTTGTACGCCTCGAACCAGGGGTAGCGCTCCAGGCCGTAGTCGCCCGCGTAGCCCTTCATGTTGAGGATGGCGTCGATGCCCACGGTGTGCGTGTCGGAGCCGGTGCAGGCGCCGAGCACCACCAGCCGCCGGCCGATCTTCTGCTCGATGAGCGCGTTGAGGTCGTCGAAGCCCAGCTTCTTGATCACCACCTCCGGCACGTCGATGGCGCCGTAGTCGATGGCCACCGGGCTGTGCGCGTAGACGACGAAGAAGGTGTAGTGGTCGGCGGCGGGCTCGGCGGCGGCCACCTTCACGTCGGTGAAGCCCATCTTCCGGGCGAACTGCGCCGCCGCCTCCTTGGCCTTCTCCGAGAGCGGCACCGGGAGGGTGAACGAGAGCTGCACCACGCCGTCGTCGCGGCGGTCGCCGTAGGGCCGGATGAGTTGCTTGTCGCTCGCCATGCCTACTTCTTCTCGTACCCGACGCTCTTGAAGACCTGGTCCGCCACCGGCGCGTACTGGGCCCGCTTCTCCTCGACGAAGTGGAACTGGATGGACCAGGTGGTGGTCCCGTTGCACCCCACGTAGGTCCGGTCGGCGAACTTCTTCCCCGACTCGTCCGCGTCCACCTCCTCCTTCCACGCCGCCGGCTGCCCGCCCGCCTTGGTCTGCTTGAAGCCCGCCTTGCCGAGGCCGGCGATAATCTTCTTCAGGCACTCGTCCGCCTTCATCCCGCCCTTGCGCTGCACCTGCCCCACGTCCATGTCGAAGAACGCCTCCCCGGTGGGAGCGGCGTAGCGCACGGTGCCCTCCGCCTCGCGGCGCACCCATGAGGCGGGGGTCTTCACGGTCATGGCGCCGACCTTGGCCTCGGCCATCTCGTCGGCGGCGCCGGCGCCGAGCGCCAGCGCGAGGGAGAGGGCGAACGCGGCGCGGGTGATCTTCTTCACAAGGCCTCCAGCAGATCGAGGAACGGGTTGAAATAGTCCGGCGCCTTCTCCACCACGCCCTCCAACCCCTTGCCGCCGGTCTCGGAGCGCTTCACGTCCCCGAAGTGGCCGCGGCCGATGGCGGCGATCAGCCCGTCCCGCCGGCACTCCTCCAGCAGCTCCATGGCCTTGCCGAAGACGAAGCGGGCGCGGCCGGCGATCTTCCCGTCCTCGCGCACGGTGAGCTCCTCGTCGATGCCGCGGGCGGCGCGGTGGACGTAGGACGCCGACTTGAGGGCGACGTAGCGGTCGGCGAGCAGCGGGGTGTGCATCGCCTCCGTCATCATCCCCAGAAGCTGGATGCCCTGCCGCGTCCACACCGCCACCAGGTCCGCCATCACGTCGTAGGCGTGGGAGAAGAAGATGTCCGTCTCCTTGTGCTTGGTGGGCGGCATGTACTTCAGCGGCGCGTCCGGGAAGCAGCGGCGCACCAGCATGGCCTGGGAGAGCTCCAGCAGGAACGTCTCCGGCCGGGCGGGGTCGATCTCATACGAGTGGCCGATGCCCAGCTGCCAGTCCTTCAGCCCCGCGCGCTTGGCGAAGCACTCGTTGATGAACTGGCTGGCGATGACGGTGTGGGCGGCCTCGAAGGCATCGGCGGTGGTGATGTAGTTGTCCTCGCCGGTGTTGATGATGATCCCGGCGAGCGCGCAGATCCGCCGCGAGAAGTACTGGTCGATGAAGGTGCGGCGGAGGTTGATGTCCCGGAAGAGGATCCCGTACATCGCGTCGTTGAGCAGCATGTCCAGCCGCTCGGCCGCCGCGCAGAAGGCGATCTCCGCCATGCACAGGCCGGAGGAGTAGTTGGTGAGCTGGATGTAGCGCTTGAGCTTCCGCGACTCCTCGTCCAGCGCCTCCCGCATGATGCGGAAGTTCTCCTGGGTGGCGTAGGTGCCGCCGTAGCCCTCGGTGGTGGCGCCGTGGGGGACGTAGTCCAGGAGCGACTGCGCGGTGGAGCGGATGACGGCGATCACGTCCGCGCCCGCCTGCGCCGCCGCCCGCGCCTGGTCCACGTCGTCGTAGATGTTGCCGGTGGCGACGATGACGTACTTGTGCGGGGGCCGGGACATCCCCAGCTCCTTGCGGAGCGCGTCGCGCTGGGCGACGCGGGACTTCACCTCGTCCACCGCGGCGCGCGCCTCGGCCTTGACCTCGTCGCGCAGCGCCTGCTCCTCCGCGGCCGGCAACGGCGCCAGCGCCTGGGTGGGCAGCGCGGTCAGCTTCTCCACCGCCTCCAGCGGGCTGCGGGCGCCCATCCGCAGCACCCGCCCGTACCAGTAGGCGGCGCCCCGGTTGAGCACCCCGGCCGCGTGGAGCTTGTCCACCATCAGGTTCACCAGCGGCACGCCGCCCGCGCCCGCCCCGGTGATGCCGAAGAAGCGGAGGACGGTGCGCTCGGTGGAGACGGTGGTGTTGCGGCGGATGAGGTCGAAGACGGGATCGGTGATCTCGCGCGCCATCTCCCGCGCGCGCGCGATCTGTTCGTCGGTGATGAACGGGCCCGGCATCGAGCGAGGCTTATACCTCGACTGGTTTCAGTTCGTGCAGCGCACGACCACGCCCACCACCTTCTCGTCGCGCACCCAGACCTTGCAGTTCTGGAGCGCGCTGTTCGAACCGCTGTGCCAGACGCAAGCGTCGTGGCCCGCGCCCGTGAACGGCGCGTCCAGCTCCTGGAAATACGACGGCGCCAGGTCCTGGCGGCACGGAGTGCAATCCTCGCCTGGCACGACGGCGTCCGGGTTCCACTGGCAAATGTCGCAGACCATGAACTCGACGTCCCCCGCCACCTGGTAGCCGTAGGGGCCCTTCGTCGCCACGCCCGCGTCGCCCAGCCTGGGCAGGTCGTCGATGGACTGCCCCATGAGCGACTCGTCGCAGACGCCCTGCTCGCACGCGGGCGCCGCCAGCGCCAGCGCCACCACGACACACGTCCAGACCACCCGCATCATCGGCTCCACCTCGCCATGCCGGCCGCGTTTCCGGGCGTCCCGTTGGCAAGCGGCGTGCCGCGCACCCACACGGGCGCAGGCGATACCAGACCCCTCGAAGCAGCGACGGCGGCGCCGCGAACGCCTCAGGAACCTGAGGCGCGGGCGTACTTCTCCTCGAACAACCGCCGCAGCTGCGGGTTCGACCGGAGCAGCGCCAGCGTGAGGTCGGCGTGCCCGGGGGCGTACCCGTTGCCGACGATCATGGTGACGTCCTTGCCCACCCCCTCGGCGCCGAGGGCGGCGGCGCTGAAGCTGGTGGCCATGGAGAAGAAGATGGCGGTGCCGCCGTCGCGCGCGGAGAGGATGGTCGCCATCTCCGTGCCGGGGACGGAGGCGCAGTTCACCACCAGGTCGCAGAGCTTGCCGCCGGTGGCCTGCGAAACCCGCTCCATCACCTCCACCGCGGCGGTGGCGTTCACCTCCAGCGCCGCGTCGCACAGGCCGATGCCCTGGAGCGTCTCCAGCGCTCGCTTCGAGATGTCCAGGGCGATCAGCTTCCCGCCCCCGCCCAGCTGCTGCCGCGCCTGCGCCAGGCACAGCGCCCCGCTCTTGCCGGCGCCCAGCACGGCCACCGCCATCCCCGGCTTGACGAAGCGCGCCACCAGCGCCGGGGCCCCGCACACGTCGAGCGCCGCGAGCGCCAGGGTGTCCGGCATGTCCTCGGGCAGGCGGGCGTGGATGCCGCTGGCGAAGAGGATGGCGTGGCCGCGGACGTCGACCCGGTCGATGGCGGGGTGGACCGCCTTCACCTCGTCGATCTGCAGCGGCGTGAGCGTGAGGCTGACCAGGGTGGCGATCCGGTCGCCGGGCTTCAGCGTCCCCGCCGCCGGGTGCCCGCGGCCGATCTCGCGCACCCGGCCGATCAGCATCCCGCCCGACCCGGTGACCGGGTTCTGCATCTTCCCCCGAGCGCGGACGATGCGGAGGATGGTCTCCACGATCTTCGCCGGGTCGCCACCTGCCTCGTCCTTGATCTGCTTGAACGAGGCGGCGTCCACGTTCAGCGAGTCCACGTCCACCAGCAGCTCGCCGTCGCGGATCGGGAGCGAGGGATCCAGCCTTTCGGCGCGCTGCGGCAACACGCCGGGCTGGCCTACCACCCGGGAGAGTCCGTACGGGTCAAGGGTCACGCGGGGCCGTCTAGCCCAACTTGGGGGGTGCCCTCCAGCCAGGCAGGCAACTGGAAGGCCCACGCCGGACTCTGATACTCAAAGCGCAATGGTCAAGCTCGAGATCCGGAATCTGGAGTCCTCGAAGAGCCACCTGGTCGATCCGGGCGGGGTGGTCCTCGGGCGCGAGGGCGGCGACGCGCAGATCAAGCTCTCGGACCAGGGCGTCTCCAAGAAGCACGCGCGGATCTACGCCAAGCGCGGCACCTGGTACCTGGAGGACCTCGACTCGGCCAACGGCACCTACCTGGAGGACGAACGCATCACCTCCCCGGTGGTGCTCACCCCGGGCTCGGTGTTCACCATGTCCCGGCAGCAGTTCGAGGTGGTGCAGATCATCACCGAGGAGCCGGAGCCCACCCGCAACCCGCGCGACGCCGCCGTGGACGAGATGGACGGCGCGGAGACCAACGCGATGGAGGCGGGCGAGCTCCCGGACCGGCTGCGCGGCAACAAGGGCAAGCGGCCCGCCGGCAAGTCCAAGGCGGACCTCCGCGGCAACAACCGCCTCGAGGACGAGGACCCGCCGCCCACCGACCACTCGCAGAGCGCGCGGCGCAACGAGTCCGGGGACATCGACCCGCCGCCCGCGCGCGGCAGCGGGCGCAAGCAGGGCGCGGCCCAGGTGCAGTCCGCGGCGCGCAACCAGCCCTCCCCCGACGCCGACGTCCCGGCGCCGTCCTTCGCCTACTTCGCCAGCGCCGTCCCGCGCGCGGTGGCCTACTACCTGAAGTCGGCGCCGCTGATGGCGGTGAACCCGCTGGGCACCATCCGCAAGGGCATCGCGGAGCAGCCCCTCCCCGCGCTCTCCAACGTGGAGCTGATCGCCTACGCGATCCCGGCGCTGGTCTTCTCGTCGCTGGTGAGCGCGATCTGCGGCGGCATCGTGGTGCTCGTCCGGGCGCACACCGTCGCGTTGTCGTTGCTCTTCCCCATCATCCCCCTGGTCGTCGCGGTGGCCGTCGCGGTCGTCAGCGGGCTGGTCACGCACCCCGTGGTGACCTGGCTGGTGGACAAGCTCGAGGGCCAGTCGGACGCGCGCTCGCGCAGCAACATGTTCGTGATGGCGATGACCGGCACCGTGCTGCTGGCGCTGCCCGCGGGGCTCGGCCAGCTGATGGGCCTCATCCCGCTGCCCTTCATCCCCCTGGTGCCGCTGGTGCTCTCGGTGGGCGCCCCGCTGGTGATGCTGTTCCTGCTGTTCTCCTGGTTCCGCTACTTCGGCGTCGTCCAGTGGTTCGAATACGTCGTCCTCACCCTGGGCGCGCTGCTGGTGCTGCAGGCCGCGTACGGCCTGGTGATGACCACCATCGCCTCCATCCGCGGCTTCGGGTCCGGGACCGCCGTGGTCGCCACCGGGACTCCGAGCATCGAGCCCCTGCCGGGCGAGCCGCCGGAGATGACCGCCGCCCGCCAGAAGGCGGCGGAGTTGGCCGCGTCCGGCGACAACGCGGGCGCCGCCAAGGTGATGCAGGAGGCGTCCGAGAAGTACCAGAAGGCGGCCATGACCGGCTCCGGGACCGGCGCCACCGGGACCCCGTCCAACCCGAGCAGTACGGGCACGGCCTCGGACCCGCCCACGCCGGCCACCACCGCCGCGAACCCGGCGACGACCGGGACCACCACCACCGCGAGCGCCACCCCGACCGCCGCCAACCCGCAGACGACGCCGGACCCACCTCCGACCACCACGACCACCACCCCGGCGACGGGAGGGCCCTCGACGCCGGCCACGACCACCACCCCGGAGGCCCGCCCCGGCAAGGGCAAGCCCTCGTACCCGGAGTATCGGGTCCTGCGCGCGGACGTGGAGAAGGCGATCAACGACGACCCCACCATCCTCAAGCGCGAGGACGTCAAGGGGCTGTACCGGAAGTACCTCGACGAGACCGCCACCGCGAGCGCGAAGGTGAAGCCCGAGCGCGGGCCCGGCGGCGCCGCCCTGGCCGCCAAGCTCAAGGAGGTGGAGGTGTACGACGCCACCTGGCGGATCGTGTCGGAGCTCCACAACAAGCTGTTCAAGTAGGGCGCGAGACCTCCGCCCCGCTCCTCCTGTCAGATTTTTGTTGGAGATCCGGCCTGCGCGCCTCAGCGTAGGGCCCCCAGCCCGAGGAGCGCCCCGCTCGTGAAGATCCTCTTCATCGCCACCCGGAAGAACTGCGACCCGCAGGACCGCGAGCTGTACGAGATGGACCTGATGAACCGGGTGCTGGGCTTCAAGCGCTCCCTGTTCGACCTGGGCCTGTACACGGTGGCGGCCTGCACGCCCGCGGACGTGGAGGTGGAGCTTCACGACGAGTACCTGGCGCCCATCGACTTCGACACCGACGCCGACCTGATCGCGCTCTCCGCCAAGACGTCCGCGGTGGCCCGCGCCTACCAGGTGGCGGAGGAGTTCCGCAGGCGCGGCAAGAAGGTGGTGCTGGGCGGGATCCACGCCTCGCTGCGGCCGCAGGAGGCGCTGGAGCGCGTGGATTACGTCGTGCTGGGCGAGGCGGAGCGGAGCTGGCCGCGCTTCGTGGAGCTGTTCAAGAAGGGCGAGGCCCCGCGGCTGATGCCGTCCGACGGCTTCATGGAGATGGGGGAGATCCCCGTCCCGCGCTGGAACAAGGCCCAGTACCGGGAGTTCCTCTTCCACCAGGTGCAGACCACCCGCGGCTGCCCGTTCACCTGCCGCTTCTGCTCCGTCCCGGACATCTCCGGCAACGCGTTCCGGATGAAGCCGCCGGAGAAGGTGGTGGAGGAGATCCGCGCCTTCCCCAGGACCGGGCTGCTGCGCGACCAGATCCGCACCCTCTACTTCGTGGACGACAACTTCATCTCCCGCCCGTCCGCCACCCACTCGCTGATGGACGCGCTGCTCCCGCTGCGGAAGAAGGGCGAGCTGGGCGAGTGGTCCGCGGAGACGACGCTCAACGTGGCGGCGGACCAGAAGCTGCTGGACAAGTTCGCGGCGGCGGGCTGCGGCACGCTGATCATCGGCTTCGAGTCGGTGAGCGAGGACACCCTGCTGACGATGGACAAGAAGGTGAACTTCGCCCTCACCTACCAGGAGGCCATCAAGCGCATCCACGACCGCGGGATGTCCATCGTGGGGAACTTCATCGTCGGCTTCGACACCGACACCGTGCGCGTGTTCGAGGACACGCTGAAGTTCATCGACGACAACGTCATCCTCTACCCGTTCTTCTCCATCCTCACCCCCATGCCCGGCACCAAGCTGCACGACGAGTACCGGGACGCGGGGCGGCTGGACCACACGGACTGGTCGCTCTACGACACCCGCCACGTGGTGTTCGAGCCCAAGCAGATGTCCCGCGAGCAGCTGATGGACGGGTACATCTACCTGTACGAGCAGGCCTACGCCTCGGCGCGCGGCTTCGACCGGATGGAGCGCTACTGGTCGCTCTTCCGGAGGCGGCGCTCCACGGTGGTGGAGAACGCCTTCATCCGGATGAAGCTGCGCAAGGTGCGGGGGCGGTCGGCGCGGATGGACGCGCTGGTGAAGGACGGGCTCCGGCGGCTGGCGAAGCGCGGGCACAACTCCGACGTGGGCCAGCTGCTCTACTACCTCGACTCGGCGGACTTCGTGGACTTCCTGGACCGCTACCGGTCGCCCCAGTACGCCGAGCACGCGCGCCTGTTCGCGAACGACCTCGCCGCCCCGGACGCCGCCAAGCAGTGGGAGCACGACCGGCGCCGACGCGCGCCCCGCCCCGCGCCCGCCTCGCCCGCCGCATGAGACGGGCCGTCATCACCACCGCCGTGGCGGCCGCCGTCATCGGCCCCGCCGCGGGATCGCTGAGCTGCGCGGCGCTGCTCTGGGCCGACGTGCCCGGGGAGATCTATCCGCCCATGCAGCCGCTGGTGGGTTCCCTGTCGGCGAAGCGGTGCGGCCAGTGCCATCCGGACCAGTACCAGGAGTGGGCCGACAGCCACCACGGGCAGGCGATCACCGACGCGCTCTACCGCGCGGACTTCGTGGACCAGCACGAGCCGTTCTTCTGCGACCAGTGCCACGCCCCGCTGGTGGAGCAGATGCCGAAGCGGACGACCGCGCTGCTGGCGGTCTGGCCGCGGCTGTGGCCGGTGCAGAAGGACAACCCGCGCTACGACGCCGCGCTCCACGAGGAGGGCGTCACCTGCGTCACCTGCCACCAGGTGAACGGCGCCATCGAAGGACCTCGCGGCGACCCGGCCCCCCACCCCGCCCGGAGATCGGAGGCGCTCGTCTCGGAGCAGGTCTGCGAGCGGTGCCACACGCTGGCCATGCAGCACATCGGGTCGCTGCAGCGGCCGCTGATGGAGACGGTGACCGAGTGGCGGGAGTACCGGGCCAAAGGCGGCGACAAGGTCTGCCAGGACTGCCACATGCCGCGCGTGGCGGACCGGCCGGCGGCGCTGGGAGCGGAGCCCAAGCCCGCGCGCAGCCACCGGTGGCTCGGGCCGTTCGACGCCGCGCTGCTCGACCAGGCGCTGGAGGTGAAGGTGGAGGGGGAGCCTCCGGCGGCGGTGCGGCTGCGGAACCTGACCGGCCACCGGCTGCCCACCGCGGAGCCACACCGCTTCGTGGTGGTGCGGGTGGAGGCGGAGGGCCGGGTCGTGGAGTCCCGCATCGAGCGGGTGGTGGACACCTACCGGGTGAGCGAGAAGCCCGGGCAGGACACCACCCTCGCCCCGCGCGAGGAGCGGACGATCCCGCTCCCCGCCCACACCTCCCGCGTGTCCGTCCGCTTCCTGAAGTGGACGCCCGGCGACGAGACCGCCAAGGCCGCCGGCCTGTCGGATCCGATGTTGGTGCACGAGCTGTTCAGCCGCGATTTCCCCCTGCCCTCTGGAGGACCCAAGTGAAGATCCTGCTCGTCCAGCCATCACCCTTCGAGCCCGGCCGGCTCGGCCTGGAGAACGTCCTCTGGCTCTCCGAGCCGGTGGCGCTCACCTCGCTGGCGGCGATGGTCCCGGAGCACGAGGTGCGCATCCTGGACATGCGGCTGGAGCCGGAGGAGGTGCTCAACCAGACGCTGCTGGAGTTCCGGCCGGACCTGGTGGGCACCAGCGCGATGACCACCGACTGCTACCAGTCCAAGGCGGTGCTCTCCATCGCCCGCGGGACGCTGGGGCCTCGGGTCTTCACCATCGTCGGCGGCCACCACCCCACCATGGCTCCGGCCGACTACGAGGAGCCGGAGGTGGACGCGGTCTGCGTGGGCGAGGGCGAGGAGACCTTCCAGGAGCTGGTGCAGCACCTCGCCTCGGGCGGCGACCCGCGCCGGCTGCACGCCGTCCGCGGGCTGCGCTTCCGCGACGAGCAGGGCAACTGGATCACCACGCTGAAGCGGGCGCAGGCGCGCGACCTGGACACCTTCCCGGCGCCGGCGCGCGCCCTCATCCCGGAGCGCTACCGCCGGCAGTACTTCTTCGCGGTGGCTTCGCCGATGGCGTCGATCTTCACCTCGCGCGGGTGCAGCTTCGACTGCAACTTCTGCGCGATCTGGGAGTTCTACGAGCGGCGCACCCGGTACATGAGCGCGAAGGTGATCTGCGACCGGCTGGAGCAGATCGAGGAGGACTTCGTCTTCTTCCTCGACGACAACTTCCTCACCAACAAAAAAAGGCTGGAGCAGCTCTGCGACGAGATCGCCGCGCGGAAGATCAAGAAGTTCTTCGGCACCCAGGGGCGGGCGGACTTCATCGCCGACAACCCGGAGCTGATGCGGCGGCTGCGCGACGCCGGGCTGGTGATGGTGCTCTCCGGCTACGAGTCCAACGACGACGACGCGCTGGCGGCGCTGCAGAAGAGCAGCACGAAGGAGAAGAACCTGAAGGCGGTGGAGCTCCTGCGTTCACTGGGGATCATCTCCACCGGCATCTTCATGGTGCGGCCGGACTTCGAGGAGAAGGACTTCGACACGCTCTGGGCCATGATCAAGGAGATGGGAGTGGCCATCCCGCTGGTGACCATCCTCACCCCGCTCCCCGGCACGCAGATGTACAGGAAGATGCAGGACCAGCTGCTCACCCGCGACGTGCGGCTGTTCGACCTGCTCCACGCCGTCACGCCCACCAAGCTCCCGCGGCGGCGCTTCTACGAGAAGTACGCCGAGTGGCACGCGACGACGTGGGCCAGCACGTGGCGGGGGATCCTCCCCGCCTTCTACAAGCGGCCGCGCTTCGCATCCAAGGCGCTGCCCGGGGCGTACCGGTGGTTCCAGAAGGCGCGCTGGTACGAGCCGGTGGTGCGCAGCCCGGAGAGCCACCTGCGCGACGAGATCGGCATCATCCCGGAGGACGCGGTCGCCCCGGTGACCGAAGCCCCGGCGCTGCGGGAGGTGGGTTCATGAACGCGAAGGAATTCCTCGCCCAGCTCCGCCGCGAGGTGGAGTCCAACGCCGCCATCAACCACGCGTTGCTGGGGCTGGTGGCGCACGTGCC
>Ga0134122_10003675_pt1 | contig 11401 bp, 5 predicted proteins | sample KB302_FD_96461 | JGI IMG/M metagenome (GOLD analysis project Ga0134122, IMG submission 96461) | Terrestrial soil microbial communities without Nitrogen fertilizer from Kellogg Biological Station, Michigan, USA - KB3-0-2 | ecosystem: Environmental > Terrestrial > Soil > Unclassified ...
CCGAAAAGACGAGCGGAAAGTGCGACAGCTCCCAGAACCAGTAGCCGATGCGGTGGCGGCCGGTGGTGAGAGAACGGGGGAGGCGCCCCTGGATGATCTCCATCATGTCGGCATTGACGTGATAAAGGCTGATCTCGTAGGGAAGGCCCTGGCTCGCTTCCTCGGCGACGGCGCCCGGCGCGCCGTCCGCCCTCCCGTCCAACGTCCAGAGGGCGCAGGCCACACCGGCGGTCTCCAGGGCTTCGAGGGTTCCGCGGCAGGCCTCGCCGACCCCGGTGGGCGCGGTCGCCCAGCCGATCACATTGATTCCTACGCCATCCGGACCGAAGGTGTCCACCGCGGTCGCCGGCTTGCGGACCGCCACCGGCGGGCTGCCTTTCGGCGCCACCTTGGGCGGACTCGTCCGCTGGCCCTGCCGGTGCCACCAGACGCGGGCCCAGGCCTGCTTGCGCAACGGCAGCGTGCGGAGAACGGGGCGGACGACGGGCTCGGGGAGCCGGTACTCGGACCTGCCGTAGGTGGAGTACCACAGGGCCATGCTCTCTCGGTCCGTGCCGAGCGGGTCGGGAAAGGCGCGCAGGAGGTCTGCACGCCGGCGATGCATCTCCATCGCGAGCCGCGGCACGCGAGGGCGCTGCCGTGGCTCGTAGCCCGCGTCGGCCGTAATCCAATCGATCTCATCGCGGCTGAGTGGAGCTGCAGACCGGTCCGCCGAATACAACAGTGAAGCCAGGCTCCACTGCGCCTGCTCCCGCGGCGGCGGCTCCGCCGGCCGCTCCCTGGCGTGCCGGAGCCACTCCTCCAGCTTTTCTGTGAACGCCGGATGGATGTTCTCCGGGGCCCGCGTGCTCCCCGCGAACCAGTGCGCGAGCCGCAGGCCATCCTCCGCCCAGGGCCTGGGGAAGCTCCGCTGGAGGTCTTCCCGGTAATCCCAGAGCAGCAGCGCCAGGCGAGGCAGGGGGACCGCCGAGCCGCCGTCGTCCGCTCGCCGGCGCAACCACTCGAAGAAGGAGCCCGGCCCCGCCGTAGCGAACGGATTGCTCCAGCGCCTGCCCTCCGGATCGACCGCCTGCAGAGCCCGCCGGGCCACCTCCGGGACGGGTACGTTGTTGTCGAAGAGCCCATACCAGTAGGTGTAGTCCTGCACCACCTCCTGGCCTTCCTGCTGGATGCTCTCGGCATAGAGCCGGAACAGCGGGCGCACGTCCGGGCGATCGGAAAAGGTGAAGCGGTTCTGGAATCTCGAGATCGACTCCGGCCGGCGGAAGTCATAGCCGCTGAAATGGAAGAAGCGGAGCGGCGCGCCGTTGACCGACCAGGCACCATTCGCTCCGGAGACCCGGCGGTGGACCAGGTTCCAGTACGCCACGTTGTAGCCCGGATCGCGCAGGATCTCCAACCGCGGCAGGAAGGCCGGCGCGAAGTCCATCCAGCGCTGGTCCACGAACAGCCCTTTCTCGACGGCGTGCAGGCACTGCCGGTGGAGGCGGCGCGACCACCAGTCGAGGAAGGGCAGCGTGCGCTCATTGAAGGAGATGCCGAGGAAGCCCAGGTTGTAGATGCCCGAGAGGAGGATCTCCCGCTCGGACGGCACCGCCAGGTCTTCGATGGGCGCCGTCAGGTGCGGGGTGAGCACCGCGTCCGCCCTTGCCAACCGCTCATAGAGCTCCGACAGATCGCCCAGCACCAGGATGTCGGGGTCGAAGTAGCAGATCCTGTCGCAGCCCAGGGTGCGGTGGAGGTGGAGCAGGAAGTACGGCTTGACCGCCGTGCTGAGCTCCAGGATGGAGTAGCGGAAGGCAAAGTGGAAGAAGCCCGGGACGCCGATCTGATCGGCGAAGGTGACGGTGAACGGCTCGTCCTGATATCGGTGTCCCGGCTGGGGCCGGTCGACGATCAGGACGCAGACCTTGCCCTTCGGGTGACGCTCGAGGAACGAGCGCGTGAAGGCTCGCGCATAAGCGAGATAGTTGTTCGCGACGATGGTGCAAGCAATCGGGAAGCTCATTGCAAGAATCCGTAGTCTACTACGCAACCCCTCTTCGCAAAGCGAGCAGCCGCTTGTAGACGCTCTCGATTTCCTCGGCGTGCTCGTCCATCCCCTTGATGCGGGGTGGGCGGGCCGCCCAGCCGGCGACGATCTCCGGCTTCCCGGCCAGGCGCTCGATCCATCGCCGCAGCTCCCCCGGATCTTCGGGGTCGAAGAGAGCGCCGCAGGGCGTCTCCGCGGTATCGAACAACTCAGCCAGGGCGCCGCGGCGGCTGGCGAGCACCGGCACACCTTCGGCCAGCGCCTCCCGGGCCGCGAGACCGAACGACTCCAGACCCAGGGACGGGACGATCAGCACGTCGAGCTGCGCGAAGACTTCCGCCCGCCGCTCCTCCGCGAAGCGTCCCTCGAAGCTTACCGACGGTGCGCGCATCGCCTCCAGCTCCGCCGTGTAGGTTGGCGAGATGGCCGCGTCGCCCCAGATCTGGAGCGTGGCCTGTGTGGACGCCACGTCGCGGAAGGCTCGCACGGCCAGGTGGATCCCCTTATGGGGGAGGATCGAGCCGATGAGCCCGAAACGCAAGGGAAGCGCCGCGCCGCGAGAACGGCGCGAGGCTCCACCCGGTGTTTCGATGCCGTAGGGAATGACCGACACCGGATCGTCCGGCCGCAGGTAGCCGAGCCGGAGATAGCTCTCGTGGATGGCGCGCGAGCCCACTATGAATAGGTCCGCCTGCCGCAGCGAACGGTTCATCAACCGTTTCCGGCCGGCGTAGAGGAGCCGGTTGAGGACCGAGGCTGGAGGCAGGCCGGTCAGCGGGAGACAGGCGGAGCATTTCCCCGGAGCCGGGCCTGAGCAGAGCTGCCGCCGGACGTCCAGCAGGTTGGCGCGAGCGCAGGGGGCCCACCAGTCCTGGAGCTGGTGAACGATCGGAATACCCTGCCGGGCCGCCGCGCCGGGCAGCGTCGCCGTGTGGCCGGCCAGGTGGTGCACGTGGAGGATGTCCGGCTGGAGCTCCGCGAGGAGTCGCCGGAAGTCGGCCGCCAGCGTCCGGTCCTGCAGGGCATTGCGGGAGAGCGGATTCCTCTGGGTGAAGTTGTTGACCACCAACCGCACCCTCACCCCGCCGTCAAACAGCTCCAGGCTCTCCCCGAGCCGGCGCCCGGGGTCGGCGATGCGGGCGTAGACGGCCACCTCGCGCCACGCCGCCTGGCGCAGGGCGAGACGCCGGGCGTAGACCTCCGTGCCGGCGGAGCTCCAGGGCGGCCAGCCGTGGACGAGGTGGAGCACCCGCCGGGGTGCCCGAACCGCGGGCATGCATGCCGGAGCTTGCCGGTGCGAGCTCGCCGCGAGGCGCAGCGCCTCCAGCACCCTCTCCCGCGCCGGCTTGAGGGGATCCTCGCGGAGGAAGCGCGCCACGGTGGGCAGATACGCCGGGTGAAGTCGCTTCAAGGCCCGGTGAGCCGCTCTCACGCGCTCCGGACGCGAGACGGCGCCGAAGCTCCGCTGACCGGCGTGATAGATGAAGGTGGCGTCGTCCAGCACGTTCAGGAATCCCGCCTCCAGGGCACGGAAGCAGAAGGCGCTCTCCTCGCCGTAGCCGAGCCCGAAGCTCGCCTCGTCGAAGAGACCCAGCCGCTCGAGGGCCTTCCTTTTGATGTAGAGGCACACGCCGACTCCCGTCGGCAGGCGCGGACGCTCGCGCGCCGAGACGCGCTCGACCAGGGCGGCGAAGCGGTCCACATCCCAGCCGGCGGGCAGGGCGTTGACCTCCGCGAAGCGGGGCAGCGAGGCGATGGTGGCGTGGTTCGAGAATGGGGTGGCGGTGGCGATCGCCGCATGGGAGTACGCCGCCTCCTGGAGCTTCTCCAGCCAGCCGGCGGTCACCTCGGTGTCGCTGTTGAGCAGGACGACGTCGCGGTCCGACGCCGCCATCGCCCGGTTGACGCTGCCGACGAACCCCCGCCGGCGCGAATTGTGGAGGATCAGGACCTCGCGTTGCGGCGCTCCCGTCGCGGCCGCCAGCGCCTCCTCGACGGCGGCCTCCTGGGGTCCGTCGATCACCAGCACGAGGCGGTGCCGGTGCAGGTCCGTGTGACGGAAAAGGCTCGCCAGACACGCCTCCAGCTCCGCGGCCGCGCCGTACACCGGCACGATGACCTCCACGGGCCCAGCGAGGGAGTCCGGCTCGACGGTGCCGGGTGAGGTCCAGTCGATGGGCGAGGAAGGGAGGAATCGGGAGAGGCTCATCAGGAGGGCGAGATCTTACCCTTGAAGCGCGCGATATCGTGGCTCAGGGTCACCTCCATCTCCCCGAGCGCCTCGATCCGCAGCCGACGGCTCTCCCGGCCGCCGCGGTAGGTCGCCGCAAGAGCATCGCGGATGGCGTCCGGGTCCAGGCGCGAGGTCTGCCGGACGGTCCTCAGTGCCTCGATCTCGAAATGGCTGGAGAGGGATGCGGCGGTGCGCTCGAGGCGCCCGCGGAGCGTCCCCTCGCCGAGCACAGCGGCCCGCAGCTCGACGAGGTCGTCCGGCCCCGGCAGCGCCACCAGCAGCCGGCCTTCCGACGCCAGCACCCGCCGCATCTCGGCGGGATTCAGCCGGGCATCGACCGACAAGATTAGGCCGAAGGACCCCTCAGCGTAAGGGAGGAACCGGTCGGCGTTGGCGACCACCCACGTGGCTGCGGGGTACCGCCGCGCAGCGAGCTCGATCGCCGCTGCCGAAAGATCGAGGCCGTGGGCCTCGACGGCGGCTTCCCTGGCGATGCCGCCGAGGTGGAATCCTTCGCCGCAACCCACGTCCAGGATCGCGGTGTCACGCGCCTGCGCGAGAGCGCGTATCTCTTGGAGGATCGCCCGCAGAAGGGGCTCGCCGCAACCTGCGAGGAACCGCCGCCGGGCCGCCGCCGTCTCTCGCGAGTCGCCGGGCCGCCGGGAGCGCCGGTCCTGCGGCTGGAGCAGGTTGCAGTAGCCGCTCCGGGCGATGTCGAACGAATGCCCCCGGGAGCAGATCAGGACGCGGTCCCGCCGCTCCAAGGGCGATCCACACGGGCGAACGGGGCAGATCAGGGTGACCACGTACCTCGAGCTCTCGGGGTGCCGGCGCGGTGGGCGCTCGCCACCCTAATCCCGAGTGGATGCCGCGGATTGTCAGCGGTCTGCAACAAAAAAGGTCCCCTTACGGCGGGAAGAATCAGGCTCTGAGCACGGTTTTACCTGCCAGAGGACTGGTACGGTTCCTGCTTTGTTCCCTCGGACAGGCTTGGACGGACACGATACAGCAGAGGAGACATCTATGGAGCTAGAAAGATCCGCGCCAAGGCAAGGCGCCCGGTTCTTACGGGGCGCGCTGTTGATTTTCGCACTCGTGGCTGTAGGCACCTCGGGGGCCGGGGCCCAGCAGACGGCACAAGCTCAATTCTCCCTTTCCCGCGAGGCTGTGGCGCAAACCGCTCGCCAGGTACCGGTGGGTGGGCGGTTGCATCTCGCCGGGGTGCCGCTGGAGGCGAGGACCGTGATGCTGGTCCTGGAGCGGTTCGAGGTGTTCACCTCCGATGCGAAGGTCGCCGTCCACGGCGCTCAGGGCGAAACGATCGTCCGGCCGCCGAACCGCGCCTACTTTCGGGGCAGCGTGGACGACGAGCCGGACTCTCTGGCTTTCCTCGCCGTGGGCGAGGACGGTGACGTCCGTGGCCTGGTGATGAGCCAGGGGCGGATGCACGTCCTCGGAGCCGAGAGAGAGGACGCGCCGGCGGACGGAGCGCTGGTGGTGCGCGCGGTCGACGAATCCCTCGGCAAGATGAAGGAGCCGTCCTGGAACCAAGGCACCGATGCCCTCTACGGCCCCGGCTCGGCCGATGCCCTCGAGGCCATTTTCAGCGAGCAGAGCGAACTGCAGACCGCGCTCGCGGCTGCGGCCCAGTACTCAATGGTGGTGGCCATCGAGACCGACTGGGAGTTCTACCATCTGTTCAATAACGTGAACAATGCCGCCGGCTACGTCGGCGACCTCCTGGGCGCGGCTTCGACCATCTACAACCGCGACATCGGAACCACCCTGCGAATCAACTACCTCTCGCTGTGGACGGGCGGCGCCGCGAGCGATCCCTGGTCCGCCAACAGCACGATCGGGCTTCTCTGCGAGTTCGGCGGATGGTGGCACACGAACCGTCCCCAAGCGAGCTACCCCCGAAGCACCGCGCACTTCCTGAGCGGCAAGGGCTTGGGAGGCGGCGTGGCCTGGGTCAGCACCCTCTGCTCGGGCGATTTCGATGCCAGCAGCTTCGGCTGCTCCGCCGGACAGTATGGCGGCGGCTACGGCATCACCGCCAACATCGCCGGCAGCTTCAACCCGTCGAGCCCGACAGTGGTGTGGGACATCTATGCCACCAGCCACGAGATCGGACACAACTTCGGCTCGCCCCATAGCCACTGCTACAACGATTATCCGACGACGGGATTTCCGCCTGTTGACATGTGCTACGGCTCCGAGCCCGGATGCTATTCCGGGAGCGTCAGCCTGCCGGTCGGAGGCAAGGGCAGCATCATGAGCTATTGCCACCTTCTTGGCGGGGGGATCTCCAACAACATCGCCCTCTCCTTCGGCGCCACGGGGCAGTACGGGACCCTGAGCGAGCGGATACCCCAGCGCATGCAGAGCTTCGTCGCCTCCAGACCCGCCTCCTGCAGGAAGCTGATCGACGCGCCGCCGGCGGACTTCAACGGCGATGGGCGCTCGGAGGTCGTCATTTACCGCAATGGTGCGTGGGTGGAGATCAACTTCTGGCCTGGCAAATGACGTAGACCGAAAAGCCCTCCCGCCGATCTTGGCAAGGAGGGCTTTTATACGGCTGGAAACCCCTTTCAAAGGAGCTTTTTAGGGTCCTACTGCTTCGGAATGTCGATGTCGGTCGGGGTGCCGTTGTCGGCGTTCATGACATCGCCGAAGGTGACGATGTGGCCACTCCCGGAGGTGACCAAGCCGTTGGTGTTGCCGACGATCATGCAGTCGCTGACCCGGACCAAGGCGTTCGGGTTGTCCGACTTGATGCCGTTCACGTTCCCAGTCGCGACACAACCGACGAGATTCAGCCCCACTGCGACCGACGTCGAGAGGGCGTTGAAGCCGGTGCCGGGGAGGTTGCCGATGGCGGAGGTGTCCTTGACCGTCACCTGGCTTCTGTCCTCGGCACGCAAACCAAACTGGTTGTTCCTGAGCTGAGTGTCCTCGATCATGCCGAACGCCGACACGTTGGTACCCGGCTTGATGCGGATTCCGCCGCTGGAGGCTCCGACATTGTTACGAACGATCGTGTTGCTGACGTGGAGCTGGGTGGTGACAACCGTGGCGCTCGAGGGCACGAAGTCGATGCCGATTTGGGTGAAGTTGTTGATCGTGCAGTTTTCGACATGAACTACGCCCGCCGCCAGGACTTTGATCCCGGTGAGGCCTGTCCCGAGGCCTTCGATGTCCAGCCCACGCAGGACGACCACAGCGGTGTTCGGTGCGTTCACGATGATGGCGTTGGTGCCGGACACGAGCACGCCCGCTTCGAACCCTTCGGAAGAGATGGTGATCGATTTCGTAATCGTCACTCCGCCGAACCCACCCGGGTCGAGGACGTTGATCTCGCCCCCGGTCGCGGTCTTCGAGATAGCACCGGCGAAGGTCTTGCATGGCGCCGTGCGGCTGCACGGGTTGGCGTCGTCGCCGACTCCCGAAACCCAAGTGCGGGTCGCCTGAGCCTGAGCGGCGGCGGTCAGGGTGAGGAGGACGAGGAATGCCAACAGCAGGATGCGGATCGACAGTCGCTTGTTCACGAACTTTCTCCTTTCCAGAGAATAAAAGGTTGAAATCAAGGTCATGAGGTTTGATGAGAAAAAAGATTCCAGATTCAACTATAAGCGCACTCCGGCTCGACGTCAATGCACAGAGGCGTGCCGCGGGCACGAAACGTTACAGAGTAATCTCGACCTCAAGCAGCCTCCCCCTTGAAAGTCGGCCCGTCTGCCGGCAGGCCGAGGCTGGCCCGATGCGCGCAAAGGATGCTCGCGAGTAGAATAGCCCCATGGCCACGATCGTCTCGAGCCCTACCGTCACCCGACCCCGCACCGTCCGCGCGCCGCGCGGCACGGAGATCTCCTGCCACGGCTGGCAGCAGGAGGCCGCCCTGCGGATGCTGATGAACAACCTCGACCCCGAGGTCGCCGAGCGGCCGGAGGAGCTGGTGGTCTACGGCGGCTCGGGCAAGGCGGCGCGCAACTGGGAGTGCTTCGAGGCCATCGTCGAGACCCTGAAGCGGCTGGGCGACGAGGAGACCCTCCTCGTCCAGTCGGGCAAGCCGGTGGCCGTCTTCCGCACCCATGCGGAGGCTCCCCGGGTGCTGATCGCCAACTCGCTCCTGGTTCCCCACTGGGCGACCGCCGACGAGTTCCGTCGCCTGGAGGGGCTCGGTCTCACCATGTACGGCCAGATGACGGCCGGCTCATGGATCTACATCGGGACCCAGGGCATTCTCCAGGGCACCTACGAGACCCTCGCCGAGTGCGCCCGCCAGCGCTTCGGCGGCTCGCTCGCCGGCCGGCTCGCCGTCACCGCGGGGCTCGGCGGCATGGGCGGAGCTCAGCCCCTCGCCGTCACCATGAACGAGGGGGTCTGCCTGGTGGCCGAGGTGGACCGGACGCGCATCGAGCGGCGCCTCGCCACCCGCTACCTCGACACGGTGGCTCCAGACATCCCAACTGCCATCGAGCGGGCGCTCGCGGCCCGTGACCGCCGAGAGGCGATCTCGATCGCCGTCGAGGCCAACGCCGTTGACCTCCTCGCGCACCTGGTCGTGACGGGGCTGGTGCCTGACGTGCTGACGGACCAGACCTCCGCCCACGACGCGCTCGAGGGCTACGTGCCGCATGGCCTTCCGTATCCGGAGGCGCTGGAGCTCCGGCGGGACGATCCCCAGGCGTATGCCGCGCGCTCCATGGCATCCATGGCGGCCCACGTCCGCGCCATGCTCGCTCTCCAGGAGCGCGGCGCCGTCACCTTCGACTACGGCAACAACCTGCGCGGCCAGGCGCTGGCGGCGGGGGAGTCCCGTGCCTTCGACATCGGCGGCTTCGTGCCGCTGTTCATCCGGCCGCTGTTCTGCGAGGGCAAGGGGCCCTTCCGCTGGGCCGTGCTCTCGGGCGATCCGGAAGACCTCGCGGCGACCGACGAAGCGATCCTCGCCACTTTCTCCGGCGACGCGGCGTTGGCGCGATGGGTCCGCATGGCCCGCGAGCGCGTAGCCTTCCAGGGGCTGCCGGCGCGCATCTGCTGGCTCGGCTACGGCGAACGGGCGAAAGCCGGCCGGGTGTTCAACGAGCTGGTGGCCTCCGGCCGGGTGAAGGCGCCGATCGTCATCGGCCGCGACCATCTCGACTGCGGCTCGGTGGCGTCGCCGAACCGCGAGACCGAGGGCATGCGCGACGGCTCGGACGCCATCGCCGACTGGCCGGTCCTCAACGCTCTTCTCAATGCGGTCAACGGCGCCACCTGGGTCTCCGTCCACCACGGTGGCGGTGTGGGCATCGGCTACTCGCTCCACGCCGGCATGGTGATCGTGGCGGACGGCACCGAGGCGGCGGCGAGGAGGCTGGAGCGGGTCCTCACCGGCGATCCCGGCATGGGGGTGGCGCGCCACGCCGACGCCGGCTACCCCGAGGCGGTCGCCTGTGCGCGGGAGCGCGGCGTGGACCTGCCGATGCTTCCCCGGTGAATCGTTCGTCCCGTGCGCTGGGGGATCTGATCGGCGCCTCGCGGACCTTTTCTCGCCAGCCGGCCGGTAGGGCGCTGCTCGAAGCCGTCCTCGTCGCGGGGCTCGTGACAGCCCCCGCGCTGCCGGCTTCCGGATCAGCCCCCGTCCTGCTCGTCCTTTCCCTGCTCTGGCTCGGAGGACGGCCTTCCCGCGAGCGGCGCATCGCCGGCCCTCTTCTGGCGGTAGCTGTCGCCATGCTGGCCGCAGGTTGGGTACTCCAGCTCGGCGAGCGGGAATCCCGAGCGGAGTGGCTGCGGGAGACGCGGCAGGAGTACGCCCACCTCTGGCAGGACCTGCGAGGAGAGGCGGCAGCGGCAGCAGCGGCCGTGGGCAGGCCGTCGGAGACGCCGGCAGCCCGGCTGGCGGCGTTCAGCCGCCTGGCGGAGATCGAGATCGGCAAGGAGAAGGGTCGCCGGGCGCTGCTGCTGCTCGATCCGGACGGCGTGCCGGTCGCCTGGGCGGGGGAGGGATTGCTCCACGAGCTTAGCCAGGAAGTTCCTCGCTCGGGTCTCCAATACCGCGCCAGCTTCAGCGCCGTGACGCTGCTCGCCATCCAGCCTCTCGACGACGCCCGGCGCCCTTGGCGGATCATCGCCGGTGCGAGCTTCCCCACGGACGCCTTGCCGTTCGTCAGCGGCAGGCGCGCCCGTTGGACCCTGGCCGAGAGTCCGGTGCAGGCGCTGCCGGGAGCCGACGTGGTGACTCTCCCGGGAGCCCCGGCGCTGGTCGTCGCAAGGCTGCCGTTGGCCGCGCAGCCCTCTCCCTGGCCACCGGTCGACCGCCTGGCCTGGGCGATGATCGGCGTTACCCTGCTGTCCATCGCGGTGCTGCGCTTCCTCGGCCGAGCGCTGGCGGGCGGCGCGCCGCCGCAGGCGGACGACCGGCCCGCGCACCCCGTCAGTCTTCTGGCGGCCGGCGGCCTGATCGCCCTGGGAGCGGCGGCCCTCGTTCCCGGGCGCGCCCTCGGCGTGTTGCTCGCGGGACTGGTCATTGCCGCGGCCGGGATGTGGAGCCGCTCCCACGATGGGGATCGTGTCCCTCCGTGGCTCAAGGGTGCGGGTATCATCCTGCTGCTCTTTCTCGCCGCCTGGGGTATGCAACGCTCCTGGGGTCCGCTCGATCTCGCCGGCGGCATCCTGGCCTCGGCGGAGGCGGTAGCCCTGAGGCTTGGTTTCACTGCCGCGGCTTTCGGGCTCTTCTGCCTCGCCGGTCGCCGCCGAGGCGACCCGGCCGGGCCGCCCCACGATCGCGTGACTTGGATCGCCCCAGCCCTCCTGCTCGCTGGCGCCGCACTGTGCGATCAGCCGGCGCTCGCCATGCCGCTACTCGGCGCCGGTGGGGCGGCGGCCGCCGTCTACGCCCGCCAACGGCGACTGCGAGAGGCGCCGGCACTGGTGGGCCTGATCCTGATGGCGGCCTTCGGCGCCGCGGGAACGTGGGAGACCGCCTACCGCCTGCGACTGCGCGAGTACGCCGGCCACGAGCTTCTCGCCCGGCTTTCGCCGCCAACGCGGCAGGAGATTGCCGCCGTCTCCCGCGAGATCCGAAGCCACTTCGAGACCCTCGACCTGGAGGGGATCGTTCCCCGAGCTCCCACCGGACTCGAGCGGCAGGA
>Ga0134122_10003676_pt1 | contig 11401 bp, 4 predicted proteins | sample KB302_FD_96461 | JGI IMG/M metagenome (GOLD analysis project Ga0134122, IMG submission 96461) | Terrestrial soil microbial communities without Nitrogen fertilizer from Kellogg Biological Station, Michigan, USA - KB3-0-2 | ecosystem: Environmental > Terrestrial > Soil > Unclassified ...
TCCTCGACTACCTGGCGGGCCGCTTGGCGCCGGAGGATGAGCAACGCATCGCCCGGCAACTCGCCGCCGATCCCGCCGCCGCTCGCGCCCTCCTCGATCTGGCGGAGCTCGAAGCCGCCGGAGCGGCCGCGGGGGAGCGGCCGGCCGAGATCGCAACGCTGGCCGGCTGGCGCGATTTTCGGCGCCGGTTGACACCGAGTGTCTGGTATCTGCCCAAAAGCCTCACGCCGCTGCTGCCGGCGATCGCCGCCTCGCTGTTGGTGGCCACGGTGGGTCTCGGCTCCAGGGCGTGGTGGCTCCAGGGCAAGCTGGACCGCCCGATCGCGAACCCGGTCAGCCTGGAGCTTCCCTCCGGCAGCCGCGCGGCCCGCGAGCCGGTCGCCATGGTCCCGCCGGGAGAACCGTTGCGCCTGGTGCTCGCTCCGGCCGAGCGCTGTCCCGGCTATACGGCCGAGGTGGAGGGGCCACGGAGCGGAGACCGCCAGACGATCGAAGGCCTGGAGCGCGACGAGCTCGGCAGGCTCACCCTACTGTTGCGGCTGGAACCGGGGTCGTACGGGCTGCGTCTGCTGGGTTGCGAGCCCCGGCGCGAGCTCGAGGAGCATCGATTCCAGATCACGTCCGCCGGGAGAGGAGGCCCCGGGGGGTGAGGCTCACGCTCGCCTGCGCCGCCGCGCTCCTCCTCGCCGCCTGCTGCCACGAGCCACCCCGCGAAGGGCCAGCCGGCGAGCTGCACTCGGGCGGGCGGCCGGTGACGGCGGCGCTCGCCCCCGGAGAGGTCCACCGCTACAGGCTGCCGCTCAAGCAAGGGTACCTGCTCCGCTTGGTGGTCGACCAGCAAGGCGTCGATGCGGTCGTCGCCCTCGAAGATCCGACCGGCGCCCTGGTGCTGGAGGCCGACCGGCCGGTCGCCGACCGCGGCGCGGAGCTGGTGCTGGCGGTGGCCGACCGGTCTGGCGACTACAGCCTCGTCGTCCGCGGCCCGGAAAAGGGCAGCCCCGGCCGCTATACAGCCCGGATCGAAGCTCTCATTCCGGCCACGGAGGCCGACCGGCGTTCCGCCGAGGCCTACCGGAGCTTCACCGGGGCTCGCCGGCAGGGAGACGACGAAGCGATGAAAAGCCGGGCACGGGCGCTTGCCACTTGGCGGAAGCTAGGCCAAGTGGAGCTGGAGGGCGAGGCCCTCGAGCGCATCGGCACACAGCTCTTCATCCGCCGGGACTACCCATCGGCGGCCGAGCGGTACCACGAGGCGGCAGCCGCCTTCGCCCGCGCCGGGAATCGTCGCTGGGAAGCGATCGCCCGCAATGAGCTGGGCTCCAGCCTTCTGCCTCAGGGTGCGACGCAGGAAGCAGCCGACCAGTACACTCTCGCCCTCGCCCTTGCGCGCCAGGTGGAAGACCGAATCAACACGGCCAAGGCCCTCCACGGCCTGGGGCAGGCCTTCCAGAATCAGGGAGAACCGCAGCGCGCCCTCGATCGATACCGCGAGGCCCTGGATCTCTGGCCAAAGGACGAGCCGTTACGAACCAACACTCTGCACCAGTTCGGTGTTCTCTACGCCCGCTATCTGCATGACGAGCACCACGGCGGCGAGCTGCTTCTCGAGGCACTGGATGCCTGGGGGCCAGGGCAGGAGGGCCCTAAGGCCAGCACCTTGAGCCAGCTCGGCCGGCTCGCCGATGGGCAAGGAAGGCTGGACGAAGCGCGCCGGTACTACGAGCAGGCTCTGGAGCTGCGGCGAAAGATCGACCGTTGCGGCAGCGCCGTCTTCCTCGCGCGCCTCGCTCTGGTCGAAGAGAAACAGGGGGCGCGGGCGGCGGCCGATGCACGCCGGGCCGAGGCGCTGCGGTTCGTCACGACCACGGATTGTCCTAGATCCGAGCCCACGGTTCACCTTCTCGGCGCCGATCTCGCGGAGATGCGCGGCGAGTCGGCCAGGGCGCTCACGGGATACCGCCACGCCGAACAGCTCTTCGCCGGGCTGGGGGATCGGATGCTCGTGGCCGAAAGCCTGGCCGGCATCGCTCGCAACGAGCGATTGCTCGGCGACCGGCAAGCGGCGCGCGCAGCGGGCCGGCGGGCACTCGACATCGTCGAGGGGGTACGACCGACCGTGCTCTCCGACGACCTGCGCACCTCGTTGTTTTCCGGCGCGCGGGAGGCGTTCGACTTTCAGATCGACCTGCTGCTGGATCTGGGAGCTACGGAAGAAGCCTGGGCCACCGCCGAAGAGTCGCGGGCCCGGGTGCTCCAGGACCTCCTCGCCGCAGCTGCCGGAGACGGGCGGGGAGGGGCAGCCTCTCTCCAAGGGGCGCGGGAGCGGGCGCTGCAGCGGCAGCTCAACGCTCTGGAGTCCCAGCGGCTCCGGGCGAGTGAGGCCCGGCCAGAGACGCTTCTGTCGCTGAGGCAGGCCATCGACGCCAAGATCGAAGAGCTGGAGACCCTACGCGGCGAGCTCCACCGCACCGGCTCCCGCGGCACCTCCCTCGCCCATCCCGAGCCCGTCACCCTCGCAGCGGTCCGGCGCGAGCTCCTGGACGGTGACACCGTGTTGCTGGAGTACCGTTTGGGCGAGACGGCCAGCACCGTGTGGGTGGTGACCCGCGACGCTTTCTCCGCCGTCCGCCTGCCACCACGGAGCACCATCGAGCCCGCCGCCCGCGAGGCGGCCCGGTGGCTGAAGAGCCTCGAATGGCCCGGCCACAATCCGTCGGCTCTGTGCAACCTGAGCCAGATGCTTCTGGCGCCGGCGGTGCAGCATCTGGACCGGCGGCGCTTGGTCGTGGTGGCCGACGGCGCTCTCGAGGCACTCCCCTTCGCCGCTTTGCCCTTTCCGGCGGATGCGGCTGGCTGCCCGGAGGCACCCCTCCTGGTCGACACCCATGAGATCGTCTCCCTCCCTTCCGTAGCGACGCTCCTCACCCGGCGGCGCCTGCTGGCCGGCAGGCGCCCCGCCGCGGGCTGGCTCGCCGTGGTGGCCGACCCTGCCTACGGCTCCGCTCACCGTCTATTGCGGGGCTCGGCGCAGGAGGCGGCGGCCCTCGTCGCCCAGCGGCCCGCCGGCAAGGTCTTCCGAGCCACAGGCGCCACCGCGTCCCGGCAGATCGTGACCGGGGGCGCTCTCCGCGGCTTCCGTATTCTTCACTTCGCCACCCACGGCATCTTCGCCGAGCAGCCGCAGCTCTCGGCGCTCGATCTCGCGGATCGCGATGCTGCCGGCCGGCCGGTGCCCGGGACCCTGTACGCCCACGAGATCTACGGTCTCGACCTGCCGGCCGAGCTGGTGGTGCTCTCCGCCTGCGAGACGGCGCGGGGCCGCGAGGTGCCCGGCGAGGGGTTGGTCAGCGGACTGCCACGCGCGTTTCTCCATGCCGGCGCGGCTCGGGTGCTGGTGAGCCTCTGGGAGGTCGAGGACCAATGCACCCGCGACCTGATGGTCCTCTTCTATCGCGGCCTCCTCGACCGGAATCTCCCACCGGCTCAGGCGCTCCAGGAGGCGCAGCGCACCCTCCGCCAGGCGGGCCGCCGCCCCAACCAGTGGGCCGGCTTCGTCCTTCTCGGCGATTGGCGGCCGCTGCCGCCCTTCTCCGCGCTCCGCTGACAACCGGCGACGCACCCATCCCGCTGGCAATGGGATTCTGAAGGACGGTCGCGCAAAAGCGACAAAGGGGAGAGTCCTATGAATCGCTGTCTGCATCTCACCATCCACCAGAACGCAGCTACATTGCCGCGGCGCGGCGCAGCGGCTGACCTTTCCGGACGAGCGAGCTCCGATCCGGAATCGAATCCCGTCATTGCGCCGGTCGACGATCCGGAATCGAATCCGGTCATTGCGCCGGTCGACGATCCTGGATCGGATGAAGTGATACGACGACTCGACGACTCGAGCTCCTTCCCGTCCGGTGGCTCCGGTGGTTGCGGGGAGGTGGTGGCGACGGCCTGCTCTTGCTGCTGCGCGCCGGCCTGCCAGGACACGGCGGCACCGGGGAAGACAACGCCGAACCCGTTTTTCGGGTCGCGAGACTACAGCGGCTTCGTGATCGTGCGGATGGCCGAGGGCATCGAGAGCGGGGCTGAGACCCTGTGGAAGCTTGCTCAGGACCACAAGCTCGCGGGGCTCCAGGCCGTGCTCGAGCTGCGGTTCGAGAACAAAGCCAACGGCCGGACAGGCAAAGCACAGCCGGCGGAGCCTCCCGAGGGCATTCTCGCCTCCAGGCCCCTCGTGGAGCTGTACAGCCAGCAGGAGGAGCCGACGCCATTGGCACGCGACACGATCCTCGATTGGATCCATGATCTGGAGAAGAAAACGGCCAGCACCGCCTTTCCGCCGCTGCACAGCCTCGCCTCGTATTGGCGGCTCGACCTGCGGGAGCGCCCCGATCTCGTGGAAGAGGTCGTGGCCCGGCTCCACAGCCTGGCAGAGGTGGGCCTGGCCTACAGAGAGCTCGCCGCCACCAATGATCCTCAGGGCGCGGTGAATGGCCGGATCTTCTCCGAAGACCAGGGCTACCTCGACGATGCCCCCACCGGCATCAGCGCGTCCTGGGTGCGGGAGAGCCTCGCCGCGCACTCGAAGACAGTGACGGTCGAGACGCCCTCCAAGGCGCCGCTGACCCTCTGCGATCTCGAGCAAGGCTGGAACCTCGACCACCAAGACCTCGAGGGTCTCGCCCTTGGCCCCTTGTTCGGAGTCAATCGCGCGCAGGCCGACAACCGCTTGGGCCATCACGGGACGGCCGTCCTCGGCCTGCTGGCGGCGGCCGGCAAGAGCCCCTTCGTGAAGGGGACGGCCGCCGGCCTCTGCCGCTTCGTCATCACGTCGCATTACGACAAGGACGGCCACAACGGCAACGTTGCGGCGGCCATTTTCCAGGCCCTCAGCCCGGCGGCGCTCGACCCCTTGCAGCCCGGCGATATCTTGCTGCTCGAGGTCCAGCGCGGCAGGCTGCCCGCCGAGCTCGAGGAAGAGGATCTCTGCGCCATCCGTCTCGCCGTCGGTCTGGGCATCATCGTGATCGAAGCGGCAGGCAACGGCGGCTTCGACCTCGACGCCTACAGCGACCCGAGCAACGGCCGGAACCTGCGCCGCGGCGATCTCCGGTTCCGGGACTCGGGAGCGATCCTCGTCGGCGCCGCCCGCGCCGGCCTGCCTCACAACCGGGCGCCTTTCTCCAACTACGGCTCGCGCCTCGATTGCTTCGGCTGGGGCGAGGCGGTGACCACCTGTGGCTACGGCGACCTCGCCGGGAAGGGCGTGCAGGATTTCTACACCAATCGTTTTTCCGGCACCTCCAGCGCTTCGCCGATCATCGCCGGTGCCGCCGCCCTGCTGCAGAGCCTGCACGAAGCGCACGCCGGCGGACGGCTAGGGCCGCAGGAGATGCGGGAGATCCTCGCGGACTCCACGACCGGCACCCGCCAAGGTCCCAAAGTCCCCGGCAACATCGGCGTGATGCCAGACCTCAAGGGCATCGTCCGGGACAGGCTGCAGCTCGTTCCCGATGTCTACCTGCGGCGCTCGATGGGAGACGACGGCTCGGCACCCGCAGCGGGGGACGAGATCAGCTCGAGCCCGGACATCCTGGTCTGGCCGGAGGGGCTCACCAAGGCGAAGGCCCGGTGGGGCGAGCGGGGCAACATCCCCGCACCGGGCGGTGCGATCGCGACAGGACAGCGGAACAATCTTTACGTCCGGTTGCGCAATCGCGGCCTTGGCCTGGGGGAAGGCCATGTGCAGCTCTTCGCCAGCCCAGCCGCCACTCTGATCACCACAGAGCGCTGGATCCCGGCCGGCCAGCTTGACGCGAGCAAGATCCCCCAGGGCGACACGCTGTCCGTGGCCGGTCCCGTCGTCTGGACGCCGCCGGCCTCGAGCTCACACTGGAGCTTCCTCGCCGTTTTCACCCAGCCGGGCGAGAGGCCGGTGCCGCTCGGCCCCCCCTACTTCAATTGGCCCGTCGGGCTTCCCCCCGGCCCGCCATACTTCGATTGGGAGGAGTATCTCGCCTTTCTGCGGAAGCGCGAAGTGGCCTGGCGCAACACCCACCGGGTCTCCACCGCGAGCCCCACTCTGCAGTTCGGCATCGCCGGGACGCCCGAGCAGGCTCACGTTTTCGATTTCGAGGTGATCCAACGCCTGCCCGACAACGCGGCGGTCGCCCTCAAGGTGGGTGACGCCTTGGCCGCCAAGCTCCGCCAGCGCCAGCCGTTGCTCAAAGACGAGGGGGGAGCGCTCGCCCTGCCGAAGCGGCCGCGCATGGAGATCCGCGGCGTGGAGCTCGCCGCCGGAGCTTACGCCGATGCCACGCTCACGGTCCGAGGGTCGGCCCTGACAGCGGGCCACAGCCTCGCCATCCGCCAGCTCTGGCGCGGCAAGGAGGTCGGACGGATCACGTGGTTTTTCGGGCCCCCCACCTAGAACCCCTTTCGATAGCACTCTGTTCCACGGAGGCGGCGACCCATCCCGGGTGGCCGCCTTCTTTTTTTATCTGGTCTGTAAACCTTTTTGACAGGAACGGATTGAAGTGAGGTGACGAAGGAGACTAGCCATGGCAACCACCCAATTCGAACTGAGCGGCCGCGTTACCCGCAGTGACACCCAGCAAGGCGTGCATGGCGTGCGCGTTGAAGCCTGGGATGCCGAGCACTCATCCAAGCGACGGCTCGGCATGACGCTGACGAACCGCGACGGTTCATACCACATCGACCTTCGCGGCGACCGCACCGACGCCGATCGCTGCGAATGTCCCAAGGTGTACCTCAAGCTCCGCGACCGCGACTGCCGCCTAATTCATGACGGCTGTGCCGACCGGCGCTGCTGTGAACCGGGACAGCCGCTGCGCATCGACGTGGCGCTCGCGCCGCAGGCGCTGTGGTGGCATCTGTCGCGGCCGCTGTCCTGGGAGCGCATTGACGGGCCGCTCCTCCCAATTCGCGTCATGCAGGAGATCGAGGACGGGCTCGAGCTGTTGCACTCCGGTGGATTGCCGCAGGATTTGGCCTCGCTGAAGCTCGCGGTCTGTGCCACACCGCCGATCGAGGGCTTCGACCGCCTGCTGCAGGATGCCTGGGGCGCACTCCAAGGAGATCCGAATGCAGCGCAGCGCTACCGCGAAGTGCTCGACGCGCTGTGCGGGACGGAGGGTGCTTGCTGCGGCGAGCATTCGCCGTTCGCGTCCGAAGTGGATGCGCTGTTCGAAGGAGCGTGCGCCGAGCCGCCAGCGACCGAGTGCAAGGAGCCCGCTCCCTGCGCACCTTGCACCTCCGAGGAATGTGCCGAAGGTGACTGTTCGTGCGGCGCGCTATTCATCTCCAACGAGAAGGCGCTGCTGCTCGCGATGGCCACGCTTCATGTGGCCTGCAGCAAGCAAGCTGTCGCCAAACGTTACCTGCAGGTTCTGCTTGGCCAACTTTGCCGCTTCGCGACGCTCGGCGCGCTGCACACGGCATTGCTGAAGTCGCTGCTCGGGGACGATGCGGTAAAAGCGCATGCGCGCGACTTGCTTGAGCTGCTGTGCGCCCGATGCTCACCGACGCAAGACAGGTCGAGCTGCACTCCGCGCCATCCGCCCGGTTGCTGCGTGCCTTGTTTGGATCCGCAGCTCGCCCGCTGCCTGCGCGAGGTGGTCGAGCAGTGGTGCCGGATCCATTGCTACCACGTCTGCGAAGTGCGCCCGCCGCGCGCCTGCCCCGGCGAAGAGATCCTGATCGTCGGCTGCGGCTTCGGCGAGCGGCCAGGAAAGGTCGTCTTCCGAGGGCAGGGCGGCACGTCCATCGCGAGCCCGTCGGTCGCGGCCAAGAGTTGGTGCAATGACCGGATCACCGTGCTCGTGCCGCAGGGTGCCGGCTGCGGCATGTGGCTCGAGCTGCCGCTGACAACGATCGCCGTCTGCGGCCGCTTCCTCGAGCTGCGGCCGATCGGCTGCATCGGCAAGGACTTCGAAGGAACATCGGCCGAGATCCTTCGCTTTGACGTCAAGGGCCACAATGCCGGCGAGTGCCCGCTGCAACCCGGCGAGCCGCTACGCATCCGCTGGAACACCTGCGCCGCGGACCGCGTGCGCGTCGAGCTGATCGACCTGGCCAACAACAATGTCATCGCCGCGCAAGACCCGGCCGCGGGGAGCGGGCGCTGGGACTTTACCGCCACGCAGCTCACACGCACCGTGCGCGTGCGCGTGCGCATCACGGCCAGCGGCCGCTGCACGCCGCCACAAGTGTCGCGCCAGATCGACCTCGTATTCCAGAAGCGCCCGAATCTCCAGGTGCAGGGTCTCGAGGTCACGCAGTCGATCCAGTACTACCGGGCCAATCAGCACCTGACTGACGCGGCCGACCGCGGTCCCGACAACAGCGTTCGTCTGGTGACCAACAAGACCGCCTGGGTGCGTTGCTACCTGCGCAGCGGGCAAGACCCGCTCTTCGACAACGGTCAGCTCGCTGGCGTGAACGGCACCCTGCGCGTCGAGCGGCGCATCGGCGGGGTATGGAACACCATCGCGAACCTCGCGCCGCAGAACGGCCCGATCGTTGCCGAAGACAGCTTCGCGAGCTACGACGCCGAGCGCGGCAACATTAACACCACACTCAACTTCGTCGTGCCTGCCAACCTGATGACCGGGTTGCTGCGCTTTACCGCCGATGTCGAATCGCCGTTTGCGCCTTGCCCCGGCAACAGCGCCAGCGGCTCGACACAGGCCGACGTGAGCCTGGGGCAGACGCTGAACGCGGCGTTCATCACGATCGGCTACAACGGGCCGAACGCGACCAACACCGGAAACATCGTTCTCGCCGCGCCGACGCTGGCACAATGCCAAATTGAGACCAGTTGGGCAATGACCACCTACCCGGTCTCGGGCGCGCCGAACGTGCGCATCGGCGGCACCTTCGTGACCAACACGCCACTGAATGACCCGCGGAGTTGCCCGGGCTGTTGCTCGCCGAATTGGGGGCCACTGCTGAACCAGATCGCGGCGCTGGTGGCGCTTGACCAGGTGGCCAACCCGGGGCCGTGGGTGTATTACGGCATCGTCGCCGATGGCATCCCGGTCAACGTGCCCGGTTGCAGCGGCGGCACGGCCACCGGCGGGCTCGCCGGCTCGCCAGTGACCTATGCGCACGAGATCGGCCATCAGCTCGGCCTGCCGCATGCACGCTGCGGCAATGCCGGCAACGGCAACCCGAGCTACCCGGTTTACGAACCGTACGACCTGCCGGTCGATCCACCTGGCACTGCCAACTGGACGATGGCGAGCATCGGCGAGTACGGGCTCGACATCAACAGCGGCGCGATCGCGAACCCCAACGACTCCGAAGACTTCATGTCCTACTGCGGGCCGCGGTGGATGTCGCTGTTCACATACAACTTCCTCACGAATATCGCGACCCTCACGCCGCAAGTTATCCCGACCGGCAGTGGCTCCGCTGCGCCGCGCCTGATCGAGGATGAGCCAATGCGCTTCGAGCGCGACGAGCGGGCAATTGAGCCAATGATTCACATGCTCGGCATGATCGGCGCTGACGGCAAGGTCGAAATGGCGAGCGTCGCGCGCATCGAAACTCGCTACTTGCGCGGCAACGGCCGGCAGACCAGCTACATCGCGCAGCATTTGGACGCCAACGGCTGCGTCATCGCGGAGGACAACGTGTACGGCTATCCCAGCGAGGGCTGCGCGGGCAAGGCCGGCAGCTCCGGCTGTAGCGACTGCCGGGACCCGCAGCCGATCCTCTTCAAGGCGATGCTGCGGGATCTGGCGCCCGGCGCCATCCTACGGATCGTCAAGCGCGGTGGTGAAGCCGTGTGGGAGCGCCATGCCGTGGCCAAGCCACGGACGCTCACCGGCGCTCGCGCAGCACTGAACAAGAACGGTGAGCTCGAGCTGGTTTGGAAATTGGGCGGTGGCGAATCGACGGACGAGGTCGATGTCTGGGTACGCTGGACGAATGACGACGGCAAGACGTGGCACGCACTCACCATCGGCCTGTGCGGCAACTCGGCCACGATAAGTGCCGAGCAGCTACCCTCAGGCAGCGTGCGCTTCGAGCTGCTCGCCCACGACGGCTTCCACACCGTGCGTGCGGCCACCAATGAGGTCATCTTGCCAGCCAAGCCACCGGCTGTGACGATCCTCTACCCCGGCAGGGGAGCGCGTGTGTACCCTGACCGGCTGATCCACTTGTGGGGCACCGCGTCGAGCTTCACTGGCGCCACCATCGATCCGGAAGCGGCCGAGTGGTTCATCGACGACAAGCCGGTTGGTAAAGGTCTTGACCTGTGGGTGGAGAACCCCGGCGCGCGGCGCCACTACGTTCGCCTGCAGGTGACCGAAGCTGGATTCACCGGCATCGCGACGCACGAAGTCGAGGTGCCGGGCGACTAGGGGACGGCTGCTCGACTGCTTCTACTGCTCGAGCTTGTGGGTGGCCGCCTCTTTGCCCTCCTGCTTGCCAACGACTGGCGCGAAGGGCTTCGAGCAGGCTCACGTTTTCGATTTCGAGGTGATCCAACGAACGGCGGTAGTTTTGTCCTCCAGGGTCGGTCTCTGACCGATAAAGAACTGGTCTGTCTTTTTCTGACCTGTAAACCTTTTCGGCAGAAATGGATTGAAGAAGGTGGCAGTAGAACCGGATGGACCGGTCTCTACTACATTGAACGAAAGGATATATCATGCTTCAAATTTGCCTCACTTTACCCCACCCGAAGGGCTTCCCCCTTGAAAACCCCTTTTTGTGCTTCGATATACCGGTTCTCCTCATCGACCTACCGGTTCGTGGCCCCGGCCCAGTCGAAGTCGACCCGGAGAGGACCGTTAACTGGGTGACTGTGGATGGCAAGAATCCAGAGTGGGCCGGCGAACTGCGGTCTCTCGCCACCATCGTGGCTCTCGCGCGCAGGAGTCCCGCGTTGCAGCAAGGACTCCAGACCGGTCTTCGAGAAATCGCCCGCGCGATCCAGGCGAGGTTACCCGAAGGGGTGGAGATTCACTTCGACGAGCCGGCCTATCCGGCGATTCCGGTAGACGATTCCGCGTCGTAGAGGAAAGTGTTGATCTTCAAGCTGTGGCAGCCGTGTCCGTTGGCGGTAGGACAGTGCCGCATGTTCGGGCCGGCTGCCACGTAGCTTGGGGTCGACTTCCACCTTGGGTTCGCGAGGGGATCCCGCTCGAGCCGCGCTTCGAGGGGCCGGAGGATCGAGAGGATCGTCCGCTTCCCCAGCGGCGGGGTGACGACCGAAACCCTAAGCACCTGCCGCTGATCGTCGAGGAGGGGAGGATCGTCGAGGTCGGCCAGGTCGCGACGATCGCGGAGCTCTCGACGCCGAGCATGATCCGGCGCGAGGGCGGGCAGCGCAGGCTCGGCTTCAACCTCCGGACCGGCGGCGACCTGGGCGGCACCGCGA
>Ga0134122_10003677_pt1 | contig 11399 bp, 13 predicted proteins | sample KB302_FD_96461 | JGI IMG/M metagenome (GOLD analysis project Ga0134122, IMG submission 96461) | Terrestrial soil microbial communities without Nitrogen fertilizer from Kellogg Biological Station, Michigan, USA - KB3-0-2 | ecosystem: Environmental > Terrestrial > Soil > Unclassified ...
GGCGCTGACCTAGGTGCGCCGTCTGGGTCTGACTCAGAGCCCAAGGTCGCAAAAATCGCGGAAATACGCTCAGACCACTTGGTGCTCTGCGCGGCGAGCTGCTGCCAGAAGGAAGCGTACCTAGCAGTGGCGGCGTGATCGGGCCGGGCCTCGCCTGAGCTCGCTCTCGCTGGAAGTGCTGCAAGAGGTAGCAAGAGGAGGAGAAGTACAACGAGCCGTTGTCGGGCCATTTCAGACGCCTTTCAAGACGGCATCCGCTGTGAGCCCTGAAGGGGACGAGGGGCCGCCTATACGGCGTACATTGCCCGTCTCCGCACCCTGTTGGCTGGTTGTTCTCTGAAGTCATAACAAGTTCGGCGGTTTGCGCCTATCTTTCGCCCTCAATCGTCGCTCGTGGTTATGCATGAAGGCAACACCGGGCAGAGCAGATTTGACCGGCGGAAGAGACACCCGCACGTAGCTGCTTGGGGCAGAAGATGCTTGCACTACACACGTAGGGTGAAGGTCACCGTCCCGCCTACCCGGAGCCGGACTCTTTGCAGAGGCATGTCGATGTCTTGGCGCTGTCCATTGTTCGGGTCAATCAGTGTGCCGGTGAAGTTGATGAGGTAGTCAATAACGTTCTGCGTCTGGTGCACCACCGTGAACGTGATGGTGTGCGAGCCTGGGCTGATGTTGGTGACCGTGGCGGGTAAGAAGCACAGAAGCGTGCACCCGCCGGTCTGGCTCCAGTTGACGCGTGAGACTTCCTGGCCATCAAACGAGACTGTCCCCTCGAGAATTGATCCAAGGAGGAGTGTGGAGGAGGCGCCGACCACAAACTCAGCCCGCTTGCCCACGGGCGGCGGAGGAGACGTAGGGCCACCACCCCCGCCACCGCCTCCACAGGCAAGGCAAAGGGTCGAGAGCATCAGGGCTCCGACTACAGACCGAAGACGAGGGGTTGCGGCTTCTCGATTGAACATGGTCCCTCCGTGACCGACACGCCGCCGGCCGGGCTCCATCGATTAGACCATTACAGACTAGTCTAAGTTGGACTAGTCTAACAAGGGGTAGCAAGGTTGCCGACATGGCGACCCGGCACCCCGAGCGCTATCGGCTGCTCATCCTTCGGTTACGGGAGGCTCGTACGGAGGCGGGCATGAGCCAGGAGGAGGTGGCAGCTGCTTTGGGAGTCAGGCAGAAGTTCGTCTCCAAGATCGAAACCGGGGAGTGGCGGATTGACCCGCTCGAACTGCAGGAGCTGGCCGAGCTCTATGGGAAAGATTTCGCGTCTTTCCTGAAATAGAAGGGACGCTTCTCTAGGAAGTAAAAGGGGATAGAGAAGCGAAGCAGGCTCTTGGCGTCTCGGCCGAGTACGGCCGCTTCATGGGTGGCGTGGTCAACGTCGTCACTAAGTCCGGCGGCAACGACTTCGGATAATACGGCGTCTTAAAGCACGCCTCCCCATTGTCCCTACTTATGGTCCTCCAAGCACCCTATATCTTAGAAGACTCCTAGTCTGTATGGTGAGTTCTGGCCAGGGCGTCTAATGAATGGCAGCATCCTCCCGGCATTACGAGCGCTTGCCAGCTCTTTGCCCAGACAGCTTACAGCCCTAAGCTCTTGAGGCTCCATAATTTACGTTACTAGCACTGACAGCGATCGTCGCCGCTATTGTCCTGGCTCAAAGCTTGCTTATCACACGCTTTTAAAGACTCTAGCCTACTTCCTTGAATGAACTCTAGCGAGCAGACCAGGCTAAGTTGAATGGAGGAAGCGGACCATAGCACCGAGTCAAGAGAGGGGGGTATTCTAGCTAAGTCACTCAAAGTGCTACGCTTAGAGCCATCGTGAAATTTCATCACAAGAGGCTTGACATGGTGTCGAGGGCGACGTAGCCTCGATAGCCTCTCTAAGTAGATGATCCGAAAGGGCCGGATTCTTTCGTAGTTCTCCCGTACGACCAATCGGCTAGTTGTATCTCTAGGTTCTGCCCTGGGAAGAGAGGCGGTGTCCAAATGCCTAAACATCGGCAGCAATGACTCATATCTTAGAGAGTTGTCTTGCGTGGCAGGTTAGCGGTGTATGTGCCCTTAAGAGAAGTGGAGACACTATAGGGAGATGCGCCAATGAAGGAAACCAGAATTGGTCCCAAGATTAGCGGCCTCGCAATTTTGGCTGTATTCTTGAGTGACCCCACAATAGCCTTAACTGGTATCGGCTTTTTTTGTGTTGTTGTACTGGGCATCTTGTGTAGGTATCCAAAAGAAATTGGTCGCAAGATTGATGAAGTCGATACTGTAGAATCATCCTGGTTCAAGGTTGCTTTTAGAAGGCGACACGATGAGGTCAAGCAACTCTCGGAAAAGGAAGAAGAGAAAGATGAGTGAGTGTTAGTCCGAGTCTACCTGGAAGCTGCTCTATCGGCTTACTCATGCGGTGTGCTCTATTCAGGAAGAGTCATTGTTAAAGTGGAGAGGAGAAGAGCGCAGAAGTCCTCTTCCGTATAGCTCTAGGTAACAGGACTCGATGTCAGCTGCAAGTTTAGGGTCAAGTGACTTTTCGACTTGAAAGAGATCTCGACGTATCGTAGAGAGAGAGGTATGCTGACCTGGTCGCTTCTTGCACCCATCTACTAATGCCCTATTGTGCGCACATGATAGGGCTAAATCGGAAAGGCTTTTCAAGGCCTTTTCGCCGGTCCATCGATGAAATAGACGAAATGGATCCGTGAGCAAGAGATCAGCAAGTTCTCCATCCTTGAACGCGAGATGCTTGAAGATTACTTGCGCCAACAGGCCTCGGTAGTCCGGATCTTTTGCCGCGAGAAATGCTCGGCTACAGGATCCCGCAATCTCAAGTGCCATCTTTAAAATCTGCACGATCTTATCGAGTCGTATTTTCAGGCGGCTGATTTCGCCCGTCAAGCGTGAATGCTCTTGGGTGAGTTCGCTGCGTACGCGCTCATAGAGAACGCGCGCTGTGGCGTCGTGCGGATCATCTTCGAGGGATCGCACAAGAAGTCTTTGCTGTCGTCGCTCTACCGCCTCACGCTCTCGGAGTAGACTGGTGCGGAGTTTTTCGTAGACATAGTTCTCTTCTCCGGAGACCTTATTAAGTCGTTCTCGGAGAATGTCAACGGTTGATGGTGGAAGTTCTATACGCGCAAGACATCGTTCGAGCTGCTCGATGTAGGTCTGCTCGTCAAAGTAGCGTTGGGAACATGAAAGTGACTTGCCTTGTTGAATCTTCCGACATCGCAGATAGCGAATGGAGTGTATCGGCCCTACTTCTTTGACGTCTATCGTCATAGCCGATCCACATTCACCGCAGAACGAGATTCCTTTAAATAGCGTGCGGTAGCGGCGAACGCGAGTTGTAGATCCGGAGCGCATAAGGAGCATGTCTTGAACGCGATAGAATAGATCGGGGTCAATGAGTGGTTTATGGTTGCCATTCTCATTGATAACTCCTCCCCATTGGACCACTCCGATATAGATCTTATTTCGGAGTAGTCGCTCCAATTGGGAATGATGGAGTACGGTGGTCATTCGATTTCTCACATGGCGCACTCTGAAACCTTCACTATTAAGAATCTTGGTTAGTACCTTGACCGAATGCTGTCCAGAGGAGAATAGTTTGAACGCTCTTTGTACCCAGCGTTCTTCTTCGGGACGGGGTTCAATCCAAGCTCGAATCCGACCGTCAAGAAGTTTCTCCTTGCGATTGATGTAGCCGTACGGTGCGAGGTTAGGCCAACCGCCCGTTTGAGCCTTGTGGCGCATGGCTGCCTCTACCTTACGGCCGCTTTGTTTGGAAAAGAATTCTGCGACAGTCGAGAGCACTCCTTCGAGCATTTGCCCTTCGGGTGTGTCGTTAATCGGCTCTGTGGCTGACAAGAGCGTTATGCCGACTTTGCGAAGTGCTTGCTTGATAAGGGCGAAGTCAATGCGGTCACGAGCAAGACGCGAGACATCGTAGACCACTACCGCGCCAACATCCCTATCTTCCTTGCATCGATTGAGGAGATCCATGAGAGCAGGTCGGTCCATATTGTTGAGAGCCGTTTCGCTATCGATGTAGATATCCTTCTTAAGATCGACAGTGTATCCCTGCGCCATAAGATGTGCGAGACATCGTTCTTGTTGAGTTGGTAAAGATATACCGATCAACTTCTGGCGGTCGGTGGAGACACGCAGATACGTGAGGCCATGCAGTGTTGTCATGGTTGTGTTGTTTACTGCTAGTAATGCAGAATAATGATACTGAGGCGTTCACACATTGCAAGCAGATCAGCACTCGATTGTTGGAAGCTCCTCTGCTTGAGAGGAGTCCTGGCTCTGTGATTCAACTACGTGACGTGCAATCGCGTAGATGACACGCGCATACTTCTCAATGAACTGACGCTCCTCCTCGAGAGTGATGTCGGGCTTGAAGGTGATGACGAGATCTTCAAATAGATCGCGAGAGGTTGTCATATAGAATCAAGGTAGTCGGTCTATTGCAGTGAAGAAAGACGGCAGTACCTGCCGAGTGCGGAGAGATTCAATCCTTGTTCTCTCGCCAGCCGGAAATACCATTAGCTGGATGCAGCAAGAGAAGAAGCATAAGAGCGACGAGCAGAGCCGGCGCGAGACGCCGGCGGTTTCGGTGCGCCTTCCCGACGGCACGCTGGCCGAACTCATATACCGGTCCGAGGAGCGCAAGACGCTTTTTGTCCTAGCTCGTGGCGGCGATACGTGGGAGGCGGAGCGAATAGAGCTGCCAAACGGTCGAATCCTCAGACCTTACTCGGCCGAGAACAACCTGATCACGCACAAGGCAATCCTTCTCCCGTCAGAGGCTGCCGAGTACCAGGCTGTGCCGCTCCTGGCTGCTGAGGTGCGGGGGTTCATTCACCGCTATGTTGATCTGCCCCCGGCCTTCGAGGAGGTCGCCTGTCACTACGTGCTCTTCTCCTGGAGATACGACGACTTCCCCGAGCTGGCGTACCTACGCGTACTCGGGGACTTTGGGAGCGGCAAGTCTCGCTTCCTGACGACCGTAGGATCGCTGGTCTACAGGCCGATCTTCGCCTCAGGAGCATCGACCGTCTCGCCGCTCTTTCGGATCCTCGATGCTGTAGGGGGGACGCTCGTCCTGGACGAGGGGGACTTCAGGTTCTCGGACGAGAAGGCCGAGATCGTCAAGATCCTCAACAATGGAAATGCGCGCGGCTTTCCGGTGCTGCGAACCGACACGACGCCTTCGGGCGAGTTCAATCCGCGGGCGTTCCGCGTGTACGGTCCCAAGCTCCTGGCAACCCGGCACTACTTCGAGGATCCTGCGCTTGAGAGCCGTTGCATCACCTGCGCTATGGGTAAGACCGGTCTACGATCCGACCTCCCGATTACGTTGCCTCCCGAGTTTGAGGAAGAGGCACTTCGTCTGCGCAACAAGCTCTTGATGTACCGCCTTCGTGAGGCCGGACAGCTGCGGGTGCCCGAGGCTTCAACGCTTCGACCCCTTGAACCCCGAATCGCCCAGGTCTTCTCCTCGCTTCTGGCATCGGTTGATGACGAGCGGGGGAGAGAGCGACTCCTGGCATTCGCTCGACTTGCGAGCGACGAGCTCCGCAGCCTTCGAAGCGACTCAATAGAGGCTGATGTCGTGGCTGCGGTGGTTGCTTTGAAGGGAACGTCTGGTTCGATCGCGGTGAAGGCGGTTGCCCGAGCGCTCATGGAGGCGGATGGCTCAGCTGTTCTCTCGCCGCGAGCGGTGGGCTCGATCCTGAGGCGCCTTGGGTTCTCACCGCGCAAGCGCCAGGGCAACTACGTTCTTGTCCCGGAGGAGATGAAGCACCTTGCGGTGCTTGTACGGCGCTATGGCGTCATGTCACCCGAGAGCACTTCGCAGGTAGACATCGGGGATATCGGGGACGTGGGACAAGATGACCTGTCTTAGGCGGTAAGCCTTGTTTCGGGCTGTACCGCGTAGCTGTCATTGGCCGAGGTACTTGATTTTCGTCCACGATGTCCCCGACGTCTACGCGACCGAAGATCGGGAGTCTATGAGCCGGCGTCACTCTCGCCGCCTGGGTTAGATTCGTCGTTGGCTCTGAGTGGAGTAACAGTGATGGAATAGTGAACACTGTAGACGTACATCATACCCAGCGACACTGAGTCAGTGTGACTGAGTGGACCGCTAGCTACCTGCTCCGCTCGCAGAAATTCAACGGAGACATTGATCAGCCCATCGCACTCGGCGGCTGTCGCGATCTGCTCGGGCGATATTGTGAAGACAGGCCATTCCATGTCGCCGGAGCGAGTGTCGGGTAGCGAAGGAAACGAGCGGATACGCTCATCGGCCAGTTCTCGAATTCGCTTCTCGGCAGCCTCAAGAGTGATCGCCATACCGGTGGCTCCTCTAATGATCGGTAGTCTCGTCAGAGCTTGTGCCTGGTCCACAACATGCTCGTTGTTCGGCGACATGCTTAGACCATTCCTCTCGATTGGAGTATGTCGTAGCATCTTCGTCTGCATATCGCTGGAAGACAATATGCCGAGGCTCCGTCTCGAAGGTCGTGTCATAGTCTCCTTCGATTTCATCGCCTTTCACGCTGCCTTGAAAATGCGGCATATAGTCCGCCCAGGTTGTCCTGAAGCTCAGTGGTCCATCGCTACCGGTTCCCACTACATCTAATAGCTCACCAACTGAAGGTTTTTTGCTGACGTCCTGGGGAAACGCCGTGATGAGACCCACGACTTGACCGCCTGATCTGTCATCTCGGTAAAGCTCCAGATAATACGTGCCATCAGAAAAATGCCCAAGAGGTACAAAGGTTGGGTTCGTCGGCGCCGATTCCGCCATGGTTGGCTGGGGCTCAGGTGCTGCAAGAGCTGGAGGGGCCTCGACAGTCGCCTCTTGAACGGGTACCGGTGTGACACTTGGCTGCGATGAAGATTGAGGTCCGGATGGCTGTCGGTTTGAGATTGCGACGACTGCCACAAGAATAAGAACTAACGCTACACGCCACGGTCTAGAGATGGTCCAGCGGACGACAACAAAAAGAGCAGAAATGGCAAACATAAAAAGCACCAAAAAAAGCGAGATGAACCACGGCGTATCATCGTCGCCAGTGCTTGACGTCGATCTCTTACTCGCCTCGCTCTCATCTCGCTGGTTTTCTTTCGGCGCCTCCGCAGTGGATTTGTTCTGGATGCCGTGCCGAAAGCCTGCTCTGTACGCTGATGAAAGCAGTGGATTCCAATTAACAGCTAGTTCATCCAGAAATGTAGCCTTCGCACCATCCTCCTGCCCTTGGTTATGATCCTCAAGGTCCGTAGCCATTTGTAACCTCCTCAGAATATCATTGCGACGTCTATCCGAGATACTTGTGTACACCACATTTTAAGTTTTGTGAGGCCGATTCTAGTACTTCGCCAATGACGGGTCAAGCGAGCGGTAGCGACCTGGTCTGATCGTCGCGTCGTGCCGCCCCGGCACAAACCGCTTTCTTTTTCCTTGAAGCCCGCTTGACTACCGTAGTCAGTGCCATGTCGAAGGCACCACTACCAACCTATCTCCGCACGCATCGCAAGCGCTCTGGCCTCTCACAAGGGGAGGTGGCATTTCTCATCGCTACTGAATCTGGCACGACGATCTCGCGCCATGAGACCAGCCGACGAGCACCGTCGCTACTCGATGCGCTCGCATACGAGGCACTCTTCGGCGTGCCTGTGTCTGCCCTGTTTCCAGGGGAGTACGAGAAGGCCCGCTCACTCATCGAGCAGAGGGCAGTCCGCCTCCTGGAGCGACTATCGCGCTCTGATGATCAGACGCCGGTAGCAAAGCAGAAGCTCCAGTGTATCGAGAGACTCCTGCGTCGCGTTCGGATGTAACCAAAACGAAATATGTCGCATTTCTCACGCGTCGTTGGGATTGACCCAACGACACGCGGATTTTCTTATGCAGTCCTTGAGGGTAGAGATAACCTCATTGACTGGGGACTGTGCCACCTTCTGGTGCGCACCGATTCCGCAGTTCTCTCTCGCGTCGGGCAAGTCCTGCAACGGTACAACCCCGATGTGCTCGTCGTTGAAGACGGCCGCGGAACCAAGCGCCGAGCACGAGCCTGTCGCCTAATCCACGGTATCGAGGCGATCGCGAAGCGCCAGAACATCCCCTTGGTTCGGGTCTCGCGGTCAGCCATCCGAAGGACTCTTGCACCTGCCCAGACGAAGCAAGAAATAGCCGAAGCAGTTGCCCGCTACTTCCCAGAGCTTGCCTCGCGCCTCCCGCGACCCCGCAAGCCTTGGATGACCGAAGACGAGCGTATGAACATTTTCGATGCCGTGTCGCTCGTTCTTGGTGCGCCCTGGCAATAGCGCCGTACCGAAATCTCACCACCATCGAAAGGAGGAAGTGATGGAGCGACGAGAGATTGATCCCGTCGTGCGAAGGGCAAAACTCGAAGAGCTTGCAGACGCCTCCGGTGTCTCCGTGGAGGAGCTGCTGGAGAGCGCTGCAATCGACAGTGTTGTGCCCGGCATCTGTACGAACGGCGGATGCGACTACACCACTGAGTATGAGCCAGATCAGGACGCAGAATGGTGCGAGGTGTGCGACACGGGAACTGTCGCCAGCGCGCTCATTCTCGCGGGCGTGATCTAGGGAGGAGGCCATGACGAAGAAGGAGGACTTCGATGAATCTGACACCGGTGTTATTTGAACTCGGACGTGTGGTTGCTACCCCCGGAGCATTGGCAGCTTTGAAAGAAAGCGGGGAGGGCGCAAACGTCTACCTCGGGCGGCACATTACCGGTGATTGGGGAGAGCTTGATCATGGGGACGAGGCGGCCAACACCCTTGCCCTTGCGACCGGTGAGCGGATCTTGTCCTCGTACCGCACATCGCGTGGAACCAAGCTCTGGGTCATCACCGAAGCAGACCGCTCCTCTACGTGCATCTTGCTGCCGGAGGACTACTGATGGAACAAGGTACGCGGGACGACGTGTCCTTCAGCCTGGCGCTTGCAAGCTTCACGAGTTCGGTAGGACTCGCGCTCGGGGAGCTGCTGCTACTTTCCGGCAGGTCTCGAGAACTCTTCGAGCACGTGCGCGAGATTCACATCTCGGCGCAGGCAACGCTCATTGCTTCCGACTTACGGGGTGGCGTCGCGAGACCGAGCGGCAGATCGCTCGCAAGCGCGGCGTTTCGAGTGGTCCGAGTCTGGAGAGAGACTGAAGACCTCGCCGAGCTCGGCGGGGCAATACAGGTACTCGAGGAAGTGCTTGAGGTGATGGGAGTGCGGTATGTCGCGCTCTCGGAGCGCAGATCACTAAGCGAGTCACCCGATCCTGCCGCAGTTATCCATACCGCTTGATCGCGCTGAATAGAAGGAGGTTAAATGCCCAGGCATGTTCGGAATTTTTGGCTCGACGTGAGAATCGATGGGCGCGCGTCGAAGCTTGAAGGAGGCCCACGAGCAAAGTGCGGAGGGCTGGAAGTTGTCCTCTACGCGCGTGAGGAAGGAGAGATTGTACGGGCTCTCCGAATCTCGTGCGTCGCACTGACCTCAGGGCTCCTCGTCGCTGAGGTGATACCTTGCTTGCCCCTCGCAAAGGTAGCGGATGGTTGGCGGGTTCAAACAACTAGGTAGAGTTCTTTTCCTTGCCCTGAGCCTGTACGGTTCGGGGTTTCTTCATTCGATGGGGCTCACGCAGTCGAGCGAGAAGCAATCTCGATTGATCGAGAAGCCGTCTACATTTTAAAGCCTGTTCCCCTTTCCCAGAGGCTTCGTAGAAGGTGCACAGAGTCTCGCGAGTCTGGCGCGCTTCAAATGACCACTCTCCCCTTTGGCGGATGAGAGTGCCGAGTTCGCGAGAGGCCATAGCCTCCGCTTGCGCGCTGTTCCCTTGGGCTGAAGCAACGCGGGCACTGACAACTCGACCAAGAGAATTCCTGTAGTCATCGGCAGCGAGGCTCGCGCTGTAGATAGCTTGTCCATCTCGCGCCAATCTCACTGCTTCAACTAGCTCTCCTTTCGCTATAAGGGCAGTCGCCAAAGCGAGCTGAGCTGACCCGACCTTCAGATGAGTAGGTCCAAGCTTCTTCAATCGGATCTCAAGCGCACGTCGGCACAGAGGAACAGCGTCGTCAAATTTCTTCTGAAGAGTCCGAAGCGTGCAGGTCGTGAGTAGTGTATCGGCAGAGTCAGGATGGTCTAGTCCAAGATGTGCTTTGCGAATTGTGAGCGCAATGGTAAGCTCTTTCTCTGCTTCATCATACTCCCCGACGTGGATGAGGAATGAGGCGAGGTTCTGATGTGAACGTGCTACGAACTGATTCTCATTCCCAAGTGCCTTCACTTGGATTGCAAGACCGTCTCTCAGCCTCTCTTCTGCCTCCGCGAGCTTCCCTCGGTCCTCGAGGACGCCACCAAGCACTTCGAGCCCAAGACCAACGGAAGGATCTGCATCCCCAAACTCTTTCGCTCTCTGAGGAATGTATTGTCGCAGCAGATCCTCAGCCTCACTTAGGCGCCCTGAATTCTTGAGAATAAGGGCCAGATTATTCATGGCTCCAGACGTCTTGAGTTCCGTCGAACTTTTGACAGCTAGTGCAGAACGAAGAAACCTCTCTGCTCTTGGTAAATCGTTTTCACGAAACGCCATGACACCGAGACTGTTATAGGTTGCATACAAACCTTCGTGTCTTGGCCCTAGAGTCTTAAGGCCAATATCGAGGGCATGGTTTAGACTGGCTTTCGCTTCGCGCAGGTTGCCCAGATCGCCGGAAATGATGCCGAGATTCGAGTAGGAGGTCATAACATCTCGATGTTCCTCACCTAAGCTGGTGCGACGAAGCGTCAGAACTTCTCGGGTCAACGAGAGCGCGGTCTTGAGTGCACCGAGTCGATAGTAGATCTCGGCGAGAGTCTCCAGGAGATCAGCTTTCAAAAGGGGCTCGCCATGAATAGATGACTTTACCTTTGCAACGGAAGTGGCGAGTAGTTTTTCAGGTGGCAACTCTTTAGCACGCTGTTGCCAGGGATTGGACGTGTTGAAGAGATCCACGAGAAACGCTTTCGTCTGCGTGGCACGTCGAAGGTTCTGTTGTGCCTCGTCGCGTTCTCTCCGGAAGGCTTGCTGTGCGAAAAAGAGCGCGACCGTAAGCGCAAGGATGAGCAGTGCTGCCACAGTGAAGAAAGGCGCTGCAACTGGTCTGCGCTGGAAGAGCTTGCGGAGTCGGTAGAGCGTGTTGCCACGACGAGCTTGTACAGGCTGGTCACTTTGGAAACGTTCGACCTCCTCGGAGAGGTCGGAGGCGGTCGCGTAACGCTCCTGCGGGTGAAGCCTGAGGGCCTTGCCGACTATCGCATCCAGGTCGCCGACAAGCGTGCGTCTGAGTGCCGAAGGGTTTGATAGGGCAGGAGA